>OGFF01000106.1_pt1 | contig 119334 bp, 147 predicted proteins | sample 1570751 | NCBI WGS metagenome assembly OGFF01 (sample SAMEA2581951, study PRJEB24529) | metagenome | biome: Human gut stool | place: China | collected 2011 | reverse complement strand
AGAACAGCATATATTGTTAGCCAAACAAAAAAATCAAACGTATCGATTCTGACAAGCAATCAGTAGAGCATATTTTAAGGAGCAGATCATGAATAAGCCGAAAGTCAAGCTGGTCGGTCAAGACGGCAACATCTTCAACATTCTAGGCATTGCATCTAGAGCTCTGAAAGAGGCTGGATATGCTGATGAAGCCAAAGAAATGCAGACAGAAGTCTTTGCTTCAGATTCGTATGAAGAGGCTCTTGCTATTGTCTTGCAATATGTAGACGAAGCTGACGATGATGAAGAATGCGAATGTGAAGAATGCTATGAGAATTGATCTATGCAGCAGCAAAAGCATCAGATCATTGTCGAGCTTGTTCTGATTCAGATGAATCTCCTGTAATTTTACATTTTATAAAGAATAGTATATAATATATATATAATTCAAAATGTAAACAACATTCTATGAAAGGAACTGATTGAGATGACTTACGGTGATTACGATCCAAGGCATGATGGACCAGTCTTCAATTCTGTAGACGAATACAGGAAGTACGAAGAAGAAGAGAAGAGGAAGCAGAACAGTCGAGCTTTCAGTGCTATCATTCTCATTTGGCTTCTGCTTCCAATTCTTATCCTTGTCGGAAAGAAGAAGAACGTCGATCCAAAGCTTATCGAAGAGGCTAAGGGCTTCTGGATTATGATTTCAATCGGTCTAGGCATAGCAGCTGTCTATGCCATCTTCCTTCTCATCTACCTTGCCGAGTAATTGTAGAAGTTACGACGTTAATCTCTGTGTTTACGAAAATTCATGTATTATAAATTATCCATACAATATATTTCGTTAACACAGAGATATCAAAGAATGTCTTCTAGAATATACTGAGAATCTTTGCTATATTATATAGTATGCAAGAATAGCGTGAATTTTCACAGATTTCTTCTAAGAAATGACTGCTATTTGATAGAATGTAATTATATGGTCAAGGTATTCAATCAAGTCACAGAATGGATCTAGAATGGACGAGAAACCGCTTTTCAGTACTCGTTGGTACGACATCATCAATGATGATGACATGCTTGTTGTCAAGCAAAGAGAATTAGATGCCCCTGAAGAAGCTCCAGCTATAGACATCGAAGGCAATGACATCGTGTCTATCACATACGGAGTCCAGTATTTCACTGACATTGAAGAGCTGAAAGAGTTTGAGAAGCTTGTAGGTGAAGCTATCAGTGAGGCTAATGAGATAGAGCAGTGGCTGCATTCAGACGAAGCCAAGACTGCCTCAGTCAAGAAAGCTTCTGACTGGGAACCCGTCGGTGGGTGGTTTGAGAAGAGGACACCTAAATGTTACATGCAAGTATGGCAAGAGTCAGATTTTGATGAAGACTACTATGCTGCAGACGTCGTATTCGCAGATGGTCAGCAGGTGCACATAAGCAATGCTGGCGATACTTTGGAAGAAGCTGAAGCTACAGCTGAAGATGCTTTGCTGAATGAGAATGTCACAGCTGCTAAGTTTGCAGAACCTGAAGACGTACCAGAATACAGTGGTACGAATGGCGAATTCGATCATGATCCAATCAGACAAGGTTCAGCTAAGACAGCTGACTGGTGCGAATACGAAGCTAGAGACATGAAGAAGTCGATCTACGATCAGCCAGATGTTCTAGCTTGTGACGATACTGAAATCAGAGATCTAAAAGATGCTATACCGCATAAGCACGCTAGCAAGACAGCGGTTGCTGCTATAACAGATGTGTATTATGAGCCGATTGAAGCTGGAGATGTTCTAGAAGAGTCTTCTGAAGATGGAGAGCCTATTGACAAGTTCTATGATGTGATCGATGTCAAGAATGGTCTGGTCATCGTAGAAGATGAAGATGGAGACAAGCAGATGCTGTCTCAGGCTGAAATCGATGACAGAGGCTTGTTCAAGAATGCAGAAGCATCTGATGAAGCTAGAAAAGAACGTGGCGAATATACAGACGAAGAGCTCCAGTCTTTTCGAGATGAAGCAGACTATGACGCTTGGAGAGACAGAGACATCTAGACAGAACTGACTTGACTGAAACCGTCCTGGACATGACGAAAAACTGTCCATTTCTAGTATCTGAAAGAAGAGGGCTATGATCGAAGAAGATCAAGACAGACATGTGCCATCAAGCTGGCAGTACAGAGATGTCGAAGTGGACATTGATGATCCAGACATCAGACGACTGATAGATGAATACAGAAAGCCAAAGACTAAGCAAGACAGAATCAAGTCTGTCAGAGCGGAACGAAAAAGGGAAAGGCATGAAGCTCAGCAGATGTATCTGCAAGTGTTGCAGCATCTGAAACGAATCACAGACTATCTTGAACCGGATGTCAGACTGCCAAGGCCAGACGCTTGCTTGCTATGCAAAGAGTCGTTCGAAGATGTCAGCTATCATGCTAAGGGTCTGTGTGAGACATGCTACTGGAAGTACAAGAAGCTGTGCAAGCTAGATCCAGACCTTGCTATGCAAAAGTCTACTGCCAATTAAGCTGTCTTAGACAATAATCTATATGCGATAGAATCAGACTATATCTTCAGAGTTACGACGTTGTTCTCTGTGATACTTTCATATATTGTCCATATAATTTATAATACCAAAAATTCTAGGTTCATAGAGATAAACGTCGTAACTTTCATTTTCTTTCATTCTTGATTTTACATTTGATAAAGAATGGTATATAATATTATTAACCAATCAAATGGTAAATGAAAGGGATAGAAATGACTGACAATCTGAAGAAAGACTTCAAAACGATAGATGACATGCTCGCTAGCCTTGAGAAGTCAAGACTTGATGTAGAGGAGAATCTGAAACTGAACACATTCGCACGAAAACTAGTTGCGAACTTAGACGCTGTACAGATGCAAGACCTGTTGCCACATGTCAAGTACGTCAGTTCTAATTGGTATGTAGAATTCAGAACAGACACAGTCGATTCTGCTGAGAAGCTGCAACGTCTTATAGAAGAGACAGTGAATCATAAGATGTCTTCTGAAGATTCTGAAATCTTGCATTTCGATCTTGATTTCGGTCCAGAAGACAGCTTCACATTCATATCTGGCAAGAAGATTCCTGCTACTCTCATCAGCTGGTCTTTTCTTACAGAATATGATGGAGTGCACGTTACTGTCGTGGTCTCAGTCAAAGAGATCGTCAAGGTCAGCAATTCTAGCTTGTCTAAGACTTCTGACAGCGAACTGCTTGATACTGTCATGTTCAAGACGTTCATAGACATTGCTAGAGATGCAGGTCTTTCTATAGAACAAGCTAAGAAGATGTTCGAATCTATGTCTGCAGTATTTGACGTCAAGATGAGGGAGGATGACTGACATGCACAAGATCGAAATTGCATTGCATCAGATCGAAAAGGGCGATATCGTCAAGTGGAAAGCTGTCAATGTAGATGCTCATGGTATGCCAGCATGGAATGACTGCATAGACGAATATGAGTCTGAAGTCGTAGAACTGAATGGTCAGCTTGTGTTGAAAGACACTCGCATCAAGATCGACAGACTTGCAATCATGTCATTCGATCGGTCTTACATTGTCCAGGGAGCTGTCTTCATCAAAGCTTGGCGCAATGTCAGAGATTCGGTAGACGAATACTGGGACAATCTTGCTAAGCACAAGAAAGAAAGTCGTGCTAACAAATGCACATTCTATGTGTCTGAACGTCATCGTGCTTGGTATGTGACAGCAGATGGCAGATGGTGCTGTATTGCTGCATCTTCTGGCCCGACTATGTCGAATACGATACAGAAGAATCTAGCTTTTCTAGACCATGTGCCGAAAGGCGAAGGAAAGATGACTAGGATAGACATCGACTTTGATGAGTATCTATAGAAAGCTAAAGCCCTAGATGCTAAGTCTAGGGCTTTTTCTATGTTCTAGTCTGTTTTCTATATACAATAGAATCTCAGTATATTCTAGAAGTTACGACGTTAATCTCTGTGAACCTCTGATATCCTATATGGATAATTTATAATACCAATATTCTCATAATCTCAGAGATAAACGTCGTAACACGTCATTGGTTCTTCATAAGATGTCTTCTAACTACGCTTCAATGAAAGTCTCCTCGTCGTTGAAGAAGTCGTTAAGCAGCAGAAGCTGAGCATCTCCTTCAAAGATGTCCATGTTTGCCTTGTCATCTGCAAAGACAAGAGTACGAATATCAGGATTGAACTTGAGCTTGTACTTGTCAGAGATTTCACCACAGAGACGACCATTCTTGCAGAAGATGTTCTTGATGAAACGCATAGCATTATGGGGCATGAGCTTGCGGAATTCGATGACGCTAGGATACCAACTACTGCCTTCAGGAATGCAAAACCATCCGTCTTTGCTGATGCTATACATGCTGCTCGTGACTTCCTCATTAACATTTATTATTGTTAATGATATTATATACTATCTTTTAATAAATGTAAACTTAGGAAGTCAATCTTTTTCTAAGACATATGTGCAAGCGCCTTCTGTAAGAGCACCATTGCTTGGCATGAAATCGCTAGTCAGAATACGATGACCTTCATCTAGTTTGTCAGTCAAATTCTTTCCATTCAAGACCATGCTTGCTGTAGAACTCATCTACTAACCCTCTGTCTATCTCATCTCTGTCAAGCAAGTCCTTGACAGTTCTGTGCCATTGACCACTGTCTAGATCTGGAGTCCAAGCAGAAACGACTCTACTTCCTAGACGCTTAGATTTTCTAGTATTGAGTCCAAGCTTTTTGACATTCACAGTTTTGTCTTTTCTGTCTGTCAATTTATGAAGACTTCTATTCTTTTTGTCAAAGATAGAGATAGGGTTATTGTTGTCTTTATGACACCAATACCAGTCTGCATTGAGAAGTCTTTTGACTAGTACGATCTCCATTTCACTGTACTTAGTCTCTCTGACAGCTTCTACTTCTTCGAACTTTCCATTGTTCTTGACCCAGTCATTGCAAGAATAATACAGTTCTAGATATGGTCCGTACAGATCTGACTTCCTAGTCTTAACAAGATAGTCTTCGACTTCTTTGTCTTTCAGAAGCTTTATGCCAGCAATCCTTCTAGTATCCCATTCTTCATACGAATTCAAGAAGTCGAAATTCGAGAACGAGTACAAGACAGCTTTAGCCTTGCCTTCGACAGGGTCCATGTACAGCTTTCTAGCTTGAACGCTGCCTCTTCCAGTGACTAGTCCCATCAGATTAGACCAGCCCTTTCTAGCTTTCAGACTGTCACCTTTGTTCTCATCTGCAAAACCGGCTAGCCTTGTGACAGAATCATAAGCTACAGATCTAGAAGACGAACTGTCGTTAGCCATGTCTTCAATAGAGAAAGTAAAGTAGTCATTGTCTGGAATGACAGATATCAAGTTCTCCATCCAAGAAGACTTTCCTACAGCTGCATCTCCAAGAAAGACATACATCCTGCTTCTGACACGACTGTCAGGAGTCAGCCAGGGCGCTGCCATAGCTTGTCTTAGATTGGCTAGACCATCTTCGCACCAAAGACTGTAGACTCTGTCTACTTCTGCAATGTCAGTATCGAATACGAGCTTTCCAGTCTTCAGATCTACTTCTAGCTTGTAGACTTTCTTGTCATCTTCATCTTCTCTTACAATCTTGTCATTGACTCTTCTGAATATGACTGTGTCGTTCTTGAATCTGAACTTTACGCCATCATGTATTGTGACAGCTAACTGTATTGCTAGATCTTTCAAAGCTCTTGGCAAAGAGTCTATGCTAGATCTTTGTGACACATAATATCTATCACAAAAGTCTCTGACTGCTACTCTGAAATCTGTGTCAGTGTATTTTCTGACGTGAACATAGTGCAAGTCATTCTTGTCACCAAAGCTAGAATTGAACTTTCTGAAAGATCTGCTTCTTTCTTTGAAGTCTTGAATGTACAGATTGTCTTCTTTGTCTTTGTAGAAGAAGCCAGTGACAATGTCAGCTATCGCTCTCTTATATCCTACAGCAAGCTTAGACTGGCTTTCTAGTATCGTTCCATAGTCATCAAGCTTGACAGTGTCTAAGAACTTGATAATGTCTTCGTATCTAGACTCTTCTTTGACATCTAGACTAGAAAGAATGCTTTTGCATCTCTGTATTCTTTCTGTTTTACTTTCTTTCAATTCTGATATATAATGCATATATAAATCCTTTCTATGTTGCGATTTATGACAAGCTTGCAATACTGTGAATATTGCAAGCTTTTTCTATTCTGATTGCATTCTATTGTCTAGAAAGTCTCTGACATCAGAATAGAATGCTTTGTAGCCTCTTCTGCCTTTAGAAGCATACAAGACAGGTGTATGCTTTCCAGGCTCTCCATTGATCTTGTCTTTCAAGAACTGATTGACTACCCAAACATTTGGTTTGTTCATAGCTTCTGCTATCTGACGAACAGATACGAGCATGAACCAGTCTCTGTCTACAATTTCTTGAATGTCTGTCATGAAAGACTCCTATCTATTATTTATATATATGATAATTATATATCAAATGATTTATGATGTAAAAATCAAAAAAGACAAAGAATTCTAAATAGTACAACATTTTGACTTTGTAATCAAAAATTCGATTACATTTTGACTTTGTAATCAAAAATTCGATTACATTTTGACTTTCGATTACATTTCGATTACACTAGAAAGATAATCAAGAGAATACTTGACTATACTTTGTAATCATGTAATCAATATTTTTAATAAAAAATATAAATATATAATATATATATAAATATATATTTTTTTTGATTACATGATTACAAGCTCAATTTCTAAGCTTCATCACAGATTCTAAGCAATTCTAGACTGAAATTTGATACAATAACATATAGGTATCATATTCAGCCATAACAGAAAGACTGAGACGAAGACTATGGTGTCAAAGAGACAGCAAGACAAAGCTTTTGCTAAAGCTAGACAGAGTCTAGAACAGACAGACTCAGAACTAAATCCAGAAACAGAGCCACTGATTCAAGATTCAGAACAAAAAGCTGATTCTGTGCAAGAACAGGAACAAGAGCTAGTAGAAGCATACAAGCTTGGTGCTGGTACAGACATAGTGACAGTCATGGGGCATGAAGTCAGATATCATATACTGAATATGAAGCAAGAGCTTCAAGCACACAGTCTATGCAAGTCTGTGAAAGACACAGATGCTTATTCTATGGCTCTTCAGACAGCGTACTTTGCACTAGCAGTAGACTCTATAGATGGAGAACAGTTCTACGCATCTATAGTAGAGAATGCTACAGAACCGTCTGAACGATGGAAAGCTGCACTGAAATACTACAGACCATTCATAGAAGCTTTCTTTGAGAAGTATGCTGAGTTCAGAAACGAACAGAATGAGAAGCTAGAACGCTTGGGAAAATGATGATGCAGGGTCTGTCAGACAGTACTGTGTCAAAGCTAGTCGGAATACGGTTATCTGGAGCACAAGACAATACAGACCTTGCACTCATGACATCAGCTTGGCTTGACAAGCAAGAAGAGAGAGCTAGAAGCAAAGACACGCTTGAGCTTGTCAAGAGACTTCAGTTGTTCAGCAATCCAGACTTGTACAGAGAGATATACAGAGACGAGATCAAGCAAGCTAAAGAAGAGAAGCTTAAGTCTATAGCTCCAGAAGACATAGACCTTGACAAAGTCAACGAGCTTCTGAAGAACTTCAAGATAGCATAGCGCATGACAGAGAAAGACTAGTAGAATGTTTGACAGAGATGACATGTCAGTGTTCTCAGATGAGAGACTGTCAGATGCTATAGCTTCTGGCTTGAAGAAGTTCTACGAAGACAGTGTCCAGGGCATGCAAGATAGTGAGACAGCTGGAGACTGGATGATGAACAGTCTTGCTTACAGTTCTGCTGCTACTGGAAACGTTCAAGACACTAAAGCCGCTCAGTCATTGCTAGCAGACATAGCTGAGTCTCAGAAGCAGATGCTTGTACTAGCTAGAGCATATGATCAGCAGACAGCTGAAATGAGACGCAGACAGTATCAGCATGGTGACTACGAGACAGACGAGAACGGAAATAGAGTCTGGACTCCAAGATCTGACAGGCAGTCTGACGAAGTAGACTACGCTGCTGAGAATGAAGTCATGGCTGCTAGAAGAAAAGCTGATCCAGCTAAGCCAATGACAAGATATGAAGAGTCTGCAAGTGCAAGACAGTTCTTGTCAGACATTGGCTGGAACAAAGCTGCTAGAAATGTAGCTATGGTTGCTGGTGAGATGGACCAGAAGACTAGAGCTTTCAATACAGTCAAAGACTTCTTCGGAATTGGCAAAGACAAGACAGCTGATTCTGCAAGCAATGAAGCTAAGAAAGCTTCAGCTGCCAGATCTGATACTGATTCTGCAGGCGCAGCATTCCAAGTGTCGTTGCTTGCAAACCGACAGACAAAGACTGGTGACTATGACAAGTCTGTGAACAGAGTATTGAGACGACTGCAAGACTTCGAAGCTAAGAATGTCACTATACGAGCTTCAAACGCAGTGCTTGACTCAGATTCGTTCTTTGACTCTAATCAAAATTCTGTCATTCAAGACATAGCTTCTGTACCGTTTGACATCGACACTAAGTCTTCAGAATCGTACAGAGGCGCATCTGTATCGCAGACACCTGAAGGAGCGCAGCAAAAGACATCTGGTGTTGCTAGCCAGATAGCTGGACAGGTAGTCGAGAATGTGGCTGGAAAAGCGATTGGCAACGCTATGTCTAAAGCTGCTACCGGTGCTGCTGCAGGCGCTACTGCAGGTGCTGCTGGAGGCATAGGCGGCATTGCAAGTGGCATTCTGACAAAGCTTGGTGGTCCAGCTGCTCTTATTGGCGTTGGTCTTACAGCAGCCCAAAAAGTAAGAGATGTTGCTTGGCAAGCTAAAGAAGCTGGTGCTCTGCAAGGCGATAGCTACATTGAAGGCGGAAAGCAGCTTGCACAAAACAAGCTTCAGGATGTCAAGAAGATGCTCGGCATGACTAATGTCTCTGGACAAGACTTGCAGAGAATGAGACAGAGATCGTCTGCTATGGGATTCGATATCGAGTCTGAAGCTGGACAGAACTATCTGAAAGTTCAGGAATACGCTCAAAAGAATGGCATGGATGCAGAGGCTGCTGCTACATTCACAAGGTCTATGCTTCAAGCTGGAGCGTCTACTGAAGAAGCTAATGAGCAGATCAAGAATCTGAAGAACAATGCTAAAGAACTGGGCACAGATTTCAAGAATCTTGCTAGTCAGACAGCTCAGACTACAAGTCAGATAGACAGGCTGATAGGTGGAGACAACGCTGCAGAACATGCTGCAAAGTCTAGCAAAGAGATTGCCGAACAGAACAAAGAGGCTGGATTAGAGCAGTCTGAAGGGGCTGGAAAGTTTGCCCAGTCTAGCTATGCTCAGTATGCAGCTATGCTTATGGCAAATGAACGTGGTGACTCTATCTACAATGCTATGACACCTGAAATGGCTTCTGCATATCTGAATGACAATGGTCTGATGGATGATGCAAGAGCTATGATGGCTGGTACGATGACGACATTGTCTGGCGGTGGAGAAGCTGGTGGCAAAGATTCAGAAGCTATACAGCGCTACTTGCTGAATGAGATGGGAGTCGATTCTACTAATATGAAGAAGACTCAAGCTTGGGCAGACCAGCAGCAAGACATTTCTGGCAACATCAACGTCACGGTCAAGACAGACGACAATCTGTCTGCTGAAGTCGAGAAGAAAGTCATTAAGAAGAAGGCAGAAGTAGGTTCTGCTCGATTCACAGACATTCTAAACCAGCAAAGACAGGCACTGTGGTGACAAATTACGACGTTATTCTCTGTGAACCTAGAAATATGAAGATATATAATTATCCATATATGATATGAAAGGTTCATAGAGATAAACCTCGTAACTCTGAGAACCATTCTAGAATCATCCTTAATATAGATATAGACAAGAAAGGCAGAAAGATGACGTTCACCATATCGTCTGGTACGATGTCGTATACTCTGCCATTGGACCCTCAGCACTATACGTATCAGATCAAGCCACGATATGGAGTCCAGAAGACTTTGGGTGGTCAAGTAGTCCAGCTGCTTGGATACTCAGTCTCAGGATCGTTCTCTGGCATAATGCACAATCACATGGTCAGCAAGCAAGGTGCTTGGAATGACATGTACATGTTCAGCAGATTCATGACAGATTTGATGAAGAACCAGCAGCAGGGCTTGCAGAGTCATGTGTACTGGCTTGAAGAAGGATATGACTGGGACTGCGCTCTTGGAGACTTGCAGATATCTGAATCGATAGAGACTACTGGCTTGCAATACGAGCTGCCATTCTTCAGAGTCTCTAAGAGCATCTTGAAGAATGCGTCAGAACGAGCCAATGTCATGAGCAAGCTTCTAGAAGAGATAGGGTTCGACAGCAAGTCATATCACGGTGGTGAAGGCAAAGATGCTCTGTTGCAGAGAAGCGACATCAAGATAACTGGTTTCGGTGGGTACGGAGCTACAGTAGACAGTTCTGCTTCTACAGACGATGTCAAGCTCAGTTCTGACTCTTCAATCAAAGAGCTTCAGGAATACGCTCATAGCAGAGTGCTTGCTATGGGTTGGACAGAACAAGACTTCCAAGACCTCGTCAAGCTTTGGAACAGAGAATCTTCGTGGCAGTGGAATGCTACGAATCCGAGTTCTGGTGCATATGGCATACCGCAGTCCCTTCCTGCATCGAAAATGCAGTCTGCAGGTTCAGACTGGAAGACTAATCCGAAGACTCAGATCAACTGGGGTCTTGACTACATCAAGCAGAGGTATGGAAGCCCATCAAAAGCTTGGGCTCACTCAGAACAAACTAACTGGTACTAGACATGGCATGCATACTATCATCATCAAAAGTCTGGCTCGAGCTGCTAGTAAGGTCTTGGAATACGACTTTGCAGTCTTCAGCTTCACCAGTATACGCACAGAACCATACTTGGTTTGAAGCTTGGAAGCCAGCACAAGACGGTCTTTCAGTCGTCATAAGACAGCCATCTGTCAAAGCTCAGTACTATGCACTGATGTGCTTGCAAAGATGGATGCAGGGAAACGAGATATTGCATCTAAATTGGCCAGAACGAAACATAGACTACGATGTCGTCATCACTTCTGCTACATTACAGAAAGACTACGACACTATCATGCAAGATGTGACAATACAGTTTTTCTGCCTTACTAACGCATTCCAAAACGTAAGGACGTCTTTCAGCTATTCGTCTACAGCTTTAGACATGTATCTGACAGATCTGATAGACGTAGACATAGATGAAGTGTCTACAATTGAGAAAGCTAGACAAGAGCAGAAAGAGATTGACAGTGCAATACAGAACAAGTCTCAATTCAATGGAAGTCAGATAACATACAATAGCGATGGCACAGTAACAGTAAGACTGACAAATGCAAATCTTACGCATTTTGCAGATCTGTTTGGACCAGACAGAAATCACACATTCAGATTCAAGACTAAACTGACATACGATCTTCTGAAGAAACTAGAGTCTGGAGATGACTTGCTGACATATTTCAGAAGACTGGTTGCAGATGGTCGAGCAGAGCAAGTCATATACAAGAATGAGATTTCTGGGCCATCTATGGACAAGAATCAAGTTCCTTCACCAAGATCTTAGAGGCACCAATGGCATCTTCAAACATAACTGAAGCATACTATTCTTCTGTTTCTGTGATAGCAGACACTATATCTCAAGGTGTCATAGACATATCTGAAGATGTGCAGTCTTGTTCTGTCAACAGGCAGGTCAATGGTGCATCTTCTGCTACTATCACTCTGACAAACTATTCTTCATACAAGAATGGCAGATACAATGGTCTTCTTCATATAGGCGACAGAGTTCATGTCGCATTCATCAAAGACTCGTTCTCTATCGACCAGCTTACTGGCAAGATAGCTCAAGTCCCAGTCATAGCTTTCAATGAAGGAAGCTTCACATTCACAGTCTATGATGTCATTCATGATCTGAGCTACATATACTGGGATCCATATGCTGAAGACTCATTGGAACGCTACAGTCTAAATGCAGACAAGCTGATCAGATACGCAGAGCAAGAAGGCTATAACGATTCTGGTATAGGCATTGCACTGAAAGACTTTTTGTCTGCTGATGACGGTGTATGTCATCTGCCAAAAGACGCTGTAAAGATAGCTAAGTTCCCAGATACTTCTGAGACAATGCAGAACATAGTCAACGCTGCAATGCAGAACGCTGACAAGACAAGCATAGACCAGTCTGCAGAAGAACTGTATGTGATGCTGTTCGGTGGTCATTCTTCGTCGTCACAAGCGTCAAGCACAGATCGGAAAGACGATTCTAAGTACAATTGGCTGCTCGAGTCTAACATAAGTGGCAAGAGGCTTGCAGCAATCACAGCAAAACTGTTCTCGTGGTCTAAGGTAGACACTAATTCTACAGAATGGGACAAGAACATACAGTTCAAAGACAATGGCAAATGGAGAAGCTGGCATCTTCATGACAATGACTACCATTCTGGACTGTACGGTCTGTCTAGAACTCAGATGATAGATTTCGCAAAGTACAATGGCGAAGCTATGCTAGCAGACAAGAAGACTCAAGACAAAGCTATTGCAGGTGTCTATGACAGTCTAAGCAAGAAAAGCGCATACCATGCTATCTGGCAATACTTCAACGGTTGGGTGCTAGACTACGATGACAAGGGCAACATCAAGTATGGAAAGAACTCGAAGTTCAAAGTCGGCACTCATGAGATGAAGACTGTCGACGAATGGAAGGGCTTCGTCAATAGAGCTGCAGACGAAGTCTCTAACAACGTCAAAGACAGCAGCAAAGACAAGAAGAAGCAGCAAAAAGACAAGAAGACGCAGTCTGAAAAGAACAAAGACAATGCGCTAGCTGCTTCATTCGGATCTTGGGTGAAGAACAATACTGGTCGTTATCCGACGACTTTTCGTGATGGCAGTTCTACGCAGTGCTGGAATCTTTGGGAATGGTACTATCAAGACTTCTTGAAGCTAGATCAATCGCAGTGGGTCATACAGCCAGCATCAGGAAATCAAGGGTTTGCTCAGTACGCTGTCAGCGTAAGCAAATATTATGCTAGCAATTTTGAAGTGATTTCAGATCCCAATAAAGTGCAAGCAGGAGATGTCGCCTTTTGGAAGAATGGCGCTCCAAATGACATTAGCTATGGGCATGTGTCTATAGTCATTGGTACAAGTGGAGACAAGATAACAGACTTTGGACAAAACCCAAAACCACCGACTGTAGGCACTTTTGAGCCAAAGACTGCCTTGTCTGGAGCATTGCGACCAAAAGCTCTTGGTGGTGTACCTGGCTCTACAGACGGTGCTTCTGGTTCTAGCTCATCTAGTTCTGGTTCGTCAGTGTCAGATGTAGACGATCTTGGCTTGAAGCTGTTCAAGTTCGTCAACTACATGACGCCATCGAACACTCCAGCTATCATAGAGTCATATCTGCTCAAAGGCAGTGACACTGGTCTGAACATGGCTAATGACAAGCCAGCTATAGACTATGTAGACTCGTGCTGCAAAGCATCTATGCGAGCATACATGAGCTTGCCAGATGGATCGTTTGCAGCATTCGTCCCAGACTGGTTTGGAAAGATGTTCCCAGACAGCAAGTACCACAACGTCATAGACATACCAAGACATGAAGTCATGAAGTTCAAAGCAGACTTCGACAAGTCTTCGTATGTATCGCATCTGTTCTTGACTACGAATGAAGCTCTGCCAGACCCATATGGTCTTGGAATCACGTCTGGTCTGAACGATCTGATGAAGCTTCTGACATCTTCTGGAACAGTGACTATGCAGTATCAGGGGGCGAATCTTCTGAAGCTGATGGACATATCGTCTACAGGCTTAGACCAGAACGATCCTGACGCTCTCAACAAGCTGATGCAGAGATGGGGCGTGTCAGTCAAGCGAGAGTCTGACGAATACATTCAGAACGCTCAGCTGACAGCGATATCTGCACTGTACAGGTTCTTGCAGTATTGGGCTAACTGCTTCACATCGACTATGCAGCTGACATTTAGACCTGAAATCATGCCAGGTCTGAGACTGCATTTTGCTGATGCAGGCGTGACTCTGTATGTCAAGTCTGTTCAGCATAGTTGGAATGCTACTTCTGGTGGCACTACTAATGTGACTGTAGTATCGCCAGTTACAGATCAAGACAGAGCTGGAATTTCTGGTTCGTGACAAAAAAATAAGGAGAACAATAAATGAATTGGACGAAGACAGCTAACATAAAAGGTGAACCAGGCAATGCTGGCCTAAGAGGTTCTAAGCTAACAGTGCAGACTGCCAACCCTCAAGACTCTTTAATTTATGACTGGAACATAGACCCTGAGACTGGAGACTTGTACAGCTATGAAAAGTCAAAGACACAGTTCGCTACTTTTGACAATAGTACGGGTACTCTAAGATTCTGGAACAGAGAGACAGTCCCTTCTGTAGGAGACGAAGACCCAGAAGGTCATAACGTAGACAGTGTCTTTACTGAACTGAACTATCAAAACAATTATCAGTCTGTCTTCAGTTCTATAGCTGAAAATCTCAAGACAGCAATCGTAGTAGACAGAGTCTCTTTCACAGACACTTCTTGGATGTTCAATAATTGTCAATCTCTTACAAACCTAGATCTGTCTAACTTTGATACTAGCAAAGTGACAGACATGAGTAGCATGTTCGGTGTCTGTTCGTCTCTTACAAACCTAGACTTGCATAGCTTTGATACTAGCAAAGTGACAAATATGTATAACATGTTCGGTAGCTGTTCGTCTCTTACAACTCTAGACTTGTCTAACTTTGATACTAGCAATGTGACAGGCATGGATAGCATGTTCCAAGACAGTTCAGGTCTAACAACTCTAGACTTGTCTAACTTTGATACTAGCAATGTGACAGGCATGAATAACATGTTCTATGGCTGTTCAGGTCTAACAACTTTAGGCGTATCTAGTTTCGATACTAGCAATGTGACACATATGCAAAGCATGTTCCAAAACTGTTCAAATCTTACGCTAGACTGTTCTCATTGGAATGTAGACAAAGTTGTAGTTTATGATCGTTTCAATCGTGATGCTCCAAATGTCATACCACCAGTCTGGAAGAACTAGAAAGTTCACAGAAAGACTCAGAGAAATCTAGTCTCATGTGATATAATATAATTAATAAGAACGTTTCATCTGTATGAGAATGAGAGTCTGGCAATGGCAATAGCGTACAATTCGAAAGAAGATTCTGTCTTCCCTAGAGACATAGACCAGCATCTGCAAGTCCCAGCATCTCCAACAGTCGCTCGTCTTTCAGAAGCTGAGGCACCAGACGACTATGGTCAGCCATATGCGACTAACACTCATTCTCATACAGATTTGCATCATGCTGAGAACAATGCTATAAAGAAGCTAGAGATGTCTGTCATATGCGATGACAGCATCAATGTCATACATGACCATTCAGACGAATGGAATGCAGACTATAATGACGAACATTACAGACTGCATCCATCTAACAAGCATGGCAGACATCTTCTAGTACAGAACAGTCATACGTTCACAGACCACAGTTATGCCACTACAGCTCAGTCTTCTAAGCCAGATTCTGATCTAGCAGGCATCCATCATTCTCTTGGAGACACAGACGGTCTTGGAGACTATCAAGCTGTGTCTGGCAAGCTATGGAAGAAGAAGAATCTTCCAGACGTTCCAGATTCTATGTTCGACAATCTGAACAAGCTTCCAGACAGATGGGATTCGACAGTCACTCCATATCCCGGTGACAATCTAGCAGACATCTTGGTCGCTCTGCTTGGAGTCTTGCATACTCACAACACTAAGCTTGACCAGTATGGAGACTCTATTGCTAAGATCAACAAGACTCTAGCAAGCTTGATCGAACATATCTGGGGCGATGTCAAGATAAATTCTGACGGCTCTATCAATTGGGGCAAGGGCACAAATATGCTCATTCCTCAGGGCGACTTGAACATCTTCTCTGGCGGTACTGCCGGTGACAATGTCTATTCCAATGCTATTCGTACTCGCAATACTGTCACTGACAACGATATCAGAACTAAGTAGTCTATCATGGCACTTCCAACAGATCCGAATCTCAAAGTCATAGGCGAATTTCGTACCGGCGAGAAGAAGAACACAGGAACAGGTCCCAGTGCTGCACCGACATCTTTCGGGCTTCCTGCTATCAGACCATACATTGTAGCATATTGCAATACAGACTATGATGTGCTTTTGCGTGTATATTCAGATCTTTCTATCTATGCTAGCGTGTCTGGCAGAATATTTCAGAACAATGTCGTAATAGCCAACTATCCTGTAGCATTCTACATAAGCAAGTATGATTGGCGATGGGGCGTAAATGGGAATGGCTTGTATACTATTCCTGCTGCTCAAAGAATGGCATCTGCAGTCATTCAAGTCACATTCTATCCTGGAAGCTTCAGCAATCCAAACTTTCTATGGAACATCAGTTCTGACTGGCAGTACATATGCAATCTGCAAGAACTTCAGTGGTCTTTGAACGATCAGCGAGATGCATATCTGTATGTCGGTGGCTGTGGCGAATATGGAGCAGACGACTACCTTTGGCCCAATCCGTTCAGGATTGTCATAAAAGGGATACGAGTACTTCTAGACTACTATCCATGGGCTGTAAGCGACAGCAACAAGGTCTTTCAGTCTTGCAACAGGAATGGCGGCTTCAACAAGCGATACGAGCATGACAATTCTGCATGGATAGACAGGAAGAATTCTGAGAACGACCATTCTAAGAACACTGTCTTCTACAGGCAAGGCTCGTCTTGGCTTCCAGCGAAGAAGATAGGCAAGAACACATGACACAGATCACCGCTGACTGGAAAGACGTCCAGCAAAAGGCCTATCGTCTTCTGATCGATAACAGCATAGAATGCGATGCAATATCGACATTCTCGATCTTGTGCACTTCTCATGGTGACAATGACACTTACCAGACATATGTCAACAACAAGAGTCGAGTGACTAAAGACAATGCACCGTCTAAAGCTAACTGGTACTGCACATGCCCTTGGGGCAAGTGGTCTAACACAGGCAACAGACCGCATGATGGTCCAGACTCTACTGGAACTGTCAAAGTCCAGAACCGCTTCTGCTCGCATGCTTACGCTGCGTTTCTGATGCTGTATCAGTACAGAAAGCTGCATAAAGAAGAGATGCAGAAGCAAAAAGAGCAAGATCAAGACCAGAATCTCGACATTCAGCAAGACGGTCTTGAAGAACAGCAGACTGACAGTCAGCAAGATCAAGTTGAAGAAGAGCAGGACTTGAATCCAAAAACAGAGCAGTATGCAGATCCAGAACAGCTTGAGAACGATCTGAATGCTCTTGCAGACGGCACAGAGTCAGAACAAGATGAATCTGATGGATTCGATGAATAGAATGTTCAACAATAGTTCTCTGCATATCACAGAAATCATTCTTTGGTATCTCAGAGAACTTCGCATATCTTGTATGGATAATTTATAATACCGGCAATTTCAAGTTCACAGAGAACAACCTCGTAACTTCTAGGAAAGACTTCAAGAATGGGCTCCGCATTCATAAGCGATACGTACGTCAATGAGTACTATCAAGCAGCTGCTAAGCAGAAGAAGAAGACAGATCTGAAGACTAGAAGTCAGATCTGGCTGTCGCAGCCAAGAGAGGCAGATTCTAAAGTCATAGAAGTACTGACATACAATTTCGCTTCTAGAGCTCCAATCAGCTCCATATCGTTTGACATCTACTCAGTTGGCGCTCACTATGAGTTCTGGTACTGGGACTCTGACGGTACAAGACTTCCACTGATCAGAAACGACTACAATCAGATCGTGTTCGAAGTAGAATCGAAAGAGAAATGGGACGAATGGACGCACTGGTCTTTCGATGTCCTGCCATGCGTAGCTACTAAGCTTGAAGTCAGAATGAGCAGGATACATGACGATCTTGCTCCTCAGTCTGTCTATTCTCTTGGTCTGAGAAAGCTAGCTATACGACGTCAAGTCAATGCTAGAGTAGATGCTGCCCTGCCAATGAGACCGTCTAAAGACATTCTTGGAAACACGATATCTAAGACTGTCAAAGACTGGCAGCCTGCTATGATGATAGATGGCAAAGACTGGACATTCTGGAAGTCAGAGCCGCAGATCGCTCAGGATGCTGTAGTGTGCCTGTACATGGACATCAGAGACAAGTATGGTCAGCCACAGTATTTCGATTCGATAGACATCGACCCAGTATATGCTGGCTCTCAGATGAACATCTACTATTCGAATGACGATACTGAAGGCGACAGAGATGTGCCGATGTGTGCATACGATTCTGTCATGACAGATATGTCATGGTCTTCAAGGACTGAAGACGACCAGAATCTGATCGGTCGCTATGACATGCTGACGACTGCATCTAAGATGGCATTCGACTTGAAGCAGACAGACATAGACTTGTCTGGAAGCTGGATTGTCGGCATGTCTTGGAGACCAGTACTACCGCTGAAGAGCAACAATCAAGTCTTGTTCTCTTTGGGCAAGAACTTCTATGTGAAGCAAGTCGGCAAGTCATTCCAGTTCTGGTATCAGGATGCTGCTGGAATGAAGCACCTTGACTTGCCATTCCCAGATCTTGGTTCAGCTCTGAACAGTCAGTTCCCATCTGGCATAGCATATCTGAGAGGCAAGCGTAGAGGTGAGAACAGAGATACTGAGATTAGACTTGACTTTGGCATGGACAGGTCTGCAGAAGAAGTACTCAGAATCAGGACTAGATTCATAGTCAAGAACTATGACACTGGAGAGGTCATTGCAGACAAGTCTGTTCAGAAAGCATTGAGGACATCTGTACAGCTTTCGACTATCGTAGACGAGATTCCGAAGGGATTTGTCGTAAATCAGAATTCGAAAGCAGAAGACAAAGACAAGACTGTAGCTCTGATCAATTCTGGCACAGAAGTCAGAATACCTCCACAAAAGTCTTGGGACATTCCATTGAAAGACATGTCAGATCTGCTAGACTTGTCTTCAGCTGAGGATGACTATGATGTCACGGTGACTCTGAACTACAGGACAGATGAAGACTATGATGATGGTGGAAGACTTGCTGTGTATGAAAGCGATCCACCGAAGAACCAGACATGGTGGAACAATGGAGAGAACAGGTCTGCATCTCATCTGTCAATAGACAGCACTACACCATATACTAACTACTTTGACAATCCAAAGTTCGTGACATCTGGTTCATGGAAGCCAGAAGACGTGTCTGGCAATGGAACTTATGCTATGACTGGCAACAGTCTTGCACTGACTGGCAAGATTCGAGTCAGAAATGTTCACAAGCTTGGCACTGAGATGCCAGGAACTGTCAGATACGTCTTTTCTGCTGTTCCGACATTCTCTGGCACAGTCAACTGGTACAAAGACTACGGTCTGTATGTCTATGATGGCAACAAAGAAGAATACTTAGCATTCTCTTCTGGAGCTATCGCTTCTGGCAAGCGAGTCGTGCTTGAATTCAATGCTCCAGCAGAAGCTAGACTTCTAGCTTTTGGCTTTGTCGGTGGTGGAGACGGTCAGACTGTGACATGGTCTAAGCCGATGGTCTGCACTGCAAGAGACTGGGAGTCTATGCAAGCTAAAAGCATAGACTACTTTGACGGTTCTACTTATGCTTCAAGTCTTGCATTATTGCCACGATACAACAAAGAGCTGAATCTGAACAGGCTGCTTGATCTTGAGAAGCCAGCACTTGGTGACATCTCTATGCCAAGCTCTATAGACGGAGTTCAGTTCAGCAAGAGACCATTTGCTGGCAACATATCGCTATTGAAGCCGTTCTTGAACAGATACGATGAGCATGCAATATCTGACTGGATATGGTGCAAGGGCGGTACGTGTCTTGCATTCGAATTCTATGCCAAGTCTGTCAATGGCTTTCCTGACATTCAGCCAGTCATCATAGACGGTGCTAACGTGATTATCTGGCCAGACAGATACCAGAAGACTGAGACTTCTGATGGCTGGTGGAAAGTCTTGGCTAGAGTCACAGTGCCATTCGATCATGACGCTGAATACATGAGCATAGGCCTGTATGAGAGAAGTACTGTGTCCCATACGTTCTATGGCGATCTTCATGTCTATGACAATTCTGACTCTTTCGAAGACAGGCCGAAGTACAACACTGTCAGACTATCTAAGCACATTTTGAAGAAGATGACTTCTGCATCTCTTGACGACATCGTAGTCAGAGTGTCGAATTCTTCAAAAGCTTTCATGTATGTCAGTTCATGTTCTGTAAAGGCAGATGCTTCTAAAGTCGCATCTATAGCAGACACGACTTCATACGTCGGTTCTGTGCAGGGAAGACTAGAATCGTTCGTCATGAAGCAAGATGCTTTGCCAAAAGACATGACTACTGTAGATGGAGCCTACAAAGACAAGTTCTTGGCAAATCCTGACAGATATGTGTCACCAGATGCATATGACATGTCATCTACTCTTGCTAATAGCCTTGTCTATGGTCGATTCAAAGACGAAGACGTTCTCAGAGGTGGAATAGCAGACAGTTGGTACGATGCTAAAGAATGGTCTCCGCTGATGATGGGGCAGAGGCTAGCAAAGACTAAGTATGTGGCGTCAATACCAGTAGAGGCTAAGTATGTCAAGCTAGAGTTCACTCAGCTTACAGCTGTGCAGTATCCGATTGAAGCTGCAGACATCAAGTCTTCATACAGAGTCTTTCCGACTGACTTGACAGCAGAAATGCTGAAGAGGGCGCAAGCAGATGCATCTGTCAAGAACAACAAGCAGACTCATGCGAATGGATACAATTCTGCCCTGACAACTACGCAGCAGAACTACTACAAGTCTATCGATCTTTCAAATCCGTCTGGAGCATTCCAAGCTAAGCAAGACTTGTATTCTAACGATCTCGATGCAGAAGTAGACAACACTGCTAATCCAATCGGATATCTGCCAAACATAGGTGCAGACATAATAGGAGCTCAAGCTTCAGAATACACGTCTGCTGCTTTGTATAATGGTCAGCAGATGAATTCGATATCTTCGAATGAGACGAGTACGAAGCTGAGCTTGCTTGCTAGAATGAATGCTCAGTACCAGATCTATACTGCACAAGCCTCTGAGTCTTTGTTAGCACTGTCTGACCAGTATGGTCTTGAAGACTGGAAGATTCTGCTTGATGACAATGGCTATGTGCAAGACAATTCAGACAAGTCAGCTTCTTCAGGCAGAATACCTGGATACTGGCTGTTCCCAGGTCAGCAGCTAAGCTATTCTGCTGCAAACATGAAGCAGATAACTTCGACATCTAAAGTCGACGTAGTGCAGAAGACTTCTACTTCTCAAGCTATAACGACAGTAGCAGACACTAGGACTGTCAAGCCAGTGCTGAATGTCATCGGTCAGAAGTACTTCTCGTATCCGATGGTCCACTACTATGAGACTAGAACTGCGACAAGGACTCAGTCTATAGCATACTTCGTAGCTATACGAGAGCTGTCTGTCAACTTGATCGACTATCTGCAACAAAGAGACAACGTCACATGGAGCTTCTATTCGCTTGGCAGTTCTCCATGGCATCTCAATGGCGGATACATGACGACTCAGAACATATTCGTACCAGACTTCAGTACTGGTGCAGATGTCGCAGTAGCAGAGACAGACATCATGCATTCTCAGTCATACTACAGGACTGTCAAGCTGCTGTCTGTCAACAGAGACTCTCTAGCTAGCAGGACATATCTAGACTTTCAGGGAGAGCCATGGCACGATTCTGGGTACTGGGACAAGTACCCATGGCTTGACTGCAAATGGGATGACTCAACTCCAGACGATCCAAATGTCTATGAAGACAATGGTGGTTCATGGAACTCCAACAGATTCGCTTGGGGTGATACATGGACTGGCACTATAGTACCAGGCAAAGAATGGGAAGTCTGGTACGATGGCGAGCTTGTACGACATCTTGTCGTGAACAAAGAAGACAGAGTCTTCGACGCAAATGGTGCACAAGTGCCATTCAGATACAAGCTTGGCGAACTGATGGTGCCATCGAATTCGCTAGTCTCTCTTGGCATATCGCTGTTCAACTTGAAGAAGACGAATCCGTCGAATCCATCTAAGCATACAGAATGCAGGATACAGCTAGTCTCTGGCAAGTATTCGAACAGCTATCTGATAGATGAAGAGCTTGGTTTTGACGGTTCTTTGCTGTCAGCTTGGCAAGACTTCATCACATCTAGACAGCATCTGCTCGACACTACATACACTTGTCAAGTCTGGCTCTATTTCAATGACTTTGAGCAGCTTGACATCTACTACAAGTCTGCATTCATCGAGACAGGAACTATGCGAGTCTTGATGAAGAACAGAGAAGACTTGGACTGGGAAGATGTGACATCTGCAGTAGGCAGGACAGACTCTCAGTACACATTCAAGACTGCTGGTAGAGACATACAGATCAAGATAGAGATGTATGACCCTCAAGACTGGTTCGGTCAGCTGATCGTCATACCGATCTACATACCGCAAGAAGATGCTGTAGACTGGGCTTCAAGTGCTGTACATGAAGTCAGAATCATATACAGCAACGGCTCAGACATTCAATTGTCTGGCTATGCTGGCAACGTATTCGACGTCGGTGTCAAAGTCTACTGGCAGTCTGGATTGACGAACACGTACTTCGATAGCTTGACATTTGCCTCGTCTGATCCGAATGTCATCAACTTCTACAGAAAAGCATCTGATCCAGCTAAGACAGAGATGCGATTCTTGAGGCACGGAACTGCGACTGTCTATGCTTGGTACAATGGCAAGCAATCTAAGAAGTATACGATAGCAGTCGGATACTAGAAATCATAGAAAGAAAGGAAAATATCATGGCATGGACTAAGACTGCCAATATCAAAGGTGAGCAGGGAGGGGCAGGTACTAGAAGCACTGAAATCGTTTTAGAGAATTCCGCCTCTGTGCCTCCTTTCACTGAAGCCCTTTAGACGGTGACCTTGGCATTACTAGCGATGGATTCATAATGATGTATCAGCATCTCAATCTAGACTTTGAGACTGGCGATACTACAGACTGGGAGATAGACTATCCCTATAAGGTAAGAGTAGTAGATGCTTCTGATGCAAGTTGGGTAGTTCCATATGAAGGCAAGTATATGCTAAGGATTGGCAGCCGCGGCATAGTAAAGCTAAAAGAAGACGTGTTTGCAAGCTTATGGCCATTTGACACAATGGGATTTGCTTGCAATTTGTATGAAAAAAGGAAGAGATCTTGTCGTATCTTTATACAAACAAGATGGTAGTGAGATCAAAGTCGAGACTTTTCCTGGTGAAGACAATCAATGGCATACATATACAGTATTTTTGATAAATACAAAGACATGACAGACATCAAGACCATTGGTTTCTATCCTGCGTCGGCAGATATCAGAATTGACAGCGTTAGATTCAATGTTCCTGTCTGACATTCTTGCAGGTGCACAAATAGGCTTTAAGTTACGACGTTTATCTCTGTAATCATCAAACTGCATAAATATATAATTATCCATATATGATATGAAAATGTCACAGAGATAAACGTCGTAACTCTGAGAATATACTGAGAACTATTATATGAAAGAAAATGCAACAAGCTTTTTCATCGGTCTCACTTCATGCAAACAATTAAGCAGTGGCATTCGTCTTGATGCAATAGACTCGACAATCTTCCTACGGCCTGCAAGACATAGTCTGCAGGCTTTTCTAGTCTTCAGTTCAAGTCATAGTATACTGAACTGTCGAAAAGTAAAGCAAAATGACAGATACTGCTGCAGAACTAGACAGTTTTTGATAGAATAGATAATAGATATAGATTGTTTTCAGAAGCGTCACTTGCCGAATCTCTTTGCCATCGTACGAAAGGACTTCATAATGGCAGACATCAACACTTACATTGCTAAGAACTACGAACTATGGGGCGCTGGCTTTGGCGTCCTGACATACAAAGGACAAGTCTTAGACCTCATCTCTGATTTCAATGACAGTGGACAGCCTGCTTTGGGTGAGCCACTTGATGTCATGACTATCAACGATCAGAGACCTCGCACTATCATTCCGCCAATGGCCATCTCTTCTGGCACATTCACATTCACTACTTATGGTCTGAGAGACCTTGGTGTATGGGCTACAGTCTTCAATCAGAAGTTCAAGAATGCAGGCGATCTAGTAGACATCTTCAATCAGCAGCTTGAAGATGGTGCTATGCAGATCAGCTGGATAACTGTAGATCTGTCTGGCGTGCCATCTAAGGTCTACACTTATGATGGCGTAGTGATAGTCAATGGACAGAAGAATCCGCACATCGACAATCGTGGAGCCAAGCAAGCTTCTTACACATTCACTTGCAAGTATGTTCGTACACAGGAACAAGTCAAGAATCAGAACAAAGTCGGTCGCTGACATTCAAAGCTAAGATACAAGGAGACGTAAAGAAATGGCAAAGCCATCATACATTCCACCGCAGGTCATCATCAATGGTGAAGTCGACTATCAGGGGACGACTGAATATGTTCAGCCATCAGTCGTGGCACTAGTGACAAAAGTCGACAGCTATCTGTCTAGAGAGACTTCTAGAGTGCTTGGCAATGGTGCAACTGCAGTCATCAATGTCAAGAACCTAGTCGAATCTTCTGTGAAGCTGAAAGACTACTCTGGCAAAGAGCTTGTCAAAGACACTGACTACACTCTTGCTGTAGACAAAGCAAATGCGACTTTTTCAGTCACAGTCATCAACAGAAACATCAAGACTCAGGCGCTGCTGATCAGCTACGAATACATTCCAGATGACTTCTTCGAGCCACTGAAGTGGTTTACGCTAGCATCTATCACTTCGTACTATGGCGCTGCTTACAATGATGACAACTCTATCAAGACACCAATGACAGCTGCTGCAGACTTTGCATTCAAGAATGGTGCTTCTACTATCTGCATCATTCCAGTCTACGAACCTGCAAACAAGTCTCTTCCATCTCAGACAATCGATGAAGCTCTTGACAAGCTGAAGCTTCATGAAGACATAGCTATCGTAGTCCCGATTGGCTTTACAGCTGCAGAACTGGCACAGGTCAGAGACCACATCAGATGGTGCGAAGAGCATCAACTAGAACGTAGAGGCATCTTTGGTCTTGATGGGACTAAGACTACTTACACAGTTGCAGACTTGACTCAAATTGCTTCTACTCTCGATTCTGAGTTCATCATGTTCATTCCGAACACTATTGCACCTGTCTATGTGACAGATTCTAGAAACTCAGTCAATCTGCCTGGCTGGCTGTATGCTGCAGCTGTTGCAGGTGTCGCTATGGCTACTCCTATCGATCTGTCTCTGACAAGACATGTCGTGACAGGCTTCTTTGGCACTCAGTCTTATCTGTACGAAGAGAAGAACACACTTGCTCAGGCGGGATGCTGCGTCATTGAAATGATCAATGGTCAGCTTAAGATTCGTCATTCTGTAGTGACGAAGCAGTCTCAGCTTCTTGACTGGACATTCGGTGGCATCTACAACTACTTGATGGGTGCTATCAGAGCTGAGCTTGATCCGTACATTGGAAAGCCGTCTACAGACGTCTTAGTCTCTGAGATCGATGCAGATGTCAATCTGTTCTTGACTAAGCAGAAGGAGATCAACTATCTGTACGACTTTGACAGTCTTGAAGTGTCAAGACGCCAGAGCAATCCAGAAATCATCGATGTCACATTCAGATGCTCCATCATTCGTCCAACGCTGTGGATCTACGTGACATTCTATGTAGATCTGACATACTGAAAGACATCAGATGAGAGAGCTTGACAGACTTCATGGTCTGAAGACAGAGACAAAAAGAGCTTTTGTCAGAGCGTTCAGGGCTGGACTTTCAGACTCTTTCTGGAAGAGTCTAGACCAGTCTATGAAAGATGCAAAGATAGAGAATCATGTTCTTGAAGACTTTCCAGTTGTCAAGACTGAATTCCCTATCGTCAGAATAGCTGTGTCTTTTGGCAATACGAACTGGCAGAACATATCTAGGTACTTCGTTATCGGTCAAGTCTCTCCGTATCAGACAGCAGAAATTCAAGTCAGGGTGAACGTAGACTTGTTTACGTTGTCTTCAATACAGAGAGACAGACTGCAAGACGGATATCTGTACATGCTTCTGTTCGCATACACTCAGCCAAAGCATTTTGCTTTTGCACACGAACTGACAAAAGCTAAGAACATTCAAGTTCAGCCAATACTGAACAGCATCCAGCTTGGTCCAGACTCTGTATCGAACAGCGTACCATGGTGCGAAGGTCAGAAGGTCTTTTCGTCATCTCTCTCATTTGATGCTAATGTGATCTATGCACTTGACAGGAACGACATTCTAGATGTCGTAAGACAGATAGATGTAGACATGTCAGTACCTGGAGATGAAGGGGCCTACGCTAGATGAGAAGCAGAAAAGAACGACGACTGTCAAAGAAGCAAGAGATGACATATCATTTCTCTGTGTTTCTGATGTATATGATAGCTGTGATTATACGAATCAATCAGCTTTTCGTACCAATCTTGTTTGGAGAGAAGCTTGTGACTGCAACTATCGCACTTCTAGACATAGCTTGTCTAGTCTTAGCTTTTCTTGGAAATAAGATACTTGAACAAACTGTACTCAAAACGACAATACTGACAGCTTTTGTAGAATTCTTACTGTTCATGACACTTCATTTCGAGTCAGTCACTTCTACTGAAATGGAAATGAGACTAATACTGCCCTGCATGTTCTTGTATCGTCTCTATTCTTTGAATTGGATCGGAAGAAAGACGATATGAATTCTGAAACGCTGAACATCATTCTGTCATCACCTGTACTAGTAGCTATCGTAGGTGTCATATCTGTAGTCTTGTCTTCTAGAGCTAAGAACTTCTTGTCTGAGAAAGAAGACAAAGACATTGACAGATCTGATGCCAACATGAAGAAGATAGATGCTATACATTCTATCAGTAAGAATCTAGACAGACACATCAACAATTCTGAAGAGCCATTCAGAAAGCAGATGAATGACAAGCTAGACCTGATAGCGTCTGGCATGAACTCTAATCAACTTGCGATATCGTCTATTCTTGAGAGCTCTAAAAGCACGAACACCGCTGTCAAGTCTATCAGCAACAGAATAGATCTGCTTGAAGAGAAAGTTGAACATCTCGAAGAGGAGAAAACTGCATGACTAGACAAGAATATTTGAGAGCATATCAGTACGTAGATGACATGCGTCTGATAGGAGTCTTCAGAGACAATACTCAGACTACATTCGTCGGCATGAACTTCGATGACAATGCTGTAGCATATCTTGTCACTGGCACTCTTCTGACTAAGCTTGAACCGAAATCTGTCAATCATTCGGATTATGATGTTCTTGTCACTGAAGGATTCAAAGCTGCATATCCGTACTCTCTGTATGTAGTCAATCCAGACGATGAAGCTGGACAGGCTTCAAATGCGATAGTCTTTGACAGATTCGATGGCGTCCCTGTTCTCGATGTCAGAGTAGATGGTGTGTCTGTAGTCAAGAATCAGATAGCAGACATCGATCTGACTAAGAAGCTTGACCGTCACATGGTGCCAAACAAACTGTATGGTACAGATGGCGATGGTCAAGACAAGATGTACGATGTCGAAGAGATGAAGGGCATTCAGAGCATCTGGGTCAATGGCATTCAGCAGACTGTCACGAAGCACAATGTCTATCTGACTGACATCGCAAACACATCTAAGACACTTCAGAAGACTACGAACAAGAACATAGTCTACGGTACAGATGCAAATGGCAATCAGACGTATTACGATGTCAGTCAGTTTGCTAAGAATACCGATCTGACGAGCTTGACATCTAGAGTCACAAATCTCGAACAGAACAAGCAGGACAAAGACAGGACTGCTAAAGATGGCATGATAGCTATCATGAAGAACTTCCAGTCTGTCGGTTCTAATGTCAAGCTTACAGACATTACTACTGCTATCTCTAGCAATACAACTAGAATATCGAATCTAGAATCGAGAACCACTCAGAACGAGAATGTCATTCAGTCTGTGAAAGACAAAGACTGGAAGGCTATTTCTGGCGATCACTACATTCTCAACCATCCGATATCTCATACTTCTAGCAACATAACGCTGACAAACAAGACTTTGTCTCAGGAAAATGCATACAGAGCTCTTACTGATGCTGTAACAGTAGCCACAGACCCTGTAAGTTCTGCAACAGGTGCAGTTGCAATAGGTTCTGGAATAGAAGCAGGAGCGAATGCAGTATCTGTTGGAATGTCTGCTTCCACTGTTGCAAATGGTGTAGCTATAGGTCCTGCAGCTTCTTCTTCAGGCGATTCTGGCATAGCTATTGGTAGAGGTTCTGTAGCAAACGAAAACGGTACAGCAATAGGCAGAGGAGCGTCTGTAAAGAATGAAAATTCTGTTGCTATTGGCTATGCTTCTGTGACAAATGCTGACGATACAGTATCTGTCGGATACTATAACAATGATAGTAGTCATTTCTATAGACGAATAACGAATGTCAATACTCCTTCTGGAGCACATGACGCTTCTACTAAGAAGTACGTAGATGACAATGTCTATAAAGACGTCAATCATCCTGTTGCTCTTATGAATCAGAATCTGAATGACTATCAAGCTGGAAATACTGGCTACTATTATGCACCAGGTGGCAATAGCGTAGCTAACAAGCCATCTGGTGTAGATCATTTTGCTCTTGAAGTGATACGGTCTGCAAATGGAGTATATACGCAGTTCTTATGGGATCCGACTGCTCAAGAGACATGGATGCGATTCTGGAACGGTTCTGCTTGGACAGCTTGGGTAAGAGCTGGTGGCAAGTGGACGAATGGCAACATCTCATCTATCAACAGCAATCTGACAAACAGAATCAACAGTTTGCAGTCTTCTGTCAATAGTAGCGTATCAAGTCTTCAGGCTGCCTCTACTAAGCATGACAATACACTGAAAGCTATTATAGCTAAAGTCTGGGGTGGAGCTACTATCAATTCTGATGGCACAGTCGATTGGGGCAAAGGCAACAATTCTTGGCAGAAGATTCCTATTGCAGACCTCAACATCTTCTCTGCTTCTTCAGTCGACGACAATACGGTCGCCAACTCTATTCGTTCTCGTTCTTTGCATGACAATGACATCAAGGCTCAGTGATAGACATGCCATCTCAAGGAGCTAAACTAGCAGGAACAATCACCGGTGTATCTCAGACTGGAGAGGTCGGCGATCCTAATTCGTATGCAAACGCAAGTGTGTCTTTTGGCAAGAAGTCTTCTATGGGCCTTCCTGGCTCTGCCGACAATTTAGCTACATATTGTTATTGCAGATTCAGATGGACAGTCAGAGTATACGATGACATGTCTGTCACGCTTCAGATCACAGACTTTACTGCAGAGCAGAACTGGATAGCAGGCGCTATGTATCCAGTCGCATTCTATGCTGGTACTAGAAAATGGTACTGGCAATGGGAGAATGGAGCGATGCATGCAAAGTACAACGCTGCTTATCCAGGCGACTACATCAGATACACGAACATGCAAGAATCGACGATTGGTGTGCCTGATCCTCACGGCAGATTCTATTGGACATTCGATACTGGTGAGAAAGACGTCTGCAAGCTTACAGACATAGGCTGGTCGTTAGAATATCAGAATGCAGGAAATCTGTACGTCAGTGGCATTGGTCTGTATAGTGGTGTAACTCAAGCTTCGTATCCAGAACCAGTCAGAATAGAAGTTCCAGATCTGAAAGTCTATCTCGACTACTTTCCGATGGCTGTAAGAAAGAGTAGCAACTGGAAGTCTTGCAACAGATCTGGAGGTTCATTGCAAAAACTGTCTTCTGGAAAGTGGACTAACATCAAGAACACAGAATCTAGTTCTGGCACTAACCATGCATTCAGAAGATCTGGAGGAGGATGGACAAAGCTTTCGAAGACAGGCGCAGAAAGTTAGAAGCAATTGCTTTCAGAATTTACAAAAAACAGACAGCTTCTGACAGATGCTGTCTGCATTTTTTCAAGCAGACAATGACTTTGCTACAATGGTGCAATCAGTATGCTTGCCTGAAAATCTAGATCTGACTGGAAACGTGCAGCAAAACTATAAGCAAAGAGAACAATAAATGAGCTGGACTAAGACAGCTAACAAACGCACCAAAATGTCATACCACCAGCCTTGAAGAACTAAAATACAAGCTATAATTCATATTGAAAATCAAATGCAAAACCTAGAAGTTTCACAGAAAGACTCTAGTTTTTCACAGTCTCTTGATATAATATAACTATATGGAACTGAAACTAGAAGAAGATCTAAACATAGTCTTGCCAGACAATGTCAAAGTCTGGGAGCACAAGTTCATACTTGATGACGATTGCGTAAGAAACAGCAACAACATTGGATACGGACGAACTTGGCGTCAGCAGATCTGGCTGAACAAGCAACGCAACGAACAGAAAGCTAAGCTTGTAGAACTGGGCAGGAAAGCTGCTGAGACATACTCTGGCAAGACTATGACAAGATGTTTCTGTGTAGTCGACGTCACAAACAAGACTAATCACAGATTCGATCCACCAAACTTTGAACTGACTCAGAAAGATCTGATAGATGGCATAGTCCAGGGTGGCGTACTTGAAGATGACAACAGCAAAGTCATTGTTGGTACGCTGTTCAGAGACGGTGGAGAGAAGATGCGAACAAACTATACGATGACAATCAGACTGTACGATCTGAGCAAGGAAGAACAATGACGTATGGAACAGTGATAGCAGCAGTCATAGTATCTGTTATTCTGCCATTTGCAGTAAATCTCATCAAGAACAAGGCTGTGTCTTCTAATGCAGCTAGCTGGCTAGCAATAGCTATTTCTGCAGCTTGCGGTCTTGGTACAGCCTTTGCTTCTGGCATGCCATCTTCTCCAGAAGAAGTTCTTGCAGCAGTTTTCGCTGTAATTGGTGGCGTACAGGTAGCATATCGCTTGTTCAAGTCTGTCGGTGTCACTAACAAATGGCTTGACAGTCTTGAAGGCATTGGTTCTAAGACCGATCTTGAAGCTGTCGAATCTAAATAGCTTGGCAATACAGTCAGCAAAGCTTTCTCATCTCTTTCAAACGAGGCATAGCATACAATGACATTCAAGACAGAGTTCTTTGGAAAAGAATATGACATACCAGACGGATATCTAGCTGTCAAGACTAGAGCATGTTCTGCTCGAATCAATGTCAATCTAGACTGCTTTGAAAAGACTGAACTTGAGAAAGCTTGGCTGACATACGAAGGGTGTACAAACGTCTTTGTCGAACATACTTACACTAAGACAGACGACGACCCTGCTAAATATGACGATGGCATCGACCGTTCTAGAAGTCGTGGCTATGTAGTGGCTGTTCATTATGACACTGATGAAGGCGTAGTATATTTGCTGCTAGCAATAGACAAGGCATATGAAGAGCTTTGCGATCTGATTCTTGATGGTTCTCTTGGAGCAGTGTCTATGGGGTGCAATTGCACTCTATACTGCTCTATCTGTGGTGGAGAGTTCGATGACTGTCATCCATGCGAATGTGGAGCATGTCCGAATCTGATTGGCACTCAAAGAGACGGTCATCTAGTCTATGATATCATGCGAGATGTCAATTTCTACGAGATTTCAATTGTAGCTGAGCCAGCGGATCAAACAGCTCTGTTCTATGAAGTCATAGACAGCGATTCTGATTCAGACAAAGCAGAAGTTCAGAATCTTGATGGTACTGTCTTTGACGACTCTATAGACAGTTTTGTAGAATGACGATTTTTAGATCTATTCTAAGAATTCTGCATGACTCGATGCAGACTAATCATTAACCAGTAATAGAAATGGAAAGGTGATTGACATGGCATACATGAATGGTATCGATGTCTCTAACTGGCAGAGAGGCATAGATCTTTCTGCTGTTCCTTGTGACTTTGTGATCTGCAAAGCCACAGAAGGAACATACTACGTATCTGGCGACTGTTCTCGTCAGGTAGAGCAAGCTCTGTCTTTGGGCAAAGCTGTAGGCATATATCACTATGCTAATGCAGGCGATGCTAAAGCAGAAGCTGATTTCTTTGTCAACAACTGCTCTAACTGGATCGGCAAAGTCATTTGGTGCCTTGACTGGGAAATGCAGAACAATGCTATCTTCGGTTCAGGTGCGGCTTCTCAGAACTGGATCAGAACATTCTGCGACAGAGTCAAAGAACGCACTAATACCGAACCGCTTGTCTATACTTCAGCTGGCTATCTGAATGAAGTTCAGAACATTGGAAACAGAGGTCTGTGGATCGCTCAGTATGCTAACATGAATGCTACTGGCTATCAAGAATCTCCGTGGAATGAGGGTGCATATACCTGCGCTATTCGTCAGTATTCTAGTTCTGGCAGACTGAATGGCTATGATGGCAATCTAGATCTGAACAAGTTCTATGGCGACAGAGCTGCTTGGGACAAGTACGTTGGAACTTCTACATCTGTGACACCAGCTCCAACTCCTGCTCCTGCACCAGCGCCAACTCCTGCTGCTAGCACCTACACAGTCAAGTCTGGCGACACTCTGTCTGGCATCGCCTCTATGTTTGGCACTACATATCAGGCTCTTGCTGCTAAAAATGGCATTGCTGATCCGAACTTGATCTATCCTGGCCAGGTCATCAAGATCTGATCATAGACATGTCGAAAAGAAAGTGATGACAGTTGTACACTCTGAAACTGAAGAATGGCGATCTAGACTTCTCTGACAGACGTGGCACTGTCATCACTGGTTCAGACAAGCTTGTGCAAGCATTAAGCTTGTGGGTGTCTGAATCTCTGCATGTCGACAGATTCCATCCGCAGTATGGGGCTAGACTTCAAGACATGGTTGGCAGCCCTCAGACAGAAGAGTTCCAGTATCAAGTCGAATCTGAATTGCGAAGAGTAGTCAACGAATACATACTTCAGCAAGCTGAACAGTTTGATCGACATCCTGAGAACTTCTCTAAGTCTGAAGTAATAGTGCAAGTTCTGCTTGTGACTAGCTACTTCAAAAATGACGCTTTGTGGTGTTCAGTCTATGTCAGAACGATGGCTGGAACTACAGTATCATTGGAACAGGAAGTCATCTGACATGACAGTAGTAAGAGTTGACCAGCAGCATACTAGGAACACGTTCTCTCAATGGGTTCAAGATGCAAACCAGATTCTTGGTGAACGAGTCTTAGTCTGTGAGATGTGGAACAGCAACAATGTTCCTGCAAACATTGAAAGATGCAAATGGTGCTATGACGATGTCTATGGTCAGTCTGACACTACAGGCGGAATATGCCCTTGTTGTTTTGGAACTACATACAAGCATGGCATAAGACTAGCACTGTTTACATCTGCTATCATTTCAGCTATCAAGTCGACGTCTCAGTATGACAAAGAACGCGGTGAGTTTGATACTGCTGACGCTGTAGGCAATTTTGCTCCAGATGTAGATCTGCATACTAAAGACTTCGTTTTGAGAATAGACGGCTGGGATGTCACAGACAGAGGTCTGAAGCCCAGAATCACAGAATCTTGGCAAGTCAAGGGCAACTTCAGTGATGGGTTTCTCAAAGACGGATACAGACATCTTGGAGAAAGCCAGAGAATAGGTGCTCAAGTGCCTCTGTCAAGAACAGACCAGTCAAACCCGATAACAGACATAGTCTACGATGGCATGCGAGCACCACTAGTCTCAGATGAGCAGCCCTTCGTAGTCTATGATGAGTCTGTGCCAATATTCGACTGGGCACAAAGAAGAAACTATAGGATAAAGCAAGTTCAAGACGTAGCTCTTCTGACTACTGAAAGACTTGCAGGATTCAGAACAGGACAGTTCAGATAGAATGACGACGTTATTCTCTGTGATTACGAAAATGCATAGGTATATAATTATCCATATATGATATCTGAGTATCACAGAGATAAACCTCGTAACTCTGAGAACATACTGAGAACTATTCTAGTAATAAATATGACAGGGAGGTGACATTCTATGGCAGTAGGCGATCCATTCAACGGTGGAGATCGAGACAGCGCAGAAGACATGGTCTTCATACCATCTTCTCTTCCACTAGTGTCATCTATCAATCTAGATTCGTTGATGGCGCATTTTGACGACAACGTCTATGACAAGTCACCGACTTCGCATCTTCGTCATATCATAGAGGTTCTGTGCGGAAAGTCTGGCTTTGGTGGTCTTCTGTACAAGTCTGTAAGAGACTGGCTAAATGGCGGAGTAGAGACAGCTTGGCTTGGCTTCGTAGATCAGCTGTTCGCATCTATATATGGTCTTCCAAGAATCTACAAAGAGACTACTGTCTTCAATGTCTCAGATGCAATCCTTACTGCAGACGAAGTGTCAGAAGCTCTTGTCAAAGAAGCTTGGTACAAAGCTAGATTTGTAGAGCTGATGCACGCTCTCAATTCTGGTGGCACTGTCAAGGGCTTCAGATATGCAGTCATGGCAATATGCTATTGCGATTGCGACATCTACGAAACTTGGAGATACAAGAAAGAGAGCTTCCCAGTTGGTCGTCTAGGGTACACTCTATACAATGAAGTCGTCATCTGCCCTTACAACAAAGAAGTGACAGAACAGCAGAAAGAGCTCTTGCTAAGAGTTCTTGACAGACTAAAGCCATCTGAGACAGTAGTCACGATAGACGTCAATGGCATAGAAGCTTACAAGAAGAAGGACATCAGATCGATATCTGCTTCATCTTCTTACTTTGAAGTGCAGAAGACTCTGACTAATTCAGTCGACAACAGCAAGCTAGCATCTAAAGTCCAGATGTTTGGAAGCAACTGCGCATACGGCTACGACGAGTTCTTGAAGCTTGGTCTTGGAGAAGAGACAGAAGTCAGAAAAGCTATAGAAGACAGGACTCAGGAATATTCTGAATACTATGTCTATGACAAGTCTACTGTAAGCCAGATAGCTTCTGTCGACTATCAGATCGTAGACATGAATGGAGAGCTTGCTAAAGAGTCAGACTGGACTGAGAAAGTCTCTACTGTCAGATGGTCTGCATGGCAGAACATCCCATTGGCAGACTGCCCAGAGAACTATCCTGGTGGTAAGTTCGGAAGAACACCAAAACGAGCTCCAGCTGTCAACAAAGACGGTACTGAATACATATTTGACTGGAATTCGCAAGCAGAATATGAAGCTTGGAAAGAAGAGCAGATAGTCAAAGCTGGCGGAGAAGTCAAGAATGGTCAGTTCAGATACAGACTGTCTGTATCGACAGTAGCTACTACTTACACTCCAGACATGTCATCAGTGTCTGTGAATGATGCATACAATTCGTCTCAGACTTTGCCAGACGTTCAGCCACAAGAACTGAACAGCTATAACAAAGTCGTACTTAGGAGAAGGTCGTAATCGATGGCTAAGACTTCAGCAGAATGGTCAGAGCAGATATGCTCAGCTCTTGCCAATCTTGACCCGCAGATCAGTACTGAGATTGGTGACCCTATACGCAAAGTCATTGATGCTTGCTCATCTGTAGCAGCAGCTATAGATGTCAACAGTCAAGTCAACATGTCATTCTTCGATCTTGATTCGAAGACTGGTGCAGATCTTGATGCTATAGCTTCGTGGCTTGGCTTTGGTCGCAGACTTGGAATCAGAGCAGTAGGTACAGTACGATTCTTCATAGATGAGCCTGCCACACTGTCTATCGCTATTCCAGCTGGCACTCAGGTCACAGATGGCAAAGTGACATTCGAGACGACATCTTCGTCTGTTCTAGCTCAGTACGATCATGAAGTCTTTGTCAGAGTTCAGTGCACTACAACAGGCTCTGCTGGCAATGTCAATGCATACACTATCAACCAGGTCGTATCGAATGTCACTTCGAACTATGATCTGCAAGTAGAGAATCAGCTGAACACGTCTAATGGCAAAGATGCCGAATCTGACGCAGAACTGAGAAAGCGCATTCGCCAGACGTTCTTGCGAAATGTAGCTGGTACAGAAGATGCCTACAGAGGAGTGTCTGACAAAGTAAACGGCACTAGACGAGTCAATGTAGTCGGTCCGATAGAAAGATGGGAAGAGCAGCTTCAAGTCGTCAAGCTGTCAGATGCTCAGGGTGGTGGCTATGGATTCCAGTCTCTGATACCATGCTCCAAATACACATGGCCAAGGCAGACATATCTTGTCAAAGAACCTGGCACTCCTAGTGAGCATACGTACAAAGAAGGCGTAGAGTACGAAGTAGACAGGTCCCATGACATAGCTCATCCGATTGTCAGAATCAAGATGGATGGAGCTATGCTAGATCTAGACAACAAGTCTGGTGAAGAACTAGACAAGATTGGTTCTGCACTGATTCAAGACGATGGGACTCCACTGTACAGATTCGGTGGAAGTTCAGCTACTGGTACTGTGTCATTCGGTTTCGACATTGCTCTTAAGTCTAATCTGACAATCAAAGCTGGAGCTAGAATCAAGTCTGACGCTGGCGACATCTTCAAGACTCTTGCTGACACTACTATCTATTCTGGAATGCTTGGCTCTGCAGCTGTCCCAGTTGCTTCTGAACAGTACAAAGCGATATCAATACCTACTGGAACTAAGATGACGTATCTTGACCGTACTGGCTTCAAGGTGCAAGTGTCTAAAGCAATATCTGGTGGCGAAGCTAAGTGGACAGATGCTGTATATCGTCAGAAGATACTAGAACTTTTTGGCAAGAAGATACAGATCGCTGAAGGCGACTTCTTATTCTTCAAGCATGAATACACAGCTATCGATTCTAGAAACGATCCAGCAGCTAATCCGCCGCTAGTAAACAAAGTAGATGTGTTTGTAGACGGTCAAGATACACAGCAGATAAGAGAAGTCAGTCAGATAGCTTCTGTCACACTTAACAACGACACTAAGTCTATGTGGTACTGCAAGAACTTCTACTATGAAGATGGCTCTCAATGCGTCAATGGTCAGAAGATAGAAGTTCTTGGATACTGCCCAGTAGTGAAAGTTCCAGACAGCTTCAATGTCAATGGAGCTATGTACAGAATAAATGAACACTACAAGCTTGTCAAGAACCAGATCTTGACTAGAGGTTCTGTAAGAGAGATCGATGCGCTAGCTTGGACACCTGGTGTATCGATACCTTCTGATGGGTCGTTCACTGAGATGACTTATGACTTCAATCGTACAGTGTTTGTAACAGAACAGCTGCTTGACACTAACAGGCAGATCTGCACAGATGTCTTGTGTCATGAAGCTAAACGAATCGGTCTTACAGTCAATCTGATCGTGCAGAACGTTCTTGGCGAATCAGATGAAGACTTGCTAGCAAACGTCAATGCATTGCTTGATGACTGGGCTGACAATCTTGAATTTGGACAATGGATACAGTGGTCAGATCTTGAAATGACAGTTCGTCAAGCTATAGGCGTAGATGCTTGCAGAATAGCCACTGCTAAAGATGCTTGGCGTACTGTGACAGTCGGAGACAATGTCGGAAAGAAAGTAGCTCAGGGCATTCAGACTCATGAGACTTACAAGTCTTTCTTGCCAAAACAACACAATGAAGATTTCAGACTTTGGGAAAGCATGATTCCAGAAATCTATCAAGTCAACATTGTACGTACGGCATCTAACACTTATTCAGAAGACTACAAGCCAGTATGATAGAAATAGCGTGGACTAAGACTACTAGCATCAACGGCGAACCAGGCAATACAGACTTGAGAGGCTCAAAAGTCTCAGTTGGTGCGAAAACCTTACAAACCTAGATCTGTCTAGCTTTGATACTAGCAAAGTGACAGACATGGGTTTCATGTTCTGGAGCTGTAACAAGCTTTCAATAGACTGTTCTCATTAGAATGCAGACAAAGTGACATAGTATAGTGCTTTCAATAATGATGCTCCAAATGTCAAACCTCCAGTTTGGAAGAACTAACAAAGTTTTGACAGATTGATTCTAGAAAATAAGCTTTTTTGTGATAGAATATAATTATATGGTACAGTAATGCTTTCAAGAAAAGAAGACAATATGAAGATATTCCAGAAAGTACAAGGCAATCTCGCTACTAATCTCTATGTGACGAGCAACAATAAGACTGCAGCTTTTGCATCTAAGCCAGTTGCTTCAGTCGATGTTACGCTTACTAGAATGAATGTCAAGACTGGTTCAGAAAGACTGCTAAAGTCCTTCAAGACTAGCTCTGCAGATGAAGCTCTAAGACTAGCTGAAAAGCAGTTTGGCAAGATGACAGAAGTCAAGATAGCTAGAGGTCTTCATTCTGCAGGCGCTTATGATAAAGCCTCTATAAGATCTGCGGCTCGTTCATTCAAGACGGCTCGTCGCAAGCTTTCTGCAGAAGAGCGTCTTCGTCTAATCGATGAAGATCGTTACGATGAAGATTGGGACTACTGATGCAGTTTGAAGATGTTCAGAATGCAATAGCTTATGCTGTAAAGCATAAGTGGAAAGGCGTGTAAGATGATGTAGAATCATATATGCATAGTTTCTATGAAGACGATAAAGACTCTAAGCCAGACATGCTTCTGACTAAGACTGGTCTTTATTCTAAAGCTGACATCTACTTGAATGGAAAAGACAGCAATCTAAGTGTAGATGCTTGGTTGATTCCAATCGATCAAGACCATTTGACAAGTCCAGAACAAGTAGATGTCGGTCATTATTCAAACATGACAGATATTGTCGAATACATGAATTGCAAGACAAATAAGAAAAGGTGGTCAGATATGGTTTCAAGTAGGGATCTAGTATTTGCAGGCATGAGACTAGCTTCTAGAAAGACAGCTGATGATTTCTACAAATACAATGTCGATTACTATGAGCCTTCTCATGAATGGATCTATGACCCAGAAGATGGTGAAGCTAAGTTCTTCGATACTAAAGAAGAAGCTATAGAGTATGCTAAAAAGCATATGAAAGACTAAAAGTTGCTACGTTTATCTCTGTGAACCTCAAAATACTAGTATAATAAATTATATTGACAATATCTGAAAGGTTCACAGAGATAAACCTCGTAACTTCTAGAATATACTGAGAACAATTCTGATAAAGGAAATTTAGCACAATGGCAGAAATGACATTCTACAGATTCGATGCTGATGGCGCGAACTCAGACGAAGAGTTTGGTTTTGCCATTGCAAACGCTAGAGACTTCAGTCAAGATGCTACTGAAGACTTTCTGTATCTAGATCCAGATACTTGTCAGTGGACAAGCTATTCAGATAGCGTAGATCCGACTTACAATCTTGATGACGCTATGCAAGAAATGGCTGACAATTACGAAGCAGACAGCTACAATGTCTTGCAAGATAACACTCTGACTACAGTATCGATAGCTTCGAGTCAGATCGACAGAAGATCTAAGCTCAATGATGAGCTAGAATATGGCATAGATATCGATCTGAATGACATGACTGTGACAGGTGCAAGAAAAGATGTCGAAGCTTGGCAGAAAGCGAAGAACATGAAGACAGTAGAAGATGCGATCAAGACTTCTGGCATAGTAGAACCAGAATGGATCGAACACGATGACATTGCAATTCTGAACAATCATAAGTTCGATACTGTCATTCAGACTAGCTTCGATGGCAAGCTTCATCTATACTATGACAACATAGACTACGGTGCATTCGATTCTATTGCTGATGCAGAAGACTTCTATGACAAGCTTCATGACACCTCTCTGACATCATATTCAGACAAGGACTTTACAGATGAATACGAAGATTATGTCGATGGCTTCTACGACGTAGACGAAGAGCTAGAACAGAATGACGACGTAGAAGACATTGAAACTGCTTCTAGGACTGCTGGAGTATGGAAGCTGAATCTAGATGCACCAATCACAGCTCAAGACAAGAAGACTTTCCTTGACAATTCTGTAGACGTAGACCAGTCTGAGACAGATGATGGTCATGTCATTCTGACTATGACAGGCAATGACAAAGTAGTAGCGGACACTGCAGAATTCCTTGGTCTGACATCAGATTTTGCAGCAGATGCATATACTAGCTCTGACACTCCAGAGGCTATTGGCAAAGAAGCTCCTATAGAAGACGCAGAGACAGAGCAAGAAGCAGAAGAGCAAGAAGAAGATTCTATGCAGAAAGACAAAGTCAAAGATGACATTTCTAGCATTCTAGAATCTTTCAAGAACGAAGTGTCTGATCGAGACGCATCTGTCAAGACTTCTGCTTCGACATTCAACTGGACAGACAGAGACGGTGTGCTGCATGAATGCTACAGTCTGAAAGACTTGCAAGACTCTCTCTACAAATATGCTGATGATGTGCAAGAAGTCGATGTTCTAGATCTGAACGACGATCTATTCACAGTATACAAGCCAGTTAACAGATTCTATTGGACTGCTTCTAAGAATAAGCAAATTGCACTAGATCCAAGACGAAAGTTCAGTTCACCATTTGCAACGCTGAAAGCTGTGCTGAAAGATTGCAATGCAAAATTCAGTATCGATACGAATGACTACGAACAGGGGGAGCTGTTTGCTTCAAGACAAGCTGCAGATTCAGCCGAAGTCGTTCACGACACAGATGACAACAAGTGGAACGTAGTAGTCAAGCATGAAGATCAGACAGACACGAATACAGATGAAGATTCTGCAGAAGACGGTCAAGTAGAGCAGTTCAATACTGAACAGGAAGCAGACCAGTACATAGAGAACAACAATCTGGAAAAAGCAGATGACCAAGAAGAAAGTGAACAGGCATTTTCAGGAGTGTCAAAAGCTGCTAGTTCCAAACTAGACATGTTCTCAGTAAAAGATGCAGACGGATGCCTGTTGTCTGTCAACATCACTAAGGATGAAGACTCACTAGATGACGATAATGCTCTATATGCGCTAGAACCAGGCCTTGGAGAACCAGACCTACTTAGATTACGCTATACGAATGCATCAATATTCAAGAATGAAGACAGAAAGTACGACTGGACTGTAGAATCGGATGAGGCTGTTGTATGCAGTGGGCAGTCAGACACTTTCGATGAAGCAGAACAGAATGTCTATGCGAACATGAAAGAGTGGCTGACAGATCTAGCAGCTCAGACGTCTTGTCAAGAACTAGATCTAGATGAAGATGCAGATCTTGTCAATGAAGACTACGACATAAGCTACAGATATCCTGAAGAACGAGAAGTCTTTTTGGTATAATAAATATATAGGCATAGAAATGCCTTGACAACAAGAAAGAATCGAGGAAAGCTTTGGCCGAACAGACAAAGATCGCTGTAGACGAAGCTGTTTCGACTCCTCCTTTTGTTGATGAACCTGAAGATGCTCAGTCAGAAGATGTTCTTTCTGTCGATACAGAACAAGACAAAGAAGACGACAAAGTTGCTGTAGATCCGAAATCTGAAGAAGGTTCTGCAGCTCTTGTCAATTCTTTCGAAGACAAGCTTTCTGACAAGATAGACCAGCTTTCTAACAAGCTAGACGATTTCATGACATTGAACAAAGTCGACAAGATGATCGACAATCTGTCTGAAGTCTTCGATGGTCAAGAACAAGATTCAGATTCTTCTCTTGTCTCACCATCGATCGATTCTGATGGACTAGATTCAGAAGGAATGGGTGCGGCTGCTGATGCAGTATCAGACATTCCAGATGAAGCTGTTCTTGATGATTCAGATGATGAGTCTGAGGAATCGACAACTGAACAAGCTAGCATAACAAGCAAAGCAAAGGAAGAAGCTATGGCTATGACTAAGAAACGTGCCACTGATGACAATGGCACTCTTACTGATACCCAGACTGCTGATGAAGTGCTGAACAAGGTCGTAGACCAAGACAACGACTTTGGCGAGGCTGTCAGCAAGTCTAAGAATGCACCAACTCCAGATTCTGCTAATGTTGGTGACAACAAAGATGGCGGCGGTGATGAGCCTGGTGACACCGATACTTTCCAGCCTGTGACCACTGCTTCTGCAATGCGTCTGGCCGATCTTTACATCAAGGCTGGTGCAGTCAAGGAAGCGTCTCGTTACGATGCTGTCGAAAGACTGTCTAAGCTGTCTAAAGTAGCCGCTGCTAACCAGATCAAAGCTGTCAAGATCGTTCTTGCTGCTGTCAAGAAGGCTGACGAAGAAGCTGAAGAAGCAGAAGAGGCTCCTGCAGAAGACGCTACTCCAGTCTACGATCTAGATGGTCTTGAGGCTGGCACCATCACTTCGACTGACGATGGCTACTCTTACGATGTAGACGGTGTCCAGGGCGATGCTGATTCTATAGAAGAAGCTCTTGAAGCTGTCAAGGATGAGACTGGCAATGATGGTCTAGTGACTTCTGAGGCAGTTGCTTCTCGTCGTCGTGCTCGTCTTCGCAAGAACCTGAAGATTGCAGAACGCAAAGCTCGTCAAATTCAGGCTTCTGATAATCGTAAAGCTACTGTTCGCAAGTCTACTAAGAAGGTTGCAGAACAGTGGGTACAGCTTACTCCAGACTATGACTACTTTGATGACGTAGAAGGTGCTCATGGTCGTGCAGTAAAAGGCTGGGCTCCGACTGACAACACTATCGAAGGCAATGTCTATCAGCTTGAAGATGGCACCTATGGATTCGATGATGTCGATGGCAATTCAAAAGATGGCTTCAAGACACTAGATGAAGCTAAGAATGCTCTTCTAAAAGCTTGGGGCAGAAAGCCAGTATCTTCACATGCAAACAGAATGTCTTCTGTAGACATGAAGGCTGCTCGCAAAGCTGCTCTAGCTGCTGCTCGCAAGAAGGCTGCTGCTAAGACTCCTTCTATCGTTCAGCGTTCTGCTGCTGCAGTCGAGCCCGGCTTCGAGCTTATCTGAAACTGATACTCTAGTAGAAAGAATGTGACTATGATTTTCACAGACAATGTTCACGACGCATTCCTTGGCAGAACTTCTGGCCTTGAATACGACAATGCTATCATGTATGCTGGTACTCTGAAAGAGCCAGCTAAGGGCGAGACCCGCAAAGACATTTTGCCTGGTATGGTGATGAAGCACCTTGGCAACAACGTCTTTACTCTATACGACGGTACTGGCACTCCATTTGGTCTGTCTGCTCTGTTTGTAGCTCCTGGCTTCGGCAAGGGCGGCATCAACCAGCTTGGCTATGCCAATGAGTTCACTGTTGTCGTAGGCAACAACAACTCTACTGTCTACATCAAGAAGGAAGCTCTTGATCCAAATGCTACATTTACACTAGATGCTAGTGGTGCGGCTGTTCCTGTATATGCAAATGCTGATGGTCGAATCTCTAACACTGGTACCGCAGTCGTCGGTCATCTGCTAGAGGTCCATGACAATGGCACTATCAAGATCCAGCTTGCCGATCCTGCCAAAGCTGAAGCCTGATTCTAAGAAAGCGTGAAACACAACATGACTGATAAGATTATGCTTGCTAAAGACTGGGCTCAGGCTCGTCAGACAAACATCACTGCTGGCAAGAAGCCTCTTACTGGCAAAGCCAAGGTTCAGAAGATGGCTGCCATCTTCAAGCAGGGCGGTTCTGTCAAGCTTGGTGAAGCCATGGTCGGCCCTATCTCTATCCGTATCAACTATGAAGGCATTGCTCGTCAGGCTCTTGTCGAAGATCTTGTCCCTCAGGGTGAGATTCGTCAGTATCCAGTCCTGTCTGATCTGCCTGTAGCTTACGCCCTGAACTCCAATGACGGTCAGGTTCGCATCTCTCGTGTCGAGGGCAAGGCTATCGTTCCAGAATACGGCAGAATTGCTGCAGAATGGGAGATTGCTCGTTCTGATCTCGAGCTGCTTGCTGCCAACATCGTCGACTATGCCGACAACATGACAGTCCAGCAGATCATGAAGGAAGAGGACAACCTTCTGTACAATGGTCTTGAACTGCTGCTCAATGACTGGACTGAACTGAACGGTGGCGACACTTCTAATGTCCTTCAGGCTACTACTACTGCACTGACACTTGACGACATCATCGATGCTCAGGCTCATATCGTAGCTCAGCAGCTTGATGCTAAGAACCTCATCATGAATCCTGCTCGTGCACTTGACATGTACAAGTGGGATGCTGTCACTACTGGTCTTGCCTTCAAGGAATCTTACTTTGCTGGCAACCAGTACCTGACATTCGGTGACTGGAACGTTCTGAAGTCTGTGACCATGCCTATGGACACTATCTACGTGACTGCCGCTGCTGATTACCTAGGTATCTGGAGCACCAGATATGGTCTAGAACAGGTCGACAATCCAAATGCTCTCGACAAGTTCTTGATCCGCAAAATCTTCAACGAACTTTGCGCATGCGTAGTAGTCAATCCACTTGCAGTTTCTAAGATCAAGTTCTGATATCAGAAGTTAATCAAGAGAACACTTTCTAATACCCCTTGCCTTCTTGGCAAGGGGTATTTTTATGCCTTCTTTTAGCTCATTAAATACCTTTGTATATACTAAATGATATAATTATTATATGATATGCAAAGGATGCAACAAACAAAGAAATAAGCTTTCTGAAAACGGATATTGTGGCTGGTGCGAAGCCAGAATAAATGGAAAAGAAAGAATCTGCAAACAATGCAACAAGACATTCTTGGCTCACGACAGAAAGCAAATTTGTTATGAATGCAGAGAAAGACTAGAAAAAGAGAAAGAAGAGGCTAAAAAGCGAAGAGAATCTGAAAAACGAGATCCTGAAAACTGCACTTGTCCAGTATGCAGTAGAGTATTCGACAATATAGCAGGCCTTCATTGTCATCTTCCAACTCATGATGACAACTATCAGAAGAGACAGTTTTCAGAAGAGACTAGAAAAAAGATGTCTGCTTCTGCAAAAGGCAAGAAGCATGGTCCATTATCTCAGTCTCAAAGAGATGCAATAATTCTAAGCAATAAGACTAGATTAGTTTCAGAAGAGACTAAAGAAAAGATTCGACAAAAGGCTGTTGGACGATCACTGTCTGAGTCTACAAAAGAAAAGCTTAGGATTGCTAGCACTGGAAGAATTAAGACAGAAGAAGAAAGAATCAAACTTTCAAAAGCTCATAAAGGGAAAGTTGTTTCGAAAGAAACTAGACAAAAGCTGTCTATCGCTGCTAGAAAAAGAATGCTAGATCCAGAAAAGCGAAAAAATGCTTTTGGAATGGCAAATTTGACTTTTGAAGAACGAAGCGCAAGAGTCAAAAAAGCAAAGAGACATGGATGGACAGAAGAAGCAAAGAAATTTTGTGACAATAAAGACTATGCTATTCAGATTTTAGATTCTTTTGACGAGCGTCCTACATACGCAGATGTCTGCGATAAATTGGGGTGTTTTACACAACAAGTTGAAGTGGCAATCAGAAACTTTGGTTTGCAAGACAGAGTCAAGATTGGAGGTGGCACTTCGAATATTGAAAAAGAACTTTTTGATTTTGTAAAAAGCTTAAACGACAAGGCTATAAAGAACGACAGAAAGACATTGAATGGAATTGAATTAGACATCTATATTCCAGACAAGAATCTAGCTATAGAATTGAATGGAATGTATTGGCATAATGAAGATTTTAGAAATAGTCAGTACCATTTGAATAAGACGAGGCTATGCCAAGACATAGGCATAAGACTAATACATGTCTTTGAATGGGAATGGAATTGGAAAAAAGACATAGTAAAGTCTATGATAATGTCTGCAATGGGAATGTCAATGCGAATCTATGCTCGTCAATGCACTGTCAAAGAAATCGATTCTAAAATATCAGCAGATTTCTTAGACAAGAATCACATACAAGGGAATGTCAATGCATCTAAACGTTTAGGGCTTTATCATGACGATTGTTTAGTAGCTGTAATGACTTTTGGAAAGCCAAGATTTAAAGCATATGATGGAATTGAAATGCTTAGATATGCTGTAAAGCAAGGCTTGTCTATTGCAGGAGGAATGTCTAAATTGCTAAGTCATGCAATGCGACTATGGCGTTTCAATAAAGTCTTGTCATATTGTAATATCAGCAAATTTACTGGCAAATCATATGAAGCAATAGGCTTCAAAATGATACGACAAACTCCACCAAACTACTGGTGGTGCAATAGTGGCACTTATGACATTCTGACTAGATATCAGACTCAAATGAAAGATGAAGTCAACATAATGAAAGACAAGGGGTACAGAAGAGTCTGGGATTGTGGCTCTAAAGTCTACGAACTAACTGTATAATATCATATTCAAATTCAAATAGTAAAATATTGCTACAGAAAACACAATGCGCAGTCTACTGTTTTGATATCAAGAGAACACTTTCTAATGCCCCTTACCTTCTTGGCAAGGGGTATTTTTATGCCTTCTTTCAGCTCATAGAACACCTTTGCATTTTGACTTCTTTTTGTAGAAAACATTCCAAGATAATTTTACATTTAATATAGTACGTGATATAATATTAAATATTAATATATTAGAATATGGAGATGTTATGTATACATGCAAGAAATGTGGAAAGACAGGCAAAAGATGGATGCGAGACGGTCTTTGCAAATCATGTCAAAGAAAGACTTGGATATGTAAAGAATGCGGAGAAGAATATCTTTCTATCAATGAAAGAGATCAATGTCTAAAATGCGAACAAGCAAAAGAGAATATTGTATGTGATATATGCAATAAGCAATTTCCTACAAAGAAAAGCCTTGCAAACCATCGACGATATCATAATGAAAGCTATACTAAGATGATGGGAAGCAAACACAAAGGAAAGATTGTTTCTGAAGAGACTAGAAAGAAGCAATCTATAGCAAGAACTGGCAAAAAGTTATCTGAAGAGCATAGAAAAAGCATTAGTAGGGCTGTCAAAGAGCGATGGAACTCTCCTGGATATAAAGAGCAGTATCACGAAAGAAATGCAGGAAAGCGTCACATTTCCGAAGAACAGAAGTCTTTGCTTTCAAGCATTCGAACAAAAGCTTGGCAGACAGACGAATATAGACAGCATCAGCAAGAAGCATTAGACAAGCTTGGTGTCAAAAGTGTATTTCAGTTAGATAGTGTCAAAGAAAAGATAAAGAAGACTAGCGAAGAGAAATATGGAGGAATGGGTTTTGGGTCTGATGAAGTCAGAGCAAAGATAAACGCTACAAAACGAATCAGCAAATGGCATAGCATTGACTATTCTGAAGATGCTATACGGTTGCTAGAAGATAAAGACTTCTTTGACAATGCTGTTGGCAATGACAAAATAGATGTTGATGAAATAGCTGAAAGATACAACATCAATCCGAATCATCTAATACAAGCAATATGGCGTTTTGGTAAACAAGACAATATTGAATGGGATAGAAGACGGTCTCAAGCTGAAAGACTGTGGCTAAGAAGATTCGAGAAAGCAGGTTTTGATTTCATTGAACAGGCTAGTATATATGACAGGAAGATCTTGAAATGCGACTTCTTGAATGAAAAGCACAAGTTTGCAGTAGAGATCAATCCAACATACACTCACAGTACTTTTGGCAGATGCAATTATGGGAATGTCGAATATGACTATCATTACAATAGATCTAGAGAAGCAGAAAAGAATGGATATGAAGTCTTTCATGTATGGGACTGGGAAGACAGAAATCTAGTACTCTCTTTCATAAAGTCTAAACTTCATCTTGATAGTCATAAGGTATCTGCTAGAAAATGCGATATTGTAGAACTGTCATCTAAGCAAGCAAATGATTTTCTTGCTAAAAACCATCTTCAGGGTGGCATAGCTAAAGGGCAGTCTGCTTGTTACGGGCTTGTATACGATGATGTTCTTTTGCAAGTATCTACTTACGGCTATTCTAGATTCAACAAGTCTTATGAATGGGAATGCCTTCGTTCATGCTCTCTGTTAGACTGGCACATCTATGGAGGGCTTTCAAGACTGCAGAACTACTTTATAGAACAGAAAAAGCCGAAGTCTTTGATAGCATACACAGACTATTCTCGTTCAAATGGAGCTATGAATGAGAACATCAACAGAAGATTCTTGAACTACACTGGTCCGTCTCTAGTGTGGTATAACTATGATCGAATGCTAAGAGACACTCTGATTCGATCTAAAGGCGCTTGTGCAATACTTGGAATCGACAGAATCGATAGAGAAAAGACTGGTTTGTCGAACAACGATATCATGCTTACAAATGGATACTACGGCGTTTATGACTGCGGTTCTAAAGTCTACGAACTGAATCTATAATACAATATCATCTTCAAATTCAAATGTAAAATGTTCTGACAGATAGTCTAGTCTTTCAAGCAAATTTTTGATACTATGATAATAGGTCTAATATAATCAGACCAATCTAGATTGGATAATGACAATGACAGAAAAACTGTTTCCATTAAGTGGAAAAGCTACTACTCTGGGCAAGATCAGCAACAAGATCGCAGAGATAGAGCAGATCATCAAAGACGATTCGTCTCGTGACGAATTTGACTTCTCTAAACTGACAAGCAAACAAATCGCAGATCTGAAGTCTGCACTTGGCATCAAGTAAGCGAGAAAGAGGCAATATGGTCTACAAAAGCAAAAGACGTGCTCCAAAAGAACAGACTTCTGGCGCATTCACTCCAAACTACAAGTACCCGACATTCCATACTGGCGGTTCTAAGAGCAATCACTTCGTACAGATCGGTAATGCTCTAAAAGACATCGATCGTCGTCTTGGTGCAACTGGTGATGCCAAAGTCAAGGTCGACAACATCGTAGACGCTACTGACCTTGGCAAGGACATTCTGCTATCTGCTGACACTCAAGACATTCGTGACATTCTTGAAGTCCAGACAGCAGCTGAGACTAAGACTGCTATCGATGCCGCAGTGACTGCAGAAGCTAACACTCGTACAGCTGAAGATGCAAGGCTTCAGACAGCTATCAACACCGAGACTGCTGCTCGCACCGCTGCAGATGCCGCTCTTCAGACCAAGATCGAAGAAGAGACTGCTGCTCGTACTGAAGCAGATGCAACTCTTCAGACTAACATCGACAACGAAGCTAAAGCTCGTGAAGCTGCTGTGACTGCTGAAGCTGACACTAGAACTAAAGCTGACGACAAGCTTACTGCAGATCTTGCTGCAGAAGTTGCAAATCGCACTAAGGCTGTTGCTGACGAACAGACAGCTCGTGAGATTGCAGATCAGACAGAGGCTGCTACTCGTGAAAAGCAAGATGCTGCTATCACTGCTGCTATCAACACAGAAATTCTTGATCGCAAGAATGCAAATGCTGCTCTTCAGACAGCTATCGACAATGAAGCTAAGACTCGTAAGGCTGCAGATGACAAGCTGACAGCAGACCTTGCCACGGAAGTCTCTGATCGTACCGATGCAGTCAGAACTGAAGAAGAGGCAAGAACAGCTGCTGATGCTAAGCTGACATCTGATCTTGCTGCTGAAGTGACAGCTCGTACAGAAGCTGATGCTGCTGAGATTGCTGCTCGTACTGCTGCAGACGAAACTCTGACTGACAATCTCGCTAAAGAAGTTTCAGATCGCGAAGCTGCTGTATCTCAAGAAGCTACTGCTCGTACAGACGGCGATGCAAATCTGCAGACAGCTATCGACACTGAGAAAGCTGATCGTACTGCTGCTGTCAAGACTGTGTCAGATGCTGTTGCTAAAGAGACTGAAGATCGCACTAATGCTGTGACTGCAGAAAACACTGCTCGTGTTGAAGCTGATCGTACTCTTCAGACCAAGATCGAAGAAGAGACTGCTGCTCGTACTGAAGCTGACACGACTCTTCAGAACAACATCGATCTGAAGGCTGACAAGACTGCTCTTCCGACTAAAGTCTCTGAACTTCAGAATGATTCTGACTTCCAGTCTGGTGCTCAGGTCGATGCTAAGATCGCCGAAGCTACTACTACGGTCTACAACTACAAGGGCGCTGTCGATACTCCAGACGATCTTCCTGCTGGTTCTAAGCAGAATCCGAACAAAGTCGGTGACACTTACAACGACAAGTCTACTGGCATGAACTATGTCTGGGATGGCAAAGCATGGGATGCTCTTGGAGCTGTCACTACTCTTGCTACTCTCGGCGTCACAGCTACTGCTGAAGAACTGAACTACGTTAAGGGCGTCACTTCTGCTATCCAGACTCAGATCGATTCTAAGCTTGCTGCTGATGCTAATGCAGTATCTGCTGCTAAGCTTGAGACAGCTAGAAACATCGCTCTGAATGGCGATGTCACTGGTACAGTTGCATTCGACGGTTCTGCTGATGTCACAATCAATGCAGTCATTGCATCTGAATCTGTCGAACCAGCTATGCTTCTTGCTGCTACAGAAGAAGAGAAAGCTGCTTTCAGAACTGCTATTGCTTCTGCCTCTGCTGCAGATCTTGCTACTGAGATGACTGCTCGCGAAGCTACTGATGCTGCTGTCGCTAAGGAGACTCAAGATCGTACAGCTGCTGTCAAGACAGTATCTGATGCAATCGCCAAAGAGACAGAAGATCGTGAGAATTCTGTAGTCACTCTTAATGCATCTATCGACACTAAGCTTGCTATTGCAGACAAGCCTACTGCAGACACTCTGTCTGGTGCTACCGATACAGGCAAAGCTGTTCTGAAAGCTGCAGATGCAGAAGCTGCTCGTACTGCTATCGGTGCTGGCACTTCATCATTCTCTGGCTCTTGGAACGATCTTACTGACAAGCCTGCACTGCTCAAGGGTGACAAGGGCGAGCAGGGTGATCCAGGCGTTGCTGGTCCGACTGGTCCTGCTGCTGGCTTCGGTGTTCCGACTGTCACAGTCGACAACACTGTCGGCACTCCTTCTGCTACAGTGACTGCTGAAGGCGAAGATACTGCAAAGATCTTCAATTTTGCATTCACTGGCATCAAGGGCGAGAAGGGTGACAGAGGCGAACAGGGTCCTGCTGGTGATAAGGGCGAACCTGGTGAACGTGGTCCTCAGGGCATCCAGGGTCCTCAGGGCGAGCCTGGTGCAGAATACGTGCTTCCTGCTGCAACTAAGAATGCTCTTGGTGGTGTCAAGCTCATTGAGTTTGACAATGCAATCGGCGAGCAGACAGCGCATGCTACTATTGCAGAAGATGCGACTGTAGATGCTGCTGCATTCAATTCTCTAGTCACAGACTACAACAAGCTGCTTACTGAATTCAACAATGTCATCAGCAGCATGGTTGCTGCAGGCATTTGCACTCGTCCATGATATAGACAGAAAGTTACGACGTTGTTCTCTGTGATTACGAAAATGCATAGGTTATTAATTATCCATACAACATATCGGAAATTCACAGAGAACAACGTCGTCATTCCTGGAACATACCAGGAACTACTATAGGAAAGAAAATGAACATGGTCATTAGCAATGACAGATTCTGGTGCAAGACTACGAATCTGGCTCTGCCATTGTACAGACCACGTGAACAGGCAGATCTTACAGCGCAGTACAATACTGCTATGTGGAAGCTTGACAAATATTTGTCAAGCTATCCTTCTATTGTTTCCGGTTCTGGCGCTCCAACTGATGAAGCTAAGATCGGACAGCTGTATGTAGACACTGACACGATGGTCTTGTATGTGTATGCAGACAAGAACAATGTCATCAAGTGGTACCCCCTAACAAATGAGAATGCAGATTCTGCAAGACCGTCTATGTGGTTTTCTGGCGCATCTGCACCTCAAGCAGATGGAGACTGGCAGAAGCAAGACTTCTATCTTGACAGTTCTACTGGAGACGTGTATGTCTATACTGGCAAGCCTTCTGCAGATCTGAAAGTCGTAATAGACAAAGACAATCTTGCTACGCTTCATGATGGTGAAGTCGTCATTGGCAAGAACTGGTTCAGAACTCAGGGCAAAGCTTCATATCAGTACGATACGAATAAGACTGAGTTCCCTGGTGTTCCAAGCAAGCAGCAGCCAGTGACTCTGCCAATAGATGTCTATGTGACGCCCTTCAAGTTTGAAGACGATTTTGGAATGACAGACTACGATCTGTACTACAGTCTGTCTGGTTCCAATTTCGATTCTGGTCGTCATTTCGAACATCATCTTGCAGGAGACAACAGTTTCGAATCTGTAGCAGAAGTCCCAATCTCTACAGTATCGACATACGATTCTTGCTTGTTCTCTATCACATTCAATGACAGTCAGACGACTTATGCAGATGACAGAACTGTCAAGACAGTAGAATTCACTACTTACGGTCTGTATTCTGCTTCCGACTATCAGAAGATGCAGCTAGCAGGTGTCAAGTACTTCGACGCTTCTGGAATAGTCATGCAAGCTAGTCCATGGATGCTTGTCACTAACATCACAGGTCCTCAGGGTCCCAAGGGTGATGCTGGTCCTCAGGGCATTCAGGGTCCGAAAGGTGACAAGGGTGACAGAGGTGAACAGGGTCCGAAAGGTCTGACTGGTCCTCAGGGTCCTCAGGGCATTCAGGGTCCAAAAGGTGACAAGGGAGAGCAGGGCAATCCTGGCATTCAGGGCGTCCCTGGCAATCCTGGTCCTAAGGGAGATCAAGGGTCTAAGGGTGACAAAGGTGACAAGGGCGACAAAGGTGATACGGGCGACCGTGGACCAAGAGGCGTTCGTGGAACCAGTGTCAGATACGGTGTCGGAACTCCTACAGACACAGGTCTAGAACTGCTTGGTGACAGCTATATTGATGCTGCTACTGGCAATTTCTATGGATACGAGGAATAGGAGTAGACAATGGCTCTGACATGGATTAAAAAAGGAAATCTGAAAGGTCCAAAAGGCGACAAGGGAGACACTGGTCCAACTATCGGTCTGCCAGTATTTGCTGTCAATGCTATAGGTGATACGACAAGTCTTGATGGAGACACTATTGTAAAGCCATGCATTCTGATTCTTCCGAATACTACACCTCCAGCAATCTACTATTCAACAAAATAAACAATTACGAAAGGAAATGAAATGGCTGCTACTTGGGTTGTAAAAGGCAATCTTAAGGGTCCAAAGGGCGACAAGGGTGAGACTGGCAAGTCTGTACGCAGTTCTGACATCGACATTCAGTCTAATGCAACTGTACCTCTAGCTAATATCAAGCCTAATACGAATGTTGCTGTTGGAGACACTATCTTCGATGTCAATGGTGATGTGTTCACTGTGACTGCTGTCACTGAGACTGGCGCAACAGTCGGTACTGCACTGTCTGGTGTGTCTATGAAGGGTCCGAAGGGTGACAAGGGTGAACAGGGCGAACCTGGTGAACGTGGTCCTCAGGGCATTCAAGGCATTCAGGGCGCAAAGGGTGACGCCTTCTCCATTGCAAAGACATACCAGTCTGTTGCAGCTATGAACGAGGGCTTTGCTACTGATACTGTCAAAGAAGGCCAGTTCGTCATGATCGATACTGGCAATGTCGATGACGAAGACAATGCAAAACTGTATGTCAAGGGCAAGACTGCATACTCTTACATCGCAGATCTTTCTGGTGCTACAGGTGTTCAGGGCCCTCAGGGTGTTCAGGGCGAGCAGGGCGTACAGGGTGAAAGAGGCGATGTTGGTGCAGCTGCTGGCTTTGGTACGCCTACAGCCACTGTAGATGGCAATGTCGGCACTCCTGAAGTCACAGTCACTGCTACAGGCAACAACACCTCTAAGGTCTTCGACTTCGCTTTCAAAAACCTGAAGGGTGCTACTGGTGATAAGGGCGAAAGAGGCGAAACTGGTCCTGCCGGTGCCGATGGTGCTCCTGGCACTCGCGGCTCTAAGTGGTCTGTAGGCACTGGTACTCCAACAGATACTAATGCTATTACTGGTGACCAGTATCTAGACACTGCTACTGGTGACGTATATACATTCGCCTGATCTGAAATTGGCTAGACGCTAGCAAAAAAAACAGCTAGCGTCTAGCCTTTCATACTATTAGAAAAGAGCATTGACATGGCGTGGACTAAGAAGACTAACATCAAAGGCCCCAAGGGTGATGATGGCATCAGAGGAACTAAGATCTTTTCTGGTGCTGCCGCTCCTGAAGATTCTGACAAAGCAAACAAGCTCAATGGCGACAAGTGGATAAACTTGTCTACTATGGATCTATATGAGCTTGTCGACAATGGCGAGTAATTGACGATTTACGACGTTGTTCTCTGTGATTACGAAAATTCATAGGTATATAATTATCCATATATGATATGAAAATGTCACAGAGATCAACGTCGTAACTTCTAGAATACTCTAGAAACCAATCTAACAATAGAAATAGACTGGAATCAGCAGAATTGTACTGGAAAGTCATAGATGAAGCCCCTGCAGAACAAGCAGACACTAAGCTTCAAGCTTACAGATGGGATCCGTTCTCTCAGCCAATCATGTATCGACCAGATGCTAATGGCTGCATTGAAGAACGAATCATGGCTGCTGAAGAACGTTCTGATCCGACGACATTTCGAGTAGAGTCTAGAGCACAGTTCGTAGAAGGCATCAACACGTACTTCGAACATGATGCAGTTGAGAACGTCTTCAAGCCATTCTGGAATGACAGAGTCTTGACAGAAGAAAGTGCTGGACGTGTAGCTTACGACTACAAGATACACTGCGATCCAGCTCTTGTCAATGACATGTTCTCAGTAATGGTAGCGCATGCAGAAGATGCACCAGAAGATGATAGCTTTGGCATCAGATACAAGCATCTTGTCATAGACTACTATACAGTCTACAAGCCTCAGGACTTTGCAGACGGTCACATACAGTATGAAGCTGTCCTTGCTGACATAGAAAGACTGATGACAGCATTCAGACCGACTTCAGTCACTTGCGATCAGTTCAATTCTGCATTCATAGTCCAGACTTTGCAGAAGTACGCTGCAAACAATGGCATGAGCTGTCAAGTATACGAAGAGACAGCTACTGGTGCTAAGAACTTCAAAATGTATGAGAATCTGAAGTTCAGCATCAATACTGGTCTTGTCCATTCGTACTATGACTCTATGAACAAGAATGAGAACTGGCGATGCTTGCTTCAAGCTATGCTAGAACAAGTCCAGCTAGTCAAAGGTAGAGTAGACAAGCCTAGATCGAAAGAATTCGGACATCTCGATCTTGTAGACTGTGTAGCTGTGCTTTGCATGCAATTGCTTGGAGATCAGTCGTCTATGAGACGAGAACTGCTGAACAGTGCATTCATAGACAACAGTTCTGTATTGCAAGAACGATTCAAGTCTGCTAGACTTTCTAACTGGCAGAACATGAACAACCCTATGTCAGGGTTTGGAAGGAGATACTGATGCCAGACAAACTGATAACGCCACCAATAGACAACTATAAGTCTGTCTACACTAGCCCAGAAGACTACTACAACAAGAACGTAGAACTGCTGAGAGCTGGTCTGTACCAGCCGAAAGAAATTCGTTCTGACTGCATGCCATACTTTGGCTGGATGCCATTCACTTCATTGCTATCTTACAACAATGATCCATTGCAGCTAATATCTGCTATTGCTAAATGGGCAGATCAGCCAGACAGTGTTATAAACAAGATGCAGTACGGCATCATACCAACAGACTACTTCTATGAGACTCTGGCTGACGGTCATACATACAGATTCAGAATAGCTGACAAGAACCATTACAGAACGCAGTCTTTCACTAAGACTCACTATACAGTCATTGCAGATGAAGTGTGGAGCAAGACCGTAGCATTCAACAGTGACAATTCTAAAGGCAATGACTATTCTGTTTCTGATTTTCGCCAAGCCTATCAGACAGAAATTCTGAACCAGTTCAATGCAGATCAGCAAGCCTCTATGGTTGTAGCACCAGTATCTAGCTACAAGCAAGATGGTACTGCAGTACAGATTGATGACAAGATCTATCCGATGTCTAATTTTGAGATGTCTGGACAGAAAGTATTTTCGAATGAAAAAGAAGTCTTGCCTGGCGGTACAGAATCACCTAATTGGCATTTTGACTACATGTATAGCAAGAGCGTTGATCAAGACCAGACTAGAAGAAAAACTTCGTTCAGTGCAGCAGTGAATGGAACTAAAGATCAGTTTGGCAATTGGTATTGGCTTCGTGCTGCTTATGCTTCGACTACTAATTCTGCATGCGCTGTCGACGGCGGTGGCAATATGAACGACAATACAGTATCGAGCACGTACCACACTGCACCATCCTTATGCTTCAATCTCGGCTAAAAGCAGAGAACTCTGTTTCGAAGAAGCAGCGTGGTGGTCCCATTGAAATGAGACCACTGCTGATATAGAAAGTTCAGAAAAGCAGTTCTAACTTGTCAAGAATAGCATCATGACAGACAGAGACTATTTTCTTGAATGGCAGGTCTTAGCTGAAATCTAACAAGAAATACGACTGCTACAATTCTTTGAAATCTGTCGAACAAGAATTCAAGACTCCTGTCGACAGCGCTTGATCAGAAAGGAAACAAAAAAATGGCTGAACATACTATAGAATGGACTAAAGATAGTCTCTATGAAGACACTTGGTACGCTCATAGAGATGACTGGGATCCGCAAGATGAGACTAAATACTATGGCATCACAGATCGCAAGTACAGAAAGAACAACTGGCCTCTAGAAGATCCATTCTGGAATGCAATCATAAAGAAGAACCAGAATGCTTCTAGCATTCAGACTGCATCTGAAGAAGATGAGCTAGTAAAAGAGTTCGATTCTGTCGAAGAAGCTAAAGCTTTCGTAGAGCAAGAACTGCTTGCCAAATAGAAATCTGTCATATTTGTCTCTGTGTCAATAGGCATGTAGATGTGTCATTGACACAGATATGTCAAAGAATTGTTCTAGATCATATGAAAAGGAAAATATCATGGCATGGACTAAGACTGCTAACATCAAAGGCGAGCAGGGATGGGCAGGTACTAGAAGTACTAGTGTCTTCTTCAACAGCTCTAGCAATGAACTAGATGGTGACTTGAAGATAGATTCAGATGGGGCATTGTACGTATATGAAGTGCCTAAGACACAGTTCGCGACATTTGATGCTAGCACAGGTACTCTAAGATTCTGGAACAGAGAGACAGTACCCTCAGTAGGAGACAAAGACCCAGAAGGTCACAATGTAGACAATGTCTTCACTGAACTGAACTATCAAGACAACAATCAGTCTGTCTTCAATTCTATCGCTGAAAATCTCAAGACAGCAATCGTAGTAGACAGAGTCTCTTTCACTAATACTACTTACATGTTCCATAACTGTCAGTCTCTTGCAACTCTAGACTTGTCTAATTCTGATACTAGCAAAGTGACAGACATGAGTAGCATGTTCCGTTACTGTTCGTCTCTAACAACTTTAGATGTATCTAACTTCGATACTAGCAAAGTGACAGACATGCGATACATGTTCGGTGACTGTCAATCTCTTACAACTCTAGACTTGTCTAATTTTGACAGCAGCAATGTGACAGACATGCGAGGCATGTTCTATGGTTGTCAATCTCTTACAACTCTAGACTTGTCTAATTTTGACACTAGCAATGTGACAAACATGAATGGCATGTTCAATAGGTGTTCGTCTCTTGCAACTTTAGACTTGTCTAACTTCAATACTAGCAATGTGACAGATACGAGTTGGATGTTCAATAGCTGTTCAAATCTTACGAATCTAGACTGTTCTCATTGGAATGTAGACAAAGTCACATCTTACGATCGTTTCAATTATAACGCACCCAAAGTCATACCACCAGTCTGGAAGAACTAGCAAAAAGTTCTTGATTTAAGAGACTAGCCTTGAATCAATTTATTTTACTTCAGAACAAAAATGGTTTATAATTAAATAAACAGCAAAAATATGAAAGCGGCTGCTTATGATTGACGTTCTCGAATCAAATCTAGAAGATTCTGAAAGACTATTTTTGTCTGAACAAGAAGCTAGACACATTCTAGCTGCAATCAAGACATTTCAGCATCTTAAGCAAGAACTCAAAGAAGTTCCAGATCTGAAAAGGCAACTGAACAGCTCTAGAGATCTTTCTAAGTTTGAACGTATTCAGACTACCAACAGAATCTCTAGGGCTGAACGCATATCTTTTCTTGTCAATGAGATCGTCGATGCTTCTATAAAAGACAAAAAGATTTCTGTTTCAATCAGATTACAAGACAAACTTGTAGAATTCGAATATGAAGATGGTTTTGCAAATGCAAGCTTGCTTGATGACGATAAAGTCTTAGAAAGCTTCATCTTCAAGTCAGACTTCTCTCTTCAGTCTAATAAGAACTTCGTACATGATACGATGTATTCGTTGCATAATCTTACAGAAAACGAATGCGATTTTGTGCTTAGCAGAGAGAAAAGCTTCTGTCTTCTGCTTACTATACTGACATCTGAATCAGTAGAAGATCTAGAAAAACATACTGTAAGCACAGATTCTGACAGACTTTATGCAGCTGTCAAGACAATCTTTTGATAGATAGAATGAAGGCGTTCTATGAAATCTGCTGCATCATCTAGCCACTCATCTACATCGTCTGCCCAGTATGCATCAAGAATAGACGAATATTTGAATTTCTTCTGTTCTGATGCTTCAAGCAAAGCTTCAAAACGATACTTGCATCCATCAATTGCTTGCAAGCTTTGTGCTAGCAGTCTTACATCTTGTTCTACTTTAGAAGTGAACTGATCGACTTCTTCAGCGCTATACCACCGCTTGAATAGCAGCCAAGATACAGGGCATGAAAAAGTCACATCATCAATCTGCTTCGGTGTAATCAGTTTGCTGATATTTGTCACAGAATCTCCTTGATTTACCTATCAACCAATTAAATATATTATATACCATTCAAGAAAGAATGTAAAATGGAATTTAGTAAAGACTTAAACGCATGGATAGCTTCAACAGTATCAGACTGTCATTGCCCAGTATGTGACAACAAACTGAAGCTTGGTTATCAGAAATGCACTTGCAATCAACTGCTCAATGTTGAAAAGATAGAGAAAGACAGCATTCCAGTCTATCTTGTGACTCAAGAACAAGATGAGATTGCAGACTTAGCGCAGTCGATAGAACGAAGAAATGGACTGATCGATGTCCAAGACACTTTGGTCTGAACTGAAACGAACAATACGAAAGGCTATAAAGAACATGATCGACTACAAGAACATCATTTCAGAATCTGAACTTCTGCATCCTGGAGATGAGATTCCAGACAACAAGTTCATCTATCTCATCAACAACTCTAACAGCAACAAGAAGCTTGTCGTAAATGGCATCAAGACTGTTCTGACAGCTCCTGGTTCTGAAGGCTCTGTGCAAGCTGTCAATACTGAAGTCTTGACGAATCCTGTAGTAGTCGCCTTGTGGGCTAGAGACGAGATTCTTGTCACAGCTTCTCAGAAAGTTCAGCAGCAAGCAATCGCTAACATAACTGCCAAGCAGCAGAAAGAGCAAGCTAAGCTTGAAAGCTTGAAGTCTAAAATCGTAGAAAAGAAAGCTGGCACAAATCTTGCAGAAGGCAAAGATGTCAGTTACAAAGCTAGAAGCTTGTCTAATGCAGACATGCGAACTGAAAAGCCTGCAATCTCTGTCGCTTCTAATTCTGAGCTGGTCTGATGGCAGTATTCCCTAATCCATTTAGAAGAAGATCAGACAGAAACAACTTAAGTAAGTCATCTGTCTTGCAAGAATCTAAGAAGACTGCTTCTACCTCTGTCGACATTGCAATACGTCCAAAAGAAGAAGAGTTCACGTATCTCAAAGAGTCTGGCAACTTCTATGACATAGACAATCCTCAAGACTTGTCTAATCTAAGAGAGAAGATTCGCAGATATTCGATCTACAATGACACTCTGTCTACAGTCATAACTCTTACATCTATGTTCGTGTCTATGGGACCGACTATAGTATGCGAAGATGAAGAGAATCAGACTAAGCTGCAGTCTCTGTTTGAATCTATGAACTTCGAGACATTCCTGCAAGACTTTGTCAAAGAGTATCTGATATCTGGAGAAGTGACGTCTTTCGCTGCTTGGGATGACGATGCAAAACGATTCACTGAAGAGCAGATACTGAACCCAGACCAGATTGAGATTCAGCCGTCTGTCTTCAAGGATGATGACCATATCGTAATAGGTGTTCCTGAAGCGATTCAGAATGTCTTTGAAGACGAAGACAACCCTGAACATGCAGCTGCAGTAGACAATCTTCGTGACATCTACAATGGCTACAAGTCTGGCAAGGGCTTCAGAGTTGATTCAGACAAGATCATCAGAGTCGTCAACAAAGCTAGACCATGGGACTTGTATGGCATTCCGATCTTTGCTCCAGCTCTGTCTGCGCTTGTTCAAGAAGAAAGCCTCGATGCAGCTCTGTTTGAACAACTGACTACACTGATTACACCAACTATCATTGGAACTGTCGGCTTGAAAGCCGGCGAACTTGGACAGGGGCAGCCTGCATGGATACCGAATCAGGGAGAGCTTGATTCGATCAAAGAATCGTACAGGCAGATGATGATGGCTAAATTCCGTCTTGGTCTGTTCAATATTGGCGTAGACTTCAAGAATGCTTTTGCTAGTGCTCAAGTACCGAATCTTGACAGAGACTACGCTAGATGCGAACAGAAGATACTGAGATGCGTCGCTGCTGGAAAGGGACTGCTAGACGGTTCTTCTGGTGGACCATTCGCTTCTAACGCTATCAACAGAGACGTCTATGGATCAGTCATTCAAGCTATTCGTCAGAAGATATCGAACCAGTATCAGAAACGAATAGACACTGCTATTCGAAAGATGAACATCTTCGCATATCGTTCTGACAAAGACGGCAAGCGAACGAAAGTCACAGTCAATGGCAAGCCAGTATACGAGACAGCTTTTCTTGACTTCGACCATGGCATCATGCGCAATGCTAATGATGCCCTGAAGATAGCTCTAGATCTTGCATCTGCTGAAGTCCCGATCTCTAAGCAGACTCTTGCTGACATATCTAAGTCTGGTCTGCAGGTGGCTGAAGAACTTAGAAAGATAAAAGACGAGAAAGACGTCGCTGATCAGATAGGTCTTGAACGAGTAGAGCCCCTTGACACTAAGCGTTCTGAACTGACCACAGATGATGAAGTCAAGTCTCCTCTTGATGGAAGGAACTTCGAATGAGTTTTGAATATTCTGACGAAAAACCGCCTTTCAGACAGAATCCAGAGGGCTCGTATCCTGAACCGAAACCATTGGGCAAGAAAGAAGACGAAGCTACTCGAACTCCAGTCATAGATCCGACTCAGACCAACAAGTTCGAAGACAAGTCTTTCAAGCATACTGCTTATGCTATTCAGATGAATCAAGTCAGTCTTGATCTAGACTTCTGGTCTGCTGTGTCTTTCAGAAGATACATGAAGCGAGAAGCGGACTCGTATGACGTGTTCGTCAATGCTTGGAAGACTTGGACTGATGAGCAGAATGTCAACAGAACAGAACAGATAGCTGACCATGACCAAGACATCGAATGGGGAGACGGCTCTAATGCTAGAGTCTTGGTGTCTGGCGAACTGCTAGACGAACCTTGTACTGTGACTGTAGAATGGAACTGGAAGCAGAACCCAAATGCTAGACAGTACAGAAAAGTCCAGATGTCATACAGAGCTGAGACATTCATGCCAACGTATGCAGATCTTGAAGATGACGAACGTCTTCTAGCTGATGCTATTCTTGGAAGATTCAGTCTGCTAAGAGACAACCACTATGGTCATGGAATGCCGAATCTTGCAGAAGACGCTCAGACATCTTACAGTCTAGAAGATGTCGCTAAAGCTATGCATATAGCGCTTGGACGAATCAACATGAATCCACAAGCTCTGTCTCAGTTCATCATCGGTCCAGGTACTGGTCAGCATTTCCCTAAGATGTTCTACAATCTGCTGATGACTAGGACTCTAATAGAGCTGATTCGTCAGATAGACTGGGGATATCTTGAGACTCCAGACATAGCTGGCTCTCCTGGTGTAGCATATGCCGACAGAAAAGCATACTATGAGAAATGGAAAGCAGAACGAAAAGACCTTGAAGCAGATGCTAAAGTCTTGGAAGACAACTACACTGCTCTGATGATACGTTCTAGACTGACTAATTCTTCTGTGCTTGTCGGTGGTGGTCTGTATGGTTCTGGCTATGGCATGATGTCAAACAGAATGACGAATGCTATAGAACGTGGTTGGTTGCAGAACGCCTACATTCCAATCAATGTCATAAATGGCAATGCCAACAGATAGTCAGAATTACGACGTTAATCTCTGTGAACTTCAGATTATTGGTCCATATAATTATATATAATCGACAATTCAAGTCAACAGAGATAAACGTCGTAACTTCTAGAATATGTTGAGAACTATTCCATATAATAGAAAAGACAATATGAGCAAGAAGTCTATGCAAAAAGCTATCGCATACAGCAATCAGAAAGTTATTCTGCCTGAAGCAGTTACAGACGGGCAGAGAAAGCTCTCTGAAGCTATAGACCATAACAGAGTCATATTCGTGACTGGACCAGCTGGTTCAGGAAAGACATTCGTCTCTGTTGCTAGAGCTATAGCTATGCTGAGACAAGACAAAGTCAAGAAGATAGTCTTGACTAGACCAGTAGTAGAAGCTGGCGAACAGTTGGGCTTCTTACCTGGCGCATTGGAAGAGAAGATAGACCCATATCTGAAGCCACTGTATGACGCTATTCAAGACATGACTGACAAGTACCAGCTTCAGAACTGGCTTACAGAAGGAACAGTAGAGATAGCTCCTCTTGCATACATGCGAGGAAGGACTTTCAATGATGCTGTCATTTTGTTCGATGAGGCTCAAAATGCTACTAGAAGTCAGATAAAGATGGTCTTGACTCGAATAGGCCACAACACTAAAGTCATAGTCAATGGCGACATAAAGCAGATAGACGTAGATGAATCTAAGTCTGGTCTAGCTTGGACTGAACATCTGCTAGAAGATGTCAGAGACATAGCAGCTGTGCACCTGTCTGTGTCAGACATAGTAAGAGATGACATAGTAGCTGACATCATAAGCAAATACGAAGAAGAAGAACAGCAACGATGACTAGTCTCGTGACTACAGAACGCTCTTACAGCTATGCATTCTTCAAGAACTCTGATACTGGATGGTCTTACTGCATAAGTCTTGATGCTTTCAATAGATGGGTAATTGAAGCTATGAACAATGACATTACTGTATTACTTAGCAGATGCACTTCTTGGCTAGAAGCCAGACAGACTGTCATAGAACACGACTCTAAGCAATGTCAAAGAACACGACGTTTATCTCTGTGAACCTAGAATTTTTAGTATATATAATTATATAGACTAATATTCTGAAGTCCACAGAGAACAACGTCGTAACTCTGAAGATATGCTGAGAACCATTCTAATACTGTAAAAAAAGACAAATAAGCCCATAGAATGCAAATCTATGGGCTTTTGCTTTGTTCAGTTTCAGTCTTCAGCTAAGACTTCGCAAATGTCTTCTGTTAAAGAGACAGCCATGTTTAGCATCTTCTCTTTGTCAAAGTGCTTCTTAGTCTGAATCGTCTTCTTCCATTCAGTGAAAGCAGGATCTGACAAGCTTACAGTAAGCCAGACAGAGTCTCTTACAGCAACTTTAGCACCATGCACTATATCTGTGACATCATCTAATGCCTGACCAAGACTAGCTAAGTTGCATGCACCAAGCCATACATGAAGCCTGACTGACTGTCCTGTGTCTGTCACAAACCATTCTATGCCAGAAGTAGTGCCAACGACTATCCGTTTCATTGTCTAGTTCCTTTCATATTATTTTTTTAGACAATAATATTATATACTATTTAGGTCAAAATGTAAAATCGTTAGACGAAGTCTATGCTAACTTCAATAAACTAGCGACTAATACTGCAGGCATTGCTCAATACGTTCTTATGCGATTACAAGAAGCATATTGCACTGTCATGCACTTCTGAATGTCATAGAGCTTCTATATTGCAAAAAGCAGTTGAAAAAGAAGACTAGGACGACTATTAATGTCGCAATGTTTTTTTTGACACACGACTTCGTTTTACATTCTTATTCAAATATGATATAATATTTATATGAATATAGACCCAATAGAAGATCTTGATGACATGAAAGACTTCTATTGGGTATGTCAGTATTGTGGCAAGATAGTCATTGGCGAATATGAATGTGACTGTCAGTCACATGGAATTCTAGACATGGAGCTCTAAGACATTGCATACTAACAAGAACGCTATTGGACGCCTGTTCAAAGACGTATGGAACCCTAAGCGTCCGTATGCAGCTGATTCCTATACATGGGGCATCTTCAGAATGTCTAGAGAACAAGCTCTGACAAAGAAGCACATACAAGTCAATTCTGAACGAATCACGTCTATAATCTGCTTAGACATCGACAAGTCTAATACATTTGACATCATATCTAGTCTTCCAGAACAGATCCAGCCAAATGTTCTTGTAGAGAACCCATACAATGGACATGGTCATGCAATGTGGCTGCTAGCTGTTCCAGTCACAGTATCTGCAAATGGCAGATTCAAGCCTGTAGAATATCTGAATGCTATTCGTTCAAGCCTTACAGACTTGTGTCAAGCTGACAGATGCTATAGAGGGCTCATTTGTAAGAATCCTATTGCACAGCACTGGAATTCATACTGCTTCACAAATCACAGATATCTGCTCGATGAACTAAGAGATGGTCTCAAATCTGTCAATGCTATGCACAGTGACTACAAGCGAGTACCGAATCTTGGTCTTGTAGCTTCTCTCAATGGCAGAAATGACACTCTGTTTGAATATGGTCGCAAATGGGCTTATAGAGCTGTAAGAGACTATCTTGACAGTAAAGATGCGTTCATGGACGCTCTTGTACAGTATTTGAGAATGAGAAATCAAGAACTCAGACCTCATATGAAGCCTCTTTCAGATAGAGAAGTCTGCGGCATAGCTAAGAGTGTCTGCAAATGGACATGGAAGTCTGAACTCAGAACCAAGTCTCAAGAAGACTATGACAAGACATTCTCTAAGATTCAGAAAGCTCGTTCTGCTAAAGGACGTCAGAAAAGCATAGCGACAAGACAGAAACCGTATCAGAACTTTGTCAGACAAGTCAATGAAGACAAGTCTCTGCTTGACAAGACTCTGTCTCAGCTAGCAGAACTATTCAGAAAGACAGAACGGACTATTCGCAGATGGCTTGAAAAAGCTGAACTATCTCTCACTAACATCTCTAAGACACAATCTAAGCTAAGAAGACTCTCTGACAGACTGAATGGCTACTATAGCAAGCAATCTAGCAGCTATACAGACTCTTTGTCTGCTTCTAATGCAGAATCTGACTCACAGATCCATCTCTCTATGGGTTCTATATCTGATTTGGATAAATGTCAAAACTATAATCTGTCAGAAGATGCAATAGTAGACAAGACTACTAGAGAGTTGATAGAAGACGATCTAGAAGACGAAGAATACGATCTAGATGAAGACTTCCGTATATGCGAGTACTGTGGAGCTACAGTATATGGTCAAGACGATTGCGAATGCATGCAAAAAGCATATTGTAGAGATGAAGACGAATCTGCAGATCTGTTCGATTTCGTCTGGAGTCAGCTTGGTTCTGACAACAAGAATCTTGCAGCTCTGTGACTCTTTCTAGCATTATGTCTGTCTCTTATATGCTATTATTTTACATTCTTATTAGAATATGATATAATATACTTATGGATAAAGAAATTAAACAAAGAATAGAGAACGCTGTCAAAGCATACTATTCTGGAGATCAAGACTCTGAATGGTGGCTTGATGATGAGTCGTATGAAGAGTTGATAGCTGAATCTGGAATCTCAGATGAAGAGCTTGAACAGATCAAGCAGTCTGTGCAGATCACAGACAAGGTCAAGCACAACTGGCCTATGGGCACTCTGCCCAAAGTCCACAGCCTAGATGAGATTCAGCATGACAAGACTAAGACTGCGATTTGGCAGTTGAAGTATGATGGTTGTTCTGTAGAGATCCACTATGACAGTGATGGCAGCATAGACAGGGCTTCTACACGTGGTGACTACACATATGGAGAGAATCGTCTTCAGCTAGTCAAGAAGCTAGTCGATCTTGGTGAGATCTTAGACGATCAGAAAGATCTAGCTAACTCTTCTGTACGAGGAGAACTGCTAGTATCGAATGAGAACTGGCCGACGATTCAAGACGAGTACAAGAATCAGAGGAACTCAGCTTCAGGCATTGCAAACAGAAAAGACTTGAAGCATGCAGAATGCCTGACATTTGTACCGTATGATGTCGTCAACGATTCAGATGGTTCCAAGCGAGCATTAGTTGCAGAATATGCTGCACCAATGTTCGATACATACGATGAAGTCGTCAGAGAATCTGAAATGACAGACATCCCTATTGACGGTCTTGTCTATAAAGAATATGAAGACGCAGATCTGGACAAACAGACATATGCTGTCGCATACAAGTTCTCAGACCAGACATTCAAGACTCATATCAGAGATGTCAGATGGCAGATGGGCAAGACTGGCAAGCTTACACCAGTCGCAGTATTCGATACTGTATTCATAGATGCAGATGTATCGAAAGCTTCTCTTGGTTCATACGATCTGTTCAAGAAGTTCGACTTCCATTACAATGACGAGATAGAAGTCAAGAAGGCGAACATGATAATCCCGCAAGTCACAGCTAATCTTGGAGGTGGTACTAAGCAGAAGATAGAGGCACCGCAATACTGGAATGGAAAGCTGACTCATGTAGAGGGTGCTCATCTGTTCGCTGAGAACGATCAACGATGGAAGAACATCTTATGGTCTCAGCTTTCTGTCTTGACAGGCAAGGGCATAGGTCCAAAAGTCATGGACAAGATCGTGACAGAATATGGTGCGACTACATTCTATGACTTTGTTCAAGTGTCATTCCTAGATGACTTCTATGTCTATGGCATGCAGAAGAAGAGCATAGAGAACATCAGAAATGCAATCAGGCAAGCTTCAGATGCAGATCTAGTCAAGTTCTTGGCAGCTATGGGTCTAGACAGTCTTGGCTGGAAGACTTGCGAGAAGCTAGTAGACAAAGTCTTGAAAGATTGCGGTGAAGAAGATCCGACACTGTGGTTCATGCAGATTGCAGACCCGTATGGTTTTGCAGAATCTATCAAGGGAGTTGGTACTAAGGCAGCTACATCATTTGCTAGCAACTACGATCTGATCATAGAGAATCTGAATGATTGGGAGAAGCTGTTTCACAAGCTTCCACAACCTGTACGACCTGTCAAGAAAGCTGGTCCAGAAGTCGTCATCACTGGTTCGTTCTTCCATGTCAAGAGGAATGAGCTTTCAGCTATGCTTGAGTCTGAAGGCTTTTCAATCGGTGGTGCAGTCACTAAGAAGACTAAGTACTTGTTTGCTGGCAACTATGGCGGTTCTAAGCGAAAGAAAGCTGAAGAGCTTGGGACTAGAATCATCGAGACTAAGGGCAATGTCAAGCATGGCCTAGAAGAATTGAAAGAGTTGTCTAGCAAGAAGAACTGACAAGTTACGACGTTTATCTAGAATGACTTAGAACAGCATAGGTATATAATTATCCATATCTGATATGAAAAGATCACAGAGATAAACCTCGTAACTCTGAGAATATACTGAGAACTATTCTTATACAATATTTTTCAAAGAAAGGAATGCTAGCCTATGAAGATGACAGAAAGTGGTCTTCTGTTGCCAGACAAGCAGAAAGACAAGAGCAAAGTAGAAGTCAAGAATGAAGAGCTGAATCTTCTGCCATCTGAAGAGAATGACATCTACAGATGCATAGTAGACGAGAAGAACAGTTTCGAATGCCATCAGTCATTCAAGTCAGTTGAGAATCTGAACGATTTCAAGAAAGCAGTCTTTGGCTTTTCAGACAGACTGACTAAGCGAATCGCTGAAAAGGGATTCGTAGCGATCGTATCTGTAGACTATACAGATCCAGAGAATCTTGACATCTATGATGACGACTCTATCGAATGGCATCCCACTGTAGACATAGTCGACAGGACTGACAGGTCTAAGACTGGTGGTCATGACTTAGACAAGAAGATGTGGGAAGCGAGACATGGTCTTGCAGATGGCAAGCCAGGCAGATTCATTGGTGGAAACATCTGGACAGATGAGCCAGATGCTAAGAAGACTTTTGGTTTTGGAGACTGATAGCATGCAGAAGAAAGTTCAGAAGCTAGGCTTCAACATTGAAGACGGTTTCAATCATGGAGTAGAGTTTGTCGGAGAGGCAGAATCTGACAAGCTAGACATCGTCATATATGATGGTGGTGTAGATGTCGATAGCATTTCATTGACAAAGCTTCAAGTAGCAGAACTTAGAAAGTTCTTGTTTGACATTCATAACTGGAAATATTGCAATTTTACGATGAAAGCTTCAAAAGATCAGGCGGCATCATGAGACAAGACAAGATTCACATTCCAGCAGTAACACCATTTTCATCAGAACTGCTTGCTCTTGAAAAAGTGCAGATGCTGAAGGTCTTGGAAGAAGCTGCTGAGACGACAGAGGCTTGGAAAGACTGGCAGAAAGGGAAAGCAGAAAAGAGGCAATTCGTAGATGAGACCGCAGATCTGATTCAAGCTCTTGTCAATCTTCTAGCGGTTTCAGACGTCTCAGATGAAGATCTCGTCAAGGCAATGCAAAGATGCTGTTCAAGAAATGGCGCTAAAGGCAGGCTAGCAAAAGGATGGAAAGACGAGAAAGAACAGTTTGAGATGCTTGACAGTCATGACAAGAAGGTGAAGTGTCAATGCCATTCGTAAAGTATCCGCATGTGATTCGTCTTGGGCATCCTGACATAGAAGGATATCTCGAAGGAAGAGTCTATGTGACTCCAAAGCTAGACGGTACGAATTCATGCATCTGGTGGGAAGACGACAAAATTCATTGCGGTTCAAGAAATAGAGAGCTGTCTCTTGAACATGACAATGCAAACTTCATGCATTGGGTAATGTCTGATGATGCATATGCAGAACGCCTTAGGGCTTTTTGTGAGACACAGAAGTCTGCTATAGTCTATGGAGAATGGCTTGGTCTACCAGGCAACAAGATGGTCGGTCATATCAAGACATATCTTGAGTCTGGCTTCTATCCATTTGACGTAAAAGCATTGACAGCAGAAGACGATCAAGACTTTCATAGTGGCTTTGCATCGCCAGATTCAGAACTGTATAGAGTTTTGCAAGAAATCTCTGGAGACCATTTTCTTGCTCCATATGCTGTATTCGACAATCCTACAGAAGAGCAGATCGTAGCAGAAATAGACAAGAACAATTTCGATTTGCCAGACAATGCCATAGGAGAAGGCATTGTCATAAAGAACTACGATTTCAAGTCTAAGTACGGTCATCATGAGTTTGCTAAGATAGTCAGAGAAGAATACAAGCAAGACAAGGCTAAAAGAAAAAGTTCTGTTGCTAGCAATGCAGACATAGAGAAGACTATTGTCGATATGTATGTGACTAATGCAGACATGGAGAAGTGCAGACAGAAGGTGCTTGTCTTGCTTGAAATGGAAGAATGGGAAAACGAGTCTAAGGCTATTGGCATGTTCATGACAATGCTGTTTAGAGACTTGATAGAGGAAGAGATGTTTGACATCGTCAAAAAATTGCATAGACCTGTTGTCAACTTTAAAGTGCTTGAAGACAATGTAAGACGAAAAGCCAAAGACTTTCTAAGACTGTGATCTGAAAGTGCTTTTGCTTGTGCAGATCGATTTCATGTCAGTGTGCACATCATTGCTGATGTATGACATGAAAATGTCATAGAGATAGATTTTTGCAACTTTTGGAATATTCTAAGAATTGTCATAAAGCGTTCTTTCAAAATAGCTTTGCAGTTCGATTTTACTTTTGATAAGAAATAGTATATAATATAATAGGCAATACAAAAAAAATGAAAGGAATATGACATGGTCTCTAAGAATCCAGTCTATCTTGGCTATGATGATCCAGTCAATCTAAAGTTCGAGAACGCTATAGAAGCGCTTGACATAAAGTTGAGAAGCTGCACTCCAGAAGATGAGTTGCTTGATACTGTAGTTCGAGCGGTCTTGTCTACATGGGAAGAGGGGCCAGACACTGAGATTTCTGACATTCAGAAAGTCAGGACTCTTCGAAACGTGTTCAAGGGCAACACTATTCCTGCAGCCAAGCGATTCATCAACATGACATGGTCTTTCAACAACATTTCTATGCAAGAAGTCACTCACATTCTTCGATATCAGACTTGGGACTTCATTGCACAGTGCTCTGATACGATTTCGTGGAGAGACAAGACAGTCTTGGTTCCTGATGGCATCATGAATTCTCCAGAACTATACGAACGTTTCAAGAAGCTTGCAAACGAAGCTGTCGACCTGTATGCAGATGCTCTAGATACAAGAGAAGTCTCATTGCTCGATTCTCGTAGAGCATTGATTCGTGCTATGTCGACATTCTATTGGGTTCACAATGATTTCCAGTCTGCGCAGAAGTTCATCTATGATCGTCTGTCTGAAGAGTTTCAGCCTCAGGAAGACAATGTCATTGCTATGCAGATGGCGCTTCAGATCGAAAAGGCATATCCATTGGCAACTGGCATATTCGATTTGGATCGAGTAGATGCTTTCTATCTTAGCATGATTACAGATCATGGTCGTACATTCCAGCCTCGTCCTCTTGCTAAGAAGAGAATTCCAGATGAGATGCTTGATGAACTTGATTTTGCTTATGACAAGCAGAGAAACGAATATCGTGGCACATCAAAGCCGGATCAGTCAGCTTTTGAGAAGTTCAAGAAGAATGCTATTGAAGAGCTGAAAGACATTGAGAATGACAATCGAAAGCTAGTCAAAGACAAATATGGCATTGCATTAGATGAATTGGATGCTATGCCATCTATCGTGTGAGGTGTTAGCATGTCGGAACGCAAGTATGTAGAACGATCTTGGATAAAGAAAGGTTTCGCAGAGAAGTTCGATCCAGACATTCCAAGATTGGAGGTCATAAGAGAGACAGAGAAAGCAGTGCTTCTGTCAGATGTTCTTCATGACGCTTGGGTTCCGAAGTCTTGCATTGACGATGGCAAGCTAGCTAAGCAGAGAAAAGAATTAGAGAATGGCATCTCTATGCCATTGAAGAAGGCGGGACCAGATGAGTACAAGAATGTGCTCAAGGTCCCGCTTTTTGACTATCAACGAGACATCATAAAGACTCTTGAAGGATGTTCAAGAGCATATCTAGGTCAAGCTATGGGTACTGGAAAGACACCAGTATCGATAGCAAGGACAATACTGTTTGATGACGATCTGCCAACATTGCTGATATGTGAGAAGTCGTTGATGGATCAGTGGCGATCAGAGATAGACAAGTTTGCTCCATGGATGCAAGACAGATTCGAAATCATCAACTATGACAGAATCTTTAGAGACAGATACCAAGAATACATGGACTCGTTCAAGAAAGGCAAGTTCAATTTGATTCTTGAAGAAGTTGGATGTCTTGGCAATGAGAATGCTAAGCGTACAGCTTATTGCATGAAGCTTGCAAAAAGAGCTAAGAATGTTCAGCTTCTTACTGGCTCTATGTTTGGCGGTCATTTTGAGAAGCTGTATCCATGCACAGTCATGCAAGGTGCTACGTGGACTAGAGAACAGTTTGACAAGCTTTTTACTGTACAGATTCATCAGAAGGTGACTGTCAATACTCGATGGGGAGTTCAGAAGAAAGACAACGTTCAAATTGTCGGATATAAGAACATCGACAAACTGATAGATGCAATGGCTGCAAAAGGTGCAGTATTCGTCAGGTCTGAAGATGCTCTTGATCTGCCAGAAGAGAACGAGCAGATCATAAGATTCAAACAGACTGCTGCTGCAAGAAAGACTGAGAATGCGCTGTATAATGCTGTATCTAGAGGCGAAGCTGTTGAAGTCAATTCTTGGACAAGGTTGAAGACACTTAATTCGCTTTCTGACAATAAAGAAAAGCTTGAATGGGTCAAAGACACTCTTGAAGCTTCTGATGACAGATGGCTGATATTCTATCAGTTCAATGATGAGCGAAAATGGCTGCTTGAGATATGCAAGAAGCTTAATCGTCCAGTTTCTGAAATATCAGGACATGTTTCAGACAAAGATGCGTATGAGAACAAGTCGAATTCTGTGACGATACTTCAGATCAAGTCTGGAAAGAATGGCCATAATCTTCAGAAATGCAATCACGCTATCTTCACTTCACCATTCAATGCAGATTCTATGATTCAAGCAAAGAAGCGAATCAGAAGACCAGGCCAGACTAAGAAGTGCTTCTACTATGTTCTTGCTACTGATGGACGTTTCGATGAGTCTCAGTTGAATGAGAATGCAAAGAATGCTAAGAATGTTGAATCTATAAAGAGCGATATAGAAAGGTGACAATGGAAGACAAGTTTGCTCAGACCTTCATGCATGGCAAGAAGATCGGTGATTATGACGACGAACTAGAAGTAGAAGACTGGGCTGGAAAGAAGACATTCGTCACTAAGACAGTAGACAAGCTATTGCAAGACAAGAATGTCAAAGCTGTCATAAAAAGTCCTAAGTCAGCTTTGCTAGTAGATTTGTCTGGAATGCCAAGATTTTTCAGAGTCGTGTCAGCTGGTACATCTGACTTCTCAGTCTATGAACGAGAAGACGTCGAGACAGCTAAGAACTGGCTTGTCAAAGCTGGCATGTATTGCGACTTTCAGTATGGATGTCATATTCTAGTCAAGGACAAAGAAGTCATGTCTAAAGACAAGCATTACAAGACGAAGACGTTCTCTACTAAGAAAGCAGAGAAAGCTAAGCTAGTCGGTTTCAATTCTCACGGACTGAATGTGTATTGGGACGAAGCTGACAAGAACAGCAGAGATGTATGTCCTGTATGTCACTTGGAGAAGATAAACGGAACTTGCGATTGCGACTGATTGTCTGAGAACATTCTAATTTTACATTTGAACTTGAATAGTATATAATATACTTATAGGTTAAAACAAGTTCAAATAAGTGAAAGGAATGTTATGACAAACAGTCTTGGCCTGCCTCAAAAGAAAACAGACGTACTAGACATATCGATGTTTGACCATAAGGGGTTTTCAGATATTGATTTAGATGTCATTTTAGACATGACTGATGACAAGACAGTATCTTCAGTTCTTGAAGATCAGATTCTTCTGATGATGAAGCGAAGAATCAAAGACGCATCTATGGAAGATGTTGTCAAGACAGTATTGCCATTGCAGAAAGCTCTTCATCAGAAGTATGACAATCTATTGCAGACTAGTTCAAAGGTGATCTTCGATTCTGTTGTAGACGAAGAAATGTCTATCGAGTCTATGCGAGAGTACTCTAAGAAGCAATTAGCTTATGAAGCTGAAGACTATTGGCTTTTTGATGAGTTCTTGCAAGAGCATAGATATGAAGTAGATAAGCCTGTGACAATGGAGCAGAGGTTCAGGAATCGCTACAATGCACTTTCGGAGTTCATGTTCGAATGGGATATGCGACTGTTCAAGTACAGTAAAGCTGAGTCTGTAGAAGAATCTATAGCTTATGCATATAACAAAGTCTTTTGGAAGTACATGGAAGACAAAGACTTTCAGAAGATCGCAGGTCTTGGAGATGCAGAATGGTTCATAACTAAGAACGTTGGTAAGCGCCATATCTCTAAGAAGACAGCTAAGATGATGGAATGCTTGCAGGCATTCAATAGGCATAAGTATACTGAATACACTGTTCAAGAAGTCTTGAGGTAGTGATATGATAGATTTTCTGTTTTGCTTCAATGACAAGTATTGCAATCATTTCATGGGGCAAGTCTTGCAGATCGTATCTAAGACGAAGTCTAGATGCAAGTTCTGGATATTGACAAAAGAATGCGATTTTGTGACTGACAAGCTCGCTTCTCTTCAGAAAATGACTGGATTGAAGTTCGATTTTGAGGTGTTCGACTTCAATATGTACGATGGAGAACATTTCGACCATACTGTCAAGTCGCACAATTTCATTTCAGAAGAAGCATTCTTCAGGCTATACGCAATCAACATTCTTCCACGATTTTTGAGAAAAGTCATCTATCTAGATGTAGATGTGCTTGTCAAGTGTGACATGCAAGAGCTTTGGGATATCGATATTGACGATGTAGAGATTGCTTCTGTAGAAGACTATTGGTCAGTTATTGGAGCGTATAAGAAGAAGATGTTTACTTCTGGGTTCATGTTCATGAATTTAGACAAGCTTAGAGAAGACAAGTTTTTCGACAGAGCAATCGAATATGCTAAGAACAATGACATTGAACAAGAAGACTTCACTATCTGCAATGCAGTCATAGACAATGTCAAATGGCTTCCAATGGAATGGCAGTTCTGTCAGTATAAGAGCTGGATGCGAGGAGAGAAGCCATTAGTAGAGAACCCAAAGATGGTGCACTTCGTGACAGCTAAGAAGCCATGGAAAGTGCATTCAGCTTTTGACATGCGATATTTTGACGAATACAACGCATTCGAAAGTCTTGCAAAAAGTCTAGTCAATGTAGAACAGTATCTGGAGCAATGATATGACGCCAAGAGAACATTTCAAAGACTTAGATGCGGTGTACATCAATCTTGAAAAAGATGCCGACAGAAAGAAGCAAGTTCTTGAAAACTGTGGAAGTCTGTTTAAGAATTTTGTAAGAGTAGAGCCTGTCAAGTACGACGATATGCGACAAAAAGGGCTTGAAGTCAAGAAGAATCTTGAAAAGACTGCAAAGCTATTCGATCCAAAAGACTATCTTAAGACTTGCTACATGTACAAAGAAGTGTCTGAAAAGGCATTCATGAACAGGAAGTCGAGAAAAGACAAGCTTGAGATGACGTGGCTTCCAGAACAGTATGCTGCTCATAATAGTCTTACAGATACTGTGCTTAACATTTTAGATGATTTTCTTGGTTCAGACAACCAAAAGCTAGTAGTCGTAGAAGATGATGCTTATCCAAGAGATTTTCTAGATATAGACCTTGACATTCCAGATGCAGACATAATCGTATGGGGTGGAGCCTCAAGAGGCGTCGTATCTGATGCAGTAGCAGTAAGAGATGGCAAGTCATTTGAATTCAGGAAGAAGACTGGCAAAGGTACTGCAAACTACACTACATGCTGGGAAGTTACTAGAAGAGGAGCAATAGCTTTAGTACGAGCATATGACAGGCCTGCTGTGACAATTGACACAGCTTGGAGATATGCATTTGACATGGTTGATTCTTATGCTCTGTTCCCAATGGGATTTGTACAAAGATTTGGATCGTCTTCTACAGATGGCGCTTTTGAGATGCCGTTGACAGTAGAAGAGGCAAGAATCTTTGTAGAGAAGAACAGAAGGAAGAAGAAGGGAGAGACTGACAATGACTGACATTCTTATGTGTTTCGATAAGAACTATATGTGGCATGCAATGTCAGTGGCTTGTCAGATTCAAGATGAAGTCAGTTCTTTCAATTTCATTACAGACAGTGATAGCTACAAGCAAGTCTATGACACTGTCAAGAAGATAGAACGTCGACTAGGAATAGAGACGAATGTCTATGATGTGTCTTCTATTCTAGACAGCAATCTGAAGGTCAAATATGGCGTTAGCAAATGGAAAGCGAAACTTACAGCTAGCACATACTATCGTCTGTATGCTCCAGCATTCATAAACAAAGACAGGGTTCTGTATTTAGACAGCGATGTCAATGTATACAAGTCATTGAAGCCATTGTTTGACATGACTATGACAGAAGAACTTGCCGCTGTGCAAGATTCATCGTCTATGTGGCATAGTGAAGATGGCGAAGACAAGAGGCAGAAGTCTTTCAACAATGGCGTATTGCTGATGAATCTAGACAGTATGCGAAAGACAGATTTCTTAGGCAAGATTCTAGAACTTGCAAAATCAGTAGACTGGAATCTTGAATGGGAAGATCAGACTCTGCTGAACATGTATTATGGTGACGATATAGACTGGCTTCCATTGAAGTGGAACTGGCAAAGAATGAATTGCTATCTTAAGGGTGCGAAGATGCCAGAAGATACAGTCATTCAGCATTTCGTATCTAAGCCAAAGCCATGGGACAACATAGAGGTTGAAGACAATCGATACTTTGACAGGTTCAACCTAAAAGAACAAGTTGCACGAGAAGTCTTGTCCTGATTCTATTTTACTTTTGATTCAAAATGGTATATAATATTATTTATGGATAAATTGATTATAGAACTTACAGGATGTGATCGTTCTGGCAAAAGCACTCTTAATTCTGCAATAGGAGAGCATTACAATCGAGAATATGGCATTGGAAAGCAATTTGCACATATCTGTGTGATAGACAGATGGCTATATGATTCGATTGCATTAGACAGGTACTTTGACAGAGTCATTCCAGAAGTAGAGACTGCAAGAAAGCAGTTTTTGCTTGACAACAAAGATCGAATGACAATCATATGGACATATGCAAGTGTTCCAGTACTTGAAGCTCGTCAAAAAGAGCAGAAAGGTCTTGACGGTTCTGACTACAACAAGATTGTCATAGACATGCAAAAGATGTCTGACATCTACAAAGAGCTTTTCGATGAGCTTGGCAAAGATTTAGATTTGCAGATCTTTGATACTGATGCATGCAGTCCAGAAGAGATCGTCGAATCTTTGATAGAGCAAGGAGTATTAGATTGACAGAAGAATGGTCTTTTCAAAAATATGTGCCTTTGCATGCGCATACAGATTCGAGCATTCTAGATGGATATCAGAAGCCATACGAGTATGCAGATCTTTGTGAGAAGCTTCATGTAAAAGCGGCAGCTGTAGCAGATCATGGAACATGTTCTGGGCAAGAACCATTCGATAGAAGAATAATCGAAAAGGGCTATCATTTCAAACCAATCTTTGGTGAAGAGGCTTATCTTGTAGACGATGTTGACAATGTCATGTCTGATCATCCAGCTAGAGATCGAAAAGGCAACGTCAAGATCGACAAAGAGACTGGTGAGCCGGAGATGGCTAAGCAAAGGCCATCTGATTTCAATCATGGTTGCATATGGGCCAAGACTAACGAAGGCTTAGCTAATCTTTGGACTTTGTCTACTTTGTCTTATACTAAAGGCATGTATTACAAGCCTCGCATTGACATGAAGATGCTAAAACAATATGGAAAAGGTCTGTTCGTGTCAGATGGTTGCATGCTTTCAGCTGTGTCTAGAGGTATTGTAGCAGATGACTTTTCAAAAGCAGAAGCTTGGCTGAACAAACTGATAGAAGCTGTTGGCAAAGACAATGTCTTGATGGAACTTCATACGTGGCAGTTCACCGATGAGAAGTACAGCAAAGACTGGAAGACTTTTGAACACGATGAACTGAAAGACTTGATTAGAAGACTGAGAGCTTGTGACATCGTCTTGAAGTCGATGGAAGACTTAGACAATGCTAGAAAAGAAGTTGAGTCTTTTGGAAGGTCTTTGACAGATGAACAGAAGAAGCAGAAAGCTGCTTTTGCACAGTATGACGCAGAAATCAACAACTGGAATCTAAATCAGAACATGTATAAGACCAACAAAGGCAAGGTTGAACTTGCTAGGAAGCTTGGTCTTAGACTGATAGCAGTCAACGATGCTCACTATGGTCCAAGAGAAGACTACATCTGGCACGAACTTGAATGGGCTACTACTACAGGCAAGGGCGCCGAATACGATGATGACAAGACTGGTGGTCGTGGTGAGACTGCAGCTTGGGTCATGAATGATGAAGAAGTCAAATATTGGCTGATGAAAAGTGGTCTTTCAGAAGAGATCGCAGATGAGGCTATAGACAATACTGGTTGGGTAGCAGATCATTGCAATGCAGTGATGGAACGAGGAATGCATCCGCCACGTTTCGAATCTACTAGAGAGAAAGATGAAGAGCTATTTGACAAGACTGTAGTCGAAGGCATAAAAGAGCTTGTACCGAAAGACAGAAACACATTCAAGCAATACATGGATCGAGTCAATCTTGAATCAGAGCTGATCAAGAAATGCGATCTATGCGGATACTTCAATACAGTTGCAGACTACGCTAATTTTGTACGAGCAGAAGATCCAGATGGTGAGAAGTATGGCATAGTTGGCAAGCACGCCTCATTGCTAGGACCATCTCGCGGAAGTGCAGGTGGAAGTCTTGTATGCTATCTTATGCATATCACGAATCTCGATTCGATAAAGTTCGATCTGTATTTTGAACGATTTCTTACTGCTGGTCGTGTCATTAGCAAAGTTCATCTGACTTTTGACGATGGAGAAGAAAAGACTTTTGAGCCATCAGACGTTGTTAAGACAGAACATGGAGACAAGGCTTCTTGGCAATGCCTTACAGAGAATTGGAAGACTGAATTCGGAAAGATAGTCAGTACAAGATTTGACTTCAAAGACTGCCCAGATATCGATCTAGATTTTGAAGCTAGAGTGATACCTCAGCTCAATGCCTATTTGAAGAAACGATATGGCGAATACAATTTCTGTCAGATTGGCACATTCCAGACTCTGAAGATGCCAATGGCAGTCAAAGACCTTGGAAAAGTCAAGGGGATGACTCCTCAGGAGACACAAGACATAGTCAATCGCATGGAGAATGCAGGGTGGCCTAAGGGTGCATATATGCGAGACTATACATTTGAAGACATGATGAATTGTGTCAACAAAGATGAAGAACTGAAGAAGATTCAAGAAGAGACTGGTCTTTTCGATGAAGTCTGGCATTGGGGTGAGCGATATCGTGGAGAAGGCATTCATGCTTCAGGATATGTCATTTCGAAAGAGTCTATGCTTGGCAAGCTTCCATTGAGGATGAAAGATGGCAAGCTGATAACTCAGTTCGAACATGATGGAATTGCAAGTCTTGGCTTCATCAAATATGATATTTTGAAGTTGGCATCTCTTGGTACTATACGAGAAGTCTATGAACGAGTCAATCGTAAGATGGATGTCAAAGACATATATCGAATAATGAGAGACGAAAAGCTTCTGTCAAATGCAGACATTTGGAAGTCGACATGGCAAGGTGATACGCTTGGCATCTTTCAGATGGATACGCCTCTTGGTATGAAGACTTCAATCAATTCGAGAATGACATCTTTGAGAGATGCAGGAATGCTTTCAGCAGTTGATCGACCAGGTATGGTTCGTTCTGGACTTATTAACGAGTTCTATAAGGTAAGACAAGGCATTGATCCGGTCAATCATTATCATCCATTGATCGATTCAATTCTAGATGAGACTTCTGGTTTTTGCGTATATCAAGAGCAGATTATGAAGATATACGCTACTTTGTGCGATATGAAGATTGAAGAGACAGACAATGTCAGGAAAGTCTTCGCAAAGAAGCAAACGTGGAATGTAGAGAAGATGAAGACACTTCTTCATGATTGCTGCATGTCAAGAAAAGATTTCATTGACAATGTTCCAAGCAAATACGATTCTCCAGAGGCTTGTTTTGATGACATTTGGCTTGGTCTTTCAAGAACAGCAGAATACGTGTTCAACAAATCACATGGCTTGGGATATGGTATGATAACATCTATAGAACAGTATTTCAAATGGAAGTATCCTTCTGAGTTCATTACAGCTTCATTGAATACAGATCCAGGTGCAGTAGAGTTCTTGACGTATGCAAAAGTGCATGGACTTAAGATTGCTCCACCGAATGTCAACAAGTCAAAACAGAATTATGAATTGCAGGATGGTGTCATTTATATGCCTTTGAGCACAGTCAAAGGTGTAGGTCCTGCAGCAGTAGATGAGATAATCGCAAATGGTCCATATGATTCTTTTGACGATTATGTGCAAAAGACTTCAGGTAGAGGGGGTCGCAAGAAGAATGTAATGGAAAGCCTTATTTCTGTAGGTGCCTTTGATGGTGTAGATAAAAGAGACAGATTCCAGTTGATGGTTGACTGGAAGAAGTCTAGGAATGAAGACTATCCAACTAGAAATACGTGGAAGAGTCCAAGAATCAGAGGCAAGATAGAACAGAACTTGTTGGGAATCTCTCTGTCATACGATCCATTGTTTGACAATAAAGAATGGATCGAAAAGCAAGGAGTTGCTTCTCTTGGCGAACTGCAGAAGACAGATGTAGGCGACTTCGTATGCATTCCAGGACAGGTGACAAGCATAAGGAAGCATCAAGCTAAAAACGGCGAGATGGCTTGGCTTACAGTCAAGCTGCTTTCTCATGACGAAGTGACTCTGACAATGTTTGCTACGGCTTGGAGCAAATACAAAGATTTGATAAGCACCAATGTCATAGCTGCATTCAATTGCAAACGAACAGACGATTGGAATGGAAAGCAAAGTTACGTAGCTTTTTCTGCTAAAGCGAACCTAGAAGGAGAAGAATAGAATTACGATGTTTATCTCTGTGAACATAGAAATATGAAGATATATAATTATATGGACTAATATTTAGAAGTTCACAGAGAACAATCTGAGAACTATCAAGATACTTCATGATTATATGTTAGAAAGGAAAACGACAATGAACAAAGAAATGTCTCTGTTCGATTTCAAGAACGCGCGGATTAGAACTCTAAAAGATGAAAATGGTGATCCATGGTTTGTAGCAAAGATGTTTGGAGATGAGAAGTGACTAAGAAAGCTAAGCCGCGTCTTCTAGCCTTTGATGGCAATTATGTCATCATGCGTTCTAACTATGCTTTCAGAGACTTGTCAATAGGCGATCAGCCATCTGGAGCGGTGTATGGATATGTCAAGACATTTCAAGATCTGCTTCAGTCATATCAGCCAGAAGTGCTGTTGCCATTGTTTGACAATGGTCGATCTAGCTACAGGCTTGCAATAAGCGAGCATTACAAAGAGAATCGTGGCAAGAAAGATGACAAGCTAGTAAATCAGATCAGAGCTTGTCATGAGTTTGTAGAACTGACAGGACTAAAACCATACATAGAGAAGAACACAGAGGCAGATGATCTTGCTGCAAAGACAGCTAAAGACTGTCATGAAGACTACTTTGTCATGCTGTATTCTAAAGACCATGACTGGCAGCAACTTACTGGTGAAGACGTAGTGTTTATGCGTCCAAAGGGGCGAGGTGATGGCATAGACATCGTATCTTATGACAAAGCTAAAGAAGACATCGACTTTCCACCAGAGCGCTGGCCTGAGATAGCTGCTATCATGGGCGATCCAGGTGACAGTGTCTATGGTCTTAAAGGATGGGGATGGCAGAGGTCTAAGAAAGCTATCAACAAGTACGGAGACTTGTGGAATGCAGTCGCTAAAGACCCTGTACTTTCTCAGCATTCTTTGCAGATACTGAACAACTACAAGATGACCGTTCTTGACGGTTCAGTTCCAAAGACAGACGTTCCAGTAGAAGCAGACCATGTCAACAATCTAAGACTGAACAAAGACAATGACAAGCTGATGGAGTTTCTTGACAAATGGCAGATGAAGTCGTTCATAAGGCAAATTGAAGATGGAAGTTTCTGGCAAAGACCCATCTGAGCAGCTTACACTTCTTACATACAAGAACTGGAAGGCTTCTCAGTGGTACGACTGGCATGGCAATGAGATATGGTGTGACATTTGTGGCAAGATATTTGAGTCGCAAGGTGCACTGAACTTTCATAAGTCTTCTGTCCATTTCAACAATCGTGCAATGGCAAACAGCAAAAGTCAGTGGGATTATGGACAGTTAGACTTGCAGAATGGAGTCAATGCACTATGGAATGACTTCATGCATGAACATGACTTGCCAAAGATGTGCTTTCTGTATGGTGATCAGCATATAAGCTATAGCAAGTATCACGACAAGTCTAAATGGTTCATGCCATTCTACTATGAGCACAAGCTGAAAGATACTGTGACAGGTCAGGTGTTAGATGCAATCTGCTTCAATGACAATTGGCTAAGACTAGATCCAGATGCAAAACTAGCAACTCTTGCACATACTGCAGCGCATATCGAGAATTGGCGTGCTGGTGTATGGGATGTGACATTCAACAAGAAGAAGCATCATACTAAGATGTTTCGCAATACAGCTATCACTTACGACTTGAGAGTCTTCAATGTTCCTGAGAAGGGCTTTGCAATGACATTGCTGACAGACAAGTTCAAGAAGAAGCACAGATATGCTGTCAAGATGGTGAATCGATATCATCATATGGAAGAGATGCATGGCAACAGGTACATGAAATGCAATGTAGAAGACATCAAGTAGACTTCTATTTTACATTTGAACAGGAATAGTATATAATATACTTATGGTTAAAGATAATGGACTTGAATCTACAGAAGGCTATACGATAAACAAAAATACTGGTCTTCTTGTATTTGATGCATTTAAGTGGGTTCAGAAATTTTACGAGACTGAGAATGTGTCTTGTTTGAGCACATTGCTGACTACAGCATTCAATAGCAGGCTTCTAATTCAAGTTGCAGATTATGGCATGCCGAAAGGATATAGAGATGTCAGCAACTTTTTGACATTCATGAAGAATATGGGGTTTACAGCTAAGCCAATCTATCCATTCTCTAAGGCATTCTCTCCGTGGCAGAATTCGATAGTTTTGAGTCTTGTAAGTTGGGAACCAGGAGTCAATGTAGACCCATTTGGAAACTGGTGTGACTGGGCTAAGAACTCTAAGGGCAAAGACAGGCCTGAAAGAGTAGACAGGGAGTATTGGGCTGCATATAAGTATGATTGCGATGATTGGATAGACGAACATCCTGAATGGGATGGCTGGTCGACAGATGGACTTCCAGAAGGAAAGAAGTGGCGAGAAGTAAGAGACACTAAAGGACTGTACCAGTTCGAAGAAGGGCGAAAGCTAGAATATCAAGAACTGTCAGGCTTTTGGTATGGAGACAAGCTTGTAGATCAGAATGTGACATTCATAACTGAAGCTCCAGAAACTATGCCAAGCTCTGTTGAGAAGAAGGTGACTAGAAGACGTGGCAAGAAGAGGAAAAGAGAGAACTAAAGTGACTGAAGCTATTAACTGGCAAAGCATGGATCCGAATGATTTGGTCGGTCATAGATTCATAGCTAGGACTGACGACGACGAAGTTCTTGACGGCTGGCTTAGAAAAGCTAAGATATATGAAGGCAGGCCATTGCAAGAAGGCGATTTTCTGTACAGTCTCAGGACTAACGTCAGAGTTTTGAAAATCTGTTTCGATACAATAGAAGGCACATTGCAAGATTCTATGCCAACAGTAAAATATAGAGCAGAACTGAAAGCTCCGTTCACATCGATAATAGTTCTTAAGGAGACAAGATGCGGTTTTTAGTCATAGACACAGAGACTACAGGTCTCGATGTAGATAATGATGATATCATAGAGTTCTATGGACTTGCAATAGGCGAAGACAAAGCAGATTCTTTGCATCTGTACATCAAGTCAAATAGAGACAGTACAGAACAAGCTCTTGGAAAGCACGGTCTTACTAAAGAGAAGCTGAATGAACTTTCTACTGAAAGCCAGAAAGACAGTCTAATAAGAATTGCAAACTTTATGACTGCTCACAATGACAGTCTTCTTGTCGGACAGAATCTAGCTTTTGATCTGTCAATGATCAAGAGCAATTTCTGCAGACATCAAGCTACTTATGATGATGCGAAGTTAGTAGAAGTCTTTGACTGCTTTGATACGATGTATGCAGACAAGATGCTCAAGCCAAACAAACGAGGCAAGCATGACTTACATACACTTGCAGATGAATATGATACTAAGATAAAGCCAGACCATTCTGCAAAGAACGATGTCTTTGCAACATGGCAGATAGCTATGATTCAGATCGCTAAAATGAATCAGAATGCTGGAAGAGCCCTGACTATGAAAGAGCTGAATGATAATGTCAAGAAGTTTGCATTGGAAGACCAAGAAAGTCTTAATAGATGGCTTGCATCTACAGATCAGCAGACAAGACCTGTAGGCTGGCCATACTATGGTAGCTGTAATTTTACAAACTAGAAAAAGTGTTATATAATATATATCAGGAATTATAAATGATTCTTATGAATGAAGCTCATCTCATTCATTGACAGTATCAGTTAGGCAATTCACTGGTGCTGTTCATGGGGCGTTAGCTTATGTGGTAGAAGCACCATTCTTATAAAATGGAGATACTTGGTTCAAATCCAAGACGCCCTACTAGAAAGCTCGATTGCTGATCTTTGTTTGTTGGTTCCTTTCATCTTTGGCAGTCAAGCTTTCGAATGCCTCTATAGCTCATTGGTTAGAGCAATGCTCTTGTAAAGCATAGAGATCAGTTCGATTCTGATTAGAGGCTCGAAGAAGACAAGCTTTAGTACAAAGTTTTGCTCACTTTGACTTTGTACTGAATTATTTCCTTCCTTGTTGCATAATAGTTGCTTGTCTTCTTCATTTGCCTCTGTAGTTCAGTAGATAGAACACGGGCCTTCTAATCCCGGTGTCGCAGGTGCAATTCCTGTCAGGGGCACTACAAACTAAGACTAGCAATTTGTTAGAGAAGATGGTGTTCTCTTTCAGTTCTGCATTGTCTTGAAAGTTTGCATAAGAGCTTTTATCGATTGCAGGAAAGTTCTTAATGGCAAGGTTTGCTAGTCAGTCTTGTCCTATCTAAAATGTCTTTGAGTATGCGTATTAGACATATATTGCAATCGTACTTGCCCCGGTAGCTCAGAGGAAGAGCAGGTGCCTTTTAAGCACTGGGTCCGGATATCGTAATTCCGTCGGGGCACTAGCAACGGCATATCTTGTCTGCAGTATTCAGATGTAGCTGGCTACAGTATGGCTAGACTCTATACCGTTGCTCCTCCATTCTTTATGTCTGGAGGGAATTCAGATGAATGCATTTTACATTTGATTCTGAATAGTATATAATAATATATAGGCCATAGATAAGCACAGATATAGAAAGGCACAGTAATGGCTGGAAAATATGACAATTACTTCAAAGACTATGAGAATCAAGTAAAGAGCTCTGTCTTTACTGGATATGCAGACAAGCAGATGAATTGGATTTCGGTGTCGAAAAACTCGCCGATGGCGTATGTGCAGCTTCTTCAAGATGAACTGCTTCCAGTTCCATTCCATTCTTATGTAGAGCTTTCAAATGGCAAGCATGCAAGTTTTGCTTGTCGTAAATTTGTTCATGAAGAATGCAAGATTTGCGACAATCTTGATCATCTGAACAAAGAAGCTGGAGCACGAACTTCATACATTGCAAATGCAATCGAATTTCAGACAGTCGGTCCACGACAGTTTGTGCCAGTCATGATTGACTACAAGGTATCGAAAGATACTGGTGAAGAAGTCTTGAAAGAGTTCCCAAATCTAAATGTCATCAAAGACAATGATGCATATACTTTCCAGAAATTGCCAAAGATTGGTGTTCTGACTGGTAAGCGAGCTATCAATGATGCCTTGCCGCTTATCATGACTCAGTTTGGTCAAATTCAGGGAGAGATTATTTGCATTTCTCGTTCTGGTCAAGGGCTTGAGACTAAGTATACAGCAATGCGTATTGACGATTCGAATCTGAATCTTGATTCTGAGCCAGTCAAAGCTGCTATCAAGCTGTCTAAGAACATTGAAGACTACATTGATGACTACATCTCAGAAGACAAAGTCAAGTCTGCATTCCCAAGCTTCTTTAACGATGCTAAGACTTCTGAACAGTCTAGCAATGATAGCGAAGCTAAGAATGACAGTGCTGCATCTGAAAATGCTAATACTTCAACAGACACAGATAGTATGTCTGACAAGGAAATGGAAGACTTGATTGCTAAGATGTACAATGGTTCTAGCAACTGAATAGAATCATGGTCTAAGTTTCAGATGAATTAGATAGGGGAGAGGGTGTCATATTGAATATGGCACCCTTTACTTTTTGGAGAACAAGATGGCGACAGCATTAGACAAGTTCATAGCAGGAATGCAGACTAAGTATGGTTCGAATTCTGCAATGAAGCCGACAGAGATGCCAGACAAGGGCATAGTGTCTACAGGCTCTTTAGCGATAGACTACATGGTGTCATCAGAACGAGGCTTTGGAGTTCCACGAGACATAGTATGGGAGATCGGTGGAGCTCCTGGCTGTGGTAAGTCTACATTGTCAATGAATGTAGTCAACAATATCTTGAATTACGAGTTTGAACGAGCAAAGAAGAAAGTCAGGCTTGAAAAAGCTGTCAGAAATGGTGACGCTCAGAAAGAAAGTCTAGACTGGTTCAGCAAATTCTTTGACAATCAGTCATATGACTTGCATGTATTTGCAGAACCAGAACTGAACAAGCTGATAGATGAGTACGATCTTGATGACAAAGATATCGATCATGCTATCAAAGATGTGATGCGAAATGCATTGTACTGCGACATTGAAGGACGATTCGATCAGCATTGGGCAGCGAACTTCATAGATGACAGGTGGCTTGAAAACAAGTTTGCTATTATGAGGCCAAATACTATCGAAAATGCTACTACTATGTATGTAGAAGCACTTCGGACTGGAATGTTTGGTGTAGCAGTGATCGATTCTATTGGTGGAGCACCTACAGAACGAACATTTTGGAAAGACGCAGAATCTGGAAATGTAGGCGGTAATGCTCTTGGTGTCACAAGATTTGCAGGCTTTGCTCAGAACATGTCTTCAAAATTTACATGTTTGACAATAGGAATACAGCAAGTCAGAGAGGATCTTTCTGGCTATCATCAATATCTTGTGCCTGGTGGCGTTGCATGGAAGCATGCTTGTTCTCTTCGTATGGAGCTGAAGCGAAAGAACAAAGAGGTCGTATATGATCTTGAGCCTGGGACAGTCGATCAGTACATTCAAGTAGGATACGGTCTGACTGCTAGACTTCATAAGAACAGTGTAGGCTTGTCAGGACGAGAGGCTCATACGTGGTTCTATACGTTCCCGTCAAAGTATGGCGAACCGGGGTTTGACAAGATTCAAGACGTCATAAGGCTAGCTACACTTTCTGGTGTCATCGTAAAAGGCGCTTCTGGCGTATATCAGTCAGATCTGTTTCCGAATGGCAGAATTCGTGGCTATGACAAAATGGCTGGCTATATCAAAGACAATGAAGACGTCTACAAGAAAGTCGAAGCAGATATGAAGACTAAGCTTATGCATGGTGACATCAAAGACTTTGTTTCGAATTTTGAAGATGAAGGGAATATTGACCCTGAGACGGGAGAACTGAAAGCTTGAAGGCTGACTGGCAGAAGCATGAGCGACAGGTCAACAAAGAGCTGTCAGTAGATTCTACTCTTGCATCTGGAAGATTCTGGGGTGACAAAGGAGATGGCGCTACTTATGAGCATCCAGATGATGACAGTCGCTTTCAGCTTCAAGTAGATGAGAAGTGCACTACTCATAAGACGTATACTGTAGATGTACAATACATGAATGATTGCGTCAGAAGAGCTGCATTGGAGGGTAAGACATTCTTGCTTCCAATCAGATATCAGCTTGGAGAAGACGATTCAGACGTCTTTGACTATGTAGTCTTAAGACTTGCAGATTTCAAGTTCATGTTGGGATTCGATCAGTTGAAGACTGCTAAAGAAAAAGTCGCAGATGCTAGCAAAAAGTTGTCAGACATGAAAATGACTATGTCGCCATTGTTTGACAAGCTTGATGCTATGACCGAATCGGACAATCTTACGACTAAGCAGAAAATGCTCATTTGGACTGCTGTAGATGCATTCAATGAACTAATGAGAACGAAGTAGACAATGGCTAGCAATGCTCTTTCTCTTGTTTCTGGACTAGCTCAGAGCAAGAGTCTTTCAGACAACAGTGTCTGCCCAATATGCGACTTGCCAGCACTGACTAGACGAGATATAGAAGAAGCTATGGCTTGTGGTGTTTCAGACAGGGTTCTGAAGCACATGCTAAGAGAGAAGTTAGACTACGAGATTCCATCTGCAATAATAGCTCAGCATATCGAACATCTTCCTGCTAGATACTATACATATCATCAGATCATATCTGAAAAAGCTAAGGAAGCTGGAGTTTCGATAGACGATCCAGATCAAGACAAGCTTACGCCATTGGCGTATCTGAACAATGTCTTGCACGATGCTCAAAGAACTCTTGTAGCCAATCCTGGCACTACTAATCAGATGGTAGGCATTAACGTTGCAAAGACATTGCTAGACATTCAACAAAATCAAGAGTCTCAGCAAGATGCAATGCAATGGGTTCTCAAATTCAAGCAGCTTGTCAATGCAATTAAGTTAGTCTGCAACCAAGATCAGATTGCTAAAATTCTAGAGATGGTGGACAAGCAGAATGAATAAAGATGATGAGCTTCCAGTAGCGCATAAAGAGGCAGAGGCTCTCAAAGCTTTTGAAGATGCTAGGGAAGCTGGACAACTGCTGCCATGTCAATTGCTTCCACCATCATATTTCATGATACCTGTAAAGATATGGGTGCCAGTATCTGATGTCAATTCTCTATATGCAGTAGCAGATGCTTGTGCAGCTTGTCCATTGAGAGAGCAATGCGAAATGCTTGGACAAGATGAGGGGTATGGAATATGGGGCGGAGTTGGTAGAGACAAATGGGCTTTTAGACGTCGCATATATGAAGGCGATTGGCCATATGACTGATTTTACATTTTAATATGAATGGTATATAATATAATTATGGAAAACATAATAAATACAATGAAAATGACAAACGATTTTGATAATGCACTGAAAGCACAAGAGCAGCTTCAGCTCGCATATGGAATCAATTGTCACGCCAAAGGAAAAGAACGAAATGAAGTCTTGAAGGACTATATTTTCTGTGCTACAGATGAGCTTCATGAGGCTTTGCGATCTTTTGCTTGGCGTTCTTGGTCTACCAAAGAAGACTACAATTCCGATCGTGTAAAAGAAGAGCTTAGAGATGTGTTCCAGTTTTTCTTGAACATGATGCTTATAACAGACATGACTCCAGAGGAACTGTTCAAGCTTGTCAAAGAGAAGCAGCAGGTCAATTGGAATCGCATAAAGAACGATTACGGTGAACGAGTCGAAAATCAGGAAGATGAGCAATGACAGAGCTTCAGGAATTTGAATGCAAGTTCTGTCATAGGATATGCAGCAATAAAGCAGGTCTTACAAGACATCTGAACAGACAGCATTCTGAAGACATCAAAGCTGAAGATAAAGATGTTGAAAAAGCTTTAGGCATATCACATGAATCTTTGCGATATGAATATCTTTCTGACAAAGATGCAAATTATGTCTATCAAGAATATCCTGAAATGCGGAACAAGAACTGGTGTCCGACTTGTGATGGCAAGAATGAGAATTGCGATCATGAACTTCAGAGAAATCTAGCTAAGCATTATGCTAATGCTGGCATTGGCATGACATACATGCGAATCGGATGGAAAGACTTCTATGGCAATGAAGATGTCAGGAAGTTCTGCTATCGATTCATGTCGAATGTCAAGTCGTTCAAAGAGAACGATATGGCTATGTGCCTGCTTGGTTCTAATGGTATTGGCAAGACGACATCTGTATCATTGTTGTTCAAGGACTTAGTGTTGATGGGGTACAAGCCGTACTTCACTACATATCAGAAGCTAGTTACTATGCTTGGAGATTCGTTCTACAATTCTGAGGTCAAAGAACGATATGCAGACAAGATTCTTCGTTCACCGTTCTTAGCAATAGATGACATTGGCAAGTCTATGAGTAATAGACTGACTCAAACAGCATTAGACAATGTATTGAGAGAACGAGTTCAGGCATCTAGACCAACATTCATAACGTCAAACATGAATACTGCTGAGATATTCAGAGAATATGGACGTTCGTCTTTCTCTTTGATAGTTGAGACGTCAGTCATATTCGAATTGCAAGAGCAACAAGACGTCAGGAGCAAGATAAAGAACGAGAAGTACAAACTAGCAAAAGCTGGAATCATCAAGCCAATTGTCTGACTAGAAAGAAAAGATCTGAATTGCCATCTGTAGATCTAGAAAACGAAGCTGTAGCTCTTCTTACAAATCGTGATGCATTAGCTAAAATGTGGAGTCTTGGACTTAGAGCAGTCCATTTTGACAGGCTTGACACTAAAGCTGCGTTCGAATTTGCAACAAAGTATTGGAGAGACTCGAGTTTTGAGACAGCTCCAACTAAGAAAGCTTTGCAAGACAATGTAGATAGTATTGTCATCAAAGATCCAGAAGAGTCTCCAGTATATGTCGTCAACGAACTGAAGAGAAAGTATGCTGCTAGACTTGCAACTAAGGCAATACTTGAAGCAGGAGAGACAATAAGGTCTGATCCACAAGATACCATATCTAAGCTTTCAGATGCTCTGTGGGGAATTAGAGTCAAGACTAAAGAACGCAAGAACAGCACAGATCTTATTTCAGACATTCAAGTCAGAAGACAGAAATATGAAGCTAGAGCTAAGCGAACAGAAGCTGGTATTCTTGGTGAATCGTTGGGATTCGATGAGATAGATGAAATGACTTCTGGAATACGACCAGGAGAGCTTGTAGTTCTTGCAGCAGGACAGAAAGTCGGCAAGACTTGGTATTCTCTTCAGATTGCTAAAAGAGCTATAGAACAACATCATTCGTGTCTGTATTTCACACTTGAGATGAATACAGACGAGATGGCAGACAGATTTGAAGCTTTGCTTTCAGAAGTGTCATATAACAGACTTGACAAAGGACGACTTACAGTCAAAGAAGCAAAAGCTCTGTACGATGCTCAGGAGAATGAGAAGAATCTGGGAAAGATACAGTTCATAAAGCCACAGTTTGGAGACAGAACTGTAGAGAACATGATTCGAATAGCCAAAGACTTCGAACCAGACATTATGATAATTGATCAGCTGTCATTCATGGAATCGAACAGAGGTATGTCTAGGTCTGAACAGGCAGCGTCTGTAGTCTTGGAACTCAAATCAGCTATCAGTCAAGATGAAGACTGGATGGTACCGACAGTATTGTTAGCTCAGTTCAATCGTGGTGGAGCAAATGCTGGTGAGAATGTAGAAGCCACTAGCCTAGGATTGACGAGTGAGCTCGAACGCACTGCTGACAGTGTGATTGCATTATCTCAATCTAAAGAACAGAGAGCTTCAAATGCAATCATATTGCAGATTTTGAATGCTAGACGATACGACTTGGGGAAGTTTTTGCTAAAACGAGAGCTATATGAGAAGACTAAGTTCACATTCATCAAAACAATGAATGAGAACGAAGTAGATTCCGAAGAATCTTCTAAAAATTAGTATGCCTTCAATTAGAGTTACAGGCTCTCGCGATGCAATTCTAGCTTTTGCAAATGGAGATTGGGGTGGCATGGAAGACTCTATACAGCCTCCTGTAAAAGTTGCATAATTCAAGATTGTTCTCTGTGAATCTCTGAATACTAATATATATAATTATATGGATCAATATTCAGAGGTTCACAGAGATTAACGTCGTAATTCCTAGAATGCTTCTAGACAATATGTAAGAATGATATATGAAAGATTTAGAAGAATCATCTCCAGTATGCGAGATGAGTAAGAATTCAGATGGGAAGACTGTATTCAGATGCTTCTTGAAGTCTAAGAAATGCAGGAAGTTCGTGACAGAATGGCATTCTAACATGAAGAATGCAGTAGAAGAACTGAACATTCTTATTGGAGGTGATGAATGATGCCAAGGCTAGCTCCAGTGACTGCAATGCAACTTGTAAAGAAGTATCGTCCAGATTCTTCGATTCGATGGAACTCGTCTTGGCTTTAGCTCATTCATAGCTGTATCATCGATACAGTCATACCACATCATCTTCATGGTGATAGAAATGCTTCTGCAGGCATAAACTGCAAGACTGGTGCATACAACTGCTTTACGTGGTCTGATCATTCGATTTCTTTTAGAGAACTTTGCAAGATACTTCACGAAGATTATGACTTCGAATCAGAGACTGTCATCAAAGATGATGACTTTGGTAAAGCGATAAAAGAGAAGTTTGCACCACAGACAAAAGAATATAAGCTCAATCTAGACATCTATAGTACAGCTCATCATTGGTATATGACAGATATTCGTGGCTTTTCAGACAATGTGTTAGACATAGCAGGAATACGATATGACCAGTATACTGGACGAATAGTCATACCAATATGGGAAGCGTCAACTTCTAATGAACGAAAGCTGGTTGGCATACAGAAAAGACGAATACAAGATCCGTCTATTGATGGCAACCACTATCAGAAGTATGAGAATGATAAGGGTTTTGTCAAGACAGACCATGTCTATGCGATAGAGAAACTTGATTTGTCTAAGCCCCTGATGGTAGTCGAATCGACTATGTCTGTATTGAAAGCTTGGGACTACGGAATCAAGAACTGCTGTTCTGTGCTTGGCTCTCATCTATCTAGATATCAGACAGACTTTTTGAAGCAGTTTCCAGAATTGATGCTAGCATTAGATGGTGATATGTCTGGAATGCGTGGCACTAGAAGCTTGCTGAAAAAGCTGAATGGAAGTCAAGTGCGAATCTTAGACAATCGTTGCTATGGCAGTGACGATATTGCAGATATTGGTAGAAACAAGACTTTTGAACTGATAATGTCGTCATTGACACCATTTCAATGGACAGAGAAGTATTCTAAGGCTATCGACCAGTGGATGCAGCAAAAGATTGAAGCTAAGAAAGCTTTCTGACTGCCATTTCATTTTACTTTTGTATCAGAATATTATATAATATAATAAATAGTTATAGAATGAAAGGATAGTCATGGCAAAAGCTACTACGCTTCAAGAACTGCTAGATTTCGTCAATGACAAGAATCATGTCGAATACAAAGCTCTAGCAGAAATGACAATGGACTCTACTGGTCTAATCAATTTTGATGAAAGGAAGTACGAGCTTTCGCCGAATGCTATGAATTGTCTTGCAAAATTGACTGGCATTCCAAGAAAGTTCTTCAGAGAGCTTCCAGCAGATCTTAGAGCTGTCAACTACAATTACTTCATAAAGCGATCTGAAGCTACTGTCTATGTATCGATTTCAGAAGACTTGATTTCTGAGATTCGAAATTCAGAAGCTGAATGGACAGTTCAGAGACTGATAGAGATGGCTGCAAATGCTATGGGTAGTGACGCCTATGTCATTCAACCATATCTTGGTCAGAAGTCTATCTCTTTCTATGTCTTCAGAGAGGAGACAGAGAACACTGTCCTTGGAGAAGTCTGCAAGGGCATTGTCATCAATACTTCTGTAGACAAAGGCAAATGGTGCTATGCGAATCCAATTCTTGTCAATCCGCTAGATGAGACTGCTATTGAATTTGACGTGTCTGAACTAAGAGATGACGCTGGCATTGACAGACTTGATCTAGAAGCAGACATTGATTTTGCTTGTCATCAGGGGTATGATTTCATTGACAGAGTGCTAAAGAACAACAGTCACGATGTACTTGAAGACGTTCAGCATTTTGCATCTAATTATGGTACTAGAGTCGGTCTAGCTGTAGCTACTAAGCGAGCTATTGTAGAAGAAGTCATGCTAGCTCAGACTAATACTGCTTCTGGAATAGCATTGGCAGTAATGATGTCTGAAGGTAGAACAAGCTCATATCGACAGTTCACGAAGCTTGCCAGGATGGCAAGTCTTGCATTCTTTGCTACAGATCCAGAATATTGCGATCATTGTCATCAGGAACTTCCTGAAAAAGAGATGACAGAAGCAGAAGCTGCAGGAATCAACGAGGAGCTAGTCTGATGAAAGAACCATTTGTTTCAATTCTTGTCCCTGTCTACAATCAAGAAAAGAAACTTCATAGAGCCTTAATGTCTATAGACAACGCTATTAGCAAGTCTGCATACAAAGATATTCAAGTCATTCTGTATGATGATGGTTCTACAGACCTCTCGTCTTATATCATGCATGATTGGGAAGAAAAGAAGTCTTGTCTCGATGATCAGCATTGCAATGTCAAGACGATAAATGGCAGACAAAATGCTGGCTATGGTCATGCAATGAATGAGATGCTAGAAGCTGCAGATGGAAAGTACATTGGCATTCTAGAACCAGATGATGAACTTGCAGAAAACTATTTCAATGTCTTCTATGACATCGTCAGCGTTTCTGATTACGATGTCATCAAAGCAATGTATCTGACAGACAATGAAGAATGCAGTCTTGCAAAGCACGTTCGATCTGAAGGCCTTGCTGGTTCGTGGAACAAAGACTTTCCAATAGAGTTGCTTATGCATCATCCTTCAATTTGGTCTGCAGTCTATAGAGCAGATTTCTTGAAAGAGAATGACATAAAGTTTGAGCAAGCTCCTGGTGCAGGCTGGGTAGACAATCTGTTCTTGTTTGAGACAATACTGCTAGCAAAAAGCATTTACATTTCAGACGATATCGTCTATTCGTACAGTAAGACACAGACTGACAATTCTATGGTCAATTTCAACGCAGACGTTCCAATTAGACGAATGTATGCTGTCAGGAACTGGTTGAAGCTGTTCTATCATGCGAAGACAAGAGAAGACATTCCAGAAGACGTATTGTACGCATTCTCATTCAGAGTGGCTCAATACATAGATTTGATAGTCAACAAATATCGTGTTGCTTCTGAACAAGCTATTCAGATGCTTGTAGATGGTCTTGTACAGTGGTGTTCTGTCAAGCTACTGCGCAAGCATGGCAACAACAGTTACGCGCATCTGCTGCAGATGTATTGCGACTAGTACTATGTTTGTGTAATTTTTAGTATTTTATGTGCATCTTACTTCATTATTGTACTTTTGTGTGGTATACTGGTATTTGCAGTTAGGCTATTTATACTATTTAATTTTTGAAAGGGGGTGTTCTCAGTGTACAACTGCTTTAAGAAAGATACTTTGGTGGAGACCGAGTTAGTCAAGAAAGGCAGTCCATTGTGGGGTTTCTGTAAAGAAGTGACTTTTGTGGCTGCTTCAATACGAAACAGAATCCTCTACCTCTTCCGTCAGGACTTTTTCGAGTCTAAAAAGAGTGGCAGTGGGTATTCTTATTCATTGTCTGGTTATATCTCTGAAGTAGCTAGGTTGTATGCTGAAGAGCGAAAAGAGTCTGTTGTAGACTCTAATGGCAATAGGGTTCCCCCAGGCAAGTTGGTGAGTAATGTAGGAAGAAGTCTTACTGCTGATGTAACTTCTTTTCGTGCTCTCATGGGTTTGTGGTATGGGGAGAATCACGGAAATCTTACTGGAAGACCTAGAATACCTAATTACTCTGGTGCCAGAGGTAAGGAGAAGGCTTACAAGGCTGAGTTTAATAACCAAATGATATCTGAGTTGCCTTGTGACAAAATTACAAAGCAGGGTAAGAGGCTCTATAGGTATGTAATCATGCCTAAAACGTATAACATCGAATTCTATGCAGTTCATCAAATAAAAGCTGTTACCGTAGTGAAGTCGGGTAATGGCTTTAAGCTGTTGAAAATGTATGATTCGGAGTACGTACAGAGTCAAGACTGCCTTCTTTACAATCTTGACCTGTGTGAGGATAATGGGAACTACCTGTCTATAGACCTAGGTGTGAGCAACCTCATCACCATGGTGGGTATTTCCGATAGAGAGATTCTCCCGTCTTACATACTTTCTGGACAGCCGTTGAAGTCAATAAATCGGCAGTGCTTCAGGGTCGTTAGTAAGCTTAATCAGTATTTGGATAATACTAACAAGAATAGAGGAAAGGGGGTGGCAAGGCAAAGTAAAAGTACTCACAGAATAAAAGCTGCTTGGAGTAAGCGTAAGAGGCAGTCTGATGCTATTCTTCATGAGTATACCTCTAGCGTGGTTAATTACGCAGCGGAACACGGAATTTGTAGAATCTATGTAGGTTACAATCCGAAAATTACGCAAAAGGCCAGCTTGGGTAGGAAGAATAATCAGATGTTCGTCTCTATGTGCTGGGGTCAAATAATATCTCAGCTTAAGTACAAAGCAGCTAAATATGGTATTCTGGTTTTAGCATGTGATGAGTCGTATACGTCTAAGTGCAGCTTCCTTGATAATGAGTACCCTAGGAAGCACGATGCTTATCTTGGCAGTCGTGTGAAGCGTGGTCTGTTTAGGACCGCTCAGGGTATTCGCTGGAATGCCGACGTGAACGCGGCTTGGAACATTCTAGTTAAGAATAACGATAATGTATCCTCAAACCTTGATAGGAACGAGGTAGAGAGGTTCGTAGTTGACCCTGTGGTTCTTATCCCTTCTGGGTTTAATAGAGATAAGAATGACGCTGCATCTGGTAAATCTGGGTGTGGTGTTACTGAGAATCGCCACGAATTGAATTTGGTTCCAGACCATCTGTCCTAAGATGTCCAAATCCAAGTAACTATCAGCACAATCTTTGGCTAAAGGACTGATGATGAATATTGAAAAGACTTGGCAGGCTTTGATGCTGATGAAAGATGACATGTCTGCATCTGAGACTGAACGTGAAAATGCTGTACGACTTCTGAAGAAGTTTGACAAGACGAAAATCTGGACAGATCAGACTATAATAGCAGATGAAGTGCTATCTTTGCCAGATCTGTCAAACAATGCATTGAATCTGATTCGTTCTGTGCTGACTATGAAATGCAGAGATGTAGCAGTAGTCTTTTATGAGAAGCAGAATGAGTTTCATGCCTATGGCAATCCATCTGCAGTACTCGTCATAAAGATGTTCTGCGACTATGCTACTAAGTTGTGCACAGCAGACAAAGACTCTAAGAATGTAGCTGTCTTTGAGCAAGTCTTAGATCTGCTTGTGTTGCAGTCAGATTCGATGGCAATAGTGCAGGCGTCTAAGAAGAATTTGTATTCGTCTTTGCAGTCAAAGTTTGATGCAGTGCCTCAGTATGTCACTGTAGCTAGAACAGGAAAGCGAGACAAGAATTTTGCATTGAAGCAGATGCGTGAGAAGCCCTTCAATTTTACAAAAGCTAATTGATGGTATATAATATATATAAATATTTAGTTAGTAAAATGAAAGTTTAGGAGGCTATCATGGCAAAGGAACAAGTCAAGGTTCTCGTTCAGAAGGAAGACATCAAAGCTCTTTCTCAAAAAGAGTTGTATTCTTTTGGACAATCTATTGTACATGCAGATACAGCAAAAGATGTTGTCGAAGAGAATCTTTCTGCTTTTGATGGCATCAATAAGACGCTAACAGGCATTTCTGACAAGAAGATTGCTCTTGATAGCAAGTCTGCAGACATTCTAGCAAGGGCTTACATTTCAGCTCAATACATTCAAGCTGCATCTACAGTACAAATTGACGAAATCAAAGCTGTTGTTCGTAAAGAGCTTGAAGATACTGGACGACTTGAAGTCAAGGCAGAATCTTGCAATCTGAAGTTTGCATTGTCTGCACCAAAGACTACAGTGACTTACGATCTGCCAATGCTTAAAGAAGAACGACCTGAAGTCTATCGAGAGGTCACTAATCGAGCTGGCAAGCCAATGAAGAAAGCCGATCGAAAGGCGTTGGAAGATGAGATTGCTGCAAAACAAGTTGAACTTGCAGAACTGAATAAGAAGCTTGTAGAAGACAATGCTGCTCAAGAAATCGTTTTCAGTTCAGATCTTCTAGATGCTAAGATTGCAAATGACGATACTCTTGCAAAGTACAGGACTTCAGTCACAGCCTCTAAGAACTTCTATTTCAAGAACTACAAGTGATGTTGGAGATTGAAAGTGCTTCTGTCTGATTATGATATTGAAAAACTGCACAGTGATTGTCCAGATCTGATTGTACCATGGCAAGATGACAGTCTTCAACCTGCTAGTTATGACATGTCTTTGGGAGACGAGATAATAAGACCAGATTATGGTCAGGTCTGGCCAAAAGCTAGAAAAGTAGAACATGTCGAATCTTCTAGAGTATCTATCGACTGCAGTCAAGGCTATCGACTTCTTCCAAAAGAGTTCGTACTTGGTACGACAAAAGAGACAGTGCATGTTCCAGACTCGATTGGCGCTAGATTTGAAGGAAAGTCTTCTCTTGGCAGAATTGGTCTTATGACACATGTGACAGCTGGCTTTATAGATCCAGGGTTTAATGGTACCATAACAGTAGAGATCTGTAATGTTAGCGATAACATCGTATATCTTGAAAGTGGCATGAAGATCGGGCAGATCTGCTTTTATGAATTGAAGACTAGATCAAACAAGCCTTATGGCAAAAGAGGAAATCATTATCAGGCTCAAAACGGTGTAACACAAGCGTATTTGACAGATGTCATTCGCTCTTAGAACTGTATATTATATAATATTAATATACAATATGTAAACTATATTGTTTTCACAGAATCATTCTAGTAAACATGGTAGAATTGCCAATTAATAATTAACCATATACTAGAAAACAAGCAAGATTTGATGAGCAATCTATGAAATTGAAAGGCAAAAGAATGGCACATGAAGCTATTGTTAGCCGCGATATGACAAGAGAAGCTCGTGGTGCAATCATTTGGGATATGAGACGAAATCAGAAGATGACAAATACTGAGATTGGAGAAGAGTTTGGTCTGTCTCGTGTTCGTATCTGCCAAGAATTCAAGTTCTACATTGAGACACCAGAAGGCATGAAGAAAGAGTCTGATTTCATGGCAAAGAAAGCTGAAATTGCAAACAAGAAAAAGATGTCTGTAGTCGAACGTCAAGAAGCTAGAATCAAAGAACGTAATGACAAAGCTATTCGAATTCTCAGTGGTTTGATCGATGGCAAGACTGTGAAAGAAGTTGCAGACAGTGAAAAGCTGTCTGTAAGCAGAATTCATGGCATCATCAATCAGTATGAGAAAGTCAATCCAGAACTTGTTAGCAAGTATAGAGAAGTAGCTAGCAAGCATCGTTTTGGTTGGAACAAGAGGTCTCCAAAAGTAGCTGAAGATGTTATTTCTGAAGCTAAAGATGACATTAGTGAACTTCTTGAAACAGCAGAATGAAAAGTTGTCATAGTTTTGCCTAGAAAAGACTGCTAGAAAATGCAAAATTCAGCTCAAAACCTTAGCTTTCAGTATGGAATTGTAGCTTCAGTAGACACGAAAGCTATGACATGCATGCTGAATACAGCTTCTGGACCAAAACAAATACAGATAATGCATGGCGGTGTGACAGTTGTCATGCCAAAAGTCGGTGAAGTATGGACTTTCTATGTCAATGGCCTGACTAGAGTACTGTATGAAAGAAGCAGTATTGAGACTTACGAGTCAGAGCAGTTGATGAATGAAGGCGATGTACTTGTCAGAGCTTCTTCAGATGTAGTTATTGAAGGGAACTACATCAAGATGAAGGATGCTCATGGAGAGTTTTTCAATCAAGTCAATGGCCAGATGAATCCAGACAGAACAGCTTCAAGCAGAATGTACATGGTTAAGTCTGAGACAGATTTAGAATCGATAGATGGAAAGCTTGTCACACCTCCATGTCTTCTAGCAATCGTATCTGGATCGAATGTGACATGGAAAGCTAAGACAGAATGACAGACAATGCAATTCCGAACGATGCTCTAGAAGAGTCGCCAATAGATGCAGACGCATATACTAAGTCTTCTGTGCGAGAAGCTCTTATGATATTTGCAAGACGTTATGACAGCCTTCAGTCAAAATACGATCAAGCTATCTATCAATTAGATCAGCATGACAAGGCGCTAAGTGGTCTTCTAGCTTCTAAGAAGATGTTTGATGCTGCAATGCTGTCAGAGACAGAGCAAGTCTTCTCTTCAATAGACAAGATGGAGAAGCTTGCATTGAAAGACAGACCAGCTAGATTGCTTGCACAAAATGATGTATATGTCTACGACTTGAAAGACAAAAAGTGGAAGAAGCAAGACAGTAATTTCACTTCGGAAACTAATTAAAAGCAATAATTTCACTTCGGAAACTAATTAGTCGAGCCAGCTATTTATTTCACGAAGTAAACAAAAGCTTAATTATATTCTTTCGTAAACGAAATGGTAAAAAATCAAGAAGTAATATTGCATCATGACAGATCTAAAGCATATTGACAGTCAGCTAGACCATCTAGACTTTGACTTTCCACCAGTCTATGGTCCATTCATACTGAAGAAAGACTATATCAGGCATGCAGCAAATCTAGCTTCTACGATCATGGTCCAAGACAATGTCATAGACATGCTGACAGATCAACTCAATCATGCAAACGCTAAGATAGCGAAACTTGAAGCTCGAATTCAGATGGACAAGAACAGATGGCGCGAAGAGGAATAGCTAATTCAGATGCTGAACGCATCATAGAGTCTTTGACACCCGAAATGCTGATCAACGACAGTCTGAAAAGCAAGAAGACTTTTCCATGGGACACTCCATTAGAGTTCTTCGAATCAGACAAATACTGCAACATGCATCTGTATCCGAGACAGCGTCTGATGCTGAAACTGTGGAACTTGCAAGATGACTTCACAGACTATGAGAATCAGACTATCGATAAGTGGTGCAAAGGCTTCAAGAATGACAAGTACAAGTGTGGAATACAGCCTGACATTCGAGAACGAATAGCATATCTTAAGGCTAATGACTATACGCATTTCACTACTATAGTGATAGTAGCTGGAAGACGATTCTCTAAGTCTAGAATGTCGGGTGCTGAAAACTGTCTGGCAGATGCTGAAATGCTATGGCGAGGCATTCCAACAGTCTCATTCAATCAAGACTTGGCAGAAGAACAAGATCAGATAGTCGGTAAAGACTTCTTTCAGAAAGACCCTTTTAACGATCAGCAAGACAATTCTGGAATAGAGCAAGACTCGTCAGTCTACTCGGTCGTAGTAGCTACTACAGCTCAGCAGGCTCAAGAGACTCTGTTTTCAGACTACTACAATGCCGTAATGTCTTGCAAATGGCTCCAGCAATACATTCTGAGAATAACGCCATTTCAGATAGTCTATCAGACTGTAAATGACAAGCTTAAGACATTGCAATATCTTAGCGATGGCATTCCTCTTGAAAAAGAGCTTGCGTCAATGATATCTCGTCCAATCAGTTCGAATTCTAACAGCATCAGAGGTAGGTCCATTTGCAAACTAGCCTATGATGAGGTCTTCTTTGGTCAGGGTGGAGACTCGTTTAGAGCTTCAGACAGAATCATTGGAGCTATCACACCTGCAACACAACGTTTTGGTCGACAGCGTCTTGTCATGTATCCGTCATCCCCATGGACAAGAACAGGAAGAGTATATCAGATATACCTTCAGGGTCAAGTCTACATGGATGAGTATCTTGAACGAGAAGGCAAGACTAAGACTCACAAAAACGTAGTCGAAGCTAATGAACAAGTCGAACAGATGGAACAAGCCTTGGCAGATCCGTCTGTATTCGTATCTCAGCTTGAATCTTGGGAAGTGTACGAAGACTACAAAGACGAAGCTTTCAGACCGACATACTGGTCAGGATGGAGTCCAAAGCTTCTGACAATCCAGAATGAAAAGGGTGAGACAAGGCAGATACAAGCGAATACGAATGCAAAAGTCGGGCAGTATGTCAATGTCGATCAAGAAACAGTCTGATTTTACTTTTGAAACAAAGTAGTATATAATATAATTATCTATTTCAAAAGAAATAGTTAAGAAAGTAAAACAGGAGAATACTTAGATGACTATCAGGTTTGTAGATCGTCATAATGATGGCACGATTTCAGATACAGCGTTCGATGAGATTATGCTGAATCAGAAACGAACTCTGAATTTCAAAGAACTTTAAGAGGCGCTTTCAGATGCTCTTATGTAAAGAATGTGGATATAAAGCAAAGAATTCAAATTCTTTAAAACATCATATGCTGTCACATACTAATCCATGGATAGGACTTGAATGCACTATATGTGGAAAAATGTGTAAGAATCAATTCGGTCTTGATAGACATATGCAGAATAAGCATGATAAGAATATGAATGCTTTAATTGGTTCTTATACAAAAGAACGTTTTGAAGATGACAAATTTAAAGTAAAGCATTCAGAAGCAACTTCTGCTGCCATGCATAGACCAGAAGTTCATGATAAAATGGTTGCAAATCTTACTATTGCAGTCAATAAAGCATATAAAAGACCTGAATATCATGAGCATGTGTCTGAAGCCTCTAAAAGAATGTGGTCAAAAAGGACAGACGCAGAAAAAGTAGAAGTAATAGAAAAGGTTCTTGGTGGAAGGCTGAAATCTATTCATTGCATAAGTAAATCTGGAAATGCAATGATATTAGATTCTAGACTTGAAGAATATTTTGTAAACATTACAAGTGATGATGATTACTTAAAAGAGGTAGACAGGGTTCATGAATGCATTCATTATGATTTTAATGGTATGAAGAAATGGTATATTCCTGATTTTCAATTGATAACTATAGATAATCATCATATACTTATAGAAATAAAATCTTCTTATACTGTTAATGATGAACGAGTTCCATATAAGATAAATGCTTCAATAGATTTTGCTAATTTAAGAGGTTGGTTCTATTTTGTATTGACAGAATATGAATTGCAAATATATTCACAAATGATTAGAAAGGCAATAGAATGTTAACATTCTATAATAACGAGATTAAAAATGATATTTATAAAGATATGCTTTTATCTTGTAATCGTAGAATTGAAGACTTAAAGTATGACGTATATTTAGCAGCAGGATTTTTTAATGAATCTAAGCTTAAAGCTCATGACATGCTTCAGCATCTTCTAGAAGATGAACTTGGTCTGACAGTATTCGTACCAAAACGTGATGCCCCTCAGATTCCAGCTAATCCGACTCAAGCTCAGATGGATGCGAATTTCAATGAAGACGTCAAAGCTATCGAACAGTCTCTGTTCATGGTGGCATCGACAGAAGGACTTGATTCTGGAACGATCTGGGAAGCTGGATATGCATACAAAGCTGGAGTCAAGACATTTGGATATGCTCCGCTTCTTCCTGAAGGTGTCAAGTTCAATCTCATGCTTGCCAATTCTATGCAAGAGGTCTTTCTGAATGACGAAGACTTTTTGAACTATTTCAAGAATGGCAAGCTTCCAGCGAAAGTGCAGGCATTCTGACATTTTTGCTAAAAATCAAAAGTTACGACGTTTATCTCTGTGTTTACGAAAATTCATATATTATTAATTATCCATATATGATACCTCGTAAACACAGAGATATCAAAGAATTACTTCTAGGACATACTGATGACCTTTATAGACTTTGAAAATTATAAGAACAACAGATACGACAATCAAGTCAAGTCTGAAGACTTTGACAATGATCATGCTATCGACAAGATGACTGCGGTCAGCCTGCGATACGAACTAGAAGAGAGAACGTTCGATCTGCTAGACCAAGACTATGTATGTCGCTGGAATGGCAGGCATATGATCAAGTCTCAGAATCTGGCAGAGCATCATGCTCATACAGCTCAGTATCTGATAGCCCTATTCTCTATATTCGAAGTCCCAGAAGACATTCAGCTTGAAGCTCTGAAACGAGCTGTAGTCCATGATCTGCCTGAGACTGAGCTTTGCGACATACCATACCCAGTTCATGTCAAATACCCAGAGATCTCAAATGCGTATGACAAAGCGGAACGAGATGTCTGGCATGACAAGTATCCACTGTATCGGTCCAATGTCAAAAAGGGATCGACCGCATGGCTTCTAGTCAAGATTGCAGATCGTCTAGATCGCATCAACTTCCTATACGATGAGACTCAGCTTGGCAACGATTCTGACTATGTCGTCCAGTCTTTGTCTGATGAGAGAGATGCTGTCGAAGACTTGATTGTTGAGCTTGGAGACAGACTTGAAATGCTTCACAAATAGCTTAGAATGTATATGGTCTATGATATAATAGAATATAGGAAAGGTAATCAAGAGAATACTTTTGATTACCTTTTTCGATTACTTTAGCACATATCAGAATGTAGAAAAGAGCTATCTGTGAAAGATGCTTTCAATCAGACTTTGAAAGTCCAACAGCATGGACAAATCAACGTCAAAGATGTCAAATCTGGCACACCAATCGTATCATTCAACAAGTATCTGATGGCAGAGTCTTCTAACATCACGTATTCTTCTGTCGATGTGTCAGACTTGACAAGACTGTCATTTTACGATGGCACTTCTGTAGTGCTGCCGTCTGACTGGCTTGTCTATGACACTGTTTGGAAAGAGTTCAAGAAAGTCAGAGACGTTTCTAAGAACGATGTTCTGAAGGCATATACTGGCAAGCGAACTGTGTCATCCGTGGAAGATCTTGGTAGAGAGACATTTCAAGACATCGTTTCAGCAAATCACAGAATGTATGTGAATGATATTGCTGTAATGACGCACTGATGTCTTCTGATGAAATTTCGATTTTACTTCTGAATCAAGAATATGATATAATATACTTAATAAGTAAATGATTCAGAAAGTTAATCGAGAGAATACTTAGAATGACATTCTACATAACAGATCCAAAACCTTGCAAAGACGATTTCTATCTGAAGCTTCCAAATCTGAGGCCAGTCGTGAACAAGCATTCAAAAGCTGCAATACATGTGCCAGTATTCGACAAAGACTTTCTGATTGTCAAAGACGATGAGTCAGAAGACCAATATTCGGTCTATGTCAAAGACTCGAACAAGTATCTTGCTACTATCTATGCTTACGCAGATTCATGGCGAATCATTCTAGATCATAAAGACTTTCAGTACGTCGACATATTCTGCGGAAACTTTTCAGAATCTGTCGATTTTGTAGTTGCTATATTCGCACCACTGCTTGGAGATGAACAATGACAGAGCTTGAGAAAAGTCAGAAAAGGCAGCTTGACGCTGCTCAGAAGCTTATCGAATCGTATGACAAACAAGTCAAAGACTTGAAGGCTAAGCTTGCACTGTCAGATTCTAAATTCAAAGCTTTAGCGACTAAGGGCATAGTCTTCAGTTCATATTCTGATCTGAAACGAGCTGCTAATGTCTATCGGTCAAGTACTTCTGGCTTGTGACAGATGACAGTCTAGACATGTACGAACTGAATCTGACTACGAAACAGCTGAAACGAGCATCGTCATATACGATAAAGAGTCTTGCATGATAATCGGGAGAATACTTCTGATATCATCAACAATAACTGAAAACACAAAACTCAATAAGAAGAGAGGGAGCATAGAACTGTTATGGCTAAGCACGCTGGGCGATTCTTGATAAAGACTAGACAAATTGGAAGCTTGTTCTGGCGTACTGAACGCAATCTGTCGAACAGCAGTTTTGACGATTCTGTCAGAATAGCTAGAATGATAGCTGGCAATCCGCATACTGGCAAATACGTCAGAATATACGATACTACTACACTTAAGACAGTATATCGAAATCGAGTTTGTCGAGACAGCATATCTCACTGGTGGGGATGGGACTCGAACTTCATGGAATTCGAGCTGTGGTCTTAACATGGATTTGCAGTCAATAGCTCTGATATTGCTTGCAGTACTGATAGCGTATCTGTTTAGAAATGAAACGAAGTAAACAAGGAGAACACATCATGAGCACTATGATCTATTCTGGAAAGATTAAGTACGACATCTACGTAACACATCCTGAAGACGATGAGTCTAAGACAGTGAAGTTCATTAAAGCTGTTGACGAGTTCAGTGTAGAAGTCGGAATTCAGGGCTTCACACTAGCTTGGATGAAAGACGGCGAATACTCTGAGGAAGACTTCCCGAACTATATGGATGTCAAAGCCTTGCAGTCTGACTCTAAGTCGGAAAAGTCAGACTTGACAGATGTCAAAGATGCTGAGACTGACAAGCCAGAGACTGATTCAGAAGACAGTGGAGAGACTGTTCCAGTGATCTGCAAAGACTGTCTAGACAAGCACATACGTCATGTCGTGCACGAAGAGCTAGCTGGTCATCTCAGCATGTTTGCACTTGATATGTTCGATGCTGTGCATGCTGACGTTTGTGACGAGAACGAAGAAGACTGATGACAGTGCATTCTGACAAGCATTACGATCTGTCTATGTCTACTGACAATATCGGCACATACATAGAGCTGACAAATCCAGAAGACACTTCTGACAGAGTCAGATCTGCATATCTGTCTGCAGAATCGATAGTCGAGATCGCATTCTCGTATCGACAGGGGCAGTCTCAACTCGAATATGCTAAGCGAATGCTTCAGCAAGAGCTGGAAGACACGAAGACAAAGTGCGAGGAGCTTAGCAAGTGCCCTGTCTGCGAGTCAGATCTAGTCATCGACAAACAACAGAACAATGTGACTGGCAATGTCTTGTGGACATGCGTCTGCAGCAAAGACGTCAGTCATGCATCTGTAGCGGCTACTACATCTGAAGAACTGTCTGCTGTATGGGCTGGATTCGTGTCAGCTTGGCATTCTATGCATGCTGCTGCAGAACAAGAACAGTCTGACACAGACAAGTCTGAAAGTTCAGAAAGTGTTGGAGAATGAACATTCTGAAAACGTACGACGGCAGATACGCTAAGTACTCAGACTATGTTCAGGGGTACGCTGTAGCTGGTCATCTGAAGACATTCTTCGACTTCAAGACACTGTCATGGCACATACGTATAGATCCAGTCTTGCATGTCTCTACGACAGATCCAGTGTATGTCTATGACAAAGATCTGACAGACAGAATCATGGCGGTTTCAAAGTACGATTTCGGCAACGAGAAGCAGTTCTTGAATGCTTTGCACAATATCAAGTTCTATGATTCAGAACAAGACTACAGGAACATGGACAGATCGCGATGACAGATGACAAGCTAGTAGATGCTTTGTCTCCACAAGTCAAGAAAGAGACTTTGTCAGAGACAGAGCACTACATTCTGAACGTCGTTAGATATGACACAGAACGTCTGCATGAAGACACGTACAAGATAGAACGCAAAGACAGCATCAAAGACGACAGTGACTGGCCAGACATGACTCAGAACAAGACTCGTGACGGTCTTGCAGTGATGACTCCAGTCTATCACTATCACACTGTCGAAGCATTCAAGAACTACGCAGACATCTTGATGCAAGCTTACAGAGAAGCTGTCAGACTGAAGGAAGCTGTTGACAGAGACATGGCAGAACACAGATGCTGACAGTCATATATGTCATAGCCATATCAGCTATAGCTTGCGTATTCACATACTATGTCATGTCAGATAAGTGACAGAGACTGGACGACAAAAAAGACAATGAACTTCATACTTCTTTGCATAATAGTCATAGCAGTTCTGATGCTAGTGAAGTCTGTGCATCTGAAAGCTCCAAGACCAGTCAAGTCTAAATCTGTAGAAGCAGATCTGAGACCATGCTCTAGATGCCATTCTCAGCCGACATTGCACTGTTCTCATTCTGACTCTACGACTACATACTTGTTATGTTCGTGCGGACGTATAGCATCTGTCAATGGCATGCCTGTACCGTCGAATCTGAAGCTTCTGTATGAGACTTGGAACAAGATACAGTCTGAATACTGACATATGTTGTCTGAGAATCATTCTGATGAATTTTACATTTGAACAAGAATAGTATATAATATAATTATCCTAATCAAACATAAAATGAATCAGAAAGGAACTCTGGATTACTATGAATGACTTCGACAAGTATATAGTACAGCAACGCAAACACCATTTCTGGATTACTGTAGAGACTTCAGCTACAAAGAAGTATGCTGAAGCATATGCAAACGTTGCTGCTACAGAACAGAATCCGACACGAATCATGCAGTTCAGTCAGCGCAAATATGAGACTGTCTTAGCAAACATAGTATCGACACTAGTCTTGATGGTTGTCGCTATCATATCGCATTTCACCCAATGGCCTGAACTTGCAGCAGTCACAGGCATTCTGTTCTTTGCAATGCTGACATACGTTCTGTTTGTCATCTGCTACAGGAAGAATGACGGTCTGTTCTGGTAGAGTACGAAATGAGATTTGACGAACTGTCTAACAGAGATCAAGAACGTATCAGGCTTGCACAAAGACTAGCCTCTATGTCTGAAAGCAATACACGTACACGTCATGGTTGTGTCATTGTCAAAGCTGGCAATGTCATTGCTGCTGGTGTCAATCAGTATCGCAACAATCCGAACTTGTTCGACTTCACTTTAGACAATACAGACTGCATATCTGTACATGCTGAAGAGGCTTGTCTGAAAGCTCTGAGCCATCAAGCTAGACATTGCACAGCATACATTGCTAGACTGAACAGTGCTGACATGACAGCTATGTCAAGACCCTGTGACAGATGCATGAGACAGCTGAAAGATGCTGGAATAGACAAGCTAGTATATACGACATATACTGGCGTAGAGATAGAGAGAATATGATTCCTGACATAACTTTTGCTATCAAATTCATAGTTCTGCTAGCAGTATTCATAGCTGGCTTTTCAGTTGCAATATACGCTTTTGTATCAGTTGTTGCAGCTTTCAGAAAGCTTTTCAATGCTAACAAGAACAAGAACGCTAGATCAGTCAGATCTAATGAAAATGAGAAAGAGAATCTAGAATGAGCATGAGGAACACAGCTGTCTGCAAGCTTTGTGGACATACTGGTCCAAAGACAGAGATGTCTAAGACTAAGAACAATCAGGGCTTCATCAATGGATATGAGCATAAAGATTGCAGCGAATACAAGGCATATCCGACTACAGTAATGCAAGACGGTCTTAGCTATCGCAACTACAATCCGAAAGAGATCTGACATACTATGACACTAGAAGACATGAAGACACTGTCACCTGAAGACTGTATATCGATAGCCGAAGATCTAGTTAGCACAGGTACTGCAGAATACATACAGAAAGCTCATGTGTATGCACTTCTAGCGATAGCTAAAAGCTTGCAGAACAATTCTGACACAGCTCATAGCTTGTGCGTACCATATCATGTCAAATCGCATACAAAAGCAGAGCAGGACATCGAAGAATGAACAAGAAAGACATCAGAAATGCCAAGCATCTGAATCGAGACATGGAGCACGAATACGATCTAGACAGTCCTATGAAACAGTCTAAGTCGTGGTTGCTGTACGCTTTCATAGCATTCGATTCGATATTGGCAAGCATAGCGATCATCATCTTCATGTACTTGTTCTTGGACTGACAGAGCTAGTACAGAAAGACAAAGAGAATGAAGCAAGACAAAGACGTTCTAGAATGACTGACGAATGAAGAGCTAGATGGCTCAGACTTTGTCATCACATCATTCAGTAGAAACCCGATCGAAGTCAAGTTAAGGCTTGACAAGACTACGAACATCGTATCAGCTAGATCTGTCTATGACACAGATGGCAATCTGATGATACAGAACGTCAGGACAGATACGCTGTATCAGTGGATCTGCACAGACGACAAGATTCTGTCTAAACACATCAAGAACGCTCAGTTCGGAAAAGCTGCAGAACAGATCTCTGTTGGCGATGAAGTGCTGTTCTATTCTGACGACGATGACAGTGACAGTCTGACATTTGGTGAAGTGACAGAAGTCGATCCAAAAGGCGAATTGCTGACAGTGGCACCCACAGACAGACACACTCATAGAATGCTAGATGTGTCTACTGCATACTGGATGGAAGTCGACATAGATTGCATATACCATCTGTGGCATTTCGACAAGATCGATATCAAGTCTGGCTTGTATGTGATGAACGATCCAGAAGAAGCTTCGTTGCAGTTCGTATCAGTATGGTATGAGAACAGCAAAGTCAAAGCTGTCAAAGTATCTGTTGAAGATTTGGGCAGCAAGCTCAATGACAAGCCAACGATGCAGTCCAAGTATTTGTTCTTGAAGCCATATGAACTGAAAGAGTTGTTTCAGCAGAATGTTCTGTCTGAAGTCGTAGAACCTGCACGATACATCATAGAAAGCTTTCGATAATGCGTTCACCAGTCAATTGTCGTTATGATGCTGTACGTTGCATAGGGTGCGGCAGATGGTTCTCAGAAACAAACGGAGAATTCGATTCTATGACTAACGAATTTGTCTGTTACGATTGCTTAGACAATATAGATGAAGACAGTGAGGAGTGAGAAAAGATGCATGCTAAGACTAAGATTTCCGCCTCTATGCTAGCATTGGCTATGCTTGTCTCTATGTCAGGCTGCACAGTCTCAGATCAGACTTCATCTGTCTCATACAAGACAGAGATAGTAGAACTGAACGATTCTAGAAAAGTCACTTGTGTGTTTGCCATGTCAGACAGCAAAGTGTCTGGAATGTCATGCGACTGGGTGCATGCTTCTGGTGCAGATCTGGATCCATCAAAGCAATAGACAGAAAGAGACGAATCATGATTCTGATGTCTGCTGAACGACTGCTAGAACTGGTTGTGCTAGTCTTTCTGTACGTCTCAGCGTTTCAATGGCTGATCAGCTATGTTGTGCAAGACTACAGAGACTTCAAGAACCAGACGATTCTGACTAATCAATGCAAATGGTGGCAATTCGTAGAAGACGAATACGGAGATTCTAACTCGATCTTCTTTGTCGTCTAATATGACAAATACTGACAAAATATTGGTATAAAGACAGATCAGAAGATGTCTTCAGGGTTACGACGTTTATCTCTGTGAACCTCTGATATCCTATATGGATAATTTACAATACCAATATTCTCATATTCACAGAGATAAACGTCGTAATTTCATTATGATTTTACATTTGATTCAATATAGTATATAATATACATGTCAGACAAAAAATTAGACATATCGATCCCAACAGGTGACCGATATGGAATCTTCTACGGAGGAGATAATGGAAAAGCTAGCATTCGATCGCTATCGAGTCTTGTCAGGTTCAGATAGCTGGTACAAGAAGACATCGATAGAGTTCTTTGATGAACTGACTTCAGAATATGACATCGTAGTCGAAAGCAGTTTTGGAGCAACGTTCATGAACAGTCCACATGTGAATCTGCATGACAAGACAGTCAGTATTGCATCGTTCATGATGCCGTATGGAGAAGGCGACTATCCAGTCTTCTCATTCGAAGACGGCAATTGCATTCTGCTAGAATACGATGCAATACTGACTGTCAAGCTAGTCATAGACAAAGCTCAGCAAGATGCAGACATAGAACGCATGCTCTATCGAACTGTCTTGCCAGAGTATGTCGATTTCAAGCACTGTCCAGATTGCGATGTCATTCCAGTCAAGACTGGCTACGAGGAGAAAGACACGTCTGACAGCAATACATACTGGTCGATATCTTGTCCGTCATGCCATTTCAGGATAGAGCCGAAAGACATCAAGACTGCAGAATGGTTCTGGAACATGATGTGCGACGTAAGGAAGAACTGAACATGGCATACCCATTGGCATCTATGATAGCTTTGCGTGTTGCAACTAATAACGCTATTAATGCTGTCAAAAGACAGAACGCATCTAGACAGAACGCATCTAAATCGACTGCTGAAAGCTATGACAGGAAGACTCATGCTAGACATGCTTTGCAAAAGCAGTCAAAGCTTTTAGTCGAATCTGTCTATGACATCGAACCGTCTATCAGAAAGCTGTATCTGCTAGATTTCTGTTGCCTACGCGATCCGCATCTTGAAGTCCATGTCATAGGTAAGACAGTCGCATTTCAAGTAAGATGCTGGAACTGCGGAAAGACTAGCTTCATGTTCGATAGTCCAGACAAAGCTGTCAATCAATGGAATGAGATGAACGATGACTGATGACATTGCAATTCAGATTCTGAAAGACAGAACGTGCAGTCAAGAATTCAGAATTCCGTCTGCTTATGACAAGTTCTTGACTTTCATCGGTCTGAAGCTGAAAGACATTGACAGAATCAGTACAAGACTTTTTGCAAATCTAGTCTTGAAAGCATTGAAACGTGTCTCTAAGACAGCTTTGCAAGACTGGAAGGAGGCATTCGATCAAGATTCAGAAGTCAAAGTAGAAGACGTAGTCAAAGTCTTGTCAAATGTCTGTGCAGCTTGTCTGATAGCAGACAGCTCTAACACTGTCAAGATCTATGTCGAAAAGTCTGAGAACATTAGTCTGACTCTGATCAAGAATTGCTGTGACAAGCCAGACATAGACTTCAGACCAGATGCAAAAGGCAATTGGATCATAGAATGCCATAGTTGTGCAAGAAGAATCGAATCTTCAGACACTTTCTTTAGTGCTGTAAAGAAATGGAATGATAGTCTTGTCAAAGATGTCTGAATGCAAACGAAAAGCTAGAGGCATAGAGCATTGCACATTTGTAGGCTGCAAAGAAGAATGTACTGATCACATCTTCTTCTGCAACAAGCATTACGACATTCATAAGAAAGCATTGAAACGAGAGGCGAGAGCTAGAGAAGACAAGAGCAAAGACAAGATCAGAAAAGCTCGATACAGAGCTAAGAACAGAGACAAGATACGAGCTAAGAACAGAGAGCGATACTGGTCTAATCTAGAATCTTCAAGACGATACAACAACTTCTTGTACAACAGAAAGAGACTCAATGAGTACACTTCAGAATCAGAATGAGATGACTTGGGCAGAGATAGCTAGACTGCAGAAGTCAGAAGACTATGTTGACAGATTCGAAGCAGAATTCTATGCATTGCAGAAACGTCTAGTACGTCTAGACAACATGCTGTACTGCTGGCGAAACAATACCTTGAACTTCGAACCGAGCTGCTCTTACAGGAAGTTCAAAGACCAGTTCGATGCAATGCTGAAGTACTACGACATTCTTGTTGACAGAGCAGAAATCGAACACATCGAACTGAATGTGACATACAGATAGAGACATAGCTATGAAACAGAATGAGAACAAGACTGATCGACAGATCTTGGGTACAGACGCAGATATAGAGCTTGCGAACAGAATCAATGCCTGCATAAAGCATCACAATGAGAATGTTGGCAGAATCAAGCATCTTGAGAAAACAATGGATAGCGTTGCTACTGTGTTCGACAAGATCGCATCTGTATTCGATGCTGATACTAAGATACACTCGTACTTCCGCATGAAGATATGGCTGCTTACAGGCTTTGCTGGAACATCATGCATTCTGTCTGCGGCAGCTATACTGATAGCCTTGCTGAAATAGCTAGAATTACGACGTTAATCTCTGTGATTATGAAAATTTTGGTATTATAAATTATCCATATATGATATGAAAGTATCATAGAGATAAACGTCGTAACTCTGAGAACCATCTCTGATTCTTTCTATTATAGAATATGCAAAAGACTGACAGATCTAGCAAAAGTCTGAATCTGATCGATTTTACATGTGATTTATTATGGTATATAATATCATTATACGATCAATATTAAACAGGAAGGCGGAAAGCTATGAAGAAGATGGCTGCTGCAACAGCTGCAGCTATGTGCTTGCTGTCATTGACAGCTTGCAGTCAGAATCAAGCAGTCAGTGCTACTCAAGTCATGAATGCATGCTGGGAACCACTGACGCACAATGTCTACTACAAAGCTGACAAAGACCACGAATTCACTGTACTGTATCAGCGAGATTCAGAAGTGAAAGCTGCTGAAGACGAACTGCAATGCGCTTTTCAAGAACTGCACTTTGATGATTCGACATACAAGACAGATGTACTGAAGCTTGACAGGACTAAGATCAGTTCTGACATCGCTACAGTCAAGATATCTGTTCCTGTCAACAGCAATTCTGCTAGACAGCAGGGGCGAATCATCAAGTTCGAACTGAAAGACTAGCATCATGGTATGGCTTCAATTCAGAAAATGTCATGCTTGTGGAATGCGAGCTGTATATGACGAACAGGAACAGTGCTGGAGATGCTTGAACTGCGACAGGAACTTCAGAGATGGCAAGGCAATTGCTACAGATCATGCAGTCTTGACAGATACGCTGAAATCGTCTGTCAGCAGCAAGACACAGACAACAAACAGATAGAAAAAAAGGAGACAGAATATGTCACAGACAGTCAAAGTGAAAGCTCTTACAGACAAGGCTTTCATACCAGAGCGGAAGCATAAGTTCGATGCAGGTGCAGATCTGCATTCGGCATTTGGAGACTTCGTACTTCCACCAAACACTCCAACGCTAGTCGGTACTGGTCTAGCAGTGCAGATTCCAGAAGGCTATGTTGGCATGGTCTGCCCACGATCAGGACTTGCAGTTCGTGGCGTCACAGTCATGAATGCTCCTGGAATCGTAGACTCTGGCTATCGTGGTGAACTGAAAGTCAATCTAGTCAACTTATCAGACCATCAGATGGAGATCTGCTATGGTGATCGCATCGCTCAGTTGCTGATCGTTCCAGTAGACTATTCAGAATTTGAAGTCGTAGATGAGCTAGATGAGTCTGAAGATGGACGAGGAGAATCTGGACATGGCTCTACTGGTCGCTGACCATGACAGATCATCGTACTCGAAAGTCAAAGAAGCCTATAGAAAGAAAGTGGTGATGACAGCATGAAGAAGAAGCAGCTAGAACGACTGATCGAAGCTATTCAGAACATTCGTGGCATGGATGGAGCTCCTGGTGCTATGGGCCCTATGGGCATCAACGGATCTGATGGCGTCGGTGTCTCGAATCTGTATGCGGATGACAGTGGCAGTCTGAAATGGTGGAAAGACACTGAAGACGTCTGGCATAGAGTCAAGACTCTTGACGTTGAAGATGTGGCAGCTCATCCGTCTAGAATCGAACTGAATTCTGTGCAGCTTGCAGGAGAATTTGATGCGCATTCTTGGTGCATAGCTTATTGTGGCGGGAAGTTGTCTGCATTCGTACGTCTCAGCGACATCGAATTCAAAGACATGCTAAGTTCGAAAGACAAGACAGACTTGTATGTCAAGAAGCTAAGTTGCTATGAGCCAGACAGCGAGCATTGGATCCAGCTTGTCTGGCAAGAACAAGCATTCGTGGCGCCAAACATTCCAAATTGGCAGAAGCAGATCTACAATCGCATCAAGAAGATAGCTCATGTCAATGACAGGGACAGTCAGTGGAAATCGCAGTATCGCTAGCGACACTGACTTTGCTGCTAGTACTGATGCTAGCATTCACAGCAGGACCGACTGCATGGCTGGCAAAGACTGGAAGACCATGTCTAGCAGTCATGTGGCTGGTCTTGTCTGTGGTTGCTGTCATAGTCATATCTGAATTGGCATAGAAACGAGGATTGCATGTTGTTGGGATACGAGAACTATACTGACAAGAATTCAGACGGACATAAGAAGCAGAAGACGTCGGAATATGCTAGAAAATGTCTGAGAGTCAGATCTGCAAGTGACTATCCGCAGTTGGAATGTCTGTACGACTTCATAAAGAGCTCGAACGAATGGATAGCTGGTGGATGCTTCAAGAACTTGTTCTTGGGACAGAGACCGAAAGATCTAGACATGTTCTTTGCTACGAATGAAGCTAGACAGACTAGGATGGCAGAGCTTGCATTGAATGAATACAAGAAAGCATTCCAGTCTGACAAGTCGACTAAGATGAAGAATGACTCGTACAGCATAGACATTGTCAAGTCAGACTATCGCAGTCTTGAAGAAGTCTTGTCTCAGTTCGACTTCACTGTGACTAAGTTCGGTATGAGACTGAATGACAATGGCGAATACGAAGTCGTGTTCCATGAAGACTTCTTCCAAGATTTGATTGCTAAGAAGCTTGTATGCGACAACGACATCTTGTGGCCATTGTCTACGTTCGATAGAATGCTCAGATATTGCAGATATGGATACGCCCCATGCAAAGAGACTAAGAAGAAGCTTGTCAGAGCCATGTACGACCATCTGAAAGAGCATGATTCTGATGTAGAAGACACGATATCGAAAGAGATCAGTCTTGGAATGTACAATGGAGGAGTAGACTGAAAGATGACGAACATCATTCTGAAAGAATGCAGAAAGTGCAAGATCGAACCTGAACTAGTCCATGTCAATGTGCTTGGAAAAGCTGGAAACGAATATCTGTATCGTTGTCCTGAATGCAAGCAAGAAATAGAGTCTCAGACTAGCATTCTCAGAGCAGCAGCTAAATGGAACAGGAGGCAGAAATGACAGACGGTTCATATGAAGACATCAAACCGATGTTTGAAAGCAGTCCAAGCAACGAAGTCGTAGTGATGACTAGAGACAAGCTGGGAGAGATAGTTCAAGCGGCTACAACTGGTCGTTACTATGACTACAAGAATGACAAAGACATTCTAGTCATTCATCAGAAGCCAAAGATTGCTGTGTTCTATAGCTGGCAAAATTCATGGACGTTCGCCAGAGATACGATCTGTAAAGTGTATGGTGTCAGAGCTTCGAATCTGACTATGAGCAGCTATGACATAGACGGCTATGACTGGCATGACGGATTCACAGCGACTTTCATAGCAAGACAGAGAACAGCAGAATACGATCCGACTGTATCTTCGACTCAAAGATACGTCAAATACACAGCAAATGTGAAATTTGATGTGATCAGTCTGAAGTCTTCAGACTGCGCAGATTCAAGATACGATCTAGACATCAAGTATGAAGAGTAGACGCATGAAGACTTCAGCTAGCTATTTGTTTGAGCTTCAGAAAGTCCTTATAGAAAGCAGTCATTTGATTTTGCATTCGATTCAGAATAGTCAATGACATTGTTGACCAGTCAAATGGCAAACTGAAAGGAATGAAAATGAACAGTATGTTTGAAGAAGCTGAAAAGAAGTTTTCCAATGGCATGCATGGTGACGTAGTAGTCATGTCAAAAGACAAATTGAAAGTGCTATTGAAGTTCGCAAAAGCTTTTGATACGTATGACATTGACAATGATGATAGCATCTTAGTCTTAAAATGCAAATCAAAGACTGTGATCTGGCATAGAGACATGCCATCTCAAAATTTTGCTAGAGAAGTTCTATGCAAAGCATATGATTTGTCTGCATCTTCATTAAGATTGACTCTATTTGAACAATCAGGTAAGTCTTTCGAAGCTAGATTTGTATGCAGTGATCGCAAAGACGAGTCTGACAGCTTTGAAGAGTATAAAGCCAGATATAGATATGATGATTTGCGTCCTTGCATCAAAGTTTGGAATCGGAAGACATATGCTATATATGAAGTTGAATGTGAAGACTGAGAATCACACAAAAATTTGCAGTCTTGTAGAAGACTGCGGCTTTCATTGGCAACATAATGCAGAAAGGATTGGCAATGAGTAGAAACATCGAGCATTTGACTATGTCAGACCATCCGTTCAGTAGATGCATCTGGTTCTGGTGGCAGAAGCCCAAGAAGATGTCAGATGAAGACTTCGCCTCTGTACTGTCATCTCTGACAGAACAAGCATTGACACTGAGACAGATTCAAGACATTGTCGGTTCTGGTCTGAGATATGCTAATAAGTTTGCCTGTCAGATCCTCAGAGAAGATAGACTAGATGATTACGCGTATTCAGACCAGACTTTCTACTGGTATGAAGATTTCAGTCAGCTGCTGTTGCCAGAGCCAGATCTAGTCTGTAATCTAGCATCTGATTCGGATCGAGTCAATCATCCAAAGCACTATGCTGCAAACAAGCCATTCGAATGCATAGAGCTTGCTGACAAGTATTCGTTCGCTTTGGGAAACGCTATAAAGTATGCATTCAGATATGAAGACAAAGACAGACCAGTTGAAGACTTGAAGAAAGCTAGCTGGTACATTCGATATGCTATAGATCATGACGATCGGTTCTTGGAACCAATAGACTGGCATGACGAAGATCTGTGCAATTCTTACATCGACATTCTTCAGAATGCAGAGAAGAACAAGAACATGCAGCAGTTCTGGAAGCATTTCAAGAACGGTGAGACAGACTCGTGTCTGAATGATCTTGAACAAAGAATAGCAGAACTACAGAAAAGCTGAGACAATGCAAGACATAGTCTATTTGATGAATTTTTAGCCCGCAAACCCTAGGTATTTCAATGCCTAGGGTCAATGGCGTCAAGCACGTCGAATTTGCATGATGACAATGGAACCGAATAGAGGAATTAGTAGAAATATGATTGTCAACGGCAGGCTGGATTGCGGATACTGTTCCACTCCTATCACCAAGCTGTACGGTGAAACAATCGGACAACAGCAGTCGTATCCTTGTCCGAACTGCGGATGCATGAACTATGTGACGCCCAAAATCACATATTCGGCTTCCACGTTCGGATCACAGGTCAAAGATGCATTGTTGGATTTGGTGGAACGACATGGCGGGTCATACTGGGATTGCAATGGGGACGTGGAAAGCATTTCCATGCCGTACCGTGGAGTCCATGCCGAATTAAGAACTTATGTCGACTACTGTTACGGCATTCTCGATGGACTGCATGTGAATGTTGGTTCCACCAGTATTCCAGTATTAGACTTGAAGGGTTTGACCCCGGAACAGGCGGCTACGCGGATTCTTCTGCGCGTCTTCCGCGAATGTCGGAAACAGGAGGAGGAAAACGTTTGAAAGATGGTGAGATTCGTCCACTGCCGCAGAACGAGTTCTATCAGAGTCCGTTCGACGGGCATTGGGTCGATTTGGACGAGGAGGAAGTGTTCCGACTAATCGACATGCAACGGCGTGGTGAGAATGTGCGCGGTAAACCCAAATCAAAAAACGTGTCATACTAGTAGCATTCACACAAAGAAAATCTGAATTGGAATATTGCCTTTGACAAGATTCTAGACAAAGTCTCCTTAGAAGATTCTCCTGTAATTTTACATTTGATTTAGAATAGTATATAATATTATTAACCAATTAAATGGTAAAACGAAAGGAATGAAGATGACCGAGCAAGAATTCAATATCAGGTGTTACATATTGCAACTAAGACTGGACAAGAAGACAGACAGTCATTTAGATACTGAGAAAGCTGTAAGCTTCTTGCTAGACAGAGATTCTGAATCAAATTCTGCATTCGTAGGAATAGAATGACGATGCACAAAGACGTATTGCTTAAGAAAGACAACATCTGCACTAGGATCCATGGCATCTATGACAGCACGAAAGCCTATGAAATGTATGTAGACTTGATTAGTCTTGGCTATATTGACTGTGGTGACTTAGCATCAGACTATGCTATTGGAGACTTGCTATAGGCAAAGCTATAGACAGACTTGTTTCAGATGCTTTTCTGTCGATTTTGCCTTCGATCAGAACAGCATATATTGTTAGCCAAACAAAAAAAAATCAAACGTATCGATTCTGACAAGCAATCAGTAGAGCATA
>OGFF01000105.1_pt1 | contig 120566 bp, 136 predicted proteins | sample 1570751 | NCBI WGS metagenome assembly OGFF01 (sample SAMEA2581951, study PRJEB24529) | metagenome | biome: Human gut stool | place: China | collected 2011 | reverse complement strand
ACGAGGATGCCGGAGCCGAACTCCGGCTAGATCACTGAAAAACGCAAAATCTCAGCAGTGAGAAAGCGGAGTCGGTGCGAACTAATTTTGGCAAAAGAAAAGCGCATTCTTTACGATGCGCTTTTCAGAATTCTGGCTCCCCGAGTTGGACTTGAACCAACGACCTGCGGATTAACAGTCCGTCGCTCTACCGACTGAGCTATCGGGGAATCAACAAGACGAGACTATATACAAGTTTTTGAAGTCGTGCAAATCAAAAACTAAAAATTTTTTCATTCTTTTTTGTTTTTATATTCACTCTCTCATGAACTCCTTGATTCAAAAGGAAATTTAAAAATGTAAAAAGGCTCCGATTTTTTCGGAGCCTTCCGTAGAAACGCGTAGTTTAGAGCTTAGAGCACTTCTTTAATGGCTTCTGCCGTGTATTTCACGTTGTCTTTGTTCAAAGAAGCAACACACATACGGCCGCTCTTAACGATGTAGACGCCGAATTCGTCTTTCAGACGCTGAACCTGTTCGGGGTTCAGGCCAGAGAAGGAGAACATGCCCTTCTGCTGAGTGACAAAGTCAAAGTCTTTCTTGGCGCCGAGTGCTTTGAGCTCGGAAGCCAGATCCTTACGCATCTCTTTGATACGTTCGCGCATTTCGCCCAAATCTTCATGCCACTGCTTCATGAGTTCAGGATCATTGAGTACCCGAGCAACAATCTTGGCGCCGTGGGCGGGAGGATTGGAGTAGTTGGCACGAATCAAAGCTTTCAGTTTGCTCAGGACACGGGAGGCTTCTTCCTGGTCTTTGCAGACGACGGTCAGTGCACCGATACGTTCGCCGTAAAGAGAGAAGGACTTGGAGAAAGAGCTAGAGACGAAGAAAGGAATGCCTGCATCGGCAAATTGACGGATGGAGCCGGCATCCTCTTCAAGACCGTCACCGAAGCCCTGGTAAGCAATATCGAGGAACGGAATCAGCTTGTTCTTAACGCAGACGTCAACAACCTGGGCCCATTGTTCTTGAGTCAGGTCATAGCCTGTGGGATTGTGGCAGCAGGCATGCAGAATCACAACGGTGTTTTCTTTCAAACCGCTGAGGCTCTTAAGCATGGCAGGGAAGTCGACGCCGTTGTTTTCTTTGTCATAGTACGGATACTTGCCGACTTTGAAACCAGCTTGTTCAAAAATTGCAACGTGGTTCTGCCATGTCGGTGTGCTGACAACGGCTTCCGGATCTTTGAGAATAGCTGCAAGGAAGTCTGCGCCGACTTTAAGAGCACCGGTACCGCCGAGAGATTGAACGGTAACGGCATGCTTTTCTTTGATGATCGGAGAATCGGCACCGAAAATCAGCTTCTGAACGCCGGCGTTAAAAGTAGGAATACCGGAGATCGGAAGATAAGTATGAGGCTCGCCGGCTTCAAGGATTCTCTTCTCGGCTTCGGCAACGACGCGCAGAAGAGGTACTTTGCCGTCTTCGGTGCTGTACACGCCGATACTCAGATTAACTTTCTTGTCGCGGGGGTCGGATTTGAAAGCTTCGTTGAGGCCGAGAATGGGATCGTCGGGAGCTTGTCCGACAACATCAAAAATGGATTTGGACATGAGATTCTCTAGAGGTGTTAAAAAATGTCAATTACTTAGCCTAATTCAAAATTGGCGGCAAAATCGTTTTTCTAACGAAATATTTAAACTCCTGAACCTGTGAGACCGCAAATAAAAAGGACCGCCGCACGGGCAGTCCTTTAACTGAGAGCAAATTGCTATCAAGCTTCGTTGCTGGCGAATCTAGGTGCAATCAGTCCCCAAAGCGTCCATCCGAGGAATGTGGCTAAAGAGCCGTAGAAAACTTCTGTGATTCCGGTAGAGAAGAGTGCGTAGAAGCTGTAGATGGCGCCGATGATTGCAATGACGTTGTAAAGTTTGGCCTTGGAGGGCTCCACTTTTGCGACTTTCATGATGACGGCAACAGCCGCCATTGACAGCAGATAAGGCATGATATTGGTTACTACGGCGAGATCTACCAACCGGTTGAATTGTTTGAACAGTTCGGGGCTAATCGTCATGAAACAGAAGCCGGTTTGAATGGCCGTAATGATAATCATACCGAGCACTGGAGCTTTCCATTTGTTGACTTTAGCAAAGCACTTCGGGAAGAAACCGTCGATTGCAGACTGCTGAAATACCTTAGCAATCGTGAACTGCCAACCCAGTGTAGAGCCTGCGCAGGAAAGAACAAGAAGGAAAGTGACGATCTTGCCGATGGTAGAGTTGAACATCATGGTAAAGGTCAGGCCGAAGGGAGCGTTTGATTTAACCAACTCGGCATTCGGAACGATACCCGCGATGATATTGGTGGAGACAATATAGATAATAGCAACACCAATGGTAGCGGCCAGCACGGCAATAGGAACATTCTTCTCGGGATTGTCAACGGCATCACTGTTGGCACAGGCGCTCTCAAGTCCTAAGAAGGCCCATAGCGTCATAGAGATTGAAGCCCCGACAGCGGAGAAGAAAGGTTCGTTGTGCGGATTCCAGGCTTCGACATACATCGTAGGACTGAACCAGAACCAGCCGATAACGGTTAAAAGCAACACGGGAAGGATGACGCACCAAACGGCTAAGGCACTAAATTTTCCGGTGAGCGAAGCCCCCATAAAGTTTGCGGACGTACAGATCCAAAGTACGACGATCGTAGAAAGGCAAACTTGAACCGGAGTTAGTTCAATTTCCAAAAATTCGGCCCCATAGCCGACACAGGTAATCGCGATAGCGATATTGGCAAAAAGAAGCGAAACACCATAAGTGTAGTTAGCCATGAAGTTGCCGGCTTTGCCGAAGGCATATTCAGAATAGCCGCCCATACCCGGACGTTTACTAAACATGCCGCACTTGGCAAAGGCATAGGCTAAACACAAGGATCCCACGGCAGTGATGAGCCAGGAAAGAATAGAAATTGTTCCAATTTCAGCCAGTTTGGTCGGCAGCATGACGATGCCGGAGCCCATCATATTAATAGCAGTGAGAAGAGTCAGCTGAGTGACTGACATCTTGGTACGGTTTTGCTGAGACATAAAAATATCCTCAAGTATGTTCTGTGTAGAGAGGCAGCACGGAAGCGCGAGCTTCCGCGCACGCGGCTTATTTACCTTTAGCAGTCAGACGTTCGACAGCATCTTCTTTTAGTACATAGCAGTAAACTTGTTTACCGCCCCTGCCGTTGTCTTCGACATAAACACCTTGAAGTTCGGGTGCAAATCCAGGCATCCGTCCCATGGCTTCCTGCCAAGCTAAGAAATACTTGAGCACGGGTCCGCCCCAAACTTCACCCGGGAAGCAGCACAAGACTCCCGGTGGGTAGGGCAGAGCGCCTTCAGCAGCAACCCTTCCTTCTGCATCTTCCAGACGGACGAGCTCGGCTTGGCCGCGCAGGAATGCAAAGTGGGCTTCTTGAGGATTAATGACGCTCTTAGGCATGAATTCTGTACGGAACATTTCCTTTTGAATCTCTTTAATATTCCGCTCCTTGTAGAAGTCATGCATTTCTTGGCAGAGCTGACGGATGGAATAGTTGCGGTAGCGAGATTCGTAAGCTTTGTAAAGATTGGGCAGAACCTCTTCTAAGGGAGCGTCATCATCGAGGTATTTTTCAAAGCGAGCGATCTGGCTAACCAGGTGATCCATTTTTTCTTTATTTTCTGCGGGAGTCATGAGGAAAAGAATGGAATTGAGGTCATTCTTTTCGGGGATGATGCCGTTATCGCGCAAGTAATTAGCCAAAATCGTTGCCGGAACGCCAAAATCTTCGTATTCGCCGGTCTCAACATCGATGCCCGGAGTCGTCAGCATAAATTTGCAGGGATCTACAAAATATTGGTTCTCCCCATATCCCTCGAAAGAATGCCATTTCTGACCCGGAACAAATTTGAAGAATTCCAGGTCTTGGGCAATCAAATCCGTTGGGTAAGACTTCCAATCGGAGCCGCGAACTTTAGAAGGAATAAACGGTTTGATGTAATGACAGGTTTCAAGCAGTAATTTGCGAGCATCAACAACTGTCTTAACGCAGTCAGCCCAAAGTCTACGGCCGGCTTCTCCTTCTTGCATTTTTGCGTTGACGTCCAAGGAAGCAAACAGCGGGTAAAACGGACTGGTTGATGCATGCATCATGAAAGCGTTATTCAACACTTTGTGAGGAATATAGCGGTCTTGTCCCTTAATGTGAGAGTCCTTTTTGTGAATTTGTGAAGTCTGAGAAAAACCAGCTTGCTGCTTATGAACGGACTGAGTGACGAAGATGCCGGGGTCTTCCGGTCCTAACTCCAGAAGAAGCGGGGAACAGTCACGCATCATTGGAATGAATTGCTCGTAGCCTACCCATGCGGAGTCGAAGAGGATGTAATCACAAAGGTGACCGATTTTGTCCACAACTTGTCGAGCGTTATAGATCGTGCCGTCATAAGTGCCGAGTTGGATGACTGCAAGACGGAAGGGGCGCTTGGCATCCGCTTTTTCAGGACATTTTTCTCTAACTAGGCTGCGGAGATACTCTTCGTCAAAACATTTTTCGTCAATGCCGCCGATAAATCCGAAGGGGTTGCGGGCAGTTTCAAGATAAATCGGAGTAGCGCCGGCTTGCAACAGAGCTCCGTGGTTAATTGACTTGTGGTTGTTTCGATCATACAAAACCAAGTCACCGGGAGTTAAAGCCGCATTTAATACAACTTTGTTAGAGGCGGAGGTTCCGTTCAAAACGAAATAAGTCTTATCGGCATTGAATACCTTAGCGGCAGCTTTTTGAGCGGTTAGCGGTGCACCTTCATGAATTAGAAGGTCGCCCATCGCAACGTCAGCATTGCAAAGGTCAGAGCGGAAAAGCTCTTCACCGAAAAAGTCATAGAATGCGCGGCCGGCCGGATGGCGGCGGAAGTATGCGCCTCCCTGATGTCCCGGGCAGTCAAACTGGGACTTTCCTTTGTATACGTATTGGGCGAGGGCACCGAAGAAAGGAGGAAGGAGCTTGTCTTCGTAGCGTTTGGCAGCTTCATCGATTTGACGGCCGAAAAGACGTCTGTCTGTAAGGTCATCGTTGATCACACCGACCACGTGACCGACGAGTTCTTCCGGAGTGGTGTCTTCATCGCGGAGATAAAGAAAAACAGGAATTTCCAAGGCGGTGGCATTAACCTTGTTTAACCCGCCTTTCCGATAGTCTTCAATGTCGATAACAACAGCGGAGACTTCAGTAAAGTCAGCATTTGAGAGGCAAACGACTTCACGTTCAACCTGAAGTTTATCTTTCAGTAATGCAGAAGCTGCGACTTTAAGTTTTTGCATAATAGTAGTCCTCCAGATTTATTTAATAAGGTAAATAAATCCGCATCGTAATTAAATGAATTGTGGTATTGGCTTTTCTCTGTAATACCCCCCTATGAACAAGCGTCAAAAAGGCTTGAACACTAAGAGATTTCGCGGAAGAAATTAAGAGAAAAGCAATTCGAGCCGAACCGATAAAGAATCGGCCGGAGGACTAGATGTCGGATTCGGAGAGGAATTTATTGAAGGAGAAGCAATCACGCATCGTAAACCGCGTGAGGTGTAACGTGCGGCGCATGCCTATGTTGAATAGGCACTTGCCAATGTTAAATATGCACATAGCAGTAATCCAAATTGTCATGTCTGTCAAACAACAGACATAAGCATTCTGACAGCAAAATTTCTAGAAGTCAATAGATTGTTACGAAATTTAGAGAAGATGAAAATTCTTATAAATTAGCTAATTAGCAAAAAATAAACTCAAAATGGGATTTTATAATTAGAGGGGTTGATGATAATTGTTGATAAATATTAAACAAAGATTAAATTTGGAATAGAGAGGATTTTTTAAGGATATATCCTTCTAGAAAGTTAAGGAGTTGTTTCAGACCGATGTTTTACTTTTTCCGAAAACAAACCTCATCAGCTTATGTAATGTGCTAATTTTTATTTTATTCCGAGAGTGTCCAGCCAAGGGTGATTTTATAAATTTGAATTATTGATATTTAAATCACCCTGCGTGCTTGAGAAAATAAGGTGCCGAAGCTTAATTGAGAGGGGTTTGGTTTGAAAGTGAACTTAAAATGGATGTCTCCTTAGAACTCATCTAAAGCAGAGAAGACTGAGGTCGAGGCAATCTGACCAGATCGGATGATCGGAAAACCGATGTCTTAGGATTCGTTCTAAACTTTTCAAATTCAAAGGATTCTTTAGGCAGACACCACCTTGAAAGTCATCAGATTCCCTAATTCTCCGTTTGAACTGCATCAGCCCTTTGAGGCGGCCGGAGATCAGCCTCAGGCAATCAAAGAACTCGTCGAAGGCATCGAGGACGGCCTGACGGCCCAGACGCTGCTTGGCGTGACGGGTAGCGGCAAAACCTACACCATGGCGAACGTTATCGCTCGAACCGGTCTGCCGACGCTCATCATGGCGCCGAATAAAACCCTTGCCGCTCAGCTCTACGCGGAAATGAGGGACTTTTTCCCAAACAACGCGGTGGAGTATTTCGTCAGTTACTACGACTACTATCAGCCCGAAGCTTACGTCCCTCAGCGTGATCTGTTTATTGAAAAAGATTCTGCTATCAATGAACACATCGAGCAGATGCGTCTGTCGGCTTCAAAGAGCGTGCTCGAACGCCGTGATGTGATCATTGTCGCGACCGTGTCTGCCATCTACGGTATCGGTAAGCCGGAGTCCTATACCGAGATGCGTCTTATCCTGAAAGTCGGTGATAAGACTGAACAGCGCGACTTGATCTCGCACTTGGTCCGCATCCAGTACGAACGCAACGACATGGAATTTACGCGAGGTAAGTTCCGCGTCCGCGGTGACACGATTGACGTGTTCCCAGCCGAACACTCGGAAATGGCGCTCCGTATCGAACTCTTTGATGACGAAATCGAAGCAATGTATTTCTTCGATCCGCTGACCGGTAAAACACGCCAGAAGGTAGACCGCTTCGCGATCTATCCGACGTCTAACTATGTCACGCCGAGAAACGATATTCTCCGAGCGATTGAAGCCATCAAGGATGAGCTCAGAGACCAGGAGACAAAATTCATCGAGAGCGGCAAGTTGCTTGAGGCGCAGCGCATCCGCGAAAGAACGCTCTTTGACTTAGAAATGCTCCACGAAGTGGGCTTCTGCAAAGGCATTGAGAACTACAGCCGCCACTTGGCCGGCGGTCTGCCCGGAGAGCCGCCTCCTACCTTGATCGACTATCTGCCGAAAGATGCGCTGATGTTCTTCGACGAATCTCACGTTCTGTTAGGTCAGATCGGCGGTATGTACCGCGGCGACAGTGCCAGAAAAGAAACCCTCGTCACCTACGGCTTCCGTCTTCCGAGCGCTAAAGACAATCGTCCGCTTCGTTTTGACGAATTCGAAAGCAAGATGCGCCGAGCGATCTTTGTCTCGGCCACTCCTGCAGACTACGAGCTGAATCATTCTTCTCAGATCGTGGAGCAGGTGGTGCGCCCGACCGGCCTCGTAGACCCGGAAGTAGAAGTACGTCCGGCTACGGCTCAGGTTGACGATGTGCTCGGCGAAATCAAAGAAAGAATTCCGAAGGGCCAGCGCATTCTGATTACAACGCTGACCAAGCGCATGGCAGAAGACTTAACCGACTTCCTGCAGGACAACGGTATCAAGGTGCGTTACCTGCACTCGGACATCGATACGGTGGAACGCGTAGAAATTATTCGAGACCTTCGTGCCGGTGTCTTCGATGTTCTGATCGGCATTAACTTATTGAGAGAAGGCTTGGATATTCCGGAAGTGGCACTGATCGCGATCTTAGATGCTGATAAGGAAGGCTTCCTGCGAAGCGAACGTTCTCTTATTCAGACGATCGGCCGTGCCGCGCGAAACGTTGAAGGCAAAGCCATTCTATACGCCGATACGATTACGGACTCCATGCGCCGAGCGATGGACGAAACGGCTCGACGCAGAGAAAAGCAGACTGCTTACAACGTGGCGCATAACATCACGCCGAAGAGCGTCAAGAAAGAAATCCGTGACATTATTGACGGTGTCTACAAGAGCGATAACCTCGAAAATGAATTCGGATTGGTGGACGGTCAGGATTACGAAAAAATGGGTCCGAAGGAACTGGCACGCGAAATCAAACGGCTCGAAAACGAAATGTTTGAGCATGCTAAGAATCTCGAATTCGAAAAAGCCTCGGAAGTCCGTGATAAATTGGCTTCAATTCGTAAACAAGTTTTCGGCGCGACGCCCGGAAAAGATGAGGAAGGTGCAAAAGAGAACGTATAGGTGCTCATTTTGAGTTGAATTATTGGTAATTACCCTATACATTTTTGCAAAAAGCGTTTGGGGCTCGTAAGCTATTGCAACCTGCCTGCGGTGTACGCGAGAGAGGTGTGATTAATTCGTCAATTAAGAAGAATGCAAAAAACATGGTAAAAGTTTTATTTGTGTGCATGGGGAACATTTGTCGTTCCCCTACGGCTGAAGCAGTTTTTAAGAAAATGGTGAAGGAAGCCGGACTGACTGACAAAGTAATCGTGGATTCTGCCGGTACACATGGTTATCACGTCGGAGAGGCGCCGGACGTGCGCGCTCAGATTGCAGGCCGTAAGCGCGGATATGACTTATCCGAACTTAGGGCTCGTCAGATTACATCCGACGACTTTAGAGAGTGCGACTTCATTTTGGCGATGGACTGGGAAAATCTGACCGCCATGCAGCAGATCTGCCCTCCGAGGTACAAACACAAGCTGGCGCTCCTGATGCGCTACGCAACCGAATACGACACGGCCGTGGTGCCTGATCCGTATTACGGCGGCAACGAAGGCTTCAACACGGTGCTTGATTACTGTGAGGACGCCTGCGAAGGCCTGCTTGAAGTTGTTAAGAAACGCGCTTCCGTCTACATTCCCGGCTCAGCTCTGTAGCCGCTGAAAATTCATTTTCCTTCTTAGCCCTCTTCGGAGGGCTTTTTCAATTCCGACTATTGCGCTCGGAAATAAAACGGTCTATTATTTCCGACTAAATGAATCGGAATAAAGATGAAACTCACTACTAAAGGCCGTTTTGCCGTCACCGCAATGCTTGATATTGCTCTCCATGACCCGGAAGAGTACGTATCCATCGCTGCGATCGGGGACAGACGTCATCTTTCAAGCGCCTATCTTGAGCAGATCTTCGGAAAGCTGCGCAGAGCCGGCCTCCTTGAAGGTGTGCGCGGCCCTGCCGGCGGATACCGTTTGGCCAAACCTGCGGATCAGATCACGGTGATCGATATTTTGGAAGCCGTGGACGACCCTCTCGAGAAAGCCAGCTGCGATAAAAACAGAGCCGTCTGCGACGGAGAAGGTGAGTGCATCACATTCGATCTTTGGGAAAGCCTCAACGAGGAAATCCGCAAGTTCCTGAAAGGGATCTCGCTGAAAAACCTGGCTGACAAGAAAAAGCTCAAAGATCAGGGCTTAAGCCCCGTATCCATTATCAAACCGAAGGTTTAATAAATCCCCAATTTATCTCTTCATTGGAGCTAATCATGAAGTTCCCTATTTACCTTGATTATTCTGCGACTACGCCTGTGGATCCTCGTGTCGTCGATAAGATGATTCCTTTCCTCTACGAGAATTTCGGCAACGCTGCCAGCACGAGCCACGAATACGGCTGGAAGGCTAAAGAAGCTGTTGAAAACGCCCGTGCCGAAGTTGCAGCACTAATCAATGCCGATCCGAAAGAAATCGTTTGGACTAGCGGCGCCACCGAAAGCGACAACCTCGCGATCAAAGGTGCAGCTCGTTTCCATAAGGACAAAGGCAAGCATTTAATCACGGTAAAGACCGAACACAAAGCCGTGCTGGACTCCATGCGAGAACTTGAACGCGAAGGCTTTGAAGTGACATACATGGACGTCGGCAAGGGCGGACTTTTGGACCTCGACGCTTTGGCCAAAGCCATGCGTCCGGATACTACCTTGGTTTCCGTGATGGCCGTCAACAATGAAATCGGCGTCATTCAAGACATCGAAAAAATCGGTGAAATGTGCCGTGAACGCGGAATCCTGTTCCACGTCGACGCCACTCAGGCCGCCGGCAAGATCCCTCTGGATATGGAAAAACTCAAGGTTGATCTGATGAGCCTTTCCGCCCACAAGCTCTACGGACCGAAGGGAATGGGCGCTCTTTATGTTCGCCGCAAACCGCGTGCTCGTATTGAAGCCATCATTCACGGCGGCGGTCACGAAAGAGGCATGCGCTCAGGCACACTCGCCACACACCAGATCGTCGGTATGGGCGAAGCCTACAGACTGTGCCGCCTGGAAATGGACGAGGAAATGAAGCGTATCGGCGCTCTTCGCGACAGACTTTGGAAAGGCTTGAGCGAAATCGAAGCCGTTCATGTCAACGGAAGCATGGAACACAGAGCTCCTTTCAACCTCAACGTCAGCTTCGCGTTTGTTGAAGGTGAAGCCCTCATGGCCAGCTGCCCTGAAATCGCAGTTTCCTCCGGTTCTGCCTGCACCTCGGCCAGCTTGGAACCGTCCTACGTTCTGCGTGCCCTCGGTATTGATGACGAACTCGCCCACAGCTCCATTCGCTTCAGCTTAGGCCGTTTCACGACGGAAGAAGAGATTGACTACACCGTCAAGCTCATCAAAGAAAAGGTTGCACAGCTTCGTGAAATGTCCCCGCTTTGGGAGATGTACAAGGAAGGCGTGGACATGAAACAAGTTAAATGGACAGAACACTAACAAGGAAAGAAAAGAATGCAATACAGCGATAAAGTGATGGATCATTTCCAGCACCCCAGAAATGTCGGCAGACTGGATAAAAACGATCCGAACGTCGGAACCGGTACACGCGGCGCCCCCGCCTGCGGCGACGTTTTAAGCCTGCAGATCAAGGTCAACGACAACGGCGTGATCGAAGACGCTAAGTTCAAAACCTACGGCTGCACCAGTGCCATCGCTTCCAGCTCTTTGGTCACCGAACTGATCAAGGGCAAGACCTTGGAAGAAGCCGAACAGCTCAAAAATACGGCAATTGCCGAAGAACTTGAGCTTCCTCCCGTCAAAATCCACTGTTCCATTCTTGCGGAAGACGCCATCAAGGCCGCAGTGGAAGACTATCGCCAGAAACAGGCTCAGATTAAGGATAAATAATGTCGGTTACATTGACAGAAAAAGCAGCTTCTCACGTTGAAGAATTCCTTCGCAAACGCGGCAAAGGCGTCGGCCTCAGAGTCGGTGTCAAAACCAGCGGCTGCTCCGGTATGGCTTACGCATTAGAGTTTGCAGACAAAATCGAACCCGAAGATCAGGTGTACGAAAGCTACGGGATCAAAGTAATTGTTGATCCCAAGAGCCTGCCCTATATCAACGGAACCGAACTGGACTTTGTCCGTGAAGGTCTCAATACTGGATTCAAATTCAAGAACCCGAACGAGAAAGAAAGCTGCGGCTGCGGCAAGTCTTTCCATGTCTAACTGAAACGGAGGCGCTATGGCGGCGATGAATCCTTTTGAAATTTTCGGTTTGAAACCACAGTTCAGAATCGATAAACAAAAGTTGGATGAAAAGTATTTTGAAATCCAAAAAAAGGTTCATCCCGACCGTTTTGCTTCGGCAAGCGATACTGAAAAGCGCGTTGCTCAGCAGTGGGCAACGCTGATTAATGACGCTTTTCAGAAGCTCAGCGATCCGATCCAGCGAGGTAAAGCCCTTTGCGCGCTGCGAGGACACCTCATTGACGAAGACAGCAGCGGTTCGATTTCTGAAGAGTTTCTTCTTGAGCAGCTGGAACGCCGAGAGGCGATCTCAGATGCAAAGGATTCCGGGAATACGGCTGAGCTGGAAGTGCTGAAGAAAGCGATTGAAAAAGAAAAGGACGAGCTGCTCAACGAGGTGGCAGACGCGTTCGATGTGAAATCTGATGTCTCGCTGGCGGCAGAAGATTTAAAAAAGGTTATGTTTTTAAATCGCCAGCTACTGGATTTTGAATAATGTCACTTCTGCAAATTGCCGAACCGGGAATGTCGACAGCACCGCACGAAGAGCGGTTTGCTGTCGGTATTGATTTGGGCACCACGAATTCATTGGCGGCCACCGTTAGAAACGGTTCTCCCGAAGTTCTCGTTGACGAAAAGAATCAGAAACTGCTTCCTTCTGTTGTCCACTACGAAAAGAATGGATGCGTGGTTGTTGGTGAAGAAGCCCGTTCACGTGCAGAAGCAGATCCGCTCAACACGATCTCAAGTGTCAAGCGTTTGATGGGCCGAAGCGCTTCTGAGCTGCAGAATAACCGCTACATGCCCTATGACTTCATCAAAGGCGAGGGCATGGTGAAGCTCAACACGGCACAAGGCGCGAAGAGTCCGGTTGAAGTATCAGCAGAAATCTTAAAAGTCCTTAAAAAACGCGCCGAAGACGCCTTAGGCGGCGAACTTGTCGGCGCTGTTGTGACGGTACCGGCTTACTTTGATGACGCTCAGCGTCAGGCGACTAAAGACGCCGCAAAGCTTGCCGGTCTGAATGTTCTTCGTCTTTTGAGCGAACCGACGGCGGCCGCTTTGGCTTACGGCCTCGATACCGGCGCCGAAGGTCTTTACATCGTTTATGACTTGGGCGGCGGCACGTTTGACGTCTCCGTCCTCCGTCTGCGCAAAGGCGTTTTTGAGGTGCTCGCCACCGGCGGCAACAGCCAGTTAGGCGGCGATGATTTTGACCAGCGTCTCTACTGCTGGGTCATTGACCAGGCAGGTCGTCCGCTGCTGACGCATTCCGACAGCCGCATGCTGATGGCAAAAGCCAAGGCAGCCAAAGAAACGCTGACGACGGAAAAGAAAGCAACGATTCACGCCAAGATTTCCGGCGACAGAATCATCAATGTCACGATTACGCGCGAAGTCTTTGATTCGATCACGCACCACTTAGTAGCAAGAACCATCGAAGCCACGAAACAGACATTAAAGGACGCAGGTCTCAAACGCGATGAAGTAAAAGGTGTCGTGCTTGTCGGCGGCTCAACGCGCATGCCCTGCATCCGCAAGGCAGTGGCCGATTATTTTGACCGCGAACCGCTTACCGATATTGACCCGGATGAAGTGGTGGCAATCGGCGCTGCGCTTCAGGCAAACCTGCTTGCCGGCAACCGCAGCGACGAAGACTGGCTGCTTCTTGACGTCACGCCGCTTTCCTTGGGTCTTGAAACCATGGGCGGTCTCGTTGAAAAAGTCATTCCCCGCAACACGCCGATTCCTGTAGCCATGGCTCAGGACTTCACAACCTTCAAGGACGGTCAGACCGCGATGTCGATCCATGTCCTTCAGGGTGAACGTGACTTGGTAGAAGAGTGCCGTTCTTTGGCCAAATTCTCTTTGCGCGGTATTCCGCCGAAAGTTGCAGGAGCCGCTCGTATTCGTGTGACGTTCCAGGTGGATGCTGACGGACTGTTGTCGGTCACGGCCCGCGAACAAACCACGGGCGTGGAAGCATCTGTCACGGTCAAACCTTCTTACGGTCTGTCGGAAGATGAAATCAGCCGCATGCTGGAAGATTCCTTTGGTCACGCCGAAGAAGATATGAAGCTTCGCGAATTACGCGAGCAGAAAGTGGAAGCCGCTCGCCTTTTGGAAAGCATTTATTCCGCATTGTCGTCCGACGCCGACCTTCTCAATGAGGCTGAGCGCGCTCAGATCGACGCCATGATTCAACATCTCGAGACGGTTCGCGCGCAAGATGACAAAGATGAAATTAAAAATTCGATTTCAGCGCTGTCCGAGGGAACGAAAGACTTTGCTGCACGTCGAATGAACCGTACGATCTTGGAGGCACTCCAAGGCAAATCTGTTGACGAGGTTTAAAAATGCCGAAAGTAACCGTTTTACCGCATCCTGGAATCTGTCCGAACGGGGCTGAGTTTGAAGTCCCCGAAGGTGCAAACTTAGCTAAAGCTTTGGTCGCAAACGGCGTCAATATTGACCACGCCTGCGAGTTCTCCTGCGCCTGCACGACTTGCCACTGCTACATCGACAAGGGCTTTGATTCTTTGGAACCGGCAGAAGACGATGAAGAAGATCTGCTTGACCAGGCTTGGGGTCTGAAATCGAACTCACGCCTGACTTGCCAGACAAAAGTCGGCAAAGAAGACATTACCGTTGAAATTCCGAAATACTCCCGTAATCACGCCAGAGAGAACGAGTAATGAAGCTGACTTGGAAGGATCCGCGTGCGATTGCGGAAGAGCTGTATGACGAAAATCCGGACTTAGATCCGCTGACGATCAGCTTTGAGAAGATGCATGCAATGATCGTCGCGCTCCCGGATTTTGATGATGATCCGGAAGCAAGCAACGAAAAAATACTGGAAGCCATCCTGGTCGCTTGGATGGACGAAAGAGATTAGCGTTTAGACGGCCGGCTGATCCAAAAGATCAAGCAGGCCTTCCTGCCAGGCTAAGCCGGCTAAAACAGCAAGGGACGATTCGAATGTGAATCGTCCTTTTTCTATGCGCTCAATAATCGCTTCGGGTTCTAAGAGTTCAAAGCGCTCGACCTCGCCGTCCATGTTGTGAGGATGGAAAGAGTCTTCAACATAAGCATTGCAGATGTAAGCGATTTCTCGCATCCAGCCTTCATGAACGGGACGCGAAATGATATTGCGCGCGCTAAAAGAGATTTCAAGGGAACCCGGTGTCACACCGGCTTCTTCAAATGCTTCGCGTTCCATAGCAAGCCCGAAAGGCTCGCCTGCTCCGACTAGACCCGCAGCACAGTTATCCCAATAACCAGGGCCGATCGCTTTCTTGAAAGAACGCTGAGCCACCCACATCCTGCCGTCACGCGTGAACGGATTCAAGTGAACGGCAAAGGTGTTAAAGGCGAAGGGACGGCACATTGCACGCTCAATAACAGTCAAAGGCGACTCGCAGGCAATGTCATCCGAAGCAGTAACGGAAAGTAGTTCATCTCGCCAGGCAAAGACTTTGTCCGTGCCTTTATAAAGGTGCGAAATCGCTGCCAGACGGCGCGAAGCCTGTCCGGAGTCTTCCGCGGTAAATACGAAAGCATCCGGACGGACGTCACAGAAGCGAAAGGTACTCGCTAAAAACTCGGCATCAGTTCGTTCAATGTGCCCGGCTCGTACGTCGTTAAAGTAAAACGGAATACGAGAGGAGGGCACGGGAACTTCGGCCATGTCGTAAAGCTCTTTTAACAGAGCGGCGATTTTCAGCTTCCTTTCGCTCATGATTCTTAGGCCTCAGGACGCATATGCGGGAAGAGCAGAACGTCACGGATGCTCGGAGAGTCGGTAAGCAGCATGACAAAGCGGTCTAAGCCCACGCCGCAGCCGCCTGTCGGAGGCAGACCGTATTCCAGTGCGCGGACGTAGTCGGCGTCGTAGTACATGGCTTCATCATCGCCGCTGGCTTTCAGTTTTGCCTGAGCCATGAAGCGAGCAGCCTGATCCTGCGGGTCGTTCAGCTCGGAGAAGCCGTTGGCGGTTTCGCGACCGGCCATGAAGAGTTCGAAACGCTCGGTGATGCCGGGAACCTTGTCGGAGGCGCGAGCCAGCGGAGAAATTTCAACCGGGTAGTCAATGATGTAAGTCGGCTGAATGAGTTTGGATTCAGCAACGGCTTCAAATATGGCCATCTGCAAAGCGCCGACGCCGGCGTCAGCCTTAGCAGGTTCACCCAGGCGCTTGAGTTCTTCCTGCATGAAGTCCTTGTCTTCGAGCTGCTCAGGGGTGTACTGAGGAGCGTACTTCAGAACGGCTTCCTTAGCAGTCAGGCGATCAAACGGTTTTGTGAGGTCGATGGTATGACCCTGATACTGAATGACAGCGGTACCGATAGTCTTTTCAGCGACGGTGCGCAGAAGTTTTTCGGTGTAGTCCATGAGCCAGTGGTATTCCTTGTAGGCTGCATAGAACTCCATCATTGTGAATTCAGGGTTGTGGCGAACGTCAACGCCTTCGTTGCGGAAGGAGCGGTTGAGTTCAAAAACGCGTTCAAAGCCGCCGACCACTAAGCGCTTCAGATAAAGTTCCGGAGCAATACGCAGATACATATCCATGTCGAGCGCATTGTGGTGTGTGATGAACGGCTTAGCGTTCGCACCGCCGGGGATCGGATGGAGCATCGGAGTTTCCACTTCCATGAAGTGATGTTCCATCATGAATTTACGGGTTTCGGCGATGGCCTTGGAACGGATCATGAAGGTGCGACGTGTGCTTTCGTTCATGATCAGGTCAACATAGCGCTGACGATAACGGGTTTCCGGATCGGAGAGACCGTGGAATTTGTCGGGGAGCGGACGAATGTTCTTGGTCAGCAGACGGAAGTTCTTAACGCGGACGGAAAGCTCGCCGGTCTTGGTGAAGAACAGTGTGCCTGTAGCGCCGACGATATCTCCGATATCAACCATCTTCTTGAAGAAGTCGTAAGTTTCATCGCCGACTTCAGCCTTGGTGATGAAGAACTGGATGTGATCGGTACCGTCTTTAACGGTCAGGAAGCTGGCTTTGCCCATGACGCGCTTGAGCATGACGCGGCCGGCGACAGTGACTTCGACCGGAGCAGCTTCAAGCTCTTCCGGAGTTTTGCTGCCGTTGGCAGCGCGCACTTCTTCAATGCGGTCTTTCTGAACGAAATCATTCGGATAAGCAACGCCTTCGGCTCTGAGTTTGTCGAGTTTGGCTAAACGTTCGGCAATGATATGGTTCTCAGTCTCAAGAACGTCTTCTTTTTTGACGGTTTCTTTCTGGTTTTCCACTTTAGTCTCCAACAGAAATATTGCGAATATCCGAGATGGGCTCTTTGCCGAACTCGTCGCTGTTGAGGTAATTTAAAAGTCGTTTGGCAGTGTCTTCGGGGCTCTGAAGTTTTCCGTCTTTCTCTAAGTCGATAAACCGGTCAACGTTCGGAAAATCTTCCTTAGACGAAGCACGGATGCTGCCCTGCATGCCAGTGTTCACAACGCCCGGAGCGACGGCGCTAAGGCGTGCGGGATTGGGTTTGCCAAGCTGATCTTCAGCTGTGACGGCGGTAAAGCGGTCAAGCGCTGCTTTGGTTGAACAGTACATGGCCCAGCCCGGAACGGACTTGCGGCCGGCGCCGGAAGAGATATTCATGACGCGGCGCTCGCCTTTCCAGCTGCGCGTTTCATTCAGGAAAGCCTGAGTCAGAAGCACCGGGATTTCAAAGTTAACGCGAATGCAGTCAACGGCAACCTGCGGGGAAGCGTTTTCGATCGGACCGACAGGACCCAGCACGCCGGCGTTGTTGATCAGAATCAGACGGTCATGTTCGGCGTATTCCTTATCGGAAAGCAGCCACATCAAAAGCTCGACGGCGCCTTTACGGTCAAGCAGGTCAGCCGTAAACTGGATGAAATTGCAGCCGATCTTATCGGCTTCTTCCACCAAAGCCTTGGAAGGACGGCGTTCCATCGTCACGACGGTGTCGCCGGCCTTAAGCGACTGACGGGTTAATTCAAAGCCGAGCCCTTTAGAGGCGCCGGTAATAATGGTGAGAGTCTTCACGCTCAAACTCCTTGCTTGAGGCTGGCCTCGATAAAGGATTCCAAAGCACCGTCTAAAACGGCAGTCGTGTTGCCGGTTTCGACATTGGTACGCAGGTCTTTGACGCGGGACTGATCCAACACGTAAGAACGGATCTGGTGACCCCAGGAAATATCGCTCTTGTTGTCTTCCAATGCCTGCTGGGTAGCCTGGCGTTTGCGGAGCTCGGCTTCATAAAGACGGCTCTTCAAAATCGTCATGGCCTCTTCCTTGTTCTGATGCTGGCTTCGGCTGGTCTGGCTGACAGCGACTATGCCGGTCGGAATATGCGTGATACGGACGGCGGAGTCGGTCTTCTGAATGTGCTGACCGCCGGCGCCGGAGGCGCGGAACGTGTCAATGCGCAGATCGGCCGGATTGACTTCGATTTCGAAAGAATCGTCGACTTCGGGAACGACGAACACAGAAGCAAAAGAAGTATGACGGCGTGCGTTGGAGTCGAACGGGCTCTTGCGAACTAAGCGGTGAATACCGGTTTCGGTTCTGAGCCAGCCGTAGGCATAGTCGCCTGTGATTTTGATCGTGCAGCCTTTAATGCCGGCCACATCTCCTTCGGTTTCTTCAACAATCTCGGGCTTAAAGCTTTGGCGTTCCGCAAACTTGATATACATGCGCTCAAGCATGCTCGCCCAGTCCTGCGCTTCGGTTCCGCCGGCGCCGGCCTGAATTTCCAGGAAGCAGTTGGCTTCGTCATGTTCCTGATTGAACATGCGCTGGAATTCGAGATGTTCGACCTCTTTCTTGAGGTTGTTGATATCGGCTTCTACCGCTTCCAGAGAGGCGTCATCGTCCTCTTCTTTGGCCATTTCAAATAATTCCAAAGCATCGGAAAGGCCGGTAGTTAGGTGTTTGATGGTAAGGACAACGTCTTCGAGACGTTTCTTTTCTTTGCTCAGCTGCTGAGCTCGCTCTTGATCAGACCAGATGCTCGGGTCCTCGAGCGCTTGATTAACTTCTTCTAAACGACGCTCTTTCTGGTCGTAGTCAAAGATACCTCCGCAGCTCTTCAGTGCGAGCTTGAAGGTCCTCGGCGGTGGTGCCGATTAGGTTTAAACGTTCAACTTCCATTTCTTAACGCGTTGATATTAAAAAGAACCCTCAATTATATAAGAGCGGACCCAATCCTTAACTCGTTGAGCGGGCGGAAATGGTTCCGTTTTTTGTCAATTGTGTAAGTTTGTTTGCACGACAGAAAACCGCTAGGCCGTCCAGTCCTCAAACTCGTCTTCCATACCTTCGATGATGAGCTGCACCGACTGACGTCCTCGGAAGTCATTGATGTCGAGCTTGTAAGCTAAACGCACGGTCGGAGGCAGTTCGCGTTTGTGGCGGAACCAAATGGCCTGAATCTCTCTGCCGTCGACTTCAAGAGAGAGCTTCAAATGCTGATCTTTCAAGACTCTCTGAGAAAGTACCTTGAACTGATTGGCAAAGAGCGGTTCCGGGAAAGCCTGACCCCAGACGTGCTTGCGGATGGCTTCAACGAGTTCAATGTTGAAGTCGGAAGCTCTGAGCTCGCCGTCTGTGACGATGTTGCGCTCGAACATTTCCGGATCGGAAAGTTCTTTGACAGCGCGGGCAAAGAGCTCCTTGAATTCATCAAATGCATCCTTACGGATCGTAAGACCTGCAGCCATCGCGTGACCGCCGAATTTCAGGATCAGCCCCGGACTCAGTTTGCTGACACGGTCCAATGCATCGCGCAGATGAATGCCGGGAATAGAGCGCCCCGAGCCTTTAAGCACATGCTCGCCGTTTTCTTCCGACGGAGCAAACGCAATGACCGGGCGATAAGTTTGTTCTTTGATGCGGGAGGCTACTAAACCGATGATGCCGGCGTGCCAGTCGTCACCCTTAAGAACGATGGAATTGCTGTCATCGACGGAAATCGTCTGTAGGGACAGAATAGCGTCGGACTGCATGGATACTTCGCGGTTGCGGCGCTCGGCATTGATTTGGTCGAGTTCTTTTGCGTAAAAGAGCGCCGTGTTGTAGTCGTAGCTTGTCAGACACTCAACACCCTTGTTGATGCTGTCCAAACGACCTGCGGCGTTGATGCGGGGCCCGAGGATGTAGCCCAAGTCATTGGCACTGATGCGATGCGCATTCTTGCCTGCTACGGAGAGCAGGGCGCTCACGCCGGGCTGCATTTTGCCGGCGCGAATGCTGTCCAAGCCTTTGGAAACGAGGATTCGGTTGTTGCGGTCTAACGGGACAACGTCGGCAACCGTACCCAAGGCCACCAAATCAATGAGATGCTGAAGATTAGGCTGTTTTCCGTTCGGGTAAGCGCCTTTGGCGCGGAGTGCGGAGCGCACGGCGATTAACACGTAAAAGATGACGCCCACACCCGCCAAAGATTTGCTCGGGAAGGTATCTCCGCGCTGATTCGGATTGACGACGAGGGTGTCGGGGATTTCATCGCCGGGCAGGTGGTGGTCGGTAACGACGGCCTCGATTCCGAGGGTTTTAGCATGTTCAACCGCAGCCACCGAAGAAATTCCGTTGTCTACGGTAATGATGAGTTCGGCGCCGGCAGCGGCTGCTCGATCGACAAGCTGAGGAGACAGGCCGTAGCCGTCCTTGTCGCGGTCCGGGATTAAATAAGAGACATTGAAGGCGCCGAGCGCCTGCAGTCCCAGAATACCGACGGAAACAGCAGTCGCGCCGTCACAGTCGTAGTCCCCAATGATTACGATCTTTTTCTGCTTCCAGATAGCATCGGCAATCGCTTCTCCGGCTTCTCTGCAGTTTTTAAGGTCCCACGGAGAAAGCATTTCCTTGAATTCGTAATCAAGGTCGGACGGGCTGGTGACGTGTCTGGCCGCTAAAGCGCGGGCCAGAGGTTCGGGAAAGCCGCGGTTGGTGAGCGCCTGAACGACATTTCGGTCAAATCGGCGAATCGTTATTTTGGTCATAACTTTTTAGTGTTCTTTAGCGGCCGGAGTTCAGCCATGCTTCTGTGTAATTTTTTGGGCTCTTCCAAAAGGCAAAAGAAGATTTTTGTTCCTGAAGTTTTTCAATGACGCTGACGCGCAGACCATCGGAGGTGACCAGGCGGGGATGATATTTTTCAAATCCTTTTGCCGTGGCGGTCAGGTGCTCCATGCGCTTAACGGCGCGTGTCCATGCGGCACTCCAGCGCGCAGGATCCGTTTTGACGGATGGATCGTTAAAGTCATCCAGGATGCAGAGACGGTCGCCTTCAGGACAGTCGGGCCAAACAGCCGTCGAAGATTTAATGTAGGCCCGCGCAATGCCCGCCGCCTCAGAGATCCCGCGAATCGTGGGATCGCTTGTCAGAGCACAGCGAATCTGAGTGTAGGGAAGAAGCTGCTCCTCAAAAGCTCCGCCGTTGATCCAGAAACCTTCAACCGGAGGCCGTCCGGCTTTTGCTCTGTATTCATTGAAAACGCTTTTTGCAAGACTTTCTTCGATGACTCGAGTGATTTCAGTCCATTCAGCGGCTTCGGGACCAGCCGGCTGTGCTGCCGGTTTGTCTTCCTGAGCAAGCCACGGAGTAATCAGAACCTGCCATGCTTTTTTGCGCGCGAGGAAAAAGCGTCCGTCCAAAACCTGCACTTCAAAATTAAACTGACGAGCAATCGGATTCAAAAGGTCTCTGAGGTCGCACTCTTCATCGATATCAAAGACATCACCGGCGCTTTTAAGCACGCCGTTTTCTTTGCGGTAGCCGTTTAAAGCCCAAAATTCCTGATGGACTTTCGGACCTCCAAGACCTTTCCAAAGATAGGGAGCGGACGGGGCAAGATTTTCGCGCTGAGTCAGAAGCATCCATACCCACTGCATCGAAGCAAAACCGCTGAGCGCCGGGTTTTCAAAAATCGTGGCGACCTTCGGTTCTCCGAAACCTTCAAGGAAATTCCGCAAAACGGGCGGATAGGCGTCCTTTCCTAACGCTTTAATTTCATTAGGAGAAGGCAGAGAATTGGGCAATAAAAATATACATGCGGGCATAGCCTTAAATTCTAATTGTTTGATCTCACAGCTAGAATAGCCTGAACGTTTAGTTGGATAAAATTTGTGAAAAATAAACCTTTATCCGGTCTGCCCTTCGAGTGGATGATCGGTCTGCGATATACACTGTCGCGCCGCAAAGGACGCAGCGACGGATTCGTATCGTTCATATCAGCCATGTCGATGGCTTCCATAGCCTTGGGCGTCATGGCCCTCATCATAGTCTTATCCGTGATGAACGGTTTCCAGAAAGAAGTTCGAGACAAGATGCTCTCCGTGCTTTCGCATGCCGAAGTGCTTTCGATCGGAGCTCCGATTCCGGACTGGCAGAAGACTGCCGCAGAACTGAAGAAGCAGCAGCCAGAGATCATCGGCGCAGCGCCTTTCTTAAGGGGGCAGGGACTGCTCACGAGCGGCACCAACGTGCGCGGTGTCCAGCTCAACGGCATTGATCCTGAGACGGAATCTCAGGTCAGCGATGTCGCAAAAAATATGAAGATCGGGCGCCTCTCTGATTTAAAACCCGGTGAATTCAAGATCATTCTCGGCACGGACTTAGCCAGAATGCTCGGCGTGATCCCCGGAGAAAAGGTCAACGTGATGGTACCTCAGGGACAGTTCACGCCGGCCGGAACCATGCCTCGCATGCGCCAGTTCACGGTCGCAGGCGTCTTTAATTCCGGCCACTACGAGTTTGACAGTGCAATGAGCTTCATCAATCTCACGGACGCCGAAAAACTCATGCGTACTCAAACACCCGGAGGCATTCGACTGAAGCTCTCCAACATGCAGGATGCACCGAGAGTCGCCGCTGAACTCAATAATCAAATGCCGCCGGGTCTTTTGGCAACCGATTGGTCTCGTCAGAATCGGACTTGGTTTGCGGCCGTTCAAGTCGAAAAACGCATGATGGGCATCATTTTGTTCCTGATCGTTTTAGTAGGCGCGTTTGGTCTAGTCTCTTCATTAGTGATGACCGTCAACTCCAAACGCAGCGACATCGCAATCCTTCGAACCCAAGGCGCAACGCGCGGTTCGATCATGCGCATCTTTATGGTTCAGGGCGCCTTCATCGGAACCGCCGGCGTGCTGATCGGTGTCGGCGTGGGGCTTCTCATTGCCTGCAATGTGGGCTCCATCGTAGGCGCGATCGAACAGCTGTTCGGCGTTCAGTTCCTGCCCAAAGAAATCTACTTTATCTCGGCAATGCCGAGTGATCCGAGGGCATCCGATGTGATCCCGATCGCCGTCTTTTCTTTCTTGCTGGCTCTTGCGGCCACTGTCTATCCGAGCTGGAGAGCGGCAAACATTCAACCGGCTGAGGCACTGAGATATGAATAACAACGTCGTATTAAAGGCTGTCGGCCTGCAGAAAAGCTATAAAGAGGGCGGCCGACTTTTGCATGTTTTGAAAGACGTCAATCTGGAAGTTCACGAGGGCGAGTCGGTGGCAATCGTGGGCACATCCGGCTCTGGTAAAACAACGCTCCTGCAGTGCATCGGCGGTCTGGACCGTTTTGATAAAGGTTTGATCGAAATCGGCGGAGAAAACATCGCCGAACTCTCCGAGCAGCGCTTAACCGAGCTGCGCAACCGCAAACTCGGCTTTGTGTATCAGTTCCACCATCTGCTGCCGGAATTTACGGCCATGGAAAACGTGGCGATGCCGCTCAAAATCCGCCGTGAAAAAGCTTCCGTCGCGCAAAAAAGAGCGGAAAGCCTGCTCAAAGCCATGGGTCTTGCCGACCGCGTGGATCATCTGCCGAGTCAGCTTTCCGGCGGCGAACGCCAGCGTGTCGCCATTGCCCGAGCCGTGAGCGGCTCTCCGCTGTGTCTTTTGGCCGACGAGCCCACCGGCAACCTGGACGGTGAGACGGCCGAAGTCGTTATCGACTATCTGCTCAAATTGTCGTCCTCTCAGGGCCTTGCCTTGGTCATTGTGACGCATGATCCGGATATTGCCGCGCGATGCGATCGTGTCGTGCGTTTAAAGAACGGATGCATCTTGCCTGAGGAAAACTAAATGCTTCGCTGGATTGACACCCATAACCACTTATTTGTTCTTCCCGAAGAACAGCAGAAAAAAGAAGTTTCGGAGGCCCGCAAAGTCGGCGTCGTCTCTTCTTTGGTGTGTGCCGGCGGTGTCAGTAATCTGGAAGAGGCTCGGCGCTGTGCCTATGAATATGATCAAGCCTACGCCTGCGGCATTCATCCGCTTTACATCGGATACTCCTGGAAAGAAGATCTGACAGCGTTGGAAGCCTTTCTGGAAGAGCACAGAGAAGATCCTCGTCTGGCAGCGGTAGGCGAGTGCGGACTGGATTTCTCTGCAGCCTGCAGCGTTCCGCATGACGTTCAGGAAGAAGTGTTTTCCACGCAGTTAAAACTTGCCCGCAAATATGGTCTCTCCCTGAGTCTTCACGGCCGTGAAGCGATGGATATCGTGCTTAAATACATTCGCCGTCTGCCCCCGCAGCTCGGCATCATTCATGCGTTTAACGGCAGTATGGCCCAGGCACAGGCTTTTCTGCAGAACGGTTTTAAGCTGGGCTACGGCGGAGCGGTGTCCTATGACGGCTCTAAGCGCATCCGCAAAATCTTGTCTGAACTCCCGGATGACGCCTGGGTACTTGAGACGGATTGTCCGGATATGCCGCCGAGCTGGGTGCGCGAAGAAAACAAAGAGAACCCCGAAAGCGCCCTTGCGGACACGGCCTGTTACGGCGCAGTTGCTGCGGAATTAAGAAATACGACGATAGAAGAAATCTCGGAACAGAGCATTCAAAACACACTCAAAGCGATCCCGAAATTCGGAGTGTTAATTTCCGCCTCCTGAGACGAAAAAAGTCATTTTGTTTCCTAAAAGAGGGCTTTTGCTTGGCTAATATAAAGACTGTCTCGACGATTACGGTCGCCGAGTCGGGAGAATTTGTCCTTATAAATTGCCAAGATCGGAAATGACATCCGAGTCTGCGGCAAAACTCATTCTTTTAGGAAATTAACGTGAAGCGAATTTTAGTGGCTGTCACCGGTCCCGACAGCTTCGGTGTTGTTTACACAACCTCCGATACTCTAAACAAACTCGGCTGTTCCATCATCGATATGGATCAAACGACGGTGAGAAATGAATACTCCGCCATCATGATCGTGGATAAGCCGGAGAGTGTTGGCGACGACGAAGTCGCAAAGATTATTAAAGAAGCACTGAGGGGCAAAGGCTTCGATATGTCCGTCCTCGTCCGCGATTACGTTCCGGGCGAAGCTACCGTTACCCAAGGCGAACCGTTCGTTCTGACTGTGGACGGTACCGACAGCAGGGATGTTCTGACGGCGTTTACCAGAGTGTTTTATGAAGGCCGCATCAACATCGACAGTTTCAGAACAATTGAAGTAAAACTGGACGATGCCGGCAACCCTCTGCCGCAGCCGCGTGTTCTTCTGGTGTTTGAAGTCACGGTTCCTCCCGAAGTGGACAGAAAGGCTCTGAGCAGAACACTTTCCGATATCGCCCACGACCGTCATCTTTCCATGAGCATGCAGCACCGCAGAATTTTTGAAGCGGTTCATCGTGTGTCTATCGCTTAATTCAAAAAGGAATAAATCAAATGCTTACAGAACGCGAGGTCATCTCCACGCTGGATATGCTCAGAAGCGAACATTTGGATGTTCGTACCGTGACCCTGGGCTTGAACTTATTCGATTGCGCAAGCGATAACTTCGACACTTTCGCTTATCGCGTCCGCTCCAAAATTAATCGCCATGCTAAGAACCTCGTTGCCATCTGCAACGAAGTCGGCGACCGCTATGGTATTCCCGTTGTTAATAAACGTATTACGGTCTCTCCGATCGGAACCGTCTGTGCCGGATACAGCCGCGATCAGATGGTCAAAGTCTGCAAACTTTTAGATGACTGCGCCACCGACGCCGGCGTTGACTTCTTAGGCGGCTTCGGTGCCTTGGTCGAAAAAGGCATTACTCCGGGAGAAAGAAACCTGATTGACGCGCTGCCCGAAGCTTTGGCAACAACCAATCACGTTTGCTCTTCCATCAACGTCGGGCGCACCCGCACCGGCATCAATATGGATGCAGTGAAGCTGATGGGCCACAGAGTGCTGGATGTTGCTGCCGCAACTGCTGATCGCGACGGTCTCGGCTGCTGCAAGCTGGTTGTCTTCTGCAATATCCCGGAAGATGTGCCTTTCATGGCCGGCGGTTATCTGGGCGTCGGCGAAGCCGATGCCGTGATCAGCGTCGGTGTTTCCGGTCCGGGCGTTGTGAAAAAAGCAATTGACCGCGCCGTTCGCAGAAGAGGCGAGCAGGTCTCAATCACAGAAATTGCTGAAATCATTAAGACCACTGCCTTTAAGGTAACGAAGGTCGGTCAGCTGATCGGCACCGAAGTTGCCGAAAAAATGAATCTGCCTTTCGGTGTGGCTGACCTGTCTCTGGCCCCGACACCTGAGGTCGGCGACTCTGTCGGTGAAATCTTCCAGAGCGTCGGTTTGTCCTCTATCGGAGCTCCGGGCTCTACTGCTGTGCTCGCCATGCTGAACGATGCCGTGAAGAAGGGCGGTGTCTTTGCTTCCTCTTCCGTCGGCGGACTCTCCGGCGCCTTCATTCCCGTGAGTGAAGATGCGGCCATTGCCGATGCCGCCGCTAAAGGCCTCCTGACACTCGAAAAACTCGAAGCCATGACCTGCGTTTGCTCTGTCGGCCTCGATATGATCGCGATCCCGGGCGACACACCGGCTGACGTAATCTCCGCCATCATTGCCGATGAAAGCGCCATCGGTATGATCAATGCCAAGACCACGGCTGTCCGTTTGATTCCTGTTCCCGGCAAGACCGTCGGTGAACGTGCAGAATTCGGCGGTCTGCTCGGCGGCGCCGATATTATGGCCGTTCAAAAGGGTTCGGCGGCTGGCTTCATCAACCGCGGCGGACGCATCCCGGCCCCGATTCACAGCTTCAAGAACTAAGAGAAGGAAACCAATATGCCCGAGATTAAACGTATCGAGCCCGGACGCCGCTTCAGTGAAGCGGTGGTCTGCGACGGAGTGGTCTATATCTCCGGACAAGTGGATTTAGCCCGTAACCGAGATCCGAAAGTACAGACCGCAGAAGTTCTCAAAACCATTGACGACCTGTTGGCCAAAGCCAGGTCGGACAAAGAACATATTCTTCGCTGCACTGTCTACTTGTCGAATATGGGCTACTTTTCCGAGATGAATCAGGCTTGGGAAGAATGGGTGAGCAAAACCAATCCCCCGGCCCGATCCGTCCTCGAGTCTGCACTTCCCGATCCGTCTTGGAAAGTACAGATTTCAACAGTCGCAGTTGTAGTGGATTAACGCGCCGAAATTTAGACAAATCAGACAGATTCGGTAAAATTACGCATCCTTTTGTAGAAGGTGGTTTCTGTATCAGGACTGCCTTCTTTTGTTTAGTGGTAAAAGAATGGAAGAATCTGCTCCGACTCTTAATTTGGCTGATGTCCGTCGTATCATTGAGCCTCTTTACGAGGGTCAGAAACTTTTCACAGGCGAGTCCGTAATGGCTCATGCCGAGGGCGTCGTGGATATCCTTCGCGGCATTCGCGATGACGATGACCTCCTGGCTGCAGCTTATCTTTTTTGTGTTTGGAACCAGCTCAAAAATCCGAAGGAATGGCTGACCAAGCACTTCGGCAGACAAGTCTGCGAACTCGTCGCAAATCTTAAAGTCGTTATTGACGTGAGCGAAAAAGCCCGCTCCCGTGAGGGAGAGGCTCGCATCAGTCAGCAGCCTGACGCCGTACGCCGTCTGCTGCTTGCTCTGTGTACCGACCTTCGCGTGGTACTGCTGCGTTTGGCTTCGCGTCTTCAGACGCTGCGTTACTTCGCAGCAACCAAAGCTCCGGGTGCAAAAGAATACGGTGCCGAGACTTTGGCGCTTTACGCTCCGCTTGCCAACCGCTTAGGTATTTGGCAGATGAAATGGGAGCTCGAAGATCTGTCTCTGCGCTTTACCGAACCTGAAGTTTTCCACACGATTGCCAATAACCTTGAAGAAACCCGTGAAGAACGTGTTGCTTCTATTCAGGAAGCCGTGCGCAGAATTCAGGCATTGCTGGCTTCTCGAGGTATTCAGGCTTCGGTTTCCGGACGTCCGAAACACATCTATTCCATCTGGAAGAAGATGTGCAAGAAGAACCTGAAGTTCGAACAGCTCTTCGACGTGCGAGCGATCCGCATCATCGTGGATTCGGTCGAAAAATGTTATGAGACGCTTTCGCTGATTCAGGAATCTTTCGAAGTTCTCTCTAAAGAATTCGACGATTACATCGCAAAACCGAAACCCAACGGTTATCAGTCTTTGCATACCGTGATTGTGGGCTCCAGAGGAAAACCGCTCGAGATCCAGATCCGAACCCGTGCGATGCACGAGTTCGCAGAACTCGGTGTGGCCGCACATTGGCGTTACAAAGAAGGCTCCAAACGCAAGGCCGGAGAACACGAAGAAGATCGTGTGGCTTGGCTGCGCCAGATGCTGGCTTGGAAGAGTGACGTTCAGGCTGCTCCGACGCCGGAAGCCGCTAAAGACGAACATATCTACGTTCTGACGCCGCAGGGCAAAGTCCTTGATCTTCCTGCCGGCAGTACGCCGATCGATTTCGCCTACCTTCTGCATACCGAACTCGGCCACCGCTGCCGCGGCGCCAAAGTTGACGGTGTGATGGTTCCACTGAATACCAAACTTCAGAGCGGCCAAACAGTTGAGATTATTGCGGCCAAAGTCGGTGCTCCGAGCCGAGACTGGTTAAACCCGGACTTAGGCTTTACGGCTTCTCCGAGATCCCGCACGAAGGTCCGTCAGTGGTTCAATGCTCAGGAAATGGAGCAGGCACTTACGGCAGGCCGAGAAAAAATCGACAAGGACTTGGCGCGCTTGGGTAAAACCGCTGTCAAGCTCGAAGATTTGGCTAAGCGTTTAGGTTTCAACACCGTTGATGACCTGTGTTTGGCTGCCGGAAAAGACGAACTTGGTCAGAAAGCGATCGAAAACGTTTTAGCGCCTCGTCCGCAGAAGAACCCGCAGGAAGAGGAAAAGCTGGAACCGGCAGCGCCTAAGAAAACCTCCGAGCACGAGAAAGGCAAGATTCTGGTGGTAGGCGTCGACTCACTGCTGACTCAACTGGCTCGTTGCTGCCATCCGGTACCCCCGGATGAGATCGTCGGTTTCGTGACACGCGGACGCGGCGTAACGGTTCACCGCGCCGACTGCCCGAACATTCGTTCGTTGGACGAAGAGGGCAGAGATCGTCTGATTGAAGTCTCCTGGACTCAGGATGAATCGTCCGTCTTCCCGGTCCAGATTTTGGTGATCGCAGCCGACCGTATGGGCTTGCTTAAAGATATCTCTGAAATCCTTTCTCGAGAAAAACAGAGTATTTCTGCGATGCAGACGGTTCGCGTCAAGGGCGACGTGCATATGACATTCACGATCGAAATTCACGGCAAGGACGATTTGAACCGTACTTTGGCCGCTATTCGCGAAGTTAAAGGCGTGTTTTCAGCAAGAAGAACGTAAGAGTTTGCAACAGCCTTGCGTTCGACTTGCACAACTAAAAAAATGACTGTATAGTTTCGACTTCTTCAGGCACGTAGCTCAGCTGGTTAGAGCATCACCTTGACATGGTGGGGGTCGTTGGTTCGAGTCCAATTGTGCCTACCAAGATTTCGCCCGGTAGCGTAAGCTCCCGGGCATTTTCGTATAGGCGTCTTATTCGACCTTGGGGATGGCCGGGGCGGCGGCCGGCTTACCGTTTTGCTCGCGGATGATCGTCATCGCTGAAGCGACCATCGAGCCCATGTCGGCGAGATTGGCCGGAAGAAGCAGCGTATTACCTTCCTTAGCAATTTTTCCGAAAGCTTCCACGTACTTTTCCGCGACTTGCAGATTGACGGCCTGCATGCCTTGCGGCTGGCTGATAGCCTGTGCAACGGCACGAATGGCCTCAGCTTGAGCCTTGGCGACGGCTTCAATCGCGCGGGCTTCACCTTCCGCCTTGTTAATCGCGGCTTGTTTCTCGCCTTCGGATTGGGCGATCATGGCCGCTCTTTCGCCTTCTGCAATATTGATTTCTTTTTGCTTCTGGCCTTCCGAAGTGGCAATGACAGCGCGTTTTTCGCGCTCTGCCGTAATCTGCAGCTGCATCGCGCGCAGAATTTCTTTCGGCGGCGTCAGATCCTTAATTTCATAACGGAGGACTTTCACGCCCCAGGTCTGAGCGGCTTCGTCTACCGCCTGAACAACTCTTGCGTTGATCTCTTCGCGTTCCTCGAACGTTTTATCGAGCGACATCGTGCCGATGACGCTTCTGAGAGAAGTCTGGGCAAGTTGTGTAATGGCCATCACGAAGTCGGATGTTCCGTAGCTGGCAAGTTCCGGATTGGTGACCTGGAAGTAGAGGACACCGTCCACTTGCAGCTGAGTGTTGTCTTTGGTAATGCAGATTTGGCTCGATGTATCCATTGGAATTTCTTTGAGCGTCTGGCGATAGGCAACGCGGTCGATAATCGGAATGATGAAATTCAGACCCGGCTGAAGCACGGTATGAAATTTTCCAAATCGTTCGACGACCCAGGCTTCCTGCTGTGGAACGACGCGAACCGATTTGGCAATGAAGATGACGGCAAAGACTGCCAGCACCATGATGAATACGGCGAACCCTCCGATTGCTTCCATATTATTTCTCCTGTTTGAGTTTGATAATTAAAGTATTTCCGCTCATCCCGACGATCTCCCAAAGGCCGGGAACCATCGGTGAACCTTTTTCCGGTTTGGCATCCCAGACGGTTCCGCGATAGAAAACTCGAGCTTTGCCGTTTTTTTTTCCATTCCTTGACTTCGACGGAGTGTCCGTCGTTGATGTGCTGCAAATGGTCGGCATCCGTGCTTACGGAGTTTTTCCTTTTCCGATAGGACAGATAAACGCAGCCGGCAATGGCAAAGACGGCAAACGCGAGCAGCTGAAACAGTATTCCCGCTCCGATCAAAGCAAAGATAAAGGCGGCCAATGCGGCTGCAGCAATAATGAGCAGGTAGATCGTGCCGAGAAGAATGTCGGCGCCGGCTAATACGACGGCTCCGATCAGCCACAAATAAATCATAGAAAACACTTCATGCGCTCCTTTAGGCTTTGTCCAGAGGTGCAATAACACCGTCTAATCCGGCGAGTACGGACAGCATCAGAATGGACTTCTGTTCGCAGGCATAGACGCCTTTCGGATTGAACCATTCCTTAAGCGTATGAGTGCCGTATTCTTCGCCGCCGCGTCCGAGTGTCACGGCAGGGATGCCGCGCTCGATAGACATGTTGGTATTGGTGCAGCCGCCCGGCAGGAATTTGTAATTTCTGCCGACGGCTTGAGTGGCCAGTTTGGCAAGCTGAATGATCGCTGCATCATCCGGCTGAGATCCTGCGGGGACGTCCAGCGTCTTTTCGATCGAAAGACTGAGTTCTCCTTCGCCGCCTTCTTTCTTTTGTTCGATTTCAACGCCGCGGCGGATGGCATGATAGATTTGTTCTTCTATTTCATTCAGTGCAGCCTGAGAATTTGAACGAGCATTGATCTTGAAGACTGCTTTCTGAGCGATGGCGTGAATTGCCTGACCGCCTTCGATCAAACTGACGGTCAGAGTTGTCTTAGGATCTTTCGGCGGAACGATCTTGGCGATTTCCGCGATGGCCAAGCCTGCGGTATGGATGGCGCTGACGCGTTCGCACGCTGTCCACGCGTGACCGCCCGGGCCTTCAATCGTGACCTCAAGGTCGATCATGCCGGTGGCGTTGGCGTAAAAAATTTCTGCCGTCGCGCCGTCAATGGAAATTGTGGCCAGCAGATTGGTTTTGTCTTTGAGCTGGTCAAGTGTCCAGGCCATGCCTTTCATGCTCCCGAGACCTTCTTCGCAGACCGTACCGCAGAAGTAGATATCGTGAACGGGTCGAAGATTTGCCGCTTTAAAAGCTCTCAGAACAGCGAGGTTGGCGGCGATAGCACGGGTGTCGTCGCAAATGCCGGGGCAGTGGATACGTCCTTCGGCATCTGTCTCAATCCCTTTGACGTCGCCGAAAGAAAATACGGTGTCTAAATGGCCTTCGAGTAAAACACTGCAGCCGGTATTGCCGGTTCCGTGCAGCTTGCCGATGACGTTAAAGTGCTCGTCCATGTAGATATCATCCAGACCGGCCTCACGAAGCATAGAAAGGTAGCGTTCAGCTTTGGCTTTTTCGTGACCGGTCGGCGCTTCGATCAGTACGAGTTCTTTCTGATCACGAATCGTTTCTTCGAGATGGTCTTTCACATAGTCGAAAGCACGTTGTACGGAAGGGCTGGTTTTGACTGTTTCTACAGCTTCGACAATCTTGGGAGAGAAGTGTTCCATTTTCGGACCTTTTTGCAGTAATTGAAGATTTGGAATAGGTATCCTTGCAACATTCATATTAAGAAAATCGCATAAGGAGCGAAAGTGCTAATTTCATTTTTGACGCTGATCCTGTCGTTTTGCATCGGAATTCTGTCCGGCCTCTTTTTTCGGAAGAGAGTTCCTAATTTTCTCGGGGTGGTGTTGGCTTGTGTCATAGGTGCCTTTATCGGTATTTTGGCAACCTACATCATTCTTAAATTCCTCCTTTGGATCGAAGTTATCGGCTCAGTGAATACCGACTGGTTTATCCGTCAGTGTATTTGGCTTACCGTTCTGTCGGTTTTCGGCGTCATCCTGAGCGGGAAAGCGTTTAAGGACAAACCCACGAAATAAGTTTTAAAGCTAAGTATTAAGCCTCTGAAAGGCTGAAAAAGTAAGGCGCGACTCAGCATTAGGCTCCGGTTAGACGGTAAAATCTACTTTTTACGTTCGGCTGGGCCTTTTTGCGTCCGCGCTCGAACCAATCGAATAATTTGAAGAATTTTTGGAGAAAGATTAATGATCGAAGTAACTCTGCCCGACGGCTCCAAACGTGAATTCGATTCACCGGTTACCGTAGGTGACGTTGCAGCCTCTATCGGCGCCGGCCTGGCTCGCGCTGCTTTGGCAGGTAAAGTTAACGGCAAACTCGTGGACCTGTCTCACCCGATTACCGAAAACAGTACGGTTTCGATTGTGACTGACAAAGACCCTGAGGGCCTTGAGATCATTCGTCATTCGACCTCTCACTTGATGGCTCAGGCAGTCAAGGAACTGTATCCGGAAGCCCAGATCACGATCGGGCCGGTGATTGAAAACGGTTTCTACTATGACTTCTCTCTGCCGAAACATCTGACCAACGAAGATCTGCCGCTCATCGAAAAGAAGATGGACGAGATCGTCAAACGCGATCTTCCGATCGTTCGTGAAGAGATGGACCGCGACGAGGCCGTCAAATACTTCAACTCCATCGGCGAACACTACAAGGCCGAAATCATCGGTTCTATTCCCGCAGGTGAAACTATTTCTCTGTACCGTCAGGGCGACTACGTCGACCTTTGCCGCGGACCTCACGTCCCGAGCACAGGCCGTCTGAAAGTTCACAAGCTAATGAAGCTTGCCGGTGCCTACTGGAGAGGCGACAGCAAGAATGAAATGCTGCAGAGAATTTACGGTACCGCCTGGGCCAAGAAAGACGATATGGCTGCTTACCTCCATATGCTGGAAGAAGCAGAAAAGCGCGATCATCGCCGCCTCGGCAAGGAACTCGATCTCTTCCATTTCCAGGAAGAAGCTCCGGGTCTTATCTTCTGGCACGCTCGTGGCTGGGCACTCTGGCAGCAGGTTGAACAGTACATGCGCCGTGTTTACCAGGACAACGACTATCAGGAGGTTAAGGCTCCTCAGCTGTTAGACCGTTCTCTCTGGGAAAAATCCGGTCACTGGTCTAAGTACAAAGAAAACATGTTCACGACAGAGTCGGAAAACCGTTACTACGCTCTGAAACCGATGAACTGCCCGGGCCACATTCAAATTTTCAACAGCGCCGTTCGCTCCTACCGCGATCTGCCGATCCGCTACGGTGAATTCGGTGCCTGCCACAGAAATGAACCGTCCGGCTCTCTGCACGGCTTGATGCGCGTCCGCGGTTTCACTCAGGACGATGGGCACATCTTCTGTACAGAAGATCAGATTCTTTCCGAATGCACCGCTTACACCAAGCTCGTTCAGAAGGTTTACGCCGACTACGGCTTTACCGATATTTCCTACAAGATTGCAACACGTCCGGAAAAACGTATCGGTGACGACGCAACTTGGGATAAAGCAGAAAAAGCTCTGATGGATGCATTGGATGCTTCGGGCATCAAGTACGATATTCTTCCGGGTGAAGGCGCTTTCTACGGTCCGAAGATTGAATACCATCTGCGCGACTCCTTAGGCCGCGGTTGGCAGTGCGGTACGATCCAGGTCGACTTCCAGATGCCGGCTCGCCTCGGTGCCGAATATGTGACCGAAAGCAACGGCAGAGCCACTCCGGTGATGCTCCACCGCGCAATCGTCGGCAGCTTGGAACGCTTCATCGGCATGCTGCTTGAACACTATGCCGGTCAGCTTCCTCCGTGGCTTGCTCCGGTTCAGGTCGCCGTTGCCAACATTACCGACGACCAGGCCGATTACGCCAAAGAAGTGGTTTCTATGCTCAAAAAGGCGGGTCTTCGTGCCGAAGCAGATTTGCGAAACGGCAAAATTACATATAAGATTCGCGAACTTAGCCTGCAGAAGCTTCCTTACATCCTCGTTGTCGGAGCTAAGGAAAAGGCAGAAGGTAAAGTCGCGGTTCGAGTTCGCGGCGGCAAGGATCTTGGCGCCATGAGCGTGGAAGACTTTATTAAGCTCGTTCAGGAAGATGTGGCAACGCGCCGCAACGTGAACGAAATTGAATAACTAATTGGAGACGAAAATAGCTCAAGAACGTACACACCGGATCAATGGCGAGATCCGCGTCCCTGAAGTTCGCTTGACGGGTCTTGACGGCGAGATGATCGGTATCGTCAGGACCTCTCAGGCTTTAGCCATGGCCGAAGAGGCAGATGTTGACTTAGTGGAGGTCGCGCCGAACGCTCGTCCTCCGGTCTGCCGTCTGATGGATTACGGTAAATTCCGCTATCAGGAGCAGAAGAAGGCACAGGAACAGAAGGCCAAGCAGAAGGTCATTCAGGTCAAGGAAGTGAAGTTCCGTCCGCAGACGGATAAGAACGACTACGACACGAAACTTCGTGCTTTGACTCGTTTTTTAGCCGACGGTAATAAAGCAAAGGTCACACTGCGCTACAGAGGCCGTGAAATGGCCCACCAGGAATTTGGTACAGATCTCCTGAATAAAGTGAAAGAAGATTTGGCTGATATTGCTCAGGTCGAATCCTTTCCTAAACTTGAAGGTCGCCAGATGATTATGGTTCTGGCTCCTAAGAAAAAGAAATAGTATTCTTACAAATTAATGATTTGTTTTGGAGTATTATTACGACCCTGCTTTCGGGCAGAAAATAAGTGAAACCAGGCTGAACAAGATCCTCAGTGTCTGAGGGCGCCTGCAATCATCTAATAAAAGGAACTTAGGCAAAATGCCCAAGATGAAAACCAAAAAAGCTGCGAGTAAGCGTTTTAAAGTTCGCTCCGGCGGCTCCATCAAGCGTGCACACGCTACCAAGCGTCATATTCTCACCAAGCGCACGACGAAGAACAAACGTCACCTGCGCGGCATGTTAACCATCAGCGAGTCGGATAAAAAAGAAATCCGCGCGATGATGCCTTACGCTTAATTTAGAGGAGAGAATAAGATGCCCCGAGTAAAACGTGGTGTAACGGCTCGTGCCCGTCATAAGAAAGTATTTGCGCTGTCCAAGGGCTTTACCCTTCGCCGCAATAATGTTTATCGTGTCGCTAAGCAGGCAGTTATGCGTGCCGGTCAGTACGCATACCGCGATCGCCGCAACAAGAAACGCGTATTCCGCCGTCTGTGGATTGCTCGTATCAACGCCGGTGCTCGTGCCAACGGCATGAACTACAGCCAGTTCATGAACGGCCTCAAGAAAGCCGGTATTGAACTCGACCGTAAAGTTCTGTCCAACATGGCTATCTTCGATAAAGAAGGTTTCGCCGCTGTTGTTGCTAAAGCTAAGGCTAGCCTTGCTTAATTAGCTTCAGACACGCAGGTTTCAAGCCACTTTCAGTGCTTTGAAACTGCTAAAATACCTACAAAAGCCTGGTTTGATATGCCAGGCTTTTGTTTTTTCAGGTTACTAAAAATCCAACTGACCCAATATGGAAGATCTCAGTCTAATCATTCAATCTGCCAAAGAGGCTTTTGATCAGGCCGCAACGCCGGCAGCCCTTGAAGACGCGAAAGCGGTCTATCTCGGCAAAAACGGTTCTTTGACAGCATTGCTGAAGGGGATGGCAAAACTGTCCATCGAAGAAAAACGCGCTCGCGGAGCCGAAATCAATAAAGCTAAACGTGAAGTCGAAACGCTGCTCAATAATCGACGTGAAGCTTTGGCCCGCGAAGAACTCAACCGTAAATTGACCTCTGAATCGGTCGATATCACGCTCCCCGGACGTACGTTCGGCTACGGCGGTATTCATCCGGTCATGAGAACCTGGATGCGCGTCGAAGAAATCTTTAAAACGATTGGCTTTGATGTTGCCGACGGCCCTGAAGTTGAAAACGACTGGTACACCTTTACAGCTTTAAATAATCCGCCTAATCATCCGGCCCGCTCTATGCAGGACACGTTCTACGTGGACATGAAGGATGAAACCGGCAAACAGCTTCCTTTAAGACCGCATACCTCTCCGATGCAGGTTCGTTATGCCCGTCAGCACAAGCCGCCTATCAAGGTCATCGCTCCGGGAAGGACCTATCGCGTGGACTCCGATGCAACGCATTCCCCGATGTTCCACCAGGTCGAAGGTCTTTGGATCGACGAAAACATCAGTTTTGCCGACTTGAAGGGCGTCTATGTTGACTTCCTGAGGCGCTTCTTTGAAACGGACGACCTCATCGTTCGCTTCCGTCCGAGCTACTTCCCGTTCACCGAGCCGAGCGCTGAAGTGGACATGATGTTCACCAGCGGTCCTAGAAAAGGAAAATGGCTGGAAATCAGCGGCTCTGGCGAGGTCCATCCGAATGTCGTCAGAAACTTCGGTTTAGATCCGGAACGCTACATCGGTTTTGCTTTCGGTTCCGGTCTTGAAAGACTGACCATGCTCCGCTACGGAATCGATGACCTTCGTCTTTTCTTCGAAGGCGACCTCCGCTTCCTCAAACAGTTCAACTAATCGGCGAAAGGATAAAAATGTTATTTTCAGAAGAGTGGCTGCGCCATTACATCAATCCTGCCCTCAGCAGCGATGAGCTGTGCGAAACCCTGACCATGGGCGGTCTGGAAGTTGAAGGCGCCGAACCGATTGCGCCGGCTTTCACCGGTGTGATCGTTGCTCAGGTACTGACCTGTGATCAGCATCCGAATGCAGACAAACTGCATGTTTGTACAGTCGATATCGGCAAGGGCGAGCCCGTACAGATCGTCTGCGGAGCTCCGAACGTTAAGGCTGGCGTCAAGGTACCCTGCGCCACCATCGGCGCCGTTCTCCCCGGCGATTTCAAGATTAAAAAAGCCAAACTCCGCGGTGTCGAGAGCAACGGTATGCTCTGCTCCAGCCGAGAGTTAGGTATCAGCGAAGATCATTCCGGTTTGTGGATTCTTCCGGAAGATGCGCCTGTCGGAGAAGACATTCGCGTCTACGAACGTCTAGATGACAAGAAGATTGAAGTCAAAGCAACTCCGAACCGCGGTGACGCTTTAAGCGTGATCGGTGTCGGCCGCGATTTGAGAGCGCTGACCGGTGCCGAGCTTTCCCTCCCGGATTTCTCTCCGGTTCCGGCCACCTGCGACTGCGTTCACGAAGTACGCAATGAGGCCCCGGATCTTTGCGGACGGTTCGCCGGCCGTGTGGTCTGCGGCGTAAATGCGAAGGCTCCGACGCCTCAGTGGATGAAGGACCGCCTGGAACGTTCTGGACAACGTTCGATTTCTGCGTTGGTGGACATTTCCAATTACGTCATGCTCGAGCTCGGCCGTCCGACTCATATTTTTGACCTCGATAAGCTTGACGGTCCGCTGACTGTTCGCTGGGGTAAAGAAGGCGAGAAGGGCGAACTGCTCAACGGTCAGACCGTCGATATCGATCCGTATTTCGGAGTGATCAGCGACAACAACGGCATTGAAGCCATCGCCGGCATCATGGGCGGCGATCATGCCGCCGTCTCGCTGGAGACGAAGAATGTCTTTATTGAAGCTGCCTTTTGGTGGCCCAAAGCCATTCAGGGCCGCTGCAGAAAATTAAACTTCTCGACCGATGCTGCCTATCGTTTTGAGCGCGGTGTGGATTTCCAGTCCAATGTGGATCACATGGAATACATCACTCGCCTGATCCTCGAGATCTGCGGTACCTCTGAAACCAAGGTCGGTCCGGTTGTCGACGAAATCGAAGAGCTGCCCGTTCGCGAACCCGTTCGCATGAGAGCTGACCGCTGCAGAAAAGTCATCGGTGCTGATATCTCCGACGACAAAATGGCCGAGTGCTTTACTCGCTTAGGCTTCTCTTTCAAGAAAGAAGGAGACACCTTCGTTGTAGATGCGCCGAGCTATCGCTTTGACATTGAGATTGAAGAAGACCTGATCGAAGAAGTTGCTCGTCTTTACGGTTATCAGAACCTGACGGAAATTCCGCCGCTGGCTCGCGTAGCTATGCTCGAACGTTCTGAAGCAAAACTCGACCGTCATGAACTTCGCAAGAAGATGGCTGGTTTAGGTTTCCAGGAACTGATTAACTATTCCTTCATCAGTGAAGATGCTGAAGCAGACTTTGCCGAAGTGAAAGATCCGATCAAGGTTTTGAATCCGATCGCTTCTCAAATGGCTGTGATGAGAACACAGCTGATCTCAGGTTTGGTGGATCGCCTTAAGTACAACCTCAATCGCAAGGCTGATAGAGCCGCTTTGTTTGAATTGGGCCGCATCTTCAGGCGTGATCCTTCCGTTAAGGGTTCCGACTCCGCCGTTGAAGGCGTGTATCAGCCGCTGCATCTTGCCGCACTGGTATACGGTTCTGCCCGTCCCGCTCAGTGGGGAGAGAAGGCCAGAAACTTTGACTTCTTCGACTTAAAGGGCGCAGTAGAGATGTTGCTTCCGGGCCGCAATCTCCGCTTCGAAAAATCTAACCATCCTGCACTCCATCCGGGACGCGCCGCCACGGCTTATCTCGACGGCGAAGAAATCGGATTTATCGGTGAGCTTCACCCGGAATTGGCTCATAAGTATGAGCTGCCGCATTCTCCGATAGTCTTTGAACTCAAGGAAGAAGCGCTTCTTGATATCGGAGTACCGGTCAACCGCAGTCTGTCTAAGTTCCAGCCGATGTCCCGCGACATCGCCGTATTCATTGACGATGCAGTTCCGGTTCAGAAGCTGATGGATGCCGTTCGCAAGGCTGCGAAGAAGGATCCGCGCCTGCTGAGTTTGTCATCTTTCAAACTCTTTGATCTTTACAAACCCCAGGATGGTGCTAATGTAGGGAAGAAGAGCCTTGCATTTAACATGTTGCTCCAGCGCCCGGATGCTCAGCTTTCTGAAGAAGAGGCTGATGAGGCCGTCGCCGCTGTGGTAGAAGCCCTCGCTAAAGAGGGTGCAGTCTTGAGAGATTAAGGGGAAGTCATGGCAAACATTGGTCCTGACAATTTTGAACTCGTCAAAGAGTTGCTTGGGGATAAGAACACAATGAACCGCAGCACGCTCGAAGAAGTTCTCTTCGAAGAGCTCGGCTTCAGCCGCGAGATGTCTCGAGTTTTTGTGACTCAGTTTTTCCAGACCATTTCGGATGTTTTGGCAACCGGAGAGGAAGTAAAACTCACGACACTCGGCAGGTTTGAAATCTGCGGAAGAGCCTATAAAATGTTCTTTGATCCGGAGGCCAAGGAATGGTTTGACGCTCCGACCCGTTTGGATGTCTACTTCCATCCTTCCAAGAAACTGACGGACTTTATCGATTACAACCTCCGCCAAAAGGCTTGATAGCGGATGCCTAGAAAGAAAAAGCTTCCTGAATTGCCGCCGATACCTTCGAAAAGGTATTTTCCGATTCGGGAAGCGAGCGCACTTTGTGGTGTAAAAGATTATGTCCTGAGGTTTTGGGAAAAAGAATTTTCTCGGCTCAGACCGATGAAGCGCGGAAGCCAGCGTGCTTACCGCGCAAAAGATATTTTGATTGCCCGCAGAATACGGGAGCTTCTCTACGGAGACGGCTATCGTATTGATGCGGCAAGAGAAATTTTGAATAAAGAAGACAGAGAAGCAAAAGCCGGTGCATCTGCACCACAGCTTCCGGAGACTTCTTTCCCTGGTTTTGAAGGAGCCGGGACCTTTTCTCAGCCGGAAATCGATTGGGAAGAATTTGATTCTGTCGTCTATAACTTAGAAAAAATCGAAGAGTTTTTGCACAATTAAAAAAAATCGTGTAATATCACGATTCTTGAGTCGGGGCGTAGCGCAGCCTGGTAGCGCACTTGCATGGGGTGCAAGGGGGCGCGAGTTCGAATCCCGCCGCCCCGACCACAAATTCTCGAAAGGCTGTCCAAGTGGCAGCCTTTTTTGTTATTTGCGGTTCTCACGGAGGAGGTCGGCATGGCTTGTATTCTTTTTCCTTCACCAATCTTCGGACCGATTCATTCCAGACGCTTAGGTACTTCTTTAGGGATCAATCTTTTGCCGGCTGAAGCCAAAGTCTGCTCTTTTGACTGCGTGTACTGCGAATGCGGCTTTAATAAAGACCACGACGCCAAACGCAAGCTCCCTACGCGGGAAGAAGTTCGAACAGCTCTGGAAAAGAAACTTATTTATCTGCAGAAAACAGGCGTCGTTCCCGATGTCTTTACTTTTGCCGGTAACGGAGAACCGACGTCTCACCCTGATTTTGACCTCATCATTGATGACACGATTGAGCTTAGAGATCGCTATTTTCCCAACGCAAAAATCAGCGTCTTAAGCAACTCTACCTTCCTTGCGCGCGAGAAGGTTGTTAAAGCTTTGGCAAAAGTGGACAACCCGATTATGAAGCTCGATACCGTAAACGCGGACTACATCAAGCGCATTGATCGTCCGAACGCCAAGTACGATGTAAAAGGTGTCATCGAGAAACTCAAAAACATGACGGTTCGTCCGATTATTCAGACGATGTTCATGAAAGGTGAGTTTGAAGGACAGTCCGTGGATAACACGACAGACGAGTTTGTAGATCCGTGGATTGATGTGCTGGAAGAAATCAAGCCTCGGGAAGTCATGATTTACACCCTTGACCGCGACACACCGGCGGCCGGCTTAAAAAAGGCAGATAAAGAGTCACTTTGTAAAATCCGCGACAAACTTGAAAGAAGAGGTTACCGCGTCATGGTAAGTGTCTAAGGATAAACACTAAATTTTGAGATTTATGTCATTTTTGTCATAAAGCTGTCATATTGAATTACTAAATTGGAAGGTGATTTCATAACAACCTTTGAGGACTAAATGCCTGAATCTCTTCCAATGAAAACTCGTCTTTTATTAGCCGGGGCTTCTCTTCAGTTGATCTCCCTTGCTAAGAAGTCTGAGAAAAAAGAGAAGAAGCAAAAAGTCGTTGCTGTTTCCGCAGGAATGACCCTGTCTAAGGCTACCGCCTAATCTATTCGATAGGACAAATAATTTCGTCGGCCGATTGCCGACATCGATGCACAGCCGCAGAGATTTAGCATACCTGCGGCTTTTGCTTTTTCGGGCGCCTCTAAAAATTCTTTCCTCTGATAGTCCTCGGTCTGCGCTCGCGGCATTGGCTAAGAAGTCGGAAAATCGCGATAATTGAGGACTGAAAACTTCGGCTATCTGAGGAAAGCGATGAATATTTTGATTTCAAACGATGACGGCTATTTAGCGCCCGGTATTCAGGAACTCGCCCGTCGTATCCGCCGATTCGGCAATGTCACAGTGGTTGCACCCGAACAAAACCACAGCGGGGCCAGTAACTCCTTAACGCTTAACCGTCCGCTTTCCGTTCGTCAGGTTCAGGAAAATGTTTTCTTTGTGAACGGTACGCCTTCGGATTGTGTCCATATTGCTTTAACCGGCTTGCTGCCTCAAAAACCGGATATCGTTTTAAGCGGCATCAACTGCGGCCAGAACATGGGTGACGACGTGCTTTATTCAGGAACCGTCGCTGCCGCTATGGAAGGATTCTTGTTCGGTTGCCCGTCCTTTGCTTTTTCTCAGGTGCATTCGGGCTGGTCTTGTTTGGATTCCGCCGCGGAGGTGGCCGAGTACATTGTGGACAACTTTATTAAAAGTCCGCTTCCTGCGCCGTTCCTTTTGAATGTCAATATCCCCAACACAACGATTGACCAGCTCTCTGGGTTAGTCGTGACACGTCTCGGTCGTCGTCACGCCGCCCAATCCGTGATTGAGCAGGTTAATCCGCGAGGCGAGACGATTTATTGGCTCGGCGCCGCCGGTGACGCGCGTGACAGCACTCAGGGAACCGATTTCTGGGCAACATCGCACAATTACGTCAGCGTTACGCCGCTTCAAGTGGATATGACGAATTACGGGATGCTGGATACCGTTCGGACGTGGTGTAACAGCTTTCAGTCCTGAGAATAATTCGATTTGTTCTGACGATTAGGACGGTTTTTACTTAAAATCTGTTCGGTAGAGAAATAAAAGAGGCTCATGGAGGAGTTATGAATTGCAGTAAGTATCTTTGGCCGATGGTGTTTGCTTCGGTGATAGCCGGCTGTTCGTTTACCGGAGGCAATGCCCCGATAACGGACGGTTCAGCGACGGCATCCGTCTATACCGTTAAGCCCGGAGACACGCTGTATGCGATTTCCTCCCGCTACGGCCTCGATCCCGCCGTGGTTGCGCGCGAAAACCACTTGACGAATCCGTCCCACCTATTGGTCGGTCAGAAACTTCGCTTGTCCGTATCGTCTTCAACGGACGCCAATATCCGCAGAGTTGAAGCCAACACCAAGACACAGACGAGTTCGAGCAGTTCTGCTAAGCCCTCGACCTCTTCAAGCGCTGCTCCTGCCGCATCTGCAAGTACTACCCAGACCGCTTCTTCAAGTAGCTCTGTCGGCAGCGCAAACGGCACCTACGGCTGGCCGGCTTCAGGAAAGATTATTCAGAATTTCGGCGGCTTGAATAAAGGTATCGATATCGCTGGATCCGAAGGCGAAAAGGTTCACGCTGCTGTGAACGGTACGGTGCTTTTTGACGGTCAGGTCCAGGGTTACGGTAAGGTCGTGATGATTCGCGATAAAGACGGCTGTGTTTCTGTCTATGGCCGGGTGAAATCGATCTCGGTAAAACAGGGCGATCAAGTTCGTAAGGGCCAGGCGATTGCCGTGATGGGAACAACGGATGTTTCTCCCCGTGTCCATTTTGAAATACGTAAAAACGGCAAACCGATCGATCCTCTTACAATGCTCCAAAAGCGCTAAGTTAGTAGTTAGGAAAATTCATGGCACGAGCTAAAAAAGAACGGGCAAAGTATGTCGCCGTTATTGAGTCTCTGGATCAGGAAGGCCGCGGTGTCGCACGCCGTGACGGTAAAGTCGTTTTCATCGAGGGGGCGCTCCCCGGCGAGAAAGTCGAATACGAGGTCTACCGCAGCAAACCTTCTTTTGAATTAGGACTGACAACCGAAATTTATAAGGAATCCCCGCTTCGCGTTTTGCCGAAGTGCCCTCACTTCGGCGTCAAGGACGGCAGCTGCGGAGGCTGCGCCATGCAACATCTCGAGGCCCATGCTCAGGTGGCCATGAAGCAAAAGGTTTTGATGGACGCCTTGTGGCATATCGGCAGAGTCCGCCCTGAACAGGTTCTGGCACCGATCTACGGCTCTGCATGGAGATACCGTCATCGTGCCCGTCTGTCTGTGCGTGAAGTCGCGAAAAAAGGAACCGTGCTCGTGGGCTTCCATGAAAAGCGTTCCAGTTTTATCGCAGACATGAAGAGCTGCGAAATTCTTCCCAAGCGTGTCAGCGATCTTTTGGTTCCCCTGCGCGAACTCATTAACTCTTTATCGCTTCGCAAGAAGCTTCCTCAGATTGAATTGGCCGTGACAGATGAAGCGCTGGCTTTAGTGCTTCGTGTCTTGGAAAAACTGACGGCTGATGATGAAGCAAAACTCAGACAGTTCCAAAAAGACTACGGCGTCGATTTTTGGTATCAGCCGAAAGGCCCAGATTCCATTTATCCGATGGACCCTGAAAATGCGACTCGACTGAAACTGCACCATCGAGAAACCGGTGTGGAAGTCGTCTTCAGACCGACAGACTTCACTCAGGTAAATCATCGCTTAAATGAAGTGATGGTCACCAGAGCGCTTCGTCTGCTGCATCTTGAACCCTCGTCCAAAGTCATTGATTTCTTCTGCGGTCTCGGCAACTTTACGCTGCCGCTGGCGACAAGATCAGCAAAAGTTCTCGGTATCGAGGGAAGCACCGAACTGGTTGATCGTGCCCGTGCAGGTGCAAAAGACAATAATCTCGCAGACAAGACTGAATTTGAGGCTCGTAACCTGTTTGACTGGACGCTGGACGATTGGGATGCCGTCTGGAATAAGCTTGGCGGCGTGGATCGTGTTCTGATCGATCCGCCTCGTGAAGGCGCTATGGCGCTTTGCCGCTCGCTCGCGGACACGGATAAGCGTCCCGCTCGTTTGGTTTATGTTTCCTGCAATCCGGCAACGCTGGCCCGCGATGCTGCGCTGCTCGTAAGGGAAGGCGGCTGGAAACTGCTGTCTGCCGGCGTGATGAATATGTTCCCGCATACGGCGCACGTTGAAAGCATTGCCGTTTTTGAACCGGGTCCCAAGCCGGAAAAAATCGACGAAATCGATGAAATCGAAATCGGCGGAATGACTGAAGAGGCTGAGCAGGAAGCTCGATCCGAGGAACCGAAGATTTAACGGAAATGACGTCTTTGGTTTTTCAGATCGTAATTCTGTTTGTAAAAATTTTGGCGGAGCTGCTGGTCATCATTCTAGTGCCGGCCTTCGCCCTAAAATTTTTCAAGAAGGACTTAAGTTTCGGTCTGGCATTTTCTGCCTCTATTTTGATGATCCTTTTGCCCGTGCTCACGTACGTGAATAACGCCGAGCTCAACAACACGATGCTGCCTTTTGCATCCTGGGGGGTGGGTTCGGTACTGACGCTTTCTTGGATGAGCTGGGGACTGTCGACCGGGGCCATCATTTCTTTTTTGTATGCGGCTTACCTTATCGTGGAAAGCCGCGCCCGCGGGACGATAAATTTAGTCCTGCTCTTCACGGGTCTCGGCTACCTCTTAAATCTGGTGTCTCAGGCAGCTGCGCCGTATCTGCTGTTCGGATCTTTCGGAGTAAATCTTGCCAAAGAAGACCTACCGTTCTTATGCCTGTCGCTGGTACTTGCCTTAGGCGTGGGTATTTACGTAAAGTATTCTGAGGCCGCTGGAAAAACATTCAGCAACGAATAAACAAATAAAAACTAAGGAGAAAGAGAGTGGAAGAAAGCGGAGTATTTGAGTACTGGTTTGCTTTTTTGTTTGCATTGGGCTTTTGTGTCTGGTTTCCGACCTATGTCGTCAAAACCAAAGGGCAGGGCATCTCGACGTGGGGGCTGGCGCTTTGTATTGTCTTCCTGTTTATTGGACTGCCGCTCCTTTCAATTAGTCTGATTCGCGATGTTCTTCCTTCTCTGTGGCTGAGCTTTACCAGCGCCAATTACGAGTCTCCGAGCATATCGCTGCTTTACGGAACCATTCATAAGATAGCCACGCTGGACCAGCTGTATGTGGCGCTCGCCATGATTTGTATTTTGGTTGCCATCGGTCAAAGCATTTTTGCTTCTTGGCTGCTTTACATCCGTCACAACCGCGAAAGCCTGGTTCGGGCACTGAGAATCATGTGGTCCTCGGCTTTCTTTATTGTGTTGGCAGCCGGCATTCTGCCGCTCATTATCTTGGGCTCTCACGGATTTACGGTGGCGATTCCTGCCGGATATACGATGGGTGCTTATATTGCAGTGCTCATGGTGATCACTGCTTACCTGAGAATGAGTCCGCAGGTAGCGGATAATTATCCCATTAGTCACCAGCCGAAGAAAGATCGGGAAAAGAAATAGGAGTGAACGCATGGAATTTCTTATGGCTGTCCGCACACTGATTGCAACAACTGTGATGCTGTTTTGCTCATTATGGCTGGCGCGGCAGTTAAAGATCCATCGTCCGAGACTTCCGGTTTCTGCTGTGCTGATTTTGTCTTTAATCATGCTGTTTGAACCGGGCATGCTGGCTTTCTTGGTTTGGGTAGTGCACGATATCGCTTCGGTAAACGGAGGACTGATGATCCACGCCTACACATTTGTCAAAGCTTCTGTCGCGATCTATCTGCTTTTTATCCTTCCCTCGATTTGGTTTGCCAGAAGCTTCTATGTCGAAAGCAAACTCGTGACCCTCAAAGCACTTCGCTTCGCGATCATTCTTCCGGTCGCATTTACCGCCGTAGTTTTTATTGAAGTTCCGAAAATGATCTGGCAGGATCGCGCCACAGAACTTGTTTCTTCCGGTTTGGAGACGTTCATCGTGGTAGCTGTGATTAACTTGATCCTGCTCGGCCTGACCTACCGTTTCAAACCTTCGAATACGCCTGCACCTTGACCGGTTGCAGGAAACCTTGCACAGCGGAAAACTAAGTAATCAGGCGTTTCAGCCTCTCGTAAAACCTTAGTCCTTAATCCCTGCATGATAAAATCAACCGATTGTCTTTTAGACAAAAAGAAGTGCGGAATCCTCTGCATTTCTATTTTTTACTTTTTTCGTTTTTAAGAGATTGAAATGGCTATTGAACGCACACTTTCGATTATTAAACCCGATGCAGTTGCCAAAAACGTTATCGGTCAGATTTACTCCCGCTTTGAATCTAACAACCTCAAGATTGTTGCTTCCAAAATGAAGTGGCTTTCCCGCCAGGAAGCCGAAGCTTTCTACGCTGTTCACCGTGAACGCCCCTTCTTCAAAGATCTGGTTGACTTCATGGTTTCCGGTCCCGTTCAGATTCAGGTTCTCGAAGGTGAAAATGCCATCATGAAGAATCGTGAACTCATGGGCGCTACCGACCCGAAGAAGGCTGCCAAGGGCACCATCAGAGCCGACTTCGCTCAGTCTATCGACGCTAACGCTGTTCACGGCTCCGACAGCCCTGAAACAGCTGCCGTTGAAATCGCTTTCTTCTTCCCGCAGATGGACATCTACGCCGGCCGTTAATCGACCGCGCATGTAGTTTAGTTAGCGATGTAAAGAATATCCCCGCGCAAGCGGGGATAACACCCGATCATGACAGAAGAAAAGTTGCCTCAGAAAGTGAACCTCCTTGGATTTGATGCCGAGGGGCTGAAGAAGTTTTGTGAAGATCTCGGAGAGAAGCCTTTCCGTGCGAAACAGCTTGAGCGTTGGATTCATCGCCGCGGAGCACGCGATTTTTCTGAAATGACGGATCTCGCCAAGTCCTTCCGAGCCAAACTCGAGAAGGTTGCTGAGATTCGGGGTCCCGAAATCATTCGGGATAAAACAGCTGCTGACGGAACTCGTAAATGGCTGCTTGACGTCGGCAGCGGTAACGCCGTTGAGATGGTTTATATTCCTCAGGACGGCCGCGGCACGCTTTGTGTCTCTTCTCAGGCCGGCTGCGCAATGAACTGTCTGTTTTGTTCGACGGGTAAGCAGGGCTTTAACCGTAATTTGAAAGCATCGGAAATTATTGGTCAGCTTTGGCATGCCGAACACACTTTAAGAAAAGATCTCGGTATCACCGATGAAAACGAAAGAGTAATTTCCAATGTTGTCATGATGGGCATGGGTGAGCCGCTCCAGAATTTGGACGCTGTCATCCCGTCCCTGAAACTGATGCTCGACGATAACGCCTACGGCTTATCCCGCCGCCGCGTTACCGTCTCCACTTCCGGCCTGGTCAGGCAGATGGATAAGCTTGCCGAACAGTGTCCGGTCGCATTGGCAGTAAGTCTCCATGCTCCGAACAATGAGCTTAGAGACAAGATCATGCCGGTCAACCGCAAGCATCCGCTCGAGCAGCTGCTCGCGGCCTGCAAGCGTTATTTGGAACACGCCCCGAGAGATTTCATCACCTTTGAATATATTCTCATCGGCGGCGTGAATGATTCACTCGCACAGGCCAAAGAACTGATTACTTTGGTTCAGGACATTCCCTGCAAGTTCAACTTGATCCCCTTTAATCCCTTCCCGGGATCCGGTCTTGAGCGCAGTAAGCCCGAAGAGGTTAAAGCTTTTGCCGACCGACTGAACGGCGCAGGTATTGTCACTACTGTGAGAAAGGTCCGCGGTGACGATATCGATGCGGCCTGCGGTCAGTTGGCCGGGGAAATTAAAGACCGTACTAAGCTCGCAGAAAAGAGAGCAAATCGCGAGATAATCATCAAAGAGATTAAGAGCCCGGCAAAGGCAACAGGAGGCGAGAAAAATGTCTGAGAACAATATCAACTTGGAAGCCAAAGACCAGCCGTCTGAAGCAACGACGTACGGCGGCTTGTTGCGTATTGCTCGTGAAAATAAAGAATTGAGTATTGATCAGGTATCTTCTCAACTAAGAATTTCACCGGATCAGATCGAAGGATTGGAGTCGGACAACTATAAAGTTTTTCCGACCCCTGTTTACGCTCGCGCCCACCTGCGCAGCTATGCCCGTTTGTTAGGCGTCGATGAAGCCAAGATCATTTCGCTCTTTAATGCGGCATTGGCTCCGGACGATAAAGATCCGCGTACGTTCATCCGCCGCACGACTCAGGAGCTCGCTCCTTATCACGATGCTCAGCCGAAAAACTTTGTCGGTAAGTTTATTGCCGGACTGCTTTTCTTAGCAGTTGTAATCGCATTGGGTTGGATCGGCTACAACTACTACATGAGTCAAAAAACCGAAAAAGCTGCCGAAGTTCCTCAGGCAGAGGCTACACAGCCGGCTGAGGCAGCCGCTCCGGCTTCTGAACTTGCAAAGACTCCTGAAGCCGTTCCTGTTTTGGTTTCCAACACAACGGTTGAACCCGCTCCTCAGCCCGCTGCCGCTGCTTCGGCTCCGGCCGCAGCAGAAGCTCAGACACAGGCTGATCGGGATGCCGCATTAAAAGAAAAACTGCAAAAAGAAGCTGAGGCAGCAGCCGCAGCGAAAGTTGCTGAAGAAAAGCGCTTAGCAGAAGAGGCCAAGAAGGCAGCTGCCGCTGCAGCGCCGGCAGCTGCTGCTCCGTCTAAACTGCTGACGCTGACTCATAACGAAGCTGAAGGCCGCTGGGATCTCGTGGTTCCGAAATCCGCCAACGGAACGTACAAAGTGACGATCGGTGCCGAAGGCGGGGAATGCTGGTTCGGTGTTTACCAGGACAAGAAGCTCGTTCACAATGCTCAGTTAAAGAGCGGTGAAACTCGGGATTATGAAGTTCCGTATCCTTTCAAAGTCTCCGTCGGCAACCGTGCTAAGGGCTTTGTGAAAGTTGACGGCGCACCTGTTGATCTGAATATCAATAATCGCGCGACTTCTACCGTGTTTACTTTGGTTCAAAAATAACGAATGTCCTCTTCACAAAAAGAACCGATGATTGTCCGCTGGAAGGACAATATCGTTGAGATCGGCGCCGGCCGCCCCGTAGTGATCCAGTCCATGACGAACACGGATACGGCCGATGTCGAATCCTCGACTAAACAAGTTTTAGAGCTCGCTCAGGCAGGAAGCGAGCTTGTTCGTCTTACGGTCAACACTCCGGCAGCTGCAAAAGCGATCGCTGAAATTCGCAGGAGGCTGGATGAAGCAGGCTGCTTTGTTCCGCTGGTAGGCGACTTTCATTACAACGGCCACAAACTGCTGAACGAATATCCCGAATGCGCCGAGGCGCTTTCTAAGTATCGAATCAATCCCGGCAACGTCGGAAAAGGCGACAAGCAGGAAGAAAATTTCCGCACAATGATTGAGCTCGCGAAGAAGTATGACAAGCCCGTTCGAATCGGCGTCAACTGGGGCTCGCTCGACCAAGATCTTTTGGCCCGCATGATGTCGGAAAATCAAAAGCTCGAGAATCCGCTCGACGCAAAAGAAGTACTTCGTGAGGCCTTAGTAAGAAGCGCGGTTGAAAATGCGGATCGAGCTGTTGAGCTCGGTATGAAGCCCTCTCAGGTAGCTATTTCCGCGAAAGTGAGCGGCGTCAAGGATTTGATCGCCGTTTACCGTGAGCTCGAGGCTCGCTGTGCTTATCCTCTGCATCTCGGTTTGACCGAGGCCGGAATGGGACTTAAAGGTACGGTTTCTACGACCGCTGCACTCTCCGTGCTCCTGCTGGAAAATATCGGAGATACGATCCGTGTTTCGCTGACACCGGAACCGGGCCAGTCTCGTACAGCGGAAGTCGAACTTGCGTGCGAGATCCTGCAGGCTCTCGGGATGAGGAACTTCACGCCTCAGGTTGTTTCCTGCCCGGGCTGCGGACGCACGACCAGCTGCCTCTTCCAGGAGCTGGCAAAGGAAACTCAGGATTTTATTAAGTTGAGAATGCCGGATTGGCGCAAGCATAATCCGGGTGTTGAAAACATGAATGTGGCGGTGATGGGCTGTGTCGTGAACGGCCCCGGAGAGAGCCGTCATGCAAACATCGGTATTTCTCTGCCGGGCTCGGGCGAGGCGCCGGTTTCTCCCGTCTTTATCGACGGTAAGAAATGGGGGTCTTTGAAAGGGCCGAAGATGAGCGAAGAATTCCATTCGCTCATCGAAGAGTACGTTCAGAAAAATTACCAAAATGCTAAGGAACAATAATGGCGATTGAAAAGATTCAGGCAATTCGCGGCATGAGCGACATGCTGCCGGAAGATGCCCCTCTTTGGCACTTCTTTGAAAAAGAAGCTTCCTCTCTGGCGAAACTTTACGGTTATCAGCACATTCGTACTCCGATCGTCGAACAGACTCGTCTGTTTAAACGCGGTATCGGCGAAGTGACTGATATCGTTGAAAAGGAAATGTATTCCTTCGTCGATTCCTTAAACGGCGACGAGCTTTCTCTGCGTCCGGAAAACACGGCCTCTGTCGTACGTGCCTGTATTGAACACAATCTTCTTTATGAAGGACCGAAGCGTCTTTGGTACATGGGCCCGATGTTCCGTCACGAACGCCCCCAGAGAGGACGTTATCGTCAGTTCCATCAGTTCGGCATGGAAGCCATGGGTTTCAAAGGCCCGGATACGGATGCCGAACAGCTGCTGATGCTTAACCGCCTCTGGAAGCGCCTCGGAATTGCTCCGGTTCGCCTTGAACTCAACTGCTTAGGCCAGCTTGAAGACCGCAAAGCCTATAGAGAAGTATTGATCCAATACTTCGAGGCTCACAAAGATATTCTGGACGAAGACGCTTCTCGTCGTCTTTATTCCAACCCGCTGCGCATTCTCGACACCAAGAACCCCGACATGCAGGACTTGGTCAATAATGCGCCGAAGCTCTATGACTCCTTAGGCGAAGAATCTAAACAGTTCCTTGCAGACCTGGAAGCAATTTTGAAAGCCGAAGGTATCGACTATGTTGTCAATCCGAGACTGGTCCGCGGTTTGGACTATTACAACCTCACGGTCTTTGAATGGGTGACCGATAAACTCGGTGCTCAGGGCACAATCTGCGGGGGCGGCCGCTACGACCCGCTCATCGGAATGCTGGGCGGACGCGATGCTCCGGCCTGCGGTTTTGCCATGGGCATTGAACGCGTGCTTGAACTCATGAAGGAATGCGGCGTTAAGCCCGAATCCAGAGAATGCGACGTTTACGTCGTTTGGGACAAGGCGCTTTACCTTAACGCACTGTCTGCAGCTGAAAGACTCAGAGATGCTGATATCGCGACGATCATCCACAGCGGCAGCATGAAGTTCGGCAACCAGATGAAGCGCGCCGATGCTTCAGGAGCTCTTTATGCATTGGTGATCGGAGCCGACGAAGCGGCGGCCGGAAAGGTCGGCCTCAAAGCACTTCGTGAAAACCTTGAAGGTTACGGTGAACAGAAGACGCTTACGATCGACGAAGCGGTCTCGTTACTCGGCCAGCACGTTTAAAAAGAAGAGGGAACCGGCGTCCCCTTACGTTTACTTCTTTTTTTAGAAATTGAATTTAGAACCTTTAAATAGACCGGGAGATACATTACATGGCCTATGACTTAGAAGAACAAGAGTCCCTTGCCGAGATTAAGGCTTGGTGGGAGAAATGGGGTAACTTAATTTTGACCGTCGTGACGGTCGCCTGCTTATGCGCCGCCGGTTTTCAGGGCTGGCGCTGGTATCAGATGAAAGAATCGACGGATGCCGGTGTTCTGTACGCACAGATGGTTCAGGCAAGCAATATGAAGGATGAGGCTCGCGTTCAGGCAATCGCCGGCCGTCTGCACGAAAGCTATGCTTCGACGACGTACGCCGGAATGGGGGCTCTGCTTGCTGCGCATAATGCGGAAACCGCCGGTAAGTATGCCGAAGCAGAAAAAGCACTCAAGTGGATCGTTGATTCCGACAAGTATCCCGAACTCAAGCCGCTCGCTTCTGTCCGTCTAGCTGGTGTTTATCTTGATGAAGGCAAATATGATCAGGGCCTGACTGTTCTCAATGCAGTTAAAGACGCTAAAGGCGAAGAAGTTCCTGTTTATGACCGTATGGGCGACCTCTATCTCGCCAAAGGCGATGTTGCCGCTGCTCGTAAAAGCTGGGAAGACGCCTTGCGTCATGCGCCTATGACCAATCCGCTGGTCGGCGTCATCGAAATCAAATTAAATTCTTTACCCAAGGAATAATTCATGAGTACAAAACTCAAGATTGCGGCCGCAGTCGCTGCAGCAGTTCTGCTTTCGGCTTGTTCCAGTCCTAAACATGAACCCATGCCGCTGGTGAAATTTACACCGAGCATGGAAGTCACCGAGGTTTGGTCCAAAGGACTTTCCTCTGCCGAAGGCTTCTTAGTTCCCGCGGTATATGACGATATGGTGTTTGCAGCCGGCGGAAAGACGCTGACTCGTTTAAATGCCAGGACTGGTGAAACCGAATGGTCCGTTTCTTTTAACAGCCCGATTACCGGGGGTGTCGGCTCTGACGGCTACGTTACAGCTGTCGGTCTTTGGGACGGCAATCTGGAAGTTGTGGATGCCGAAGGCAAGGTCAGCTGGGAAAAGAAACTGACAACGGAGCTGGCTTCTCCTCCCGTGGTTTCTCACGGCCTAGTGATCGCCCGCACGATGGATACCCGAGTCTCTGCTTTTGAAGCTTCCTCCGGCGAACTGCAGTGGACTTATCAGAGAAGTCAGCCCGCTTTGACGGTCCGTTTACCCACAAGAATGCTGGCTCATGATAACTTTTTGTTAGTCGGACAGCCGAACGGCCATATCGTGATTTTGGATATTGCCTCCGGAAAACCGATGTTTGAATTCCAAGTCGCCCAAGCGAAAGGCGTGACCGAAGTCGAACGTTTGGTTGACGTTGTCGGGGCGCCGGCCTTCAGCGACAACTTAGTTTGCGCCGCCGCCTTCCAGGGCGCTGTAACTTGTGTGGACAGCACCAACGGACAGACGAGATGGACGCAAAAGATTGATGCCGTCGCAGGTCCTGCCATTGACGAAGACAACGTTTATGCCGTCAGCGTCAACGGAGAAGTCCAGGCCTTCTACCGCGAAAGCGGAGAACAGCGCTGGTCCAATAAGACCATGCTCTACCGCGGACTTTCCGCGCCGGTCGTATTCCCGGGCGCCGTGGCTGTCGGTGATGAAGACGGTTATGTTCATTTCCTTTCGCCGAGAACCGGTGAAGAAATGGCGCGTGTTCGTTTGAGCGGTCCGATCGTAACGCAGGCACAGCCTTTTAGTGCAGGCGCTATTTTCCAAACCAGTAAAGGCGACGTTGCTTATTTGTCGAATAGATAAGAATTATGGTTCCAGTCATTGCGCTTGTTGGTCGTCCGAATGTCGGAAAGTCGACCTTGTTTAATCGCCTGACGCGTTCGAGAGACGCTTTAGTGGCAGACTTCCCGGGTCTGACCCGAGATCGTCATTACGGCGACGGTCGTATCGGCGATAAACCTTACTTAGTCATCGATACGGGCGGTTTTGAACCGATCCGCACCGAAGGCATCGTCAAAGAGATGACCGGACAGGCGCAGTTGGCGATTACCGAATCTGACGTCGTCTTGTTCTTAGTGGACGGACGCGCCGGCTTAACGCCGCAGGATCAGCGAATTGCCCAGAATTTGCGCGAGTCCGGTAAGAAGACCTATCTCGTCGTCAATAAGGCCGAAGGTTTAACGGAAACGGCTAAGGCCGAGTTCTATGAACTGGCCTTGGGCGAGCCTTACACCATCTCCGCCGCCCACGGCGAAGGGGTCAAAGCCTTGATGGACCTTGTTTTGGAACCTTTCCCGACCGAAAAGGAAATCGATGAGGAAGAGGATTTCAAACATAAGATTAAAGTTGCCATTGCGGGCCGTCCGAACGCAGGCAAGAGCACGCTGATCAATGCTCTGATCGGTGAAGATCGTCTGATTGCTTTTGACATGCCCGGAACCACTCGCGATGCGATCGAGGTCGAGTTCCAATATAAAGATCGTGATTACACCCTGATCGATACCGCTGGCCTTCGCCGTAAAGGCAAAGTGTTTGAGGCAATCGAAAAGTTCTCTGTGATTAAAACGCTTCAGGCAATCGAAAGCTCCAACGTGGTTGTGCTTCTTCTCGATGCGCACGCCGGTATTGCCGAACAGGATGCCAACATTGCGGGCTACATTCTCGAAAGCGGTCGTGCCTTGGTGGTCGGTGTCAACAAGTGGGACAGCTTGGACGATTACGAAAGACGCCGCGTGAAGGAAGAACTTGAACGCAAGCTGCACTTCCTGCGCTGGGCCAAGATTGTTTATATCTCCGCGTTGGAAAAACGCGGTCTGCATCACCTGCTCAACGCAGTCAACGATGCCCATACCGCTGCGTTTATGAAGCTCTCTACACCGAAGCTGACACGTGCTTTGATCGAAGCCACGACTCGTCAGCTGCCGCCGAGAGCCGGCGGAGGACGTCCGAAGATGAGATATGCACACCAGGGCGGTCAGAATCCTCCCGTTATCGTGGTTCACGGAAACGCGCTTCAGGATGTTCCGGAAAGCTACCGTCGATATCTGGAAGGCTGGTTCAGAGATAAATTCAAACTCGAGGGCACACCGCTCCGAATCGAATTTAGAACGAACAAGAATCCCTACGCCCAAAAGGCCTAATCGAAGAATTCCCGCCGAGTGCGGGAATTTTTATAAGGAGCCGCGATTGAAGGACGCTGCCCGTTCTGTGCCTCAAATAAGCATTAACAATGATCTTTCCTGACGGCATTTACAGCTAAAATAGTTACTGTAGTAAGAGAATCTGCTGCGGAAACACAGCTCCACAAGGGGGTTGTCGCCCAACAAGAGTCCTTCGATCATAGAAGTGCAGAAGAATTAAATGTGCGCCCAAAATGATTAATACAAAGAACAATTTCGGTGTGCCGCAGCTAGAATTTATTCAGATTTATGAGCGGAAATTTCCGTTTGGAGAAAAACAATGACAAAAGGGCAATTGTTACAAGACCCATTCTTAAACAGTCTTCGTAAGGGACGTATCCCTGTTTCCATCTATTTGGTGAACGGTATCAAACTGCAGGGACAGATCGAATCTTTCGACCAGTATGTCGTTCTGCTTCGCAACACCGTAACTCAGATGGTTTATAAACACGCTATTAGCACTGTTGTTCCGGCTCGCGCCGTACCGCTGGGCAATGAACAGCAGGGAACTGAAGAAGCAGAAACCGTATAGTGGATTATCAATATCAAAAGGGAGACGAGACACCCGGAAAGGTGTGGCTCGTCTCTGTCATTGTGGGCCGCGAAATTCATCGAGACGCGGCACTTGAATTATCAGAATTAGCGACATCCTGCGGCTTCCAAGTTGCAGGTCTGACTGAAGCAAAACGCGATCGTCCGGACCCTAAAACTTTCCTCGGAAGCGGCAAAATCGAAGAAATTAAAAGTGAAGCGCTTGCTAACGGGGCAAAGGCGCTGATTTTTGATGTCGCTTTATCTCCCGCGCAGCAGCGCAACATCGAAAAAGCCGTCGGAATTGAAGTCCTTGATCGGACCAATCTGATTCTGGAAATTTTCCGCCAAAGGGCAAAGACCAGAGAAGGCCGCCTGCAGGTCGAACTTGCTCGACTGACTCACTTGTCGACACGTTTGGTCAGAGGCTGGACGCACTTGGAACGCCAGAGAGGCGGTTTGTCCAAGACCGGCGGTCCTGGTGAAAAGCAGATCGAACTTGACCGTCGAATGATCGCGACGCGCGTCAAAGCGTTAAGAGAGCAGCTTAAGAAACTTGAGTGCCAACGCAATACTCAGCGCAAATTTCGTCAAAGAGGCGAGGTGCTGACTGTCGCACTGGTCGGTTATACCAATGCTGGTAAGTCAACGCTCTTTAATCGTCTGACTCGAGGCGGTGTTTACGCGGCCGACCAGTTGTTTGCAACGTTGGATACGACCGCCCGCAGATGCTTTGTCGGCGGAGATGTGGAAGTCGTCTTAAGTGACACCGTGGGCTTTATCCGCGGATTGCCGCACCAGCTGATCGAGGCTTTTAAATCGACACTGGACGAAGCGGCCCAGGCAGACCTTCTGCTCCATGTCGTCGACTCCTCGACGTCGGCCAGAGAAGAACAGATGACGGAAGTCAATAAAGTCTTAGAAGAAATCGGCGCTAAAGATATTCCGCAGCTGCTGGTTTTCAATAAGATCGACCTGGAAGGCAGGAGTCCGTTTATCACTTGTGCCGAGGACGGAACGCCGAAAGCTGTCGGTATCAGCGCCGCAAACGGTGAAGGCATCGATCTTCTCAAAGACGCCATTCGTCAAATAGCAGAAAAAGAGCCGGAAGAGCCTCAAGAGGCTCCCGATAATGAGGACTGGCTCGCTGAATTTGAGCGGTAATTCCTTCGGGGCCTTCTTTGAAAAAGATCGGCCTCGATTAGCTCTTTGTTAAATGTAATAAGTCTTTAATCTTAAAAATATTATTATTTTTCAAGTGCTAAAATTCTCTGCTCTCTTGTCTAACTCACTCGGACAAGTTCCCTATGTCCTGTGATTTTTAAGGAAATATTCGACAATGTCGCTTAATGACCCCCGTTGGGGCCGAAAAGGCTCGGAGGATGATTCCTCCCAGAAAGAAAACGAAATCAAAGAGCCTCCCAAAGAGACTGATGAAGAACCGAGAAAAGCTGAACCGAGCAAAAACGAAATGCCCGGACGCTTTGCTCAGAACAACAATGACGGAGATTTAGAAGAGCTTTGGAAACAGTTCAACGATCGTCTGAACTCGATGTTGGGCACCAAAGGCAATCAAAATCGCAATGCTCAGAAAGAAGAGCCGTCAGCTTCTTCTCAGACACAAAATCAGAAAAACGAAGACTACGACTTCGACGAACCCCCGTTGCGCAAAGACCACGAATTCAAAAATCAGCAGAATTCGTTCGGCAATGGCGGCGGCAATGGAAACGGCGGCGGAAACTCTTTCCCGCAGTTTAAAGTTCCGTCTTCATTCTCCGGCGGAATGGCTGTTTCCGCCATCGTTATCGCTTTGGCCGCTTGGCTCGCTTCCGGTTTCTACATTGTTCCGGAAGGTCAGAACGGCGTCGTGACGACTTTCGGCCGCTACACCGAAAGTACCAACGCCGGTTTCCGCTGGCACCTGCCTTATCCGATTCAGGACGTTGCTTTGGTCGACGTTTCTTCCGTCCGTAAGGCTGAAATCGGTTTGAGAGGCGGTACACAGCGTCTTAAAGAAGCGCTCATGTTGACCGACGACGAGAACATTGTTGACGTGATGTTCAATGTTCAGTATCGAATTAAGCAGGGCAACGGCGCTGAAGAGTTCTTGTTCCGCACCCGCGATCCGATGGGTGCAGTTGTTCAGACTGCCGAGTCCGCCATGCGCGAAGTGGTCGGCCGCAAGAAGATGGACAGCGTTTTGTTCGAGTCCAAGCAGGAAATTGCAGAAGAAGTTAAAAAGCTGATGCAGGAAATGCTGGACCGCTACCACTCAGGTATTCAGGTTCTGTCCGTCGCCATTCAGAATGCTCAGCCGCCTGAACAAGTTCAGGCCGCTTTCAATGATGCCGTTAAGGCCGGTCAGGACCGAGAACGCCAGATTAATGAAGGAGAGGCTTACGCCAACGATGTTGTGCCTAAGGCCCGCGGTCTGGCAGAACGACTTCGTCAGGAGGCTGAAGCTTACAAGTCTCGTGTTGTCTCTCAAGCCGAAGGTGACGCAAACCGCTTCAATCAGGTCTACGCACAGTATGAGAAAGCTCCGAAGGTGACCCGCGACCGTATGTACGTGGACACCATGCAGCAGATCTTCAACAACACGACCAAGGTAATGGTTGACAATAAGTCTTCCAATAACCTGTTGTACCTGCCGTTGGATCAGTTGGCTAAACGAGCTGCTCCGGCACCGGCGCCTGCAGCTGCGGCCGCACCTGTGCAGCCGAACGTTCCTGCTTCATCTGCCCAGCAGACGCATAATCTGCCCGGCGGAGATCAGCCGCCTTTAACACCGGACGCGAGTCAGCCTACTTCCCGTCTTTTATCCCGCACTTTGAGATAAGGACAGAAAGATGAAAAAGTTACTTTCCTTAGTTATTGTTGTTCTCTTTGGCGCCTTGCTCGCGAGAACCTGCCTTTACACGGTCAACGAGCGTGAGTACGCCTTAGTCTTCATGCTCGGTGAATTAAAGAGCGTTGTTTCTACACCGGGTCTGCATGTCAAACTGCCGTCACCGCTTCAGAACGTTGTCTATTTGGACAAACGTATTCTCACAATCGACACGCCCGCAGCGGACTTGGTTCAAACCAGCGAGAAGAAGAACCTGATGATTGATTCCTATGTCAAGTGGCGTATCAATGATCCGCGCCGCTACTGGGTTTCCTTCCAGGGTAGCGAGCGCGCTGCGGACGACCGTATGTCTGCGCTGCTTCGTGACGTGCTTAACCAGGTTGTAAACCGCCGCACGGTAAACGACATCACGTCCAGCGACAGAGCACGCGCAATGGCAGAAATCTCTGAAGCGCTCCAGAAGCGCGTTTCCGACTTAGGTATTGAAGTTGTTGACGTCCGACTCAAGCGAGTTGATTTCACACCGGAAATTTCTGAGTCTGTCTATCGCCGCATGGAAGCCGAACGTAAGCGCGTTGCCAGCGAAGAACGTTCCAAGGGTGCTGCTGAAGCCGAAAAGATCAAGGCTGACGCTGATCGTCAAAGAACCGTTGTTTTGGCCGAAGCTTATCGTGACGCTCAGAACATTAAAGGTTCCGGCGACGCTCAAGCTAACGAACTTTACGCCAAAGCATTTAGCAAAGATCCGGAGTTTGCGAAGTTCTACCGTTCACTGGATGCTTATCGCCAGTCCTTCAATAAACCTCAGGACATGATGGTGGTGGATCCGAGCAGCGAATTCTTCGACTATCTCAAGAATTCCCGCGGTGAAGCTCAAGCCAATAAACAACCATAAATTTTTTGTGATCTAAATCATGAAGGCCTTCTTGTACGTACTGGGTTTCTGCTTTGTACTTGAAGGCCTTTTACCTATGTTGGCTCCTGATTTATGGAAGCGCGCCGTGAGATTTATCTCACGATTTCCTAGCGAGAAAATCCGTTATATCGGGTTAGAAAGTGTAGTCTTAGGGCTGGTGCTCGTTTGGGCCGGTTCATTGCTTTTTTAGAAAGGATCTTTATGTCAGTATGGCTGCTACCTGAAAATATCGCGGATATGCTTCCACGAGAGGCGAGGGCCATAGAGCATCTTAGAAGTTCTTTCCTAAAACTGGTGACAAGCCACGGTTTTGAAGTCGTCCGTCCTCCTCTGGTGGAGTACGTTGACTCTCTTCTGACAGGAACGGGCGGAGATCTGGATCTCAGAACTTTTAAAATCGTCGACCAGGTAACTGGAAAGACGATGGGCATCCGCGCCGATATGACGCCGCAGGTTGCTCGAATCGATGCTCACATTCTCAATCGTTCGGGTGTATCCCGCCTCTGCTATGTTGGAAGCGTTCTCCATGCACGTCCTCTGCATCCTCTTGCTTCGCGCCAGCCGTACTTGGCCGGTGTTGAAATGTTCGGCTCTTCCAGTGTGGAAAGCGAACGTGAAGTGATCTGTTTGGGAATTGAGTCTCTGCGTCAATTCGGTCTTGAAAATATTTTCTTAGATTTAGGCCACACCGGTGTGGTCAAGGCAATTCTGGACAGTGATCCTGCAAGTGAAGCTGTTCAGGACCAAATTCTCTTTGCTTTGAGTCATAAGGACCGCTCTGCACTTGAGGAGCTCAGAGGTGTTCTTAAAGAGAAAACCGTTGATGATTTAATCCGCCTGACGATGCTCTTCGGTTCGGAAGACGTTCTCAATCAAGTTATCGAAGAATTTTCCGATTATCCGGAAATTCCGGAAATTCTGGAAAGCGTCCGCAGACTCGGTCGTGAATCCGGCGCAGATATCGTCAGCTATGATTTCGCTGACGTTGCCGGTTACAGCTATCACACCGGCGTGACTTTCAGCGTCAATATTCCCGGCCGTTATCAGCCGATTCTGCGCGGCGGTCGTTACGATGATATCGGTGAGCGTTTCGGACGCAAACGTCCCGCGGTCGGTTTTACGTTATACCTGCGCGAGATTATCGCCGTGATGGACACAAAGCGTCCTTATGCGATCTTGGCGCCCAACAGGCTGGACGATGCCGCCCTGCAGTCCCGCATTCGTGAACTTCGCGAAAACGGCGACATCGTGATTGAAAAACTGCCTGAAGACAATGTTGCTTCGCTGGAAGAATCTTTCCGCTTGGATGAAGAATTAGTTTGTATCAATGGTGTTTGGACGGTAGCGGCCCGTACGTCGAACCGTTAATTTTTTAAGAGGATGAAATGAGTAAAAATGTAGTCGTTGTCGGCGCTCAGTGGGGCGACGAAGGCAAAGGCAAGATCGTTGACTGGCTCACCGAAAGTGTACAAGGCGTTGTCCGTTTCAACGGCGGCCACAATGCAGGCCACACACTCGTGATCAACGGCCAGAAAACGGTTCTTCGTTTGATCCCCTCCGGTGTTATGCATCCTCACGTCAAGTGCTACATCGGTAACGGTGCAGTTGTTAGCCCCGAAGCAATGCTGAAGGAAATCGACGACCTGAAGGCTCACGGAATGGATGCCGAAGATCGTATTTTTGTCTCCGGTCAGTGTCCGCTGGTTCTCCCGTACCACATCGCGCTCGACCACGCTCGTGAAAACGCCTTAGGCGATAAGAAAATCGGTACGACCGGCCGTGGCATCGGGCCGGCCTACGAAGACAAGATCGCTCGCCGCGCTGTCCATGTCAGAGACTTGGCAGAACCGAAAGTCTTTGCAGAAAAAGTTCGTGAAAACTGCAAGCTCATCAACTTCCTGCTGGCGAACTATTACAACAGCGAACCTGTCGACGTCGAAAAGATGATCGAAGATACGCTGGCAATGGCTCCGAGAATTGTTCCGAAGATTCGCGACATTTCTCACATTCTCAACACTAAGATGAAGGAAGGCGAACAGTTCCTGTACGAAGGAGCTCAGGGAACCATGCTTGACATCGACCACGGAACTTATCCGTTCGTCACTTCCAGCAACACCGTTGCAGGTTTTGCCAGCCCCGGATCCGGTGTCGGCCCTCAGAAACTCAATTACATCCTTGGTATCACGAAGGCTTACTGCACACGCGTCGGTTCAGGTCCTTTCCCGACCGAACTCTTTGATGAAGTCGGCAAGACCATTGCTAAGAAAGGAAATGAATTCGGTGCAGTGACCGGTCGTCCCCGCCGCTGCGGCTGGTTCGACGGTGCTGCTCTTCGCCGCGCTGTTGAATGGAACGGCTTAAGCGGTCTGGCTGTGATGAAGCTCGACGTTTTGGATGGCTTTGAAACCGTTCGTTTGGGCGTCGGCTACGAATACAAGGGCGAAAGGATCGACATCATGCCTGTCGGCGCTGAAGAAGTTGCTCAGTGCAAAGTCATTTACGAAGACTTCCCCGGCTGGAAAGAACCGACTTTTGGTATTACAAAGTGGGAAGATTTGCCCGTTAACGCTCAGAAGTATTTAACTCGTCTGTCCGAAGTTGCCGGCTGCCCGATCGCAGTTGTTTCTACCGGCCCGGATCGTGCTCAGACAATTTTGCTTCATAACCCGTTTGAATAATTAGGAATAGGAATGAAAGATCTTCACGTTTCTTGGGAAGAATATCGCCGCCTTATTGAGACTCTGGCTTTTAATGTCTATGACAGCGGCTGGAAGTTTGATTCTTTGCTTTGCTTAGCTCGAGGCGGCCTTCGCCCCGGAGACATCCTCTCTAGAATTTTCGATATGCCGCTGAACATTTTGTCGACCAGCTCCTATAGAGAAGCTGCCGGCACGATTCAGGGAAGTTTGGACATCGGTAAGTACATTGCTTCCAGCCGTCCTGACTCTCTCAAAGGAAGAGTGCTATTGGTCGACGACTTGGTCGATTCCGGACTGACTTTGAAGAAGGTTGTTGAGCACCTTCAGAACAACTATCCGGGCGTGACCGAAGTTCGCACTGCTGTTTTGTGGTGGAAAGGCTGCTCTCAGGTTGAACCTGACTACTATGTCGAATATCTCGGAGATAATCCTTGGATTCACCAGCCGTTCGAAGAGTACGACACAATGCGCCTCGGACAGCTGGTAGCCAAAGTAGAGGGAAAAAGAAAACCCGAATAATGATGGTGTGACAGGGCCTTGAAAACCGTTTGCCTTGAGGATAAATAATTTTGCGGCTTACTGTGCCCGGGTGGCGAAATTGGTAGACGCACTCTTCGCGGGCGTGCTGGTTCGAATCCATTCCCGGGCACCAGACATACTTGTCATATCCCGTTAAGCCTCGGTTTTACGGGATTTTTTGTTGTCCGTTTTGGCATATCTCGTTATATTCAGGTTTAGATAACGGAAATTTAACGGAAACGCTAACGGAAATTCTCGAGGCGGATATGGCAGGAATTAGAAAAACTCCTTGCGGTACGTATGAAGTTTACGGATACAGACTTCAGGCGGACGGAAACAAACAGCGATTCTCCAAAACATTTAAAACACGTTCTGAGGCGAGACGATTCAGCGCTGAGTTAGAAATTAGTGCAGAGGAGCGATCCTCTTCAATTACGCTGGCCGCACTGATAGACGAATATATTTCTGAGGTCACTTCTCAGAAACGCTCCAAACGTACAGAAGAAATCCGACTTAGAAGGCTCCAGCGCGACAAACTGGCGGCTAAAACCCTATCTTCTTTTACAAACAGAACGATTGAGAACTACATTGAACGCCGCCTCAGTGAACGTGCTAAAAACCGAGACAACTATATTTCACCGTCCACTGTTAATAGAGAGCTGACAATTCTCTCTGACGTTTTTCAATTCGCTATTAAAAACGAACTCACGGACGTAAATCCATGCCGAGGCGTGGAGAAACCACGGGAGCCCGAGCATCGTGAACGTGTCGCTTCTGACGAGGATATACAGAGACTTCTGCAGGCTAGTGGCTGGGACGGCCACACAGTGCCAAAGAACAAAATGCAGTTGGCCGTGGCCGCTTTCTTGTTTAGCTGTCAAACAGGAATGAGAGCTGGTGAATTATTGAAGATTGAATATTCTTGGATTGATGACAATGTGCTGCATGTACCAGCTGAGGCTACTAAAACATTGTCAAGAAGAGACGTGGCCTTGTCTGCGAGAGCTCGGGAAATTCTTAAATTAGTTATGGAGCTCGAGTATGAACCACGTATTTTTGGCGGACTTAACGATCACAACAGGGATACGTTATTCCGAAAAGTGAGGGATAGGGCCGGTCTTGGTCCAGAGTACGATTCTCAAAACCGACTAATAAAAGAAGGGCTGAATTTTCATGACGGCCGCGCAACTTTTGCGACATGGGCCGCGTCACCTGACCCTGAAACAGGGGCGCCCCGTTTAGATGTCCTGGCGCTTGCAAGACAAACGGGGCACAAAGATTTAAAGATGCTCCAAAGATATTACAGAGCGAGCGCTGAGGAAATAGCTAAGCGGCTGAAATAGCCAATTTTGCACGGGCGTGTCTTTTGTTTTCCATGTAGTCATCAATGTCTTTTGTGTACCATCTGTCACGCCCATTCTCGGAAAAAGCATCAGGCTTTGGGAACTTCGGATCCTTCATAACCTCACGAGCGGCAGATGATCCAGGAGCGAAACCGATTCTCACCTCAACCTCAGGTTTGCTTAACGTGAGCTTTGTTGTTTTCTGGATCAGCTTTTCAGCGATCTGGCTGGAGAGTTTGTCGGCCACCATGCTGGACAATTTGTCATAGTCAATCTCGTTCATTTTGCACCTCCCGCTTCAATACGTCCGATTTCTCGATTCACTTTTTCAAGACAAATCTTGTCGAACTCTTTCTTGTCTTCAGGCTTAATCAGCATCTTGAATTGCTCGATCATGATGTGAACGTCCGCCGCCTCCTCGATAATATGGAGCCAGTGTTCACGGCTCGGCTCTTTAAAGTAATCAATAAACGCCTCTTGCAATTCATCGACTTCTTCCGGCAATTTTTCGTACACCTGATGGTCATAGCCGTAGTGGTCCATAATCATGAGCAGGCAGGAGTAAAACTCCACGGCATTAGTTAGCTTCATTGTTTTCCTCCTGGAGCACTCTGTTTACCTGCTCCTTCAGTTTGTTCTTAAGCTCCATGCTTGCGCCAATCTCTTTGTTGTCACGTTTTTCCATACAGCAGGCGCGGTCCAGATAAAAATAAACGAGGCGGATCATCAGCAGCGCCTCGTCTTTTGTGATTTCAATTTTGCCCATCATTCATCCTTAAAGAAAACTAAAAAGAAACGGTTTGTTCCGGCTTTATTTGCAGCAGGCTTCTTGTCCCCGAACACAGGCTCACGCTCCAGTACGTAAAGGAGCTCGGCCAAAGAGACATCTTTATCAGCCCACTTGAAAATCAGAGTGCCGTTAGGTCGGAGAACGCGCCACGCCTCGTTGAAAATCCGTTTCATGTCCTCGTGCCAGGCCTTTTCTAAATAGCCGTAGCTTTTGGCCATGTCCGACGTTTTGCCGCAGTTGATCAGGTGAGGAGGGTCGAGAATCACGAGATGGAACGAGTTATCGGGAAACTCGAGGTCCCTGGCGTCCATGATCTGATCCGGGTGAATCTCCAACTTTTTGTATTGCCGTGTCCAGTGTGTTTCATCGCGGATGTCCCCAAAGAGCACGGACTTATTGTTCTTGTCGAAATAAAACATCCTGGCGCCGCTCATGGGATCAAGAATCTTTTGCATGATTGAAAACTAAAAAATATCGACACATTTTTGAGTTGTGTCGATTACGTAAACATAACTATTTGAGAAATACGCGGGTAGCCTTGAATGCGCCCCTAGTATCGTTTTCGCACGGGTAATACATCCCTGGATTATTACGACACGGGACATATTTCCAATACTCATGCTGAATATCTTTGATGTCCGAACGCTCTACAGTTTCATCAAAGAAATTCTCAATGGCTTTAATAGCTTCCTCTGCACTGAGCCATCCATAAAGAAGATTTTCTCCATCGTCACTGAAAATGACATCACCTATCTGATATTTGCTCCTCATGCTGTCTCCATAAAAAAACGCCCCAACTCAGGGGCGCTTAATTTGTAAGGATTTCTGGGTTTACTATTCTTTATCCCAATCACCGAGAGCTTCCGAAAAAGATCTTATAAGGGTTAAAACCTGCTCTTTCGACATGATGATGTTATGTACTAATGCACAAGAATCTGCTCCACGCATGAGCAAATATTTTGGTTTTCCAGGAATGAAACTTAATGAAGTAATCACGACCGGATCAAGTGTTTTTAACCTTTCATCTTCCTGTTTTAGTGCAAACGCGGTGACAGCTGGATTTATAAGATCTGCGCTAATTTTTTCCATTTTTATTACTCCCGCTTAGAAAACTTTAAAACATCGTCATCAGGCGGTTCAATATCAAGTTCTTTGAAAGCTAACACGGAAGCATCACTAAGAGTGTCCCAGTTTCTGTAATCGGTATTGAAGTAATCAGTACTAATTCGATTCTCAAACCGTCCATTTAAGTAAACAAGGTAGTTGCCGGAGCGGGTAGGCTTGAAAGTGGGGTATGGGTTCCATCCTTTCGGATCGTAAGGAACTTTTTCAAAATTTTCCTTATTAAGTCTGAGTTGCATTTCCTCGTATGTAATCAGTATGTAATCTGATGGATCATCCATTTGTGCATCGCAACTCTGTGTGACTCTTTCATCCGATAGCAAACGTTTGATCTTTTCTTTCACGAATTCAGGGTTTTTAATTTTCCACATCTTCGTCTCCTTCGTCTTCGTATACGTCGTCAGCAAACGTGTCCACTTCTTCCATGTAATCCCAAAGGTGTTCGAGAACATCTCCTTCGGAAAGAGCTTCGTCTTTAGACAGAGCTCCTGATTTTCTTAGGGCTTTAAGGTCTTCTTCCCACTTCTTGCCGATTACGAACAACTGATTCCAGTAACCTTCTAGGCGTTGTCTGTGGTTTATTGGCTGTTCCATAATTATTTTCTCCTGAGCTTTAATTTCTCTGTTTCGTAGACGAATTTAACGACCTGCTGCATGGCCTCAGTTGCTTCCATTGAGGCCGCGCCTCTGCGCAGTGTTGCAAAGGTAGTTTCAAAGGGTTTGCTCATTTATTTGCTCCATTAAAAAAGCCCTCCGAAGAGGGCACGTTATTTTTCAACTTTGTTACGAGCTTGTATTTTTTCAATCACGTGATTTGGAATAAGGAAACATCCTATTCCAGTGACCGCCAAGACATCGCCAAATTGTTTGTTGTAGAGATCAATCAAAGACTGTCTCCTGCTGCGCAGCCGCTTTATCTCACTGTTTATGGGGAAAATGATCTTGTTCCCTTTGGTCCTGGTTGCAAGAATCAACGGGCAATCTGAAATCTGCTTATCTAGCGTGGTCAATTCGATAAACAATTTTTTGCAATGGTATTCGGCCTGATTCAGTTTAATTTCAAGTCGTACTAACTCGACAAATTCAAGAACCTTGTCTTTCTCCCAGTACTCTTTTTTCCCCAGGAATCGAGATTCTGGAAAGAAAGGGTTCTTTTTTATCTGCCAGAACTTTTTAGCAGGAAGCCCTAAGAGCTTGCAGAATTCATCTTTGTTATAGAGAGGTTGACGTTTATTCTTCATAGTTCTCTCCCAAGCCCTGCACTTGCAGGGCTCTTGGTTTAATGAATTGAGAAGGGAATACAGATCCTGATCATCGAGTACGCCTAGACTTATTTTCCAAAATCCTTCCTTGTTTTTGAACAGTCTGCCGATTGCTGTGTCGTCTAATTTCACGACATACAATTTTTCGCCTTTAGATTCGAATTTAATTTCGCTCATGCGGTGGCCTCCTGTGGAGCTTCAATAACCTCGCCATCTTCAATATTCTTGAAGTCTTCGACCGAGATGGCGTTGATGTCGATTACGTCGTTCGGGTCGATCTTTTCCCCGGCTTCCCGCTTAGCATCGACATTTGCAACTTGGAGGGCCTCGATGGAAACTGGGAGGTATTTGAAGAGGCGTCTGATAACCGTTTTCAGAGCCATCTGTTCAAAATACGTGTTCCAGATGTTCTTTGACTTGGCCTTGGCTTTGACTGCCTCAACTTCGGCGCGAGACATGACTTCAAATTGGTATCCGCCTCCGCGCAGATTTGCGACAGCGTAGACAAAAGTGATGGGCTTTTTAACGCGGTCAGCTTCACAACTCGGCACGTGATGAATGTCCGGATGCAATCCAAGCTGGTAGTTGAACTCGTCACCTTCGTGGACAGCAAAAGCTGAGAGGGACAAAACCTGTCCGGAGCGACGGGCCAAATCGATCATGCCGCGGTAGCCAAGAATTAACTGGCACTGATTTCCATAAGGAACTAGGTAGGCTTGGCCGAGGGCAGAACCAGGCTCAAGGCCAAGTTGTGCCGACTGCATGACAGCACCTAGGAATGAGGCTGGAGTGGTATTGAGAAGGGCTGGAGTTTTACGCAGTTCGGTCGCGGCAATTCTTGCCATTCTGTCCGGGCTTAAATGCTTTGGCACAGCGAGAGCCAGTTGTTTTTTGAACTGGTCGGACAGAACCTGCTGGACGATTGCCGGAGCTTTTGTCTTTGGTTTGGCTACTGGTGCAGAGGGTGCGCCGACTGCTGCGGCGAGTTGGTCGGATGTGGACATAATTTAATTCCTATGAAAAAGCCCCTCGAACTGGAGGGGCTGGGGTTGATTAAGAGTTACGGGAAATAAGTCAGAGGTACGCTCAGGGCAAAAAGAAAGCCACCGTGCGGGTGGCAGACGGATGATATCTCTCTTTCGTCAGAGGCCATATGTGCAAAATTTGCACATGCCACTTCTTGTATGAGCGCTCCTGAAGCTGACTTGGCAAAAAGGACAAAAATAAAGCCCGCTTGTGCAGGCATGAAGGGAATTTGGCTCGGTTGATCCGGCTCAACCGAGAAAGCCTTTTCTTGTTGCACCGTACTGTAGTGCTCGAAGCGAATATTACACAAAACCGCTCTTTTTATCAGTAGAAACCCTGCTCATTTTGTGTAGCCATCAACCTAAAAGGTTACGCACACACACGCATGACGCGAGTGGAGCTCTCTTTTAGATAGTCAAAGTAATCATTCAGGTGTTCCTGTTTGAAAGAGTCTGAGTCGAAGCGCTTGGATGTCTGGGTCTTGTACGTCAAAACCTTCTTGCCGTCAAGCGTGAGAATCTCGTTGTCCTTCATGCTTATTGCAATTCTGGTTTTGAGCGCGTCCTGCTGCTTTTTAAGTTCCTTAATTTCACCAGCAATACGTGCGTACTCACCATAATCAATAGCAAGCTCACCCTGAGCCTCCACAGCTTTTCCGTTACTTTTTCCATATAGCTGAAGTACGTCATCAATGTTGATTGGATCGGGCGGGATTTTCTTCAGAACGTTTTCGTTCCAGAATCGGGAACACTTTTCTTTGATCACTTGGAACACATCCGGACGAGCATCTACCCAGTACATCCGGAAGTCCGATCCTCCAATCAGAACCGCGAGATACATTCCTTTGAGCTTCAGAATGCCGCAATACCATTGAATCTGAGTTTCGTAGTAAAGCGGGATCACGTGCTCGGTTCTGAGGTTGTTCTGCTGGATCTCAAGCTCCTGGCTCGGGCCCCAGAGATCGGCGGTAAAAGCGTTTGCCGTCTTAGCCTCAAATGCGACATCCGTGTTAATAATGCGCTCGACGCCCGTGATGTCGGCATACTTCTCAATTTCTTCAACCTTCAGTAGCGGCCGAACTTTTTTGGCAATCTCCGGATTGATAATTGCCCGGTCGATGTTTGCAATCGCCCAAGGAGTTTCCGGATCGGCGAACTGGTGAGAAACATTTTGAACTCTCTTGCCGGTGCGCAGCTGAAATTCTTTTGCGACCGTATCTTCGAGAACGGTTCCCCAGTAAGCAGGCTCGGACATTCCCTTGTCTTCAGAAAGTCCGAGTTTGTCATTCCAAACATCCAGCGGAGTCTTCCAAGGATTCAGCCCGAGGACGGCTGCCACATCGGAGCCGCCGATACCTGTGCGCCTACCTTCTAACCATGCAGTTCTTTGTTCGTTAGTCATTTTCTACTCCAATAAATAAGGCAGCGAAGGGACCTTGAGACCCCTGCGGTAAGGCTCCCTTTTTCTGTCTCTTCGGTTTTACTTTTGTTGCGTAATACTCTCTGCTCTTCTTGTTGATTTCTTCTATGTGCTCAAGGTAGTAGAGGCGCTTTCTCTCTTTCTCAGTGAGTTTTAATGCCATTCGTTTTCCTTCAGATACTCATCAAACAAAGGCTCAATTTCAGGATGTCGTTCATCCTCACCGTTCTCGGCCAGCTCGTTGATGTGCTCATCGCAATAGCGCGGGATGTACTCTTCAAAGAACTTTTCGAGGAGCCGTTCATATTCAGCTTGCCGTTTTTCTTCCTGCCAGCTCATTTGCCAGAGATCTCCTGGCCCGGGGCATGTTCTCGGAGTTACATGCATAGCAGCCACCGCTGAAAGGCATCGGCGCCGAGGACTAAGGTCAACGTGCCGAAAAACAGGACGAAGGCGATCAGAGCGCAGAGGAAACATGCGAGATCGTCCTCTAACAGATCATCAAATTTTTTATTCATGACAACCTCGAGATTGGGGTGAACCTGCGATCAGTAATCTCTATATGCGATCTCAAACCCAGACCTTTGCCCAATTACTGATTATTCCCGCTTGAAGTACCTCTCAATCGATAAACGAGGGGACGGAGTCCGGGCAAAAATTTCCCTTTCGCAGGTTCAAAACTGTAAAAAACCGCCAGCTCAAGGAGGAAAACTGGCGGGGCAGAGGAGAGAAACTTTTAATTTTTAACGTCCGGGTAGATGTCTTTATCAATCGCTTCCATTGCCAGATCACCGATCGAATTCAACGCATACTCTTTAAAAAGAGCCTTGACTTCTTTCTGGGCCTCTGCAGTGGAAACAATGTGACCGAGATCAAGTGTTATCTCCTTCTTGCCATTGAGCAGGGCAGATACAACAGCACGCTCTGCATAAGCAAGAGCATCAGTTAAGTAAAGGGCCGACCCGCGCTCTTTCAGAAGATCGTCAATGACACAATTAAAGAGCTGCTTTTGCTCGTCCGGTAATAAGATCATTTTTCTCTCCAATAAAACCATGTAAAAAAGACCACATTCAGAAGCTCCCTAAGCGCAAAAATTGGAACTAACAAAATTGGTAAAAGCCTGGGGAGCTTATGAAGATGGTCTGAACTATCAAGTTTTTCTTAATAGTTGAGGGCAACAAAAAAGCCCGCCGAAGCGAGCTTTTCTGAAGAAGAATACTTAAATCTTTTCGTTGATTCCGAACTGCTTTAGAATCTGATTTGCAGTGTGCCTTGATCTACTGTTTCTATCTACTGGACGCTGAATTTTATCGTTGCCCCAAATTTCATGATCTCCCTTACCAGGTCTAAGAAAGTAGAAACCATGGCGTTTTAAGATTGCGGTCAACTGTCGATAAAAGCCGTTCATGCTGTAGCAAACAAAAGTACAGGTTCAAATTTAGGCTCTTTACCTTGAGAGTCGAATATGACATCAAAGGCATCGTCAAATACATATCCAAGCTCTTTTTGTAAACCTTCCCACGTAGGAGATTCAGCTACACAACCAAAATCAGGAGAAAAATCATCGCTCCAAGCGACGAAAACTTTTGCGTCGCTGTCGTACATTACTTCGACTACGACTTTAAGCGGAACGCCTAAACGTGCAGCGATTTTCCATCCGGGAAAACCTACTCTATAAGAAAACATATAACTACTCCAACTCTAGTTACAGTGTGAATTTTAAACGATATACCGCTATATTCCGCTATATCTTGTCATATCAGGTTACAGACGTGCGGGCGAAGAATGTGCTCGTCTTTCCGAGCCGCCACCTCCGCGGGATAATTAATTTGTCAACACTCAATTAACCAATGGAGGAAAAGATGAGTAACTTTGATTTATTGAAAGATGCTATCAAGAATAAAGAAGTAGTCTCTTTCACGTACGATGGTTTTTCCAGAGTGGTAGAACCATTTGTGCTCGGCGATACGCATACCATGCGCCACGCAATTCGCGCTTACCAAACAGCAGGCGGTAGCAGCTCAGGAAATGTTTCTGGCTGGCACCTGTTTTTGCTCGACAAAATCTTGTGGCTATCCAAAACCGGAGAGCATTTCGACGGTGAGCGAGAAGATTACAACCCTTCTGATAAAGGTATGTTGCGTATCTATGCTCATGTTTAGCTAATGCTCCACAGTCGCATGGGCCAGCGGAACAGGCTGGCTCATTGTTGACAGCACAGTCGCTGTCGTGGACTATCTCTTTCATTGTCACTCCTTAAAAACAAAAGTGCCCTCCAGCGTGTTAACCGTCTCTAAAAAAGGAGAAGAGGCCGGAAGGCGCTTATGTTTGCGCTCTTCTCTTACTCTTGCGAGAGCGCTTAGCTCACCCAGTTCACGAGACTGGGACGCCCGAGTTTCTGTTCTTGGTTTTGATTTCCTCATCTGGTTAGCTTCTCGGGACCTCAACGCAGGTTTGCTGTTCTTGATACTGCGTGCATCTCAAATGCCTTTATTTGTCAGAGGTCTCTAGCTGAAAAGTGTTTCGTGGCTACCGTTTGCCTTACTCATTCACTTCACTGACTGCTGGTGTTCGATTGTCTGTCTTCGCGTGACCAGCACCGCCTGCACTTGGCCGTTTCGAATTTTTTCGCTCACAGGTTCTGCTTCTGTCTGCTGCGTCCGGATTTAGTACTCCATGGCCCGGATTCTGAAATTGTTTACCTTAGAGAAACATTAGGCATCTCCTTAAAATCATTAAGGAGAAGTATAAGGTAAAAATTAGGTAAAAACAAGGAAAAATTTAGGAATACCTAAATTATTTCCTAAAATTTTTCTTCGTTCTTGTTGGGCTGATTGTTTGTCTTGGCGTTTTTAGGTAACAAAAAAGCCGCCCCAAGGCGGCTGTTTGAATCTTTGTTTATTTCGAACCGTATTTAATCCATCCTAGTAGCCTTTCCCCAAACGCCATTAAGAATAAAGAAATAGGGAATAGATAAAAGCTTGTTTTCAGCAACAGATTTTCAAAATTGAAAGATGTGAACCGTCTTTGGAAAACATATCTAATAACACGGTCAATATCGGGGCCGTAGGCGATAAAGGAAAAGATAATTCCAATAAGTGAGAGTATTGAGACAATAAACATTACTCTTTTGAAGGGACTGTCAAGATGAAAGGACAAGGATTTTTTTATGGTGCCTTCGTAGGATAAAAGTTTTCTCCCTGCTGTGTAAAACAAATAGCCGAGGCCCCACATTACTCCGCACCAGACAACTGAATGAAGGACATAATCGTATCTGGAGAACCTCAAGTTAGAAACTAAGCCAAAGATAAATACGATCATCAAAAGAAAGAAAATCGCGCCGATAAATTGCAATAAATAGCCAAATATTTTTTTAGTCATGACAGATTCTCCTTCAGGTCTGTTTGTAGCTTTTCTCTATGCTGGCACTCTGTTTGATAAATTTTTGTCAATTCTTTATCAATCACTAACTTAGATCCGACTAAGTCTGTGGGTGGGCTGCAGAGCGCCATGTAATCTAATTCTCTGCCAAGAAAGAGTGATACTCCTTTTCCTTTTTCGAACCATACATCTCCGCGCCTAGCTTGTTCCCAAATAACCGAAAAAGAGATGCCAATGATTTCTTTGCTGTAGGTTCCTAAAGGATCCTCAACAGTATGCTTAAAACAGAGATAACCACGCGTATATTTTTTTCTGAAAAGTTCTTGGCTTAATAAAGTTGCAGTTTGATTCAGCGCATCAGCCGACATCTCCCTTTTTACGCTCGCTAAATAAAACTCAAATATAGGGGCGTACATGCCCCTGGCAGGCCAAGCATCTTCTGTATGTTCAAAAGGTGGCGTGACGTTAAATTTTCTTATTGAATATAGCTGCGTAGGAGCGCTGATACTTTGCTCGCAGAAAAGCATTTTGCCTCTCCTAAATCTTGATCAAACTGATCCGGATCTTTCAATGACTTCTCCGATAATTTGAACTTGCTCAGTGTCTGCTGGCTTAATGGTTTCATCCGGGAAGTTTGGATTTTCTGAATGCACCATTATCGAGCCGTCGATTTTTCTATAAAGCCGCTTTACTCTTAAAGCATCCCCAAAAACAAAGGCATAGATTCGGCCATCGATGATCTCAGTTTTGGAGCAATCAACTAAGACAACATCATGGTCTAGCAAAAGAGGCTCCATGGAATCTCCTTTTACTTTGAAGCGCTTGCAGTCTTCTGGATTGACGTGCTTTCTCTGGAACCATGAACGACGATAAGCAGCTTTGTATTCAGAAGCCAGTTCTTCCAATGTGGAGTTTTGTTCGAAACCTGCCGCAAATCGGATTTTGTACTCAGGAATCTCTACCCAATCATCGTCATCACACACATCCTCCGTCACCAGTACGTTTGGGGATTTCATGGGACCGTTCCCAGTCGCAAGCCATGTCGAGGAGACGCCAAGAACCTTGGCAACTTTGGGAAGGTAAATGGACTTGATGCTTTTTGACTTACCGGAAAACCAATCTGATACAGATGCCGGGGAGATAAAACATAACCTAGCGATGTCACTTTTCTTTAATCCGGAATCACTCAACGCCAAGGTTAAACGCTCTGCCAATGTTGTTTTTTCGTTCATTTGAGTAACCCTTTCTTTATTAGGTTTTCCTAATACATTTTAAAGAAAAATAATTAGGCGCATTGATTAAGTAATTCGGAAAACCTTATAATTTAATAAGGCAAAAATTAGGAAGAATTTAGCTATGCGCAAAAAAACCGATACTCAGACAGCCCGCCTAATCGTTGATTCTTTAGGCGGAACTACAGCTGTTGCAAACATCTGTGAAGTTAAACCGGCCAGCGTTTCCGGATGGCTTAAGTCTGGAATGCCAGAAGGTCGCCTTTTGTTCTTGCAGAAAAAATTCAAACGCATTCCGGTGATTAAACACGCTGTCGCCAACTAACTGGGAGTCGCTATGGCTCGCTATAGAAAAATAGACGTCCGAATGTGGAATGACAGGAAGTTCAGGGAGCTTTCGGATAACGGCAAACTTGCCTTTATTTTGCTCCTAACTCATCCAGATACCACGCAGATAGGAACTATCCGGACACGAGTTTCAAATCTTGCTGATGAATTGGGTTGGCAACGAGATGCCATGTCGCATGCCATCCAAGAAGTCACTTTAAACGGCATGATTGATGTTGATGAGAAGGCAGGGCTAATGGTCATAAATAACTTCCTAAAGTACAACGCCCCTTCTTCCCCGAATGCATTCAAGTCATGGTGTGAATTGATTGATTTAATGCCCGAATGCGATCTCTTGGACAAGCATGTTGCACGCCTGAAAACCTTTGTCGATGGCCTTTCTGTAGGAATGAGAAATGCCATCCCTAATGACTTAATTGATGCCATCAAGGATGCCATGTCCCGTACCAACGGGCAACCATGTCGCATCCAGGAACAGGATCAGGAGCAGGAACAGGATAAGGAAATACACACTCACGAACACCATCGAAAAGCCTCCGAAACTTTCGCGGGGCGTGTGTGTGAAAAAGAGACTCCTTTAAAAACCGTTCCTGTTGAACAAGAGCTCCCACTGCAGAAGACAACTGTTTCCAAAACGGAAACAGTTGAGAAGAAGCCAAAGGCCAAACGACAGAAGAAGGAAAAGATTCCGTGTCCCTTTAAGGACGGAGATCAGATCCCGGAAGATTATTTGGCGATAGCCAGGCGGTATGGGGTCCAAGACCCGCAATCGCTGTTTGATTCTCTGATTGCCTACTGCAAAGCCAAGAATGTCGAGTACGCAGACTACAAAGCGGCATTCACAACATTCTGCATCAATGACAAAGCAAAGCGAGAGAAGAAGAGCCAAAACCAATTTAACAATGCTCCGCCTTTCGAATACGAACCGTCTGGCGGATTCACGGACGAGTTCTACATGCAGGGATGCAAATTTGATAAAGACGGGAATTTAATACTATGAACAATACGAAAGAACCTAGAACCCAAGGCGTTATAAATTCGATCTTGGGCGTGATGACCAAGCGACAGAGAATCGTTAAATGTCCGGAGCACGGTTATTACTTGGCTGATGAAATTTGGGTAGGAGAAGAAATCAAATCTCAGAGCACCTGCCCTCAGTGCATAGAAGAACACCTTGAGGAATGGAAGGCCAAAGAAGAAGCATTCCGCAAGCAACAGGAAGAAGACGAGATTAAACGCCGCACAGAGGGAGCCAGAATCCCTTACGACTACCGGAGCAAGGACTTCTCCACTTTCAAGCCTGTAAACGAAACTCAGCAAAAGGCGCTTGCACTTGCTAAACGTTTCGTGAAAGGTTTTGAAAAGGCTTGGCTGGGCGGATATGGCCTAATCTTTCTGGGCGCGTGCGGGACAGGAAAAACGCATCTTGCCTGCTCAATCATGATTGAGCTGATCCGCAAGCACAAAGGATTTTTTCCGAAGTACTACCGAGCGGCAGAGATTTTCTCAGGCGTAAGGGATACGTACCGCAACGGCTCAAGCTCGTCTGAAGAAGAAGCGATTAATTTCTTCTCATACATTCAGCTCCTAGTGATTGATGAAATCGGTGTTCAAAAAGGCTCGGACGCTGAACGCCGGATTTTGTTCTCAATTCTTGAGAACCGAATGACTAACAAATATCCCACGATCCTAATCAGTAACTTAAACGCAGAAACCCTATCTGATCTCATTGGGGAGCGTCTTTACGACCGAATCAAAGCAAAGTGTGTGCCGGCTCTTTTTATGGGCGAATCAATGCGTAAACAGGCTACTGCTGATCTTTTCGATTGAGGAGCGGTATGTCTGATTCTGCATGGACCCTGCTGATGATCATCTTGGCGCCGGTCGTCTTTATCAACCTTCTCATATTCGGGCTACTCGTGAGAGCTGCTTTCCAACTCAGCCAGGAGAAACATCATGAGGTTTGACTTTTCTTACCTACTCAAATCCCTCGGTTGGATGGGCGGTTTGCTTTATCTGGCTGATGTCGGTTGGTTTGCTTACGACGGCTCAAACATTGATTACTGTCTGGCATTCCTGATCGGCATTGTGATTGGAGCGGTCATCAGCTCCTTCAGGAGACGGACATGAGCGGGTGCTGCCTGTATTGCAAATACGCGGGTGCAGGCTGGATCAGCACTAAAGACGGCTCCATCCACGTGGATAGACATGATGACTTTTACAGGGCCATGAATATCTACTGCAACAACCCTGTGACAGGAATGGATGGTCAGTGTTTCCAAATCTCATTCACCAGGTGCTCTCTTTTTGAACGGGCAACAGATGAACGGATCCAGAAACGAATCGAATTTTATTCAAAGTTTCCGAGATTCAGGACACACGCAGAACTAATCGCACAAAGACGATAACCAAGGAGAAAACAAATGGAAGTTACTTTGATTGTTATTGCAGTTACTCAGATTTTTTTATCTATAGCGATTGTTTTCCTAAGTCTTACCCAGAAAGACATTCGCAACTCGATGCAAAGCTTGTCGGAGATTTTTCGAGAGCTGGAGTCTCAGACGGTTTCTAAAGATCAATTGCGGGAATAGATGATGAATGACATTGACGAATCGCCAGGCGGATCTGTTCGGAGATTCCATTCCCTACTGCCCAAGGAAGCTCAAAGGATTCTCCGAGACAGCGTCCGGCCTCGAAAGAGAGAAGGCAAGGTACGACGAGAGCTGTGAGTACAGGAAGCAATTGCTTGAGCTAAGAGCCAATATCCGGAGTTTTTCAGATCTCAGCGTTAAGCCTTCCACGGTTTCTCTCTCAGATAGGTCTGCCCGGGTAGGTGAATCCAGTCCGCATGCTAAGTACACGGATGTTGAGTTGATTCACTGCTTTGACCTTAGGCTGGCAGGTCTTTCTCTGCGGGAGATTTCACGCAAGATGGACATACCTGTCCGGACACTTCGAGACATCTTTTCCGGGAATCGTCGCGCTGTCATGCCAACCCAATTCAAATAACAACCAAACCCAGGAGGGAACAACAATCATGTCAATGATGAGATTCAAAAGCACCGATGATCCTGCATACAGGGAACTGCTGGCCAAAACAAAAACCAAAGCCGGCCCCATTGTCCTGAAGAAGATCAGTGGTTTTGTCGGAGGCAAAAAGAACGGGTTTGCCAAGGGCCGAATGAAAGCCGGGCAGATGAATGAAACAGAGAAGGCTTATGCCGCCTACCTAGAATCCGAACGTATCGCAGGCAGGATCAAGGCTTACTGGTTCGAGTCCATAAAGCTAAAAATCGCCGCGGATACTTGTTGGTATAACCCCGATTTTCTCGTGCTTACGGCTGAAGACCAGCTCGAACTGCATGAGGTTAAGGGATCGCCCAAGTTCTTCGCAGACGACGCGAAAGTGAAGACGAAGGTCTGCGCGACTGAGTACCCTTTCCGCATGCTCGTTGTTTATCCGGAGCGTGGTAAGGGGTGGACTTATCAGGAGTTTTGAGCGATGCCCCGAAAGAATGAAGAACAGACCAAAACGCAGGCTCCCTTAGGGACCGCAACACTGCTGCCGAGAAGGGCTGCGGAGTATCTGCAGCAGGCGGCCGAAGAAGCAAAGGCTCTGCCGCCTGAGTCAATGCGGCGCCGGCAAGTTATCGACAAAGCAATCATTCTGGTGAAGCGTGAGTTCCCCGAATTCTTTTTCCGTTAAACGCATGATTGCCGTGTCTCGATTGGGCGTCCCGGTCGGTGAGGATTCGCCTCATGCGAAATACACCGACAGGGAAGTTGATCTTGTCCTGCAGTTGCGCGGCGAGGCATTCAGTTATCGGCAAATTGCCCGGATGATGGAAATGCCTCGTAGCACCGTCTTTGCCATCTGCACGGGATTGATCCGGGGAAAGATTCCTCACGCATATCGGAGACAGAAGTGACCAGAAAGCTCACAGCTATGCAGCGCAAATTTGTCAATGGATATCTGAAAGGGATGACGGCTACTGAAGCGGCTAGAAAGGCAGGCTACTCGCCGAAAAACGCCGGTAATGTCGCCAGCGAACTACTTGGAAAACCCTTAATCATTGCAGAGATAGAAAAGCGCATGAAAAAGATTAACGAGAAAACAGATTACACAGTGCAGAAGTGGCGGGAAGAGCTTCTGGAGATCCGAGAAACTTTGTCGGAGAAAATCCCCGTTTATCAGAACGAAGACGGCGAAGTGATCATGGGCCTCAAGGATGCACCGTCTCTGCTTAAGGCTTATGACATGCTCGGCAAACACTTAGGCGCCTACTCGAAAGACAACGAGAGCAAGTTAGAAGGCAAGATCGAGTTTGTTTGGGATGACGGCAAGAAACAGACGGAGAAGGAAGAATGAAAGTTGTGATTCCTTACCGTCCCCGCTTTCCCCAGGACGAGATTCACAAACAGCTCGAGACACATCGATTCTGCGTTCTGGTTGCTCACCGACGCTTAGGCAAGACAGTTCTGTCTGTGAATCACCTCATCAAGCGGGCCATTACGGACCGTAAAGAGCGCGGCATGTATGCCTACCTTGCTCCATTCCGTAACCAGGCCGAGCAGATCGCTTGGGGATACCTGAAGCATTACACATCGCAAATCCCTGCAATCTCGATCAACGAACAAAAGCTCTCGATCCTTTTGCCTAACGGTGCAACGATCCGGATCTTCGGTGCTGATAATCCGGATGCTTTGAGAGGCATGTACTTTGACGGCGTAGTGATCGATGAGGTTGCGCAGATTAAACCCACGCTCTGGGGAGAAGTGATTCGTCCGGCACTGGCTGACAGAAAAGGATGGGCCGCTTTCATCGGAACTCCCAAAGGCATCAACCTCTTCTCTCAGTTATACGATCAGGCTTTGAACCTCATGAGCAAAGGTGATCCGGACTGGATCGCGATGCTTTATTCCGTTGAGCAAACTCATGTCATTGACGAAAAGGAGTTGGCAGCGCTCAAGGTAGAAATGTCTGAGAACGAGTACCGGCAAGAGTTTCTCTGCGACTTCTCTGCCGCTCAGGACAATGGTCTTATTCCGATTGACGATATTCGGGCCGCGGCCAATAAGTTCTATCGAGAGAGCGAATACATGGGCGCTCCGCTCATTTATGGCATTGACGTTGCCCGCTTCGGATCCGATGCCTCGGTCATCTTTAAGCGCAGAGGACTCGTTGCCTTTGAGCCGATTGTTATCCGGAAGTTTGACAACATGGCATTGGCTGATCGCATTGCGGTAGAAATGGCCAAAGAAAAACCCGAGGCCGTATTCATTGACTCAGGCGCCGGGCAAGGTGTGATCGACAGACTTCGCCAGATGCGGTTTGATGTCGTGGAGGTTCCTTTCGGAGCACAGGCCATCGACAAAGAGCAGTTCGCAAACCGCCGCATGGAGATGTGGTGGCACATGGCCCAATGGATTAAGCAAGGCGGTGCGATTCCTCCGGATCCCGTTCTGCAGGGTGACTTGGGCGCTCCGACTTATGGCTACACACCCAAAGGCCCTAAGATTCTCGAGGCCAAAGACAAACTCAAGGAACGCATCGGACGATCTCCGGACTTAGCAGACGCTTTGGCTCTGACCTTTGCCGCTCCCGTGGCTCCTAAACTTTCCCGAAGTATGGAGCGCGCCATCTACGGCGTGAATGATTCCTACGATCCCCAGGAAGCCTTTGAATCCGAGTATTGGAACTCATAACACCGTCCATAAACCCTGCGCCTGAGCCTAGACAATGGGCTCATGAAAATCATTGACGCGTCCTTAGTTGAAATCATTGACCGTTGCCGTGAGCTTATTGACTCGGCAATGTCGGAGGCAGGCTTGCCTAACCGCAGGGCAGTTCCGGATCGTTCGATCTACCGAATCTTAAGCGAAGGCACAGACTCCTTCGGCCTCATTGTTGAAGACCAAGGTAAGCCCGTCGGGTTTGCTTCTGTCTTTGTCTTTACGCACCAGCACAGCGACGAAGTCTTCGCACAAAACGATGCGATCTATCTGTCGCCGGAATATCGCAATACTTCAATCGGCGGCCGCTTGGCAGTGCTGGCAGAACGTAAAGCAATCGAGGCAGGCGCCAAGTTTTTCCTATGGGACGTGCCCGAGGATTCTCCTCTGGCTAAGGCACTCGCAAAGGGAGTGCAGGGCAGAAAGCATCTTTTATTTTTTAAGGAACTTTGATCATGGGAATGACTGCAGCAGTTATCGCGGGCACATTAGTGGGTGCCGTGACTTCGGGGTTGAGCGCTTATGAGCAGAAACGTACCGGGGATCGTCAAACATCGGCCGCCAAAGAACAGCTTGCTCAGCAGCAGGCCTTGGCTCAGGAAGAAGATCAGGCCCGCAACAAAGCAAACCGCAAGCAGGCCGATCTTGACGGTCTTTTGGCAGACAACACGATTGACAACGGATTGGGATCCACGCTTCTGACAAACGGCAATGCGGCTCCCCTGAACCCTGGCGCGCTTGGCACCGGTTCCTCTTTACTCGGAGGCTGATCATGGGAGCAGTATCGTCTGTGGTCCACGCTGTGGGCAAGGTGGTCAAACCCGTTGTGAAGGCGGCCGCCAACGTTGTCACTGCGGGAGCCTACAACCACATGCAGAACAAGAAGGATCAGGCTCGAAAGGCTCAGGCTCAAGCCGCACGTCAGCAGGCACAGGCTGAAGAGCAGCAGTCTCAGAACGCCAACATGGCAAACAAAAAGCATGCAAATGTCGGAGACACGGTTGTTGATGACACTCCGGAAGGAATGAGTGAAACGGTTCTGGCAAGTGAAGCGGCGCAGGATGAACGCTTCAAACTGCAGAAGAAACAGCTTATCGGGGGATAGTTATGCCCGCAGACATCAAGCTTATCAATCAGCGCTTCGAGAGCCTCAAACAGGAGCGCAGTTCCTGGGAGGATCTGTGGCGCGATATTCGCGACTACTGTCTTCCGGACTTAGGATGCTTCTCAGGTGAAGATGCAACTCAGGGCTCAAAGCGTTATCGCAAGATCCTCGATGCTGAAGCAATTGACTGCGCGGATGTTTTGGCCGCTGGTTTGCTCGGCGGCGTCTCGTCTCCTTCAAGGCCCTGGCTGCGTCTGACCACAATGGATCCTGACCTCGACAAGAATCCCGCTGTCAAAGAGTGGATGACGAAAGTTCAAGACCTTCTGCTTCTCTACTTCTCAAAGGCCGAATGCTACAACGCGCTTCACCAGAGCTATTTAGAGCTTCCTGTATTTGGTACTGCATGCACGATCGTTAAGCCTCATCCGGAACAGCTCATCTCCCTGCAGAATCTCACAATCGGGGAGTACTGGCTGGCTGAAGATGATTACGGAAAGGTCGATACGATGTATCGGCGCCTTTCTCTCACTGCTAAACAAATGGTCCAGCAATGGGGTTTTGAAGTCGTAAACAATGATGTTCGGCAGGCATTTGAGAAAGATCCCTTTGCCCGCTTCAATGTGATTCACGCGATTGAACCTCGAATTGAACGTAATCCGGATAAACGTGACAACAAGAATATGCCCTGGCAGTCTGTTTATTTTCAGGAAGGAGTGCAGGACAAAGTTCTCTCGGAATCCGGCTTTAGAAACTTTCCGGCACTGTGCCCGCGCTGGATGACCTCCGGCGGTTCGGTTTATGGCCGCGGACCCGGCGCCAAGGCTTTGAGCGCTCAGAAGTCCTTACAGAGATTGCACCTGAGACTCGCGGAGCTTGTGGATTACGGAACAAGGCCGCCGATTCTCTACCCGTCCACGCTTAAAGATCAACTGAGCCAGTTCAAGCCTGGCGGCCGCGTGGCCGTCAACCCGCAGGAAGCTCCGATCATCCGCTCTATGTGGGAAGTGCACACCGATCCGCAGGCAATGCTGGCCCTGATTCAATCTACCCGGCAGGACATTCAGCGCATCTTCTTCGTCAACGTGTTTCAGATGATCGCGGCAACTGCCAATCAAACCGACCGCACTGCGACAGAAGTTCAGGCCCTCGAGCAGGAAAAAGTGATGATGCTCGGGCCTGTGTTGGAGCGCCTGCACACCGAGCTTCTTGACCCGCTTGTAACAAATGCCTTTGGCTTCATGGTTGAGTACAACATGCTCCCGGAAGTTCCGGAAGAACTCTACGGCAGAGAACTTTCGATCGAGTACGTCTCTGTTCTGGCAGAAGCTCAGAAGAACGCATCGGCCAACGGCATTGTGAGAACGGCTCAACAGATTGGCCTTCTCGCTCAGATCAATCCCCAGGCCGTGGACAAGCTCGATGTGGATGCAACGATCGATCAGCTTGCAGACATGAACGGTGTTCCGCCGTCCTTGATTGTGACAGGACAGAAGGTTGCCCTTATTCGCCAGCAAAGGGCCGAGCAACAGCAGGCGCAGATGCAGGCCGCACAACTTCAGCAGGCAATGACAAGCCTCAAAGATCTAGGGCAGGCAGCTGACTCTCAGGGCCTGCAGGAAGCTTTCTCTGAAGAGGGAGCGCAGTAAGCGTCCATAAACCTAAAGGGCCCTAAATGACAATGACAGACATAGATGATCCGCTTCTCGAAATCGAACAGCGGGAGCTGGCTGAAAAGGCAGAGAAACAAAAACTCAAGGAGCTGGAGATTGCCATCAAGAAAACTCTTGAGACAGTCGAAGGCCGAAGGGTCTTTCAATGGATTCTCGACATGACGGCCGTCGACAGCTCGGTCACGTCTCAGGACATGACGCTGATGACAATAGCTTCTGCTAGGCGCGACATAGGTTTGCAAATATTGAATCGACTCAAGGGCATCAATCTCGAGCTGGTTCGCAGAATGGAGAACGAAAAACTAAATGGCTGATACCGCTGAAACCACCGTCAATGAAGCAGGCGCTGCCGCAACTGAAGGCAACGTTCCTCCTGCAGATCCTACTCCGGCACATCAGGAGGCGACACCTCCGGCACAGCCCGAAACCTCCGCTGAAGCTCCTCAACCTAAGGACGAAGAACCTGAAGGCATGGGCGCAGACGAGGAAGAAGGCGAATCTAAAGAGGAAGCCGAAAAGAAGGAAGGCAACGACGTTTTAGGCGCGCCAGAGAAAGGTTACGACGAAACAGGCATTGAACTTCCGGAAGGCATTCAGCTCGATGAAGGAGCGATTGAGGCGTTCAAGAAAGAATGCAAGGACCTGAATCTTTCTCAGGCCGCTTACTCGAAACTGGTCACAAATATGACCTCTGTTTTGGCAAAGCGTGCGGAGGAACAGTCTGCTCAAGTCAAGCAGGCCCTGACTGCTGAAGCCAAGGCTGACCCTCAAATTGGCGGTGCGAACTATGCGGCCAACCTTAAGAGCGCAAGCCGCTTTTACGCAAAGTTCTTTGACGCTGAGACTCGCCAGTTCTTCGAGTCTGTCGGCCTCAATCGTCATGCAGGATTCATTAAAGGGTGCCTTGCCGCTCAGCAGGCACTCAGCGATGATGCCGTCGTAAAGGGCGGCAGGTCGGGTGAACTCTCAACAGCCGAGCGCGCCCGGGCTTTTTTCCCTAACTCAAAGATGAACTAATTTTTAGGAGTAATTACGATGGCTGCTGAATATCCAACACTGGTTGACCTCGCATCGAGACTTGACCCGAAAGGTGAGATTATTCCGATCGCTGAAGTCTTGTCTAAACGAGACCCGATTCTCAAACTCCTCAGATGGAAAGAGTGCAACAAGACGGATGGCTACCTTCATGCCATCCGAACTGGCATCCCTGAACCGACTTGGCGCCGCCTTTATCAGGGCGTTCAGCCGCAGAAATCCACGACCGCTCAGGTCACCGATACCTGCGGAAACGTTGAAATGTACGCTGAAGTCGATAAAGACTTGGCTGACGTAAACGGCAACACAGCAGCCTGGCGCCTGTCTGAGCAGAAACCGTTCTTTGCCGGTATGGGCAACGATATGGCAAAGACAATGTTCTATGGTGATATCGATGCCGAGCCGGACAAGTTCATGGGCCTTGCCGCTCGTTATAACGACACGAGCTCTACAACTCCGTCCTCTCGCAATGTCATTAAGGCTGTGAGTACCGGAGCTACGACCAAGAAAGTCACTTCGATCTTTATTGTGTCGATGGATCAGTTCTTCGGCATCTATCCGAAGGGATCCAAGATCGGTTTACAGCACACCGACAAGGGCCAGTGCACTCACATGAACTCCGACGGCTCCATGTATGAAGTCTATCGCGACCACTACAAGTGGCAGGCAGGTGCCGCGCTTAACGACTGGCGCGGTGTGGTCCGTGTCTGCAACATCCCGATCTCCGACGGTGCTGTCGACATGGGTTCCGAAGATCTGATCAAGAAACTGATCGTTGCAAAGAACCGTATCCCGTCAGACCTTCGCACAAATCTTCACCTTTTCTGTGCTGAAGAAGTGCATACCGCTCTTGAACTTGCCGCTTACGCCAAGAGCACAAACGTTCTCAAAGTTGTTGAGGCCGCCGAACAGTTCAAGACCATGTTCTTCGACATTCCGATCGAAGTGTCTGATTCCATCAGCCTCACTGAAGATCTTGTTTCGTAATAGGAGAAAAAGATGAGATTCGATTCCAAGCTTATGTTCAGTGACGGCCAGTCCCTCTCCGGGACTTCCGGAACATCAACGAACACTCTTGACCTGAATAAAGCCGGAGTTTCTGAAGGTGAACTCTACGTCATCTTGAGTGTTTCTGGCTCCGCTCTGCCGACCTCTATCGAGGTTCTCGGCGGTTCTGCCAGCACTTCTGTGACTGATACCGTAGCAACGGCTTACGGTACAGATACGGCAATCAAACTGCCGCAAGGCTGTCCGCGTTACCTCAAGCTGTCCTTTACCGGCACTGCAATGAGCTGCAAGGTAACAGCAGGCATCTCCCTTTGCGCATCCTCTCCGAAGGGCAAGCGCATCGGTGACTATGCAGCCGAGTAAACAGGATTATTCCTAGCGAGCATTTTGGGGGCCTTGCGCCCCCTCTTTTTTAGGAGCAAACATGTCTTCTGTTGTCGACATCTGCAATATCGCTCTCTCGCGACTGGGAGATAGAGCGACAGTGACCTCAATTGATCCGCCGGAAGGAAGCGCGCAGGCCGATCATTGCAGGCGCTTTTATCCCATTGCCTTAAAAACTATCCTTGCCGCCTATAACTGGAGCTTTGCTACAACGCGCAAAGAGCTTGCACGTTTGACAGTAGAGCCTATCGGAGGCGGCTATGCATTTCCGATTCCTGCGGACTGTGTGAAGATCATTTATGCCTATCCGGTTGACGAAAATGGAAACGCAACTCGACAGACTCTTCATTACGTCCGAGAGCTGATCAACGGACAAGTCTGTTTGGTGGCAGAGCAGAAGCGTATATGGATTAGGTATATCACCACGGAGGTTAAGCCTGAAAAGTTCTCTGATGTATTTTCTGACGCCTTGGCTTTTCTCCTTGCCTCTAATCTTGCGGGCACTGTTGTTCCGGGGATGACGGGTGTGCAGATGGCGGCTGAGATGATGCGGTTTTACGAAGATAGACTGTTAAAAGCACAGGCTCAGGATGCAGTTCAGGACAGAGATCATCTGAGCTATAAGCCTGACTTTATCGGTGACTACGGTGACTGGGGGAGGGACGGACATGAGTGGCTCAACTAAAGTCCTTCAGCGCTCTTTTGCCGGCGGTGAAATTTCTCCGGAAATGTTTGGGCGAACAGACGATACAAAGTATCAGACAGGCCTTGAGACGTGCCTGAATTTTCTCTGCCGTCCCCAGGGCCCGATTGAAAACAGACCCGGCTTTGAGTTTGTGCGTGAGGTCAAAGACTCAAACAAGAAGGTGCGGCTGATTCCGTTTATCTTTAACGCTCAGCAAACCTTCGTTATCGAGCTGGGGCACAAATACGCCAGATTCCATTCCTTCGGCGCAACGTTGATGAACGGCAATCAGCCATACGAAATCACAACGCCATGGGATGAAGATGATCTCTTTGAACTTGAGTATGTGCAGTCAAATGACATCATCACCGTGACGCATGAGGATTACGCTCCGACGGAGATCCGGAGGTATTCCAACACCGATTGGCGACTGGCGACGATCAGCTTCTCTTCAACTTTGGCCACGCCCACAAACGTGACCGCTGTCAGAGAAACGACTACGGGCAACGAGGATAAGAACGCCGACAAGTACACGTTCCAATATAAAGTCTCCTGCCTCAATGCTGATAAGACAATCGAAAGCGAACCGAGTGCAGCAGTCTCTTGTACCGCCAACCTCTATGCCACAGGTACGACAATCAAAATCTCATGCTCGGCCGTGTCCGGAGCAAGTTACTGCCGCTTCTACAAGAATCAAGGCGGCATCTATGGTTACCTAGGAGACTCGGAAACCACATCGATCATCGATGACAATATTGCTCCGAAGACGGACATCACTCCTCGACGATATGACTCAGTTGTCTCTTCCGGAAATTATCCGAGCGCTGTAGGTTACTTTGAACAACGCCGCTGGTTTGCAGGTTTTAAGACTGATCCTCAGCGTGTGGTTGCTACTCGTTCCGGCACAGAGAGCGATATGACTTACTCCCTGCCGTCTAAGGACGATGACCGCATCAACTTTAGGATCGCGGCAACAGAGTTCAATAAGATTCTGCACATTTCTCCGTTGTCTCACCTGATCCTTTTAACAACGGGCTCAGAGATACGAATCAGTCCCCAGAACTCTGACGCGATTACGCCTTCTTCGATTTCTGCTCGACCTCAGAGCTACAACGGGGCCGCGACAGTCAGACCGCTCGTTTACAACAACAATCTGATCTTCGCTTCGGCTCGTGACGGCCATGTCCGAGAACTCGCATATCAGTATCAAGCAGGCGGTTTTGTGTCCGGAGATCTGTGCCTGAGAAGTCAGCACCTCTTTGACTTCAAGACGATCAAGGACGCCACGGCACAGAAGGCTCCGTACCCCATCATGTGGTTTGTCTCCTCCGACGGAAACTTGCTCGGCCTCACGTATATTCCTGAACAACAGGTCGGCTCCTGGCACCGTCACAACACAGACGGAGTTTTTGAATCCTGCTGCGCTGTTTCAGAAGGCGTGGAAGATGCCCTTTACTGCGTGATCAGAAGGACAATCAACGGAAGCCAGAAGCGCTATGTTGAGCGCATGAGAACACGAAACTTCAAGAATTTGGCTGATGCCTTCTTTGTCGATTCCGGCGCGACCTACAACGGGACGCCTACGACCACGATCTCCGGAATTGATTGGCTCGAGGGAAAGACAGTTTCTATTTTGGCCGACGGTGCTGTCCAGCCTCAGCAGAAGGTTGTAAATGGCAAGGTCACTCTCAACCATGAAGCATCGGTGGTTCAAGTCGGTCTTCCGTATCAGTCGGATGTGAAAACACTTCCGGTCATCCTCCAGGATCAGTCCGGAGGTATGGGCAGGGTTAAGAACGTCTACAAGATCACAGTTCGGGTTAATAGAAGTTCCGGAATCTTCGCAGGCCCCAGCTTCGATAAGAATGACCTTGTTGAATACAAGCAGAGAACGATCGAGCCCTGCGGATCTCCTCCCGCGCTCAAGTCGGATGAAATTGATCTTCAGCTTTATTCAACATGGACTCGAGGCGGTCAGGTGTGTTTGAGACAGCTCGATCCCCTGCCGGTCACAATGCTGGCCCTGACCTGTGATCTATCAGCTTAACGTCCATAAACATTGAAGCTTCGCCGTTACCTTAAAGAAAAATTGAGGTAACGGCTCATGGGTAAGTACGATCAATATGCTGGCGAGGATCTTGACGTTCCTCTGTACGAGGGACAAGGCTCCTCGTCAAGTTTTTCTAAGATAACTTCAGACGCGGCAAACGGTCTGGGCAGTTTCGGCCTTGGATTTTCGATGGGGCACAATGCGGTCAACGGCATTGTTGCTCCGATCCTTGCCTTTCGCCAGGCGAAGCAGCAGAAGCAGCTCTACAAGATTCAGGGCGAGATTTCAAAATTGCAGGCGCAGTCTTTCCGGACAGCGGCAGAAGATGTTTTGAAGAGAGCTCAGCAGGAAGTTGCCGCAGTTACTTTTCGTGCCGGACAAACAAAAGCCACTACTCGAGTAGCTCAGGCGGCCAGCGGTGTAGCGCTCGGAACCGGTAACACTGCGGAAGTGATGGCCTCTCACGACATCGCCAAAGAGATGCAGGTCAATCAAATCCTCGCAAACGCCGTTGCCGAATCTTTTGGCTATCGGCGCAGAGCAGTCAATTACTCAAACAATGCAATCGCTCTTAACGCCCAGGCTAAAAACATCTCTCCCTGGGCGTCGGCCGTATCCACTGGCATGAGCATTCTCATGAATCCGAACGGAGCTAAGGACAATCCTTTAGACCCTAACTCAGGATCAACGGGCTCCGGCTATCTCGATAACGTCGTGAGCATCGGCAAGTTGTTCACGAGCGGCGCCGGCGGTATGAGCGGAGGAGCAGGAGTCTAAACATGGGAACAATGAAACTTCCTTCAGTTGACAATCCCTACAGCGTCCCGGTGTCTGTCACTCAGCCGGGCGGAATGCATTCTGAAATCATCACTGCGCCTGAGAGTCCGATGTCAGTTCGGCATGCCGGCGAAGCAATGAACAAATTGTCCGGAGATCTCAGGAATGCATACGACAAATGGCAGCTGGAAATTGATAAGACTCGCCTGGATGACTTATCGACGCAACTTGAACATGCTCGCATAGACCTCAGAGTTAATCCGGAGAACGGATACGAAAGACTTAAAGGCGTAAACGCACTTGAACGTCCGGACGGCAGAAGCCTGAATGATGAAGTCAGTGATGCCTTCAAACAGCGTTATGAGAAGCTGAGAGAGCAGGCTGGAAACGCTCGAGTCCGCAGTGCCTTTGATCGTCTTTATCAGGCCTCGAGCCTGAAGCTTAATGATCAGGTCAACACCTATGTCACGAGCCAACAGCTCGAATACAAAGACGCAGTTCTTAAAAATCAGCTGAGCCTTGCTCTTAACCAGGCCGCTGACGCCGACCCCGAAACAGCAAAATCAGGGCTTGTTGCGGCTCGTTCTATTGCTCAGCAGATAGGAGGTTTCCACGGCACGCCTGTCGACATGATCAAAGTCCTGGGGCCGATCCACGAGCTCCGAGTGAGCAATATGATCGATGCGGGCCAGCTCTCTCAGGCCAAGGCTTACATTGCTCAGCACAAAACCGAGATGGGCCCGAAAGCAGGGCTCAGATTAAAGTCGGCAATGCAGATGGCTTCAGATCGAGCGACTATCAACCGCTACACGGATGAAATTCTCAAGAAGGACAATGGCAAAGCCAGAGAGCTTTTAGACAACATCAATGCTGTTCCGGAAAAGTATCGCGCCGCTGTCAAAAACAAGGTGTACGGAGCCAAGAGAGAGCAGGAAGCGCTTGAGAAGGCGACAAACTACGACAATCTCAATCAGGCTTTTCAGTTCGTAGATAACGGTGAGGAAGTTCCCGCCTCCCTCATGTCGACAATCAAGACGAATGACCGCGTCGGATACGAGAAGATTCAGCGGGCAATCGAGCATCAAAAGTTCCCTTGCACTGAGGATGATCCTGCTGTTTTGGGGAACCTTGAAGAGTTGGCAGAAAGAGATCCGGAAGAGTTTGCTCAGACTAACTTTGATCAGTACCGCGGTTACCTCACAAAACAGACCATCAAGACTTTGAAGTACAACGTCGAGAAACTCGACGATCAGCAGTACAAGGCTTTCATGGCCAAGGTCAAACAGCGCTGCAATGACGAAAAATTCAACGCTAAGAAGACGAAGAATGCTGTCCTGTGCGCTCAATCTCTTTATGCGGCTCGAACCCAGCAGGCAGAGAAAAACGTCCTGAGCAATGACACATTGAACTCAATGGTCAACACGGTGTTTGAGGGACAAAAGCCAGGTTTCTTCTTCGGTTACAACGATGTATCGGGCGCTGACTTCAGACAAGAGAAGAAGTTGGAATGGGAAGCGCTGCCTCAGGCCGGATTCCGGACGAAAAGAACGGAAGCAGACAGATTAAATGAAGTGAACAAAATCCGAGTTCAAGAACTCAACCTTCCTCCTCTACAGAAACTCACTAAACGCCAGTCGCAGATTATTGATGCAAAGCTTGCGGGGATTCCTTTACCCACAGAACTCCTGAATAGGGCTTACGCAGAAGCCAAGAGACAAGCTAAAAACGATCCCAAAAATCCTGCCGTCACAAAGAAAGCAGTCAACCTCATTGCCATGCACATGGTGTTTGGAGAAAAGTAAATGCCGAATTCTTTTATTACAGACGAACAAGCAATTGAAACTCCGGACGGCTCCATGGAAGTTCCGGGAGAACCGACAACCCAATCTATGGTTGCTCAAGAACCTACCGAAGGACCGACTGTTGAACCGATCAATCCTGTCCCTGTTCCTCCGGCACAGCCGTTCAACCCTTACGAGATTATCGAGCGTGACGCGTATTCTGCATCCCAATTTGTCCTCGGAAAGGATCCCGGCCGCACGGCGGAAGTCTTGGATATTTCACGCCAGCTCGGAATATCTCCTGCAGAAGTGGATTCCGATTTCGAAGGATCAAAACAGCGCCTTGAGAAACTTCGCACGGCCAACACCTTGAAGCAGTCTCCTGGGCTTTCTGACTACATTACGAATAATCCGGATAAAGCTCCTGTTCTTAAAAACGACATTAAGCCGCTGGCCAAGACGGATATTCTTCTCAACGAACTTGCAGAAAAGATGGCCGCTCGTAATCCTGCCGAGCCTCCGAAGTCTCTGACTTATGCAGATGAAGAAACCGAGTGGAAGCGGGAAGATGAAGACTATGAGCCCGAAGTCAAAACTCTTGACGGCTGGAGGGCTGGATATTTGTCCGGAGAACTGCAGAACGAGCAGGGCCGTATGTATGAAGATCTGCGCTTAGGCAAGATTACGAAAGACGCCGCTTTTGAAAAGCGATCAAAAGAAATCGATGACACGCTTGCCGCGCTGGACGAAAAGTTCAAGGACTCCTGGCTGTCCTATCCGACTATGAAGACGATCGGGCAGATGCTCACGGTCAGCGGAGACACTGCCGCTAAGGGTGCAGCTCTCGGTATGGGAGCAGGCGCCTTGGGTTTGGGTGCTCTTGCATTAGCGGGCGCTCCTGTTGCCGTTCCTGTCTCTCTCGGAGCACTGGGTCTCATGACAATGAGCGGCGCTGTCATGGAAACCTCAAAGGAGGTTGAGGGCGGTCTTGCTTATAAAGATATGCGCGAGGCTGGCATTGACGATGATGTTGCCAGAAGATTGTCCGGAACGGTTGGCTTCGTTAATGGCTCCTTGGAAGCCATCGGCGATGCCGTGCTGACAAAGTTCGGAGGGAAGCTTCTTGGCATTACCGGCTTTAAGCAGATGTTCGGACAGAAGGTCAAAGAAAAGACAATCGAAGCGCTCAAAAAGCCGACATTCAGAGCCGCGGCTGTGGATGTTGCCAAGGCTTTCACAACAGGCCTTGCAACCGAAGTAGGTGTTGAAGAGCTTCAGGAAATTTCAAACATTGTTGCTGAAGAGGCCGCCAAGAAACTCACAAAAGATGTGCAGTTTGATTCCATTACTCCGGATGAAGTGATGGATAGATTGGCCGACATCGGGATTGAGACGATTAAAGGTGTTTGGGCACTGGGTCTTGCTGGCGGTGCAGTAGGTATGACGCGCCACATCTCTAAGATCAAAACCGCCCAAAGGAATCAGGAATTCTTCGAGAACCTTAATCAGATTGCTCCGGAAATAACTGCCCGAGAGACTGCACCCGGAGTTGTCTCCGAGGCCGTTCAGAGCCAGGCAGAGAGCGCAGGCAAACCCACGATTTACGTAGATGGGGAAATGTTTTCGCAGACAATGCAAGAGAAAAACGTTCGTCTGGAAGACCTGAAGAAGATCAATCCTGAGCTAGGAAATGCTATTCAAAAAGCCGTGGCTTCGGGCGGAGACGTTGAAATCTCTACCGGAGACTACGCCGCCCATATTGCCGGAACTTCTTTCGGAGAAGCTTTGACTCAGCACCTTAGATTCAATCCGGACGAACTCAGTGCCTACGAAGCGAAAAAGGCACGCAAACTTGTCTCTGACTGGGTTGGCCAGAACGATTGGGATCTTTCAACAGAGGAAGGCAGGGAAGCGGCGACAAAGGAAATTAACCAGGCTGTAAATCAGGTTCAGAAGTCAAAGTATGCCCAGGCCTTCGATGACCTGACAGAGAGCATGACGAAGAGCCTTATGGCAAGCGGGATCAACGGTTACAGAGAGGAAAGAATCGCAAGGCAATATGCTCGGCTGCAGGCGGCAAGCATTGTGCGTTTGGCCAAAGATGCCAATATTGCTCCGGAACGCATTGCGGAATTTGCGCCGAAGATCGCAGTCTCAGGAAGCATTGAACAAACAGAGTTGGTTCAGAACGGAGGCAGACGGAAAGATAATGCAGCAGTTTCCGCTCCAGAAAAAACGGCGGAACAAAAACTGAAAGAGGACAGTGATACTTGGGGAAAGCTTGTTGATGGATTAAAAGAAAAACCCACTCAGAACGTGGTGATGCTCAAGCAAACTCCGCTTGTAATGAAATTGATTGGGGCAAAGTTCTTAACGCTTCGGGCTACCCCTCACATGTTTGATGGTGCCCTGCCAGGAGCAAAAAAATCTAGTCCTTCTCACCATGTTCATCCCGAGATTTCAAAACGAGTTTTGAAGCAAATCCCAGAAGCGCTGACAGATCCGATTGCAATTTTCAGAGATGATCGGAGAGAAAATACCTATCTCTTCATGCTTGACCTAAAGGCCGAAAATAATCAAAACGTTGTTGTCGCGGTTAAATTTAATGGCCCCGGAAGGCATGCTGAAATCAATTTGGCAAAAACCTCTTGGGGCCCTGAAAATACGCTGTACTTTCCGTTGCAGGAGCAAAACAACGCTTTGGTTTACGCTAATAGCCAAAAAATAAGTCGTTGGAACAAGAGCTCCGGCATCTATAGCCTTCGGGGTTCCAACGACTCAGGTGTTAGTGTAAAGACCGAGGCAGACCTAGTCAAGCTTCGGGAGCTGTTCCCTGGTTATTACCAAACCGAAAAGATCGAACCGCGGTCCATCAATGTTCCTGCGACTGAAGTTTTTGCCAAGCTTGGCTTGGAACTTCCGGAAGGATTTAAGCCGACCAACGTCACTTTGATCAGCACAAGACCCGTCACAGAACGCTCGAATATTGAAGAGTTTTCCGGAGCGGTATTGCCGGAGAACGCTCCGAAAGAACTTGTTGACGCTTTGGAAGAAAAGGGCATCCGTGTAGAACTTAGCAGTAACCGCAAGACTGTGAGGGCTAAGGCCGTCTCTCAACTGTCCCAAAAGATTCAGGACTCTCTTGTTTACTTCCAGAACGGAACAAACGAGCGCGGCGGCTACAGCCCTAAACAAAATACAATCCACCTGACTCCGAATGCTGACTTGTCTACCTTTGCCCATGAAATGAGCCACTGGTATCTTGAGAACCTGATGCAGTTAGCAGGCGAAACAGGTGTCTCCGGACTTATCAAAAAGGATGCAGAAACACTTCTGAAAGACTTCGGTCTCAAGTCGCTGGATGAATGGAAGAACCTCAGCATCGAAGAGAAGAGAAAGTTTCACGAACGCTTTGCCTATCAGACCGAAATCTATTTGGCCGCAGGAAAGCCCCACAATCCTAAGCTGATCACTGTTTTCAAGAATCTCGGTAAATGGATCAGAGACGTTTATCGAGCATGGACGGGCGGAGTGGCGGAACAAAGAGCGGCTCAGTACAAATCTGAGTTTGGAGAGGAACTTCCCCAGCTCTCTGAGGAAGTTCAGCGCGTAATGGATCGAATGCTCAATGCAGAAGCCGACCTCTATCAGGCTGAAGTTTCTGAATCTATGCGCCCGCTCTTTGATGAAAAGCCCAAAGACATGAGCGAAGAAGACTGGATCGCCATGCAGAAGGCGCATGATGAGGCGCTGGCGGACGGCGAAGCCCTGCTAAATGAAGCAAAAGCGAAAGACGAAAAGTGGTACACGAACGCCAGAGCCAAGACCTTGCGGATGATCCAGCGCAAGGCTAAAGAAATCCGCGACAAGGTTAAGGAAGGTGTTACGGCAGAGATCGAGGCTGAAGCGGGAACTCGAGCTTATGAACTAATCAAGAAAAGCAACGAAACCTTTGGCATCAATTGGAAATTTGATCCGGAAGCATTGACGGCCGCCAAGGTCAGCTCTTCTGCAATCAAAAAGCTGAGCGCTCTTGGCCTGACAAAGAAGGGTGGAATGGCGCCGTCTGAAGTAATGGAACTCATGCGAGGTCAGGGCAATGCGTTTGCGACTGTCCAAGGTATGGTCCAAGGTCTTCTTGAGGGAGCACGAAAAGACGAGCGCATCGAAGAAGAAACTACTCGAAGATGTATTGAGAAGTATTCCGAAAACTTTACTCAGGCAGGCATTGATGCTCAGATTACCGAGGCCCTGCAGAACGAAGCCCGAGCAAGGTTTGTTGCAACGGAGTTTAAGTACTTGGCAGGAAGCCCTGCAGGAATCAGCCAGAGGATGATCAATGAAGCGGCCAAACGTTCTGCAGAATTGATGCTGGCCAACATGCCCGTTTACAACGTCAATCCCCGGAACTTTGTGGCTATGCAGGCAAGGGCCTCCAGAAAGGCTTATGAAGCATTAGCCAGCGGAGACAAGGGCAGGGCCGCCGCATACAAGAGACAGCAGTTGATGTATCTGCAGGCGGCGCTTCAGGCATTGGATGTCGACAAGCAAGTAGATCGCTTTGAACGCATCCGGAAAAAGACCTTCTCTGCAGATAAGAAACTTGCTAAGACTTATGACCTTGATGTCCTTAATGTACTTCGCGCTGTCTTCAACATTGAAGGACTCGGGAGAACAAAACCCGAAGATGTAGACCTTCTAGCGGTAGAGAAGAGCATCAACGCTTTTAAAGACATGGCGCCTCCCGTGTATGAGATGCTGTCCGGAGTATTCAGTCGATACAAAGGCATTAACGGGGGACAAGGCTACAGCAATCTGACTTATGGCGACTTTCAGTCTTTGGCGGAAGACGTGAGTATGCTCTTTGCTATGTCTCGTCAGTGGAAAGAAACTACTCGTGAGGCAAAAGCAGAAGCTCGGGAACAGGCGGCTAAGGAACTCATAGCTCAAATGAACACGCAGAATCTGACGTATCACTCTGTAGGACAAACAGAAGCGACTACGCCCTTCGAGAAGTTCAGACAAGACGGGCTCTTGAGCCTCGGATCTTCGCTTGTTCGTGTTGAGTCCTGGTGCAACAAAATGGATACAGGCAACCCCAACCATCCGTTCAGATCACACATCTATGATCCGATCGCACAGGCAACAGCCAAGTTCCGCAACCGCAACAGCGAACTTCAGCAAAAGCTTGCAGAACTGATTAAGCCGCTGCAGAAAGATTGGTTGTCTCGAACGGATATTCACGCTCCGACCCTCAACTACACGTTTAGGACAAAAGCCGAGCTTATCGGCGCTCTTCTTCACACCGGCAATGAATCGAACAAAGAGAAGCTCTTGCTCGGTGGTCGCGGAGAAGGAAACGCTTGGGCCGAGATGGTTGAAGATCAGGAAGGAAATACCAAATTGGATACGAAGCGCTGGGATCAATTCATTGCCCAGTGTTATGCCGACGGCACAATCACAAAAGCGGACATGGATTTCGTACAGCAGGTATGGGATCTTTTGGAGTCGACCAAGGAGGATGCTCAGAAGGCCTACAAAGATCTTTACGGCTACACCTTCAAAGAGATTGAAGCCTCTCCGATTCAAACTCCGTGGGGAGAATATCGAGGCGGTTATGTTCCGGCAACAACGGACAAATATCTTGTGGCTGACAAGGCCACGTTTGATGAAATTGATCGAATTACGGAACAAGATTATCTGAGCGCGATGCCGGTATCCCAGCCGGGATTCACGAAGTCTCGAGCTTCCGGGTATCACGAACCTTTGAGTTTTGATGTTGCGATTATTTCTAATCACATTTCCTCGGTTCTGAAATTCTGTTACATCGCACCGGTAGCGCAGGATGTTGGCAAATTGCTTCTTAACAAAGACTTGTCCGAGAAGCTTAATGCACAGGATCCGACAACTTTGAGAGATATGCTGAGACCGTGGCTCAAGCGTTCCTACTCTCAGCAGGTCAGTGATGGAAGGAGCGGCTGGATCAGCAAGAAACTCAATGAACTCAGAGGTATTGCCGGCATTAACATCATGATGGGCCACATCGTGAACGCTCTGCAACAGTTCACTGGGTTCTCAATTGCGCTCACCAAGGTTTCCGGACGAAACCTCATCGACGCTGCCGGTGTCTTTGCCCGTGATCCGAGAAAGGTAACGGAGCAAATCACTCAGCTTTCTCCATTCATGATGTCTCGCCTCAATGACCGAGCAATGGAGTTTCAGTCTCAGATCTATAAGATTTCCTCCACTCAGGACAATCGTGTTACGAAGCAAAAGGGAATCTTTAATAAGACGGTAACTGCTAAGGCTAAATACATTCAGCCTGTCCATGACTTCCTGATGCGGAAAGGATACTTCCTGCAGTCTTTCTGTCAGATTCCGATTGATGCGATCACATGGGTCGGAGCTTACAACCAGGCGCTGCAGAAAGGACGGACTACAGAGGAAGCGGTCCTGGATGCAGATTCGGTGATTCGCACTACGATGTCCGACTTCTCTCCGGAAAACGTTGCTAATGTCGAAACAGGAAATGCTTTGTACCGCTCCTTCCTTGTTTTCTACAACTACTTCAATATGCAGTTCAATCTTCTCAATGAGCGCTTCCACGCTGACAGCATGGAGAAGAAACTGATTAAGCGTTACGGCATGTATGCTCGAGACGCTCTATTGATTGTGACGATTCCTTCCGTTGTTGCGAAATTCATTGAGGCGGTGGTCTTCGGAGATCCGGATACAGGAGATGATGACGAATTCGGCATGGACGACATGCTGAGAATGTTGGCCTCGGAATCCTTTAAGAACGCGGTGGCCATGGCTCCTATTGCCGGACAATTTATTAACACTGCCGGCGCCAGCTTAGCCAAAGATCAAAAAGGCGGAGCAGTTTCGGATGTTGCGCGATTCATCTGGGGAACCGATCCTTATGTTGGCAGGATTATGACCGCTCCGGCTTATGGCCTTATCGAAGGAAGCGGCAAGGCGATTCAACAAACCGTTGAGATCCTTAACGATGAGGAAGTCAACGCCCGCTCCTATACCCGCAATATGCTGGATCTTCTCTCTGTGGTGACAGGCCTGCCGCTTGGCTTCCTCAAGAAACCGTTGGGCTACATGGCGGGAGTTGAAGCGGGAGACATCCAGCCCGCGGATGCTGGTGAATTTGTTCAGGGAGTTCTTTCCGGAAAAGCGAAGAAGGACTAAGAACCCGTCCATAAACCTCCTTGCTGTCAAATGAAAATTGATGGCAAGGAGATCGCTAATGTCAATTTCACAAGAACTTCGGAGAGCCGGTCCTTATATCAGTGACGGCTCGACAAAGGCCTTCACATTCAGCTTTAAAGTGATGAAGGAGTCCGACTTGTCCGTTGTCGTTGCTGACAACAAGGACACCTCGGTCTCCGAGACGCTTGCCTCTACGAACTACACGGTTACGCTCAACGATAACCAGGAAAATTCTCCCGGAGGCACGGTCACTTTAAACAATGCGCTTCCGTCCGGAAAAGCGCTGGCGATCCTCTCAAATGCTCCTTTCCTTCAAGAAAAGGTCTTTACCAATGCCGGTGGCTTCTATCCGGAAGTTCTTAATGACGCTCTCGACACTCTGACTATTTACTGCCAGCAGCTGAAGGAAGCCCTCGGACGATGCCTGATTGTTCCGAGCACATCGGAGCACACACCGCAGGAGGTATTGGCAGAAGTCCTTGAGATCGCTTCCACTGCCAATGATTACGCGCAGCAGGCACAAGCCATCTATGACACAGTCAAAGGTGATATTGCGGAGATCAAAGCGCTAAAGGACGAGATTGATGACCTAGTCCTTACCTTCCAAACGATCGAGCAACTTGCGGCCCAGGCGCAGGCCAACGCGCATTCTACGAATGACGACAAGCTGACATGCCAACAGGCCCTCCAGCAGATTCAAGCGATAGCGGCGCAAACCGGATTCTCTACCCGGACAAGCCCGACGGTATCCGAGTCGGAGACTTTCCCGCTTTCTAATCTCACGCCTTCTACCTATGTAAAGGTCGGAGACCTGGTACTTAATTCGACCAACGGCGATCTGTTTCGGATTACCACGGTAACGGCAACAACCGCGACCGTCGGTGCAAAGATTTCAAATCTTCGCGGCCCCCGCGGTGAGCGCGGTTTGCAGGGTAGTCCGGGACCCGCGGGAAGTCCGGGCGAGAGAGGGCCTATGGGTCAAAGCCCTTTTGCCACGTGCTTTGGGCAGTTTGAGGTCAACGAGGAAGGCGTACTCCAACTCGAATATGTCGGCCTGGCGCCGGCTCAGTTTTCTATTAACGACAACGGAATAGTGGAGGCTACATATGCCAACTCTTAGTATTGGCAAAGTCCGTTATGTTTGGAAAGGCACGTGGAGCGCCACGGCTTCCTATGACATTCTTGACCGTGTTCAAGATAGTGACGGTTTTATTTACGAATCCATTAAGGCGGTTCCTGCGGGCACCGTCCTTACCAACACGAGCTATTGGATAAAACTCTCGGTTCAAGGCCCCCGCGGTTTAAAAGGGGATATCGGTAATGACGGGCCAAAAGGCGATACGGGCGAGGCACCGACGGCTATTTTGTACACAGAGCAGAACAATCTTACAGACGCTCAGCGGGCACAAGCTCGAACAAATATCGGATGGGCTGCGGCGTTTGCCGCGTCGTTTGCTTCGGCGATAGCGGCCTGGGTGACCAGCACTTTGGGCTCAAAGATCGAGGCCTATCTCGTGCCAATTCTCAAACAGCTTTGCTTAGATAACGGAGCAACCCAAGCGGAAATCGACGCCCTCGAAGCTGAAGAAACAAGCGAATCTGATTCATAAGGAGCAGTATGACTACATTATCTGAAATCAAAGCTGAGTACCTAACCAAGGCGTTATCCAAACCCGTGGCGAAGTACGGCGTGAAGATGGGCAACGGTCGCATCACGAGCCTATCGGATGCTCAAGGCTTTTGGGTTGAGCCTTGCTCAATCGAGCTTATCGCACTGGTGGATAAGAAGTACCTGAAGGGGAACACGATTCAAGAGGAAATCCCGATTGAACCGCTCAACCGCCCTGAGAGTTTCCAATATGGATATGACCTCTATACCTTCACAACGCCTGACCTGAAAGCTGACAACCTGAAGGTAGAAGTGTTGGAAAAACCGTTAATCGGCAAAGCCAAAGTCAAGTTCAAAGCGGGTCAGCAGTTTGCTGTCAAATCTCAGTTGATTACGGACGAGCTGTATCAGAGCGCTGACGGCAAATACTACACACAGGCTGACCTTCCGGAAAACTCAGATGACTTTTGTAAGGAGCGCTACAGCAACGAGATCAAAGCCGAGAGAAACGCGCGAATCTCGGACACAGACGATTACGTGAAACTGCCTGATATTACTGTTGCGAGATCAGTAGGAGCCAAGAGATCAGCTCTTGAGGACGCTGACAGAACGGCCCTTGAGACCTACAGACAGGCTTTAAGAAACCTGCCTGAAGTCGAGGGTTTCCCGTTCGTCCAGTGGCCTGAGTTTCCTACCGCTTTGGCTTACGAGCTACAGCAGAAAGTCACAGCTAGAAATCAAATGAGACAAGGAGGCTTCAATGCTTAAACAGTTGATTCAGTTGCTTGTAAATCAGCTCGTGCCTAAACGTGCTGTAATCGGGGGGGGGTGTAGTATCTATGGTAGGAGGCCCTCTGAACTAGGTATATCCGACTGTATAACGGGTGCAGTGGTCGTCCAAACAGCTACATCCACGGGGTACTTTGAATATGTCACTCCAGCAGATGGGATAGCTTGGTGTTACGGCACTCAGGCTAATTTTGTTGGAATACGTGCAGACGGACTTACAGACTGGCCGACTTTAGTTAGACACCCAAATACAGGCCAAAACATAGCGGTTTACCAATACTTCAAGAAGGGACAGAAGATTCAATACCACTATGGACTAACAGCGGGAACGATCTACTGCTACTTCTGCCCAATTTAACAACGTCGAGCATTTAGGCTCGGCAAGGAGCTTAAATGCTAAAACAACTTATCCAAAGGTTGCTGGATAGTAGGACTACTCCAGCACAGGCGGCTCACAATGCTTCTAGCACATACACTGAGCCAACATGGTTCAACGGAACACCGACAGTCGGCGACAGTTGGACCGATAACTTATACACGGGTACGGCCCCAACAGATGGGTTCTTAAATGTAAGTGGTTCGGCCAATATCAATACGGCAAATACAGGAGCCATGATTCAGGCCAAAATCAGTGGAGCACAAATTTCCCAAGTCAGCCCTATGGCCGGTCAGGGATTTAACATGATGGCGCCGATTAGCAAAGGCGCAACATTCTCCGTAAACGGTATCCGCTTATCGGATATTACGGTGCGATTCTTTAAGACAATCGGGGGGGGGTATAATCTCTTTGTTCGGAGGGCTCTGTCATGCTTAAGGCCCTCGTTCAATTATTTGCCGAGAAGTTTTTGCAAAGCAAAAAATCTTGGGTTTCAGAACAATCAGCTCCTATTATCCATCAGGGCATTAATATTCCTTGCACAAGCACCACGGATTTCTTTACCTACACCGCACCGTGCAACGGCTGGGCGACTTCTCGATGCAACTCAAATACAGTCTCAGCTCTTGAAATCCAAGTCGAGAACGGGCAGATGGCACTTGCTTCCATTCTTAACGGAAACACTGCGGGAGCTGGAATCTGTTGTTACGTTAAAAAAGGGACACAGATTAAGTTCTTGTGTCGTGGCGGGAGTACAACCGATTATTCTCTTTGGTTCTACAAGGCAAGTTCAGACTTTTAATCCTTTGACAGGAGGCGCATTATGCTGAAAAGTTTATTGAGCCTCCTGCTGTCGAAGTTCTACAGCAAGAAAGAATCCTCCTTAGTTGCGCATCAGGCTATGCCTAATTTTGAAAATGCAGTTGCGCTGAGCCTTACAACGGGTAACGACGGCACTTATGTAGCTCCAGCGGACGGCTATATCAACGTGGAAGTTGAATCTTCAGGCTATGTCAACTTCTGGGGAGGAATCCTCGATTCCGCCTCTAACGGTTTATGGAATAAAGTTGCAGTCCCGGTCTCAAAGGGAAGAACTGTCAGATATCACATTGAAGGACAGGTGGTTTATGCTGCATTTATAAACCTAGTTGGGGGGGGTATCAGCTCTTAAGAACGCTCTTCTGCGAGGAGGTGGCCTATGCTTAAACAGCTTATCCAGCTCTTTGCGGAAAAGTTCTTGCAGAGTAAGAGAGCGTGGATTCAACACGCAGTCAGTCCATCATTTGAGGCGATCCACTTCTCTATCACTAAAGACAATGCGTGGCACACTCTTACGTTCAGTGCGGACGGTTACGTTACGTTCTCAGGAGACGCCTCGGGTGTCATTTTGGAAGTTTCCTCAGGCGGCTCGGGATTTATTGATAGCCGAGCACTTGCGAGGAGACACATCATTCCTGTCTCAAAAGGTCAGCCATTCTCATACTTGGTGTCACCTGATTCAACTATTGACACGCTTCAGCTTATCCCAATGCAGACTGAAGACTAACTCTGCTGTAGGAGGTGCGTCATGCTGAAGTCGCTCCTCCAACTGCTCTTGGATAAGTTCACCAAGAAGTCTGAATTTAATTCAATGTTGTCTTCGGCCTTTATCTATGCGGTAGAAACCAGCCCTACTCATGTTCCTCTTTCCGTTAGTTCGGCCGACACCAGCATTTCTAATCCCGTAACTGTGCCCTTTGACGCTTACATGACTGCTTATGCTCAAAAGCCTTCAGACTTAATAAATGACGCTTATTGGGCGGTAGTAAATATCAATGGTCAGGACTTTGCTTATTCAACTTCCTATGGCGATAGCGGCGGTGTTCAAACTCCTCCGATACTTGTGCGAAAGGGAGACACGGTAAGAATCCGAGGGTCTTTCATACTCAAAACCGGGCAGGGCAAAGTGCTCCGCTTTTTTAAATTCAATCGCTAACCGCTCCGCCTCTCGAAGTGAGGGGCTTTTCGTTAGGTGTGCGCATTGAACTCTGAGGCCTGGCTACCATGTCTAAAAAGGAATAGACATGGAAACAGATTTCAGCCTCAGCGAGTTTGCCAGCACGGTGAACCTAATAGTGTTCGCGCTTATTCTTATCTGCGCCGCCTCGGGCTCGGCTATGCCGTACGTGAGAGGAGAACGGGGCTGGAATTTTCCGCGCTGGTTTGTTGAATTCATATCCTCATGTGCTGCCGGCTTCATTGTCTATCTGATCCTCCGCACCTCGAAACTCAGTTGGGAGTGGATCGGGGCCTGCAGCGGGGTGTCTTCTTACTTCGGCCTGAAGATCATGAACACTCTTTACGGTGTCGTCACAGGCAAATTAAAACTTACCGTCCACAATGGAGCGAACCATGGAAATTAGTATGCGCTCGTTTATAGCCGGACTTATAAAGCTGGTTTTGTTCTTTGCTTTTTATATGGCAGGGTGGCTCACAAACTCTCAGCTTAACCAGTACACGATCGTGTCACAGCAAGACCGGATCAACAGCCTGGAGAACGAAACCGCGCTCCAGCGCCTCCAGATTAACGAGCTAAACAGACGAGCAACTTCAAACTCAGAATCCATCAAACAGCTCACAAAAATCCAGCAAGACCTAGAAACCCTCAAATCTGAGGTTCAGAGGTTGCACGGCTTAAAGGAGGCTAAATGAGAAAACAGGATATTCTGCTTTATCCGCCTGAGTTAGCAACTCAATTTATATCGGAATTCGAGCAAGGCCCTAAAGGGGGACCGGCCCTCGAATCTTACAAATGCCCTGCTGGGGTCTGGACCATTGGATTCGGGCACACGAAAGGTGTCCACCCTGATGAACACATTACGCGGGCTGAGGCGTATGACCTCCTGGACAAAGACCTTGTTCATACACAAGAAGAGCTGGCCGCTCTAGTTCATGTACCTGTTACCGAGAATCAATTCATCGCTTTAATGAGCTTTGTATTTAATTTCGGAATCACGAAATGCAGGCGGTACACCTTATTCAAAATGGTGAATGCTGAGAACGAGGACGGCATTAGAGAATGGTGGCCGAAGTATTGCAATCCTGGGACGGCCTATGAGAAAGGTTTGCGTCGCCGCCGTTATGCAGAACTAGAACTCTTTTTCAGAAAATGATCCGAGTAATTTTGATTATTGCCGCCGTCATGTTTTCGAGTGTCTTGGGCTATCACTTCGGCCAGCAGGAAACTGAACTGAGGTGGACACAGGAGCGGGAGCGAATACTTGCTCACCAGATTGAAACGCTACACAGAAAGGATAAAGAAATTGCTCAATTGGAAAAATCTATCGGTGTGCTTAACGATTCTGCTTTGCGGGTGCGCGAGCGAGACGCCGCGATACAGCGAAAGTTACAGAGGGAGCTTGGAGAGTGTGGTCGATTTAGACGCGCACTTGAGCTCTCTTCAAAAACTCTTGCAGAATGTGCAGAACGCGCAGTCAGCGATAGACGAATCATTGAGAGATGTGCAATCCAACTCAGATAAGCCAGGAGGCAAAAAATGACTGAATTAGAAAAACTCGGCATCCCAGACAGTGAGAGAACGAAGTGCGAAGTCTGGACCCGCGTGATGGGCTACCATCGTCCGATCTCTTCTTTCAACATCGGTAAGCAGGGAGAAGTAGCAGAGCGCAAATATTTCGACCAAAAGAAATGCGGAAGTAAAATTCTTAGCTCTTAGAGCTTAATTTTCTTTGACGTTCTTCTTCAATTAAGTGGCGTGCGTTCTTGCTGGATAAAACTTTTCTTCCAGTTTCGGCTTCGATCTTTTTCCTTGCATTTCCCGCAATGTTGCCGCTCGTTTTTGCAATAGATTTATTCTCTTCTATACATTGAGGGTCTTGAGCACGGGTAATTTCGGTAGCGGTTGCTTCTGCTAAAGTTGTTAGAGCGGACTCAACTAACGTCATATTATCTCTAAGATTTTCTTTGGTTAGTCCCTTGAGAGTCTTGTGTTCCCTAACGCTAACCTCAAACGTACCTCGATGAATAATATCGGTCAACATAGCGTATTGTTGGTCTTTAACTCCGTGCTCTTTCCATTCCGCCGTTAAAGCAACCCGCGTTTCTATACCCTTCATTCGAGTGTTAATCCATTCTTCGGGATATCCCTTTCTTCTATAGGATTCTCTTGCTCGATCTATTGCTTTCTGAGGGTCAATCTCTTCATCAATCCGCTCTTTTGCAACTTTAGCAAGCCAGAGTTTAAGCGGTTCTGCTCTGGGTGAGGGTATGGATTGAATGAGTCTAAATATATTTTCGGCAGTACCAACATCAGTTGTTCTCATTTTTCCGTCTGCTGCCATCATTTTCAAACCGTGACAGTTCGTCACGGTTTCATTTCCTTCTTCTTTGAGGCGTTGTTTTAACTTTCTCCAATACGCTCCAGGAGAAGGTGACTGAGTAAGAACCTCAATTACATCTACTATTGAGAAGTACCATTCCTCCTCTTTTTTGTTCCACGATGATCTTATTTTCGCATTTCCAAAAAGCTGGAGCTTGTCACTCATATCAAAATCCCTTATGCCTTTTTTTAAGTTTACAAGAGCTTTGTATTTTTAGTCAGGATTCTGTTTTTTTAGTACACAGACAAGTACATTTATTTTGACGAGCGCAAATGTGTTTGCCGCAAATAAATTTGATCTTTCGGCTTTTACGCAACAACCGAAAATTTCCGTTAAAACCCTCAAAAATTTCCGTTTTACATCCATATAACGGAAATTAAACGGAACCGTTAAAGCTATCTAATTGAATAGTATTGAAAATGTGGTGCCATTCCCGGGCACCAGATTTATTCCTGAGACCTCGCAGATTCGCGAGGTTTTCTTTTTGCCCTTCGCATTCTCCGGGACCGATAAATTGAAATCGAAGCTCATTTGAAATAATTTATTACAAATAGAGTCTATATAGGTGTTTGCAAAAATCGAATCTTATAGGTAAAATTTCATTTCTCTGTTGCCCGGGTGGCGAAATTGGTAGACGCACTAGCTTCAGGTGCTAGCGCCTTCACGGGCGTGCTGGTTCGAGTCCAGTCCCGGGCACCAGGCCTAATTCTTAAGACCTCGTAGATTTGCGGGGTTTTTCTTTGTCCCAAAAATCCCTAGAACTATCCGAGCCTTCATTTCATTAGCGGGTTGCGTGGTTAGTTTAAATTCTCACTTTCAATTCTATTTGCGCGACCTAAAGCGCTCGATGCTTCCGTTCTTTCTAAAGAGACGGTTTCAGATTTGACTTTTAGTTCTCGATAATTCATGAGTATTTGGAGAGGTTAATAGCCTTTTTACGCAAATCCTTAACTTAATTTGGGGTTAATTACGGTAAAAACGCGTTCCATTATTGACGAATCGTAGGAATTACTTAGGGTGAAAATTAATCATCCCTTCGATGATTGCCTAGCTTCTGCATGGTTCACGTTACTAAGGTTAGTTGGAAAGAGCTTATGGCAAGGTTCACTCAAAATTGGTACGTATCGATTGTTCAAGGTAAAAACAATGCGAACTCGACAGGAGCCATTTTTTCTAAAGTTCCGGTAATGCCTTGGATCCATCATCGCCTTCATCCGGTGCTGGTGAGGATTTTCTTGAGATTAGGTCTTTCCAAAACGCTGAAAGAAGAAAGAGTATTTTCTCCGGGTGAACGTGTTGACCACGTGGTCCTCGCTACTAGAGGCGTGACTGCTCGTGCGATCGGCTCAACAAAAGGAGACAGTCCTGCAATTGCGCTTTCCACACCTGGTCATTTGGCGGCCGGTAACTTGAATTTCTTCTCCTGACGGCCCGAGCCGGACACTACTTAGCGATCACAAATGCCGAAGTCGCTTATGTTCCGCGGAATATTTTGGCGGAACTCGCCAAGCAAGACAGTCTAATCAACGAACTGCTGCAAGTTCAGTTTGAACTTGCCAGTCTCTCTGATCGAGTGGGCGTCTGCTGTTTATCGCTATTGAGTAAGGAAGACAAGCTAAAGGCATTTACTTCGACTTGGGCGCTCAACTTCGGCACAAGGTTTTTAACAGAGAAGGCCGAAAGATGATTCGAATGCCGGTTCCTTTGACGAGAAAATATCAGGTTCTGGTCACTAACTGCTCTTCGGTTTGGCTCGACAAAGTACTTCATAACTGGGTTCGGGAGAAAAAATGGGAGCGAGACTGAGAATTCGTACTCGTGAGTCCCGAGCTTTTGGACCGTACTACCGCTGGCTGAGAGGATGTATGGATGAAGCGGATACCTACAACTACCCCAAAACTTTGTCTGAGCAAATCTTTTTCGAAAGTAATCCTGCTTGATCGTACTTTTTTCTGATCTGAAATACTAAAAAGCCTTGAAGACTGAGAAGTCTCCAAGGCAAAAATCACTTATCACGCTGTTTCTACGTTAGAAACGCTGAGCCAAACCGGCACCGAGACCCGAATTTTCCTGCGTCTCGTTCTAGGCGAACCGATTTCACATAGATAAAAATAGGCAAAGGAGCCGTCTTTTTGTGCCAAAGGCGCAGTCGGCAGAAACATTTCTTAAGCCGACGCTTTGTCGTTAGAATCCTTTTTCAAGTTCAGGCGGCAATACAGCCGGTCTTGATTCAACTTCAATTTTCCATGCGGTGTTTCTGTGCTTTTTCGTTATTGCGTCCCTAAGGCTGTTTCGTCGACCGAGTTTTATCCGATTCCCTATTACGAATCGGTTTATCTGGAAAACCAATGCTTCACGATTAAGGCTGATAGCCAATACCAAGCGGACGAAAAAGCTTATCGTTTTCTCGCCAATCTGCAGAAGAAACATGATTTGGCTTACGAGAAGCTTTTGGATGAACAGGGCATCCGCTTTCGTAAAAGAGAGGAAATCATTGAGCGTCGTCCGATTTATCTGAGAGATCTTCGAAGGCCCGGAGATCTGGATACTTTCGGAAGTCAAAAAGATCCCAAAGTTTGGAATGAATATCGTCTGAACGATTATTACCGGGAAACAGAGCTCCCTGAAAACTTCCAAGTCTCAGGCTACCGCTATGAACAGAATCCGTCGGGAGGCCAATACCGTTTCTTCAGGCAGTTAACGGATCATCAGTTTGCCTACGGACTGGTCTTTCTTTTGATTGTTGTTCTGTTAATTCTGCTTCTTCCCCAGTTCCGCGGACTCGGAATGCTGGATGTGCTTAATTTGGATTGATATTTTTAGTACCTGAAGGCCGAAATCAAATATCTCCACTCTGAGCGATCTTAGGACTTTGTTAGCAACCTCAGCAATTACAATCCAGCATAAATAGGATCAACATTAATTAGTTGAGGCTCAAAATTACTGCGAAGAATAAAACCAAACAGAAGTCTGCGTTGACTTCTGCTAAGCCGCAGCGTGCCATCCTGGCTGCCGGAGTGGAAGCGGCTGAAAAGGCAATTGAACGGGAATTGAGGACGGCCGGATTCCCGATGGAAATGGACGACCTGAAAGAGTATGTGATGCTTTCTCATAAGGGCATCTCCTCTGAGGTCTTTGATCGCGCTTTCAATAAATTGAAAGAGGCAGGAAGAATCTTTACGAATCGGGAAGACATTGTTCTCCTGACCTCTTCTGCCAAACTTCATACCGGCGTGGTGCAGGGACACCGTGACGGATTCGGATTCCTGATTTGCGAAGAAGACGTTCCCGATATGTACATCTCTCCGGAAGAAATGACCAAAGTTCTTCCCGGAGATATTGTTGTCGCTAGAGAAGCAGGAACCGACTACAGGGGTCGAGTTTTAGCCGATATCGTCGAACTTGCCGATCGCAAGTTAAAACGCATTGTCGGCCGCTTTGAACTGAGACGCGGCGTCGGAATTGTGGTGCCTGAAGACGCAAGAATTTGCAAAACGATCTTAATTGCACCGGGCCGCTCTTTAGGCGCAACGCCTTCTCAGATCGTCGTGGCCGAACTTGAAGATAAAGGCCTTCTCACTAATAGTCCTGTCGGCCACGTAGTCGAAATTTTGGGAACGATCGACGAGCCGGGAATGGAAACAGAAATCGCGGTTCGTAAATTCGATCTTCCCTACAAGTTCTCCGAAGAAACAAAGAAAGAAATTAAGCGTTTCTCTGACTCTGTAACGAAGTCCGATCTTCGAGATAGAGTAGACCTCCGTGATATTCCGTTTGTGACGATTGACGGCGCAGATGCCAAAGACTTCGACGATGCTGTTTACTGCTTACCTGTGGAAGAAGGCAAATTCCGTCTGCTCGTAGCCATTGCCGATGTTTCTCATTACGTCAAACCCGGTTGCTCTATTGATAAGGACGCTCAGTTAAGAACAACGAGTGTCTACTTCCCGAGACGCGTTATCCCGATGCTGCCGGAAGAGCTTTCTAACGGCTTGTGTTCTTTGAATCCGCAGGTTGACCGCTGCACCATGGTGTGCGACGCGATCATTGGCGCCAACGGATTGGTAGAAGCCTACCAGTTCTACCCAGCTGTGATTCGTTCGGCGGCACGACTGATTTATGACAATGTTTGGGCCGCACTCTGCAACCCGAACGGTCCTGAAGCCAAGGTCATGGAACACGTGCTTGGCAACGTCCAGGATCTCTATGATCTTTACAAGAATCTGATCAAGAGCCGTGAATTGCGCGGCGCGATGGATTTTGAGACGGTTGAAACTTATATTGTCGCCAATGAGCAGGGCAAGATCGAACAGATTCTGCCGCGCGAACGCAATGACGCTCATCGCCTCATTGAGGAAATGATGCTGGTGGCAAACACCTGTGCAGCCGACTTCCTGCAGAAGAATAAGGCTCCGTGTCTCTACCGTGTCCATGAACCGCCCAGCCAGGATCGTCTGGAAAAAGCCAGGGCAACTTTGGCGCCGTTCGGCGTGACGCTGCCCGGCGGAGATTCCCCCACTCCGGGAGACTATGCCAAGGTGCTGGAATCGATCGCTGATCGTCCGGATAAGGCAATGATTCAGACGATTTTGCTGCGCTCCATGCAGCAGGCCGTCTACAGCCCGCATAACGTCGGTCACTTCGGCCTGGCTTATGATGCTTATACGCACTTCACCTCACCGATCCGCCGTTATCCTGACTTGCTGGTGCATCGCGCTATCCGAGGTATCTTACGGCGCCGGAAATACGTGCCGAAGATTTTGGTTGAACCCAATGAAGCGGATGTTCCGGTTCAGACAAGAGAAATCATCTGCAAGGCAAAACCCGATGACAAGAAGAAGGTTGCGCATATCGACTTGTGGGAAAAGCTCGGCCTTCTGTGTTCTGCCCATGAACGCCGTGCCGATGAAGCCAGTTACGATGTAATGGCTTGGCTGAAATGCAACTATATGCAGAAGAAACTCGGCCAGGTCTTTAAAGGCGTGATTTCGGGTGTAAGTCCCTTTGCAATCTTTGTGACGCTTGAAGACTTGTATGTCGAAGGCGCGATTCATATTTCCGGCCTTGGGGATGATTACTTCGTCTTTGACGATAAGTCCAATGAAATTTACGGCGAAGACTCCGGGTTGCGTTATCGCTTGGGCGACGAGCTCACTGTTAAGGTTGCCCGCTGCGATCTCGACGCAAGAAGAATAGAATTCGCTTTGGTTTCGAAGAATCGTCAAAGCAGGCCGAAGACCGAAGCCAAAAGGAAAACCGTAAAATCTTCTGCCGCGCCGCGTAAGCCGGCAGCGAGAAAAACGAAGAAAGCACCGTCTGTTGCAAAGAAACGCTCATGAAAAAAGAAGATACAGTCCTAGCCGGCTTCCATGCCGTGTCCTCGAGAATGAAACGCGATTCTTCGTCGATTCGCATCGTCTACTATGATCCGAAGCGCCGCGATCAGCGTATGCGCAGGATGATTGAAGAGATTGAAAAGGCCGGCATTCGTTTGATGCAGGCCGACAACAATCGCCTGGACGGCTTTTCTCATGAAGTTCCGCATCAGGGTTTGATTGCTTTAGCTGCACCGATCGATATCGGCATGTCCTTCGACACATTGATGGATAATCTCGCCGGTAATCCGCTTCTACTGCTTTTGGACGGCGTGACCGATCCGCGCAATTTCGGTGCCTGCCTCCGTGTCGCTGATGCGGCAGGAGTATCTGCCGTAATCACGCCGAAAGACCGCTCCGCCACATTAACGGCTGCGGCAGTGAAGGCCAGCGCCGGCGCATCTGAAACCGTTCCGATTGTGCGAGTTACGAATTTGGCGGGTTCGATTGCTGAGCTTGTTGACGCCGGTGTTCCGATCATCGGCACAGCCGGTGAAGCTCAAAAGACCATTTATGAATTTGATCAAAAGGGCGCTTTCGGCTGGGTACTCGGCGCCGAAGGCGACGGTCTTCGTCAATTGACGCGCCGCCGCTGCAGTGACTTGGCGAAGATTCCGATGCTGGGAACGGTCGAAAGTCTGAATGTTTCCGTTGCTGCCGGTATTTGTTTGTTTGAAACCGTGCGTCAGCGTACTGTTGGCTGATCAGTATCCGCCTTAAGCGGAATCTGAAGTTTGCTAAGTCAGAGGTCGTGCTAAATCACGGCCTCGATTTTTTGATCTGTTGCAAGTCCTTTCCTACAGATCCCGGCACGGAGCCCTATCTGATGGGAAAAGCGGCTCCTCCATGAAAGACAGGTGTAGCCAATGTGTTTTTTGCAACGATTAACGAACACCGGAGAAATAATTTCTCTTCAGGAGTACTCAAGGAAGGTTCAACTATTAGAACTAATAGGTCGATTCGAATAGTAGAAAACGCAGCACACACCATTCAACCCGGATGTTCGTAGAGTAATAGGCTAAGCAAGCAGGCATCTCATTTTCATTAAGGCTATTCCTCGACTTGTTTTTCGTAACTAATTTAGTAATCAGGATTTTTTCTACTGAAAGTGGTGTAGAATCACGCACTTTCTAGTCCTTGTCACACCGGAAGACGCTCCGGGCGACTATTTCCCATAAGGAGGTTCAATGCGTCACTATGAGATTTGCTTCATCGTCCATCCTGATCAGAGCGAACAGGTTCCGGCGATGATTGAGCGTTACAAGGCTGCTGTGGAAAGCCACGGCGGTAAGATTCACCGTCTCGAAGATTGGGGCCGTCGTCAGCTGGCTTACCCGATCGAGAAACTCGTGAAAGCCCACTATGTTCTGATGAACATAGAATGCGGCCCCGAAGTTCTTGAAGAACTCGAAAACAATTTCCGTTACAACGACGCCGTTCTTCGTCACCTCACCGTGAAAATGAAGAAGGCTGAGACAGAACCTTCTCCGATGATGAAGGCTGTCGAGAAAGAAGAAGCCCGTAAGGCTGCCAGCGCTGCTGCTGAAGCTGCTGCTCCCGCACCTCAGGCTGCTGAAGAAGCCCCGGCTGAAGCCCAGGCTTAATTTAGGACTGCGAGGTGAACTCGTTCGAACTGGACGGAATTCTTGAAAAGAAAGACGTCATCCGCTACACCTTAGCTTCTGTTCCCATTCTTGACCTGGCCATCCGCCATATGTCGGTGGTCCAAGAAGCCGGATCGGATAGAAAACTGAGCTTTTCCGCAGAAGCGGCGGCAGTCGGTCCGGCTGCTAAGGCTCTCAATGAGGTGGAGCTCGGAAGCCGTTTGAAATTCAGAGGGTTTCTGACAACATCTTCGGCGCGTTCACGCAAACTTGTCCTGCATATAACGGAATTCGAAAAGGAGTAAATCATGGCTTTTGGTGCCAAAGGAAAGGGTAGACCTCGTAACCCTAATCAGCAGAACGCGCTTTTCAAGCGTAAAAAATTCTGCCGCTTCACAGTTGATCATGTTGACCAGATCGATTACAAAGATATCGACACACTTCGCGACTTCATCCAGGAAAACGGCAAGATTATGCCGGCTCGCCTGACAGGTACGAAGGCTCACTATCAGCGTCAGCTCGACACAGCAATTAAGCGTGCTCGCTTCCTTGCTCTTCTTGCTTACACCGACAATCAGTAATCGGGGGAAATCAACATGCAAATCATTCTGCTTGAATCTATTCCTCACGTCGGTCAGCTCGGCGACGTCGTCAAAGTTAAAGACGGTTTCGCTCGTAACTACCTGATCCCGACAAAGAAGGCTAAGCGTGCTACAGCAGCTGCGATCGAAGAATTCAAAGCCCACAAGGCTGAACTCGAACGCGCTCAGGCTGAACGTCTTGCTAAGGCTGAAGAGCTCAAGGGCAAGATCGATGGTCTGACCATCACTATCGCTTCCAAGGCCGGCGTCGACGGTCGTCTGTTTGGTTCTGTGACCAACATGGACGTTGCCGAAGCCCTCGAAAAACTTGGTTACGATATCCACAAGAGCCAGGTTCGTACACCGCTGGGTGCTATCAAAGCCGTCGGCGAGTACCCGCTGCAGATCGACCTGCACCACGACATCGTTGCTAATGTCAACGTTCAGGTTGTTGCTGAAGCCTAATTGAGGAAGAAATTCCTGAAGACTTCGGTCTTCAAAATGCCTCTCAGAAATGTCACATTTTTGGGAGGCTTCTTTTTTTCATGTCTCTGCTCTTTCAGCTATAGTTTTCTCATCTGCTTTTGGAAAAAAGGAAGTTCATAAATACGATGCCCGATATTCGCAGCGAAGATCGTGAAGTCCAGCAATACCGCACTCCGCCTTACTCAAAAGAGGCTGAAGACGGTGTTTTGGGCGCACTCCTGATCGATAACAATACGTTCGACTTGATCGGCGGAAAAATCGATTCGGAGGACTTTTATGACTACGGAAACCGCTTAATTTTCGAAAACATTAAGCGCTTGCTCTCGCAGGGAAAGCCGGCCGATATTCTGACGGTCCACGACATCCTGCGTGAGGGCGGTCTCGAAAAAGAGACCGGCGGCCTCGAATATCTCAACCGACTCGCGGATTACAGTCCGGGTGCGGCTAACGTTCTGCGCTACGCGGAAATTATTCGCGACCGTTCGATTCGCCGCCGTTTAATTACAACCGGTAACGACATCATCAATGACTCCATGAATCCCGGCGCTCGCGAAGCCAAGGATTTGTTGGACGAAGCTCAGGCAAAAGTCCTTCGCATCAGTGAGGATTTGTCCCGCTCGTCCAGCGGTTTCCAAAAAATCGACGCGGTTTTGGCCGATTACACGGATCATCTTCGCGAACTCTCCGAGATTGACAACCCGAGCAATGTCTCCGGCACTAGCACGGGCTTCCCGGATCTCGACCGTATGACGAGCGGTATGCATGACGGTCAGCTCATTATCATCGCCGGTCGTCCGGCCATGGGTAAAACCGCGTTTGCTTTGAATATCGCGCTGCACGTCGGCAGCAATCAAGGCTTGCCTGTCGGGGTCTTCTCGCTGGAAATGTCAGCCGAAGAAGTTACCGGTCGTCTCCTCAGCGCCAAGGGAGAAATTCCACAGTCAGAACTCAAAACCGGTCATCTGGAAAACTGGCGCGGATTCTACGACGCCGCCGAATCTCTGGAAAAAGCGCCGATCTTCATCGACGATACCGCCGGTATTTCCATTTTGAATCTGCGCAGCCGCGCCCGTCAGCTGATGAGCCGTGTAGGCGGCAAGCTCGGTCTGATCGTGGTTGACTACCTCCAGCTGATGTCCGGCGAATCCGGCGGACGCAATGACGCGAACCGCGCCCAGGAAATTGCTGAAATTTCCCGCGGCCTCAAGGGTCTTGCCCGTGAACTGAAGGTTCCCGTGATCGCGCTTTCTCAGTTAAAGCGTGAAGTGGATACCCGTCCCAACAAGCGTCCGCTGATGAGTGACTTGCGAGAGTCCGGCTCTATCGAACAGGACGCCGACGTCATCATCTTTCTGTACCGTGAAGTCGCTTATCAGCAGAAGACGGACGACATGGGGGAAGACGGTCAGCCGATGCCGGCGGTGGATTCCAATGCGCCGAGCGATGCCGAAGCAATTATCGCCAAGCAGCGAAGCGGTCCGACCGGTACCGTGAATCTGATCTTCCAAGGTATGTATACGCGTTTTGTCAGCAGAGCCACACAGGCACAAATGCACGCAGGTTATTAATCAATGCTGGATATTATTCTTTGGGTCATCGCCGCTGCCCTCATGGTCATCGGCTTTGCAGGCACTATCGTCCCGATGATTCCGGGGCTCCCGCTCATCTTTGCAGGTGCGTGGCTGGCCGCATTCATCGATCATTACAACGAAATTAGCGTGATGACGCTGGTGATTCTTGCCGTGCTGACCGTTATCGGTCTGATTGTCGACTGGATTGCACAGACGCTCGGCGCGCAGAAAGCCGGGGCAACCAAACTCGGCATTTTGGGATCCTTTATCGGTACCATTATCGGCATCTTCACCGGTTTATGGGGGTTGATTTTTATGCCGCTGCTCGGTGCAGCCATCGGCGAATTTATTGATCATCGAGACCTTCTCAAAAGCGGTAAGGTCGGTTTTGCCACATGGCTCGGAATGATGATCGGGATCGTCATCAAACTCGGACTGGCCTTTACAATGATCGGCATTGTAATTGCGGCTCTCGTAATTTGATTGAGACGGCGAGCATCAAAGAAAGAATAGATTTTTAAGCCGCTCTCCTCTAAAGAAGAGCCCGAAGGAACACATATGCCATTACCAAAAGCCCCGGTCGCTAAGGGATCTGTCCTCACCGACATTCCGGCCGAACTGCCGACACAGGCGCCGGCACCGACAGCAGCCCGCGCGCCTCGTAAAACCAAGGCGGCAGCTAAACCTGCTGTAGCAGCGAAGACTCTGCGCACGAAAACAACCGTTGAACCGATTTCCGCTAAAGAAGCCAAGCAGGAAGTTAAAGCCGCCGCGCCGGTTGAAACCAAAGAGGTTCTCAAAGAAACGACGCTGGCACACAGAAGAAACAAAAATCTCAAGCACGACGGCAAGAACAAACTTTATGTGCTTGATACCAACGTGCTGCTGCACGATCCGACGAGTATCTTCCGCTTCCAGGAACACGATATCTATCTGCCGATGATGACGCTCGAAGAGCTCGATAACCACAAGAGCGGTATGACCGACGTGGCCCGCAACGCTCGTCAGGTCAGCCGTACGCTTGACGGCATCCTGCAGAATTTGGAAGGCCCGATCGACAAAGGCATTCCGCTTGAAACACTGAACCACGGTGAAGCAACCGGCCGTCTGTTCATTCAGACCAAGCCCTTTGACGTGAAGCTTCCGATGCTGCCGCAGGGCAAAGCCGACAACCAGATTCTTTCCGTGGTGGAAGGCTTGAAGGAAAGCGTCAAAGACCGCGACGTCGTCTTGGTGTCTAAAGACATCAACATGCGTCTGAAGGCTGCCGCCCTCAACCTTGTCGCTGAAGATTATTACAACGACAAGATGATCGAGGACAGCGACATCCTTTACTCAGGAACGCTCAAGCTGCCAGCCAACTTCTGGGACGAACACGGCAGAAACCTCAAGTCTTGGCAGAAAGACGGTCGTACTTGGTATCAGATCGAAGGGTCTCTCGTTCCGAGCTTCCTTGTGAACCAATTCATTTGGTACGAGCAGGAAGGTGCTACACCGTTCTATGCCCAGGTTATGTCGGTCGAAGGCAACCGCGCTACCGTACGTTTGATCGACGACTATCTCAATCCGAAGCACACCGTTTGGGGCATCAACGCCAGAAACAGAGAGCAGGCTTTCGCGCTCAATCTCCTGATGGATCCGAACATCGACTTTGTGACGCTGCTCGGCCAAGCCGGAACCGGTAAGACGCTGCTCACGCTGGCAGCAGGTCTGACTCAGACGATGGAGCAGAGACGCTTCAACGAAATCATCATCACGCGTGCTACCATTTCCGTGGGCGAAGATATCGGCTTTCTGCCGGGCACGGAAGAAGAGAAGATGGCTCCGTGGCTCGGTGCCATTGACGATAACCTCGAAGTTCTGAACCGCGGCAGCGGCAACGGATCCGACTGGGGCCGCAGAGCTTCTGAAGATTTGATTCGCTCCAGAATCCGCATCAAGTCTATGAGCTTCATGCGCGGCCGTACCTTCCTGAATAAGTTCGTCATCATTGACGAAGCTCAGAACTTAACGCCGAAACAGATGAAGACGCTGATCACGCGTGCCGGTCCCGGTACCAAGATCGTCTGCTTGGGCAACATCGCTCAGATCGATACACCTTACCTGACGGAAGGCTCCTCCGGTCTGACCTATGTGGTAGACCGCTTCAAAGGCTGGCCGCACTCGGGGCACATCACGATGCAGCGCGGCGAAAGATCCCGCCTGGCGGATTTTGCGAGCGACGCCCTCTAACCCAAAACTTTCCAAGAAAACCTCTGCGAGTCGGAGGTTTTTTTGTGCCTATTGACAGAACGTCCAGCAAAAACTGTTTGATTCATCTTTAAATCGAAATGTTTCAATTAAACTCAAAAGATTACTGATAACAAACAAGTGAAGGTCCACATGAATAACGATTTTCCCCGCATTAAACGACTCCCGCCTTACGTCTTTAACATTACCAACGAACTGAAGATGGCGGCCCGTCATCGCGGAGAGGACATCATTGATTTGAGCATGGGCAACCCCGACGGCGACACACCGAAGCACATCGTCGACAAGATGGTCGAAGTGGCGCAGCGCCCCGGAACCCACGGCTATTCCGCTTCCCGTGGTATCCCTCGTCTTCGCAAGGCCATCAGCGATTGGTACAAGAGACGCTGGGACGTCGATATTGATCCGGACAAAGAAGCCATCGTTACGATCGGCTCCAAGGAAGGTATCGCTCACCTGATGCTCGCAACCTGCGACCGCGGCGACACGGTCCTCGTTCCGAATCCGAGCTACCCGATTCATATTTACGGTTCCATCATCGCCGGTGCCGACGTCCGCAGCGTCCGCATGGGCCCCGGCATCGATTTCTTCAGCGAATTCGAAAGAGCCGTGACGGAAACGACCCCCAAACCCAAACTCATGATTCTGGGTTTCCCGAGCAACCCGACCGCTCAGTGTGTAGATCTCGACTTTTTTGAAAAACTCGTCGCCCTGGCTAAGAAGCACGGCGTCTACATCGTTCACGACTTGGCCTACGCCGACATCGTCTACGACGGATTCAAGGCGCCTTCCATCATGCAGGTCCCGGGCGCTAAAGACGTGGCCGTCGAGTTCTTTACGATGAGTAAGAGCTACAACATGGCCGGCTGGCGTATCGGCTTCATGGTCGGAAACCGTGAACTTGTCGGCGCACTGACTCGTATCAAGAGCTATCACGACTACGGCACTTTCACACCGATTCAGGTCGGCGCGATCGAAGCCTTGAACGGTCCTCAGGAATGCGTCGAAGAAGTCAGAAAAGAATACGAACACCGTCGCGACGTGATGGTCAAAGGCCTGCATGACTTAGGCTGGATGGTAGAAAAACCCAAGGCCTCCATGTACATCTGGGCTGAGCTCCCCGAGTTCTACAAGTCCATGGGCAGCGTGGAATTCTCCAAACGCCTGTTGGAGAAAGCCAAGGTCGCCGTTTCTCCCGGCATCGGTTTCGGTGAATACGGTGAAGGCTTTGTGCGTATCGCCCTGATCGAAAACGCCGATCGTATTCGTCAGGCCCTGCGCGGTATTCGTCAGATGTTCAAAGAAGACGGTCTGATCCAGCCCAAGACGAAGAAATTCCATCGTCGCTGGAAGGGCGAGCCGGCCCCGGCTGCTCCGGAAAAGAAACCGGCAGCACCCAAATTCGCCAAGGTCAAGAACATTCCTACCAAGGGTTCTAAGAAACCCAAGGCAAAAGCAGCTTCCAAGAAAAAATAGTTAAACGCAAGGAGAGGAAATGGCAACGGAAATCAAAGTCGGTTTGGCCGGTTTCGGTAATGTCGGCAAAGGCACATACGACATCTTAAAAAGAAACCATTCTTTAATCAGGCAAAGAGCGGGTGCGCCGATCTCGGTCAAACGCGTGACCGTCCGCAATGTCGACCGCGTTAAACTTCTGGTCGACGAAGATGTGATCGTCACCAACGATTGGCATGATCTGGTTAATGACCCGGAAGTCAACGTTGTGGTTGAGGCCATGGGCGGCATCGAGCCTGCAAAATCTTTGATTTTGGCCGCTATCGACGCCGGCAAGCATGTCGTGACCGCAAACAAAGCTTTGCTGGCAGAACACGGCAACGAGATTTTCTCTGCCGCTCAGACCAAAGGCGTCAATGTCGCCTTTGAAGCCGCCGTTGCCGGTTCCATTCCGATTGTTAAGGCGCTGCGCGAAGGCTTAGCCGCCAACCGCGTCTCTTCGATCGCCGGCATCATCAACGGAACCTGCAACTTCATCCTCTCTACCATGCGTGATACCGGACGCAGTTTCGACGATGTGCTCAAAGAAGCTCAGCGCTTGGGTTACGCCGAAGCCGATCCGACCTTCGACATCGAAGGTACGGACTCCGCTCATAAACTGATGCTTCTCTCGGCTATTGCTTTCGGCGTTCCGGTCGATATGACTAAAGTTCATATCGAAGGCATTACACATCTGGAAGCCAAAGACATTAAGTTTGCCGAAGAACTCGGCTACCGCATCAAGCTGCTCGGCATCACCAAGTACACCGATTACGGCATCGAACTTCGCGTCCATCCGGCGCTTGTTCCCACACGCCGCCTGCTCGCCAATGTAGAAGGCGCGATGAACGCCGTCGTTGTGAAAGGCGACGCCGCCGAAAGTTCTCTTTACTACGGCAAAGGCGCCGGCTCTGAGCCGACCGGTTCTGCCGTGGTTGCAGACTTGATCGATATCGCTCGTACTGCGGAAGTGGCTGTCTCCGAGCGTCCTCGTATGCCGACCACAACGCATAACCCGAAAGCCAAATCTTTTGCTGACTTCGGCGATACGGTCTGCTCTTACTACCTGCGCATTCCCGTTGAAGACAAACCCGGCGTTTTGGCGGAAATCGCCCGTATTCTGGCCGACAACAAGATTTCTATTGAGTCTTTGATCCAGAAAGAAGCACCTTTGGAGGACGCTTCTACCGAAATCATTCTGCTGACGCACAGCACCCGTGAAGCGGATATTCAAAGAGCCATCCGTACGATGCAGCAGCTGGCCAATGTCCGCGGCGCCATCGTGCTTCTGAGAAAGGAAGAATTACAGTAATGCAATACGTGTCTACACGCGGCGGCGTGCCCGCCGCCTCTTACAGCGAAATTGTTCTTCAGGGTTTGGCGCGTGACGGCGGCTTGTTCGTGCCTAAGGTCTACCCGCAGGTTTCGAAAGAAACTCTAAAGAACTGGCGCGGCCTCTCTTACGCTCAGCTCGCGACTGCCGTGACAAGTCTTTTTGCCAAAGATATGCAGCGCTCGGATATCGCCCGTCTGTGCGAAACCACTTACACGCCCGAAGTTTACTGTCACGGCCGCGAAGGCACGGATTTCAAAAAAATCGCGCCCGTCGTTTGGCTGGAAAATGACTTCGGCATTCTCGAGCTCTCCAACGGTCCGACGCTCGCCTTTAAAGACATGGCGATGCAGTACCTGGGTTCGCTCTTTGAGTTTGTGCTCGCCCGCAAAGAAACCCGCCTGAATATTCTCGGCGCCACGAGCGGAGATACCGGCAGCGCAGCCGAATACGCTATGAAAGGCCGTGAAGGCATTCAGGTCTTCATGCTTTCGCCAGCCGGCCGCATGAGCAGATTCCAGAAAGCTCAGATGTATTCCCTGCAGCATAAGAACATTTTCAATATTGCCGTCCAAGGCAGTTTTGATGATGCTCAGGATATCGTCAAAGCCGTATCCGGCGACTTGACCTTTAAGACCGAGCATCACATCGGCGCTGTGAATTCCATTAACTGGGCACGAATTGCCGCTCAGGTCATTTACTACTTCAGCGCTTGGCTCCAAGCTACCGAATCCGAAGATGAAGAAGTCACATTCTCCGTGCCCTCCGGCAACTTCGGTGACGTTTTAGCAGGCTGGATCGCCAAGCAGATGGGGCTCCCTGTGGCTCGTCTGATCGTAGCTACCAAAGAAAA
>OGFF01000099.1_pt1 | contig 125726 bp, 100 predicted proteins | sample 1570751 | NCBI WGS metagenome assembly OGFF01 (sample SAMEA2581951, study PRJEB24529) | metagenome | biome: Human gut stool | place: China | collected 2011 | reverse complement strand
GCTATGCGTGCCACCTCTCCCGCTTCAACGGGGGAGCATACACCCGGAAAGGCAAAACATACGGACTTGATATTACTATAACGTTCACTCCGCAGTAAACCACCCTTCCGGGAGATTCTTCGCCAAAGGCTCAGAATGACGGTATATTTTGACTCGCACTCCGATCTTCGGGATCGCCGCGCTACGCTTGCGATGACGAATTATTCCGACTTTCCCGCTCGGGGGACGCATAATAAAGCATATAATTTTAAGACGACTTTAAGGAGAATATATGGCAAATAATAACAATCGCGACGACGACTTGTTCTGCTCGTTCTGCGGAAAACCCAAAGAACTCGCCAAAAAACTTATAGCGGGTCCTAACGGCGTGTATATCTGCGACGAGTGCATAGATATATGTAAAGAGGTTCTCGAAAGCGACGAAGAAAAGAAAGAAGAGAAATCGAGCGTAAGGCTTCTGAAACCCAAGGAAATCAAAGCCGAACTCGATAAATATATAGTCGGGCAGGAAAAGGCTAAAAAAGTACTTTCCGTCGCCGTCTATAATCATTATAAAAGAGTAAACAGTTTGAGCGGCAAAAACAAAGACGATACCGAGATCGAAAAATCGAACGTATTGCTTCTCGGACCTACGGGTTCGGGCAAGACGTTGCTTGCAAGAACGCTCGCGAAGATATTGAACGTTCCGTTCGCGGTTGCCGACGCGACTACGCTCACCGAGGCGGGCTACGTCGGCGAAGACGTCGAAAACATTCTGCTTAAACTCATTCAGAACGCCGATTACGACGTGGAAAGAGCGCAAAAGGGCATAATATATATCGACGAAATCGACAAAATCGCGAGAAAAAGCGAAAACGTTTCTATAACCCGCGACGTAAGCGGCGAAGGCGTTCAGCAGGCTCTTTTGAAAATTATAGAATCGACTATCGCTTCCGTTCCCCCGCAGGGCGGAAGAAAACACCCGCAGCAGGAATTTATCCGCATAGATACCACCAACATTTTGTTCATTTGCGGCGGCGCGTTCGTCGGTCTCGATAAAATAGTAGGCAGAAGAAAAGATTCTTCGTCGCTCGGCTTTGCGGGCAAACTCAAAGAAGAAATCGAATCGTCCGACGCTTACGTAGACGAAATTCAACCGCAGGATCTCACCAAATTCGGTCTTATCCCCGAATTCGTCGGCAGAATGCCGATAACGGTAGGGCTTCACGCGCTCGACGAAGACGCGCTCGTAAAAATAATGACCGAGCCGAAAAACGCCATCGTCAAGCAGTATAAAAAACTCGTCGGGCTCGACAAGGTCGAACTCGTCGTAACAGACGACGCTGTAAGAGAAGTCGCCAGACGCGCTATCGCCTTAAAGACGGGCGCGAGAGGGCTTCGCACGATTTTCGAAAATCTTATGCTCGAAAGCATGTACGATATTCCGTCGGAAGACGACGTAGAAAAGGTGATTATCGATAAAGACGTGGTTTTGGGCGGTAAACAACCGGAAATAATCAAAAAACGGATCGCTTAACGGCAAAAGGCGGCGCGGGGCGAGTGAATTTTCACTCGCCCCGCTTTTTTCATACAAAAAACACCGTACGAAAATAATGAAAACACAAAATTCTATATAATAATAGATATTCTAAAATTATAATATTACCGACGGCGGATACGCGCCGACGGCGAGGAGAAATTTATGGAAAAGCAATTTAATCTATCTAAAGTATTCGATCACGCTTCTAAAATCAACGAAGCGTATCACACTCTGTTAAAGCCGTTGTGCAAGGAAACCGGTTTGCCGCCGCTCGCGCTGGATATTCTGTTGTTTCTGGCAAATAATCCCGATAACGCCACGGCGAACGATATGTGCCGGATGCGCGGGGTAAAATCGGGCATAGTATCGGTACATATCGACCGACTCGTGCGCGACGGATTGATAACGCGTACCGTCGTACCGGAAGACAGACGCAAAACCAGGCTTATTCCTGCCGAAAAAGCCGGCGAACTGATAGAAAAAGGCAGAAAAATTCAACGGGAGTTTTCCGTCGAGTTGAGAAACGGTATTTCGGAAGAAGATTCGCTCGTATGGCAAAGGGTTATGAAGACGATTGACGGAAACGTATCCCGTATTATCGATAAAAAAGGAAAATAAAAAAATGTTAAAATTACTTAAAAACATGCGGGTTAAAGAAGTCGTAATGGCTGCCGTTTGTCTGCTTCTCGTCGTTGGGCAGGTCTATTTCGACCTGCTTCTGCCCGACTATATGACGAGGCTTACGACTTTAATCAAGACTTCGGGCGCAACCGACGAAATTTGGAAAGTCGGGCTTAAAATGCTCGGTTGTACCCTTGTCAGCGCGGTTTTCGCCGTAATTTGCGGGTATCTCGCCGCAAGGACGGCTTCCGGGTTCAGTTTCGCCGTGAGAGAGAAACTCTTTCGGCGCGTAACCGATTTTTCAAAGACCGAAATGAACGATTTTTCGGTGCCGAGCCTTATAACGAGAACCACCAACGACATAACGCAGATACAGATGATAGTTGCTATGGGGCTGCAAATGATGATCAAAGCGCCGATTATGGCGGTATGGGCGGTTATCAAAATTCTCGGCAAAAGTTGGGAGTTATCCGCAGTTACCGCGGCTTTCGTCGTGGTTATCTGCGTAACGGTGTTTATCGTTATGGCGATATGTATTCCGAGATTCCGTAAGGTGCAGAAAGCGACGGATAAAATCAACCGCGCCGCAAGGGAAAATCTTACGGGAATAAATGTCGTTCACGCGTTCAACGCCGAAGATTATCAGAACGAAAAATTCGACAAACCAAGCAAAGAAATGTTTGATTTGCAGATGAAAAATCAAAAGGCGTTCGCTCTCGTAAACCCCACTATGACGCTAGGAATGAACGGGCTTACGCTCGTAATTTATTGGCTCGGCGCCGCGCTCGTGAACAATATCCCCGCCGCGAACGTTTCGGGCAGAATAGCGTTTTTCAGCGAAGTGCTTGCTTTTTCGACCTACGCGACGTATATCGTAATGTCGTTTATGATGCTTGTAATGATATTTATGATGTTGCCGCAGGCGCAGGTTTCCGCCGAACGTATCAACGAAGTTTTGTCAACGGAGCCGTCGATTAAGGGCGGCAGCGTCGACAAGTCCGCCGAAGAAGGAACGGTGGAATTCAGAAACGTGAGTTTCCGTTATAAAGACTCGACGGAAGACGAATTGTCGGGTATAAATTTCAAGGTAGAAAAGGGCAAAACGCTTGCGATAATCGGCGCGACGGGGTCGGGCAAAACGACGCTCGTAAACCTTATTCCGCGTACCTACGACGCAACGCAAGGCGAAGTTTTAGTCGACGGAGTGAACGTAAAAGACTATACGCAAAAGGCTTTGCTCGACAAAATCGGCTTCGTAACGCAAAAGGCTACGCTTTTTTCGGGCACTATAAAAGATAACGTGTTTTTCGGCGAAAGCAGAACCGACTACGACGACGCGGATTTAAGCGAAGCGCTCGAAGCGTCGCAGGCAAGCGAATTCGTGGATAAGTTACCCGAAAAATCAGAACATAAAATCGCTCAACTCGGTCGTAACGTGTCGGGCGGACAAAAGCAAAGGCTTTCTATAGCCCGCGCGCTTGCGAGAAAGCCCGAAATTCTCGTTTTCGACGATTCTTTTTCCGCGCTCGATTACCGTACCGACGCGCGACTCAGAAAAGAACTTAACGAGAAATTCAAGGGCGTCACGAAGATAATCGTTGCGCAAAGGGTAAGCACGATACGGCACGCCGACGAAATACTCGTACTCGATCGCGGCGAAACGGTCGGCAGAGGAACGCACGACGAACTTATCGAAAGTTGCGGAATTTACCGTGAAATAGCGGCGTCGCAAACGGGCTCTCAAAAGGAGGAAAAACGCGTATGAAACGTAATGAAAACAGTCGTATACGATCGCTTAAAAAGAGCGCGGATTATCTTAAAAAGAGCGTAATTTGGGTTGTCGTGGCGTTGATTCTTGCGGCGGTGAGCGCGATTATAACCATTATAGGCCCCGATAAAGTAGGCGAAATCGCAAACGTTATTTCGGACGGGCTTTTAGGCGAGATCGACCTTGCGGCGATAACGAAAATCGGCGCGACGCTCGTGTGCCTGTATTGTTTAAGCGCGGCGTTCTCGTTTTTGCAGAATTATATAATGGCGGTCGTAACGCTTAAAATGTCTTATAGGCTCAGGGGCGAACTTTCCGAAAAGATAAATACGGTGCCGCTTAAATACTTCAATACCACTTCGCAGGGGGATATTTTAAGCCGTATCACCAACGACGTTTCGACTCTGCAACAGGGGCTTACGAACAGCCTGCCGACGATAATCGGCGCGACGGCGCAATTTGTCGGTTGCCTTATTATGATGTTTATAACCGAATGGCGGCTCGCCCTTATTTCTCTCGGCGTTACGTTTATCGGTATGATAATAACGGTGCTTATAATGAAGCGTTCGCAAAAATACTTTGCGGACAGACAACGCTGTCTGGGCGCGCTCAACGGATATATCGAAGAATCGTATTCGGGGCATGAAACGATTAAACTTTCCGAAGCGGAACGTCAGGTCAATAAAGCCTTCGATAAGTTGAATATCGACGTGTATAACGCCAACTGGAAGTCGCAGTTTCTTTCGGGAATAATGCAGCCGCTGATGAGCGTTATAAGTAACGTGGCGTACGTCGCCGTGTGCGTGGTAGGCTCGATTTTAGCCGTAAACGGAAAGATAAATTTCGGCGTAATAGTGTCGTTTATACTCTACGTAAGACTGTTTACTTCGCCGCTTACACAGATAGCGCAGGGGCTAACCAATCTGCAGACCGTTTCCGCCTCGGCGGGCAGAATATTCGACTTTTTAGAGAGCGAAGACATGCCCGACGAAAGCGATAAGACGGCTGAACTTACGTGCGTTAAAGGCAACGTCGAATTTAAGGACGTTCGCTTCGCCTATCCCGATACTCCCGATAAAATAATCATAAAGGACTTTTCGGCGAGCGTGAAGTCGGGACAGAAAGTGGCGATTGTCGGACCTACGGGCGCGGGCAAGACGACTATGGTCAACCTGCTTATGCGGTTTTTCGACATAAACGGCGGGGATATTACGATAGACGGCGTTTCGATAAACGATATGAAACGCGAAGACGACCATAATCTGTTTTCTATGGTTTTGCAGGATACGTGGCTTTTCGAAGGCACTTTGCGTGAAAATCTCGTATATAATATGAGCGGCGTTACGGACGAAGACCTCGAACGCGTGTGCAGGGCGTGCGGGCTGGATAAATTCGTCCGCTCGCTGCCGAGCGGCTTCGATACGGAACTTTCTGAAAGTTCGTCGATTTCGGCGGGGCAGAAACAACTTATAACGATAGCGCGCGCGATGCTTCAAAATTCGCCGATGCTTATTCTCGACGAGGCGACTTCGTCGGTCGATACCCGTACCGAACTCGTAATTCAAAGGGCGATGGACGAACTCACCAAAGGCAGAACGAGTTTCGTAATAGCGCACAGATTATCGACGATTAAAAACGCCGACCTTATACTCGTAATGAACGAGGGCGACGTAATAGAAAAAGGCACTCACGACGAACTTATGCAAAAAGGCGGTTTTTATTCGACTCTTTATAACAGTCAATTCGCCGTCGTATAACCACAAAAACAGGCGATTAAAGCAGGGCGGGCGGAAAAATTTTCCGCCCGACTTATTTTTGCCATAAAACCGCGCGGCGGTGAAAAATTTTTTTCGTAAAAACGCAATCGTCGAAAATTTCTTACGCTTCGTCGTTTTATGAAAAGCATTGACAAATCGGGAACGGTCGGGTATAATATCGGTATGAAATTCATACATATGGCGGACGCCCATTTAGGCTCTAAAATGGAAGCCAAACTGCCGGGCGAAAAGGCAAAAATCCGTCGCGCCGAGATACGCGCGACCTTTCTGAAAAGCGTGGAATACGCCTATAAAACGGGCGCGGAAGTCTACGTTATAGCGGGCGATTTATTCGATATGGACAAACCCCTTAAAAAAGACAAGGAGTTCTTTTACGATACCGTAAAACGCTTTCCGTCTATCGATTTTTTATACCTGCGCGGTAATCACGACGACGCGTTGGACGGCGAAAATCTGCCCAACCTTAAAACGTTTTCAAAGGAGTGGACGTATTACCGTTACGGCAAAGTCGTGTTTGCGGGGATAGAACTTTCGGGCGAAAATTCGCTGTCGCTCTATTCGTCGCTTCGTTTAAGCGAAGACGATATAAACGTAGTTATAATGCACGGCGATATATCCGAAGGCGCGGGCGAAGATAAGATTAAACTTCCGCTTCTGAAAGACAAAAATATCGATTATCTCGCTTTGGGGCATATACACCGCTCTTATGCGAAATCGCTCGGAAGCCGCGGTATAGCGCGATATTCGGGGTGTCTGGAAGGCAGGGGCTTTGACGAAACGGGAGAAAAGGGCTTTTACGAAGTTACGGTAGACGAAAACGAAAAAAGGCTCGATTCCAAGTTTACGTCGCTTTCCGCAAGAACGGTTTACCGCTACGAAATCGACGTGTCGTCCGCCGAAAATCCGTCCGATGTTTATTCGCTCGTAAAAAGTTCGGTCAAAGCGAAAAGCGGCGACCTTATAAGGGTAGAACTCGTAGGGGAAAGAGAATATGCTGACGAAAACGTCGCCGAAGACGTCGAAGCGTACCTTAAAGATTCGTATTTTTTCGTATCGGTCAAAGATAAAACCGTAAAAAAATATTACGCGAAAGATTTTGCGGGCGACAAGTCTTTAAGGGGCGAATTCGTTCGGCAGGTACTTGCCTCGGATTTATCCGAAGAGAAAAAGAGCGAGATCATCGCGCTCGGACTTAAAGCGCTTTCGGGCAGGGAGGTTGACTGATGATACTCAAATCCTGTTACGTAGAAAATTACGGCGGGCTGAGCGGAAAATCGTTTGAATTTTCGCCGTCGCTGACCTGCGTTTTACGTGAAAACGGAGCGGGTAAAACCACGCTCGCGTCATTTTTGCGGGCGATGTTTTACGGATTGCCCGCGACGAAAACCACGTCCGTAACGTTTAACGACCGCGAGAGATTTTATCCGTTTAACGGCGGCAAATTCGGCGGTTCGCTCACTTTCGAATCGGGCGGCAAAACTTATAAAATCGAACGATTTTTCGATAAAAAAAGCCCCAAGGGCGACAGCGTTAAACAATACGAAAACGGCAAAGAAATTTCCGCCCCTTACGATCCGGGGCTTGAACTTTTCGGCGTGGACGAACAGACTTTTTCGCGTACCGTATTTTTCGGCGGCGATTTTTTAGACGGGCTTGACGGAAAGGGGCTTAAACTTAACGATATAGTCGGCGACGAAGCGGACGGAACTTCTTACGAAGACGCCGTTTCCGCGATAGAAGAAGGTAAGAAAAAATACAAAGCCGTCCGCGGCGACAAGGGCGTTATAAAAAATCTCAAAGAGGATAAAAGGAACGCCGAACGCAGAATAGAAAATTACGCCGAAACCGAAAAGAGCCTTCTGAAGCGTTACGACGAAAAGACCGAAGCGAAGAATTACGTCGCGGCGGTTAAAAATCGTTACGATAACGCGGTAAAGGCGCAGACGGTCAAAGCGCAACGCTCGGTTTACGCGGGCAAGGTCAAAGAAGCCGAACAGACGAACGCCGAACTGTATAAATTCAAGGTCGCGTATCCCCGGTCGATACCGTCGAAAATCGAAATCGACGGTTTCGCGAAAAACCTTGCCGAACTCAACGGGTATAAAACGGAATACGCTTCCGCTACGATGACCCCCGACAGAAAATACGCTTTAAGCGCGCTCGAAAGGGAGTTTGCCGAAAATCCGTTGTCGAAAGCGAAACTCGACGAACTCCGTAACGAAAGCGAAAAAATAACCGACAAAACGGGCGACGTAAGACGGCTTGCCGCCGCGGTTTCGCAAATAAGCGAAGACCGGATCGTAAAAAAATTCGACGCCTGCCCGGTAGAAGACGGCGAACGCGAAAGGGCGGACGAACTTAAAAAAGAATACCTTGAAACGGAAGAACTATTAAAGGCGGAAGAAGCCGCTGCGAATAAAGTAAACGACTCTAAAAAGCCGTCGTATAAGGCGATTATAAGCATACTCGGCGTATTGCTCGCCGCAGGCGGAGTCGGGCTTGCGTTTCTTAATTTATACGCGGGTATAGCCGTCGGAGCGGTCGGTCTTATTGCGCTTATATCGTCGCTTTTTATAAAATCCGAGCCGAAAAATCATACGCAGAACCGACTGACGGAACTCACGGTAAAAGCCAATATGAGTAAAAACGAGTTGAGTGAATTTTTGTCTTCGAAAGGTTATTATTCGAGAGAAGGCGTACTCGTCGGAATGGCGAATTTTTCGCGCGATTACGACGAATATTTAAGCCTTAAAGCGCAGGAAGACGAAAAGTACCGAACGCTCGAAAAGGCCGAAAAGGATTTGGCTTCGGCTACGAAAGCGATTAAAGCCGAACTTACGAAATACGGCTACGGCGATACGGATATAAAGACGGCGATCGGATTGCTCGCAAAAAAATATAACGATTATCTTTCGCTGAAAGACGAAAAAGAGTATTACGCCCGCCGCGCGGAAGAGATAAAAAAACGAATCGACGAAAGCGAGAGATTTTTCGCAGATTTTTCGGTTGCATATAAACTCGGCGGCGACAAAAGCGAGTTGCTCGAAAAAATGCGTTCCGACAGGCTCGTAGCGGACAACCTCAAAGCAAGACTCGATAAACTTAAAACCGAAATCGCGGCGCTTGGCGATATGCCGGAAGAACTCCCGACAGACGAATTATCGGCGGAAGAACTCGCCGAAGTTTACGACGACGCGAATAAACGCCTTGCAAAGATAAACGCGGATATTACCGTCGACGAAAACACTCTCGAAGACTATCCCGACGCGGTCGCTTCGCTCGAAGCGATAAACGAGGATATTTCGGCGGCGGAAGAAAAGTACTCGCTTTTATGCGATACGCTCGACTTTTTGGCGAAAGCCGAAAAAACGATAAAAGACGAATACGTCGCGCCCGTACTCGATAAATTCAAAGAATACGTTTCCGGCATTTCGCGCGAATTCGGCGAAAACGCGGATATGGATAAGGACTTCTGCGTTAAGTTTGAGCGTAACGGCGAACTGCGTTCGGATAAATATTTCAGCGCGGGGCAAAGAGCCGTCATCGCTTTATGTTTAAGGCTTGCTCTTGCCGATCAGACCTTCAAAGCCGAAAAGCCGTTTATCGTTCTTGACGATCCGTTCGTCGGGCTTGACGAAGAGCATTTCAGAAAAATCAAACCCGTGATTGACAAGTTATCGGGCAACGAGCAGATTATCTATTTCACCTGCCACCCTTCGAGAGAGATATAACCGGTTGATATTTGTTCCGCGGCAAATCTCTAATGGCTAAGGGCAAAACCGACGGATTCGGAATAACGACGAGCGAAAAATCGTCGTATTTCGGCGGACGGCGGCATAAAATAGCGTATGACGCTTATCGATTGCCCGCATAGAAAAAAAGTTAAAATTCTGAATATAAATCTTGAAAGCGAAGACAAGGCAAGACTGTGGGAACTCGGAATTTCCGAGAACGCGACGGTCGAAGTCGTAAGGTTTTTCGCAAAAACGACCGCCCTTATCGTATGCGAAGGGGCGGTTATCGCTATCGGCAGAGAATACGCCGAAAAAATTACGGTGAGTATATGCGAATAGTCCTTGCGGGAAATCCTAACGCGGGTAAGTCTACGCTGTTCAATTCGCTTACGGGCGAAAGCCGAAGGGTGGGTAACTGGCACGGCGTAACCGTAGACGAGGGCGAGGGGAGTTTTAACTTAGGCGGCAAACGCGTTTCGCTGGTCGATTTGCCGGGGCTGTATACCGTCCGAGGGAGCGAAAACGAAGAATCGGTTGCCGAAAAATTTCTCGTAAAGGGCGATTACGATATAATCGTCATCGTTACCGAGGCGAAAACTGTAAAACGGACGGCAAGGCTCGTAAGAGAGATAAAAGCCTACGGCAAGCCCGTAATTATGTTCGTCAATCTCGTAAAGGAATTTGAAAAGCGGGGCGGGAAAATCTTTGCGGACAAACTTTCTTCGTCGCTCGGAGTTCCCGTTTTTACGGGCGAAGCGATCGATAAAACCGACGTCGAAAAATTCAAAGCACGACTTTTAAGCGTCGAAAGCCCGAGAAAGGGCGACGGAAACGAGGACTACGTCGTATACCCGAAGACGAACGCCGACGGAATAAAATACAATCCGATTTTCGGTTGTTCGTGCTTTTTAGTCGCGGTTTTTCTCACTTTTTATCTTGCGTTCGGGCGGTATTCGCCCGCGACTTACGCGGGCAGATTTTTTACCGACTATCTGGGCGTTAAATTAACTAAAATGGTGATAACCGCCTTATCGGGCAGGGTTTCGCCGTTTATACTCGGTTTGATTACCGAGGGGATAATCGGCGGAACGTTTTCCGTACTCGAATTTCTGCCGCAGATCGCGGTATTGTCGTTTTGTCGGGATACGCTTGATGCGTGCGGGTTTTTATCTTACGCGCAGGCATTTTGCGACGGCGTTTTAAGCAAGGTCGGTTCGGGCGGCAGGGCGATTTATACGCTTATGAGCGGTTACGGTTGTACCGCGCTCGCCGCGGCTTCTTCTTCGTCGATAGGCGACGACGGAATAAAAAAGAGAACGATACTCTGCCTGCCGTTCGTAAGTTGCTCGGCGCGTACCCCCGTGTATTCGTTTATCGCCGTCAAAGTCTTTAAGGGGTACGCCTTTCTCGTCCTGTCGGTAATCTATATTTTATCGGCGACCTTGCCGCTTCTGTATTCGTTTATCCTGTACAAAACGGTTATAAAACGAAAGCCGCGGCCTATTGCCGCCGAAATCGCGAATTTTCGTCGGCCGAATTTGTCTTCTTCGTTAAAATCCTTGCTAAAAACGCTTACATCGTTTATAATAAAACTCGGAAGCGTGGTGCTTCTCGTGTCTGTCGCGTTTTACGTTCTGCGGTCGGTATCGCCCGATATGCGTTACGTCGGCGCGGACCGGGCGGACGAGTCGCTTCTCGCTTACGCGGGTAAGGCTCTTTCGTTCCTGCTGTATCCGCTGGGCATAAAAGACTGGCGGTTTCCGGCGGCCCTGATCGGCGGAATTTTCGCCAAAGAGAGCGTAGCGTCGACTTTGTTTCTGCTTTTTCCGGCGGGGATAAATCTTACGACGGCGCAAGGCGTCGGGCTGGTGGCTTTCACTTATCTTTACACGCCGTGCGTAACCGCGCTTTTCGCCATGAAAAAGGCGATAGGAATTAAAAAAACGGCGTTGTCGGCGGCGTTGCAACTTTTATACGCCGTGGCGATCTCGCATCTTATATATCTGCTTTTCGGGCTTTTCGTATGAAGAAATTTTACTCTTTGGGCGACAATTTAATAAAGGAAATTTCTCGCTTTTACGGGGATAAAATCACTTACGGAAAGATTATGAAACTACTCCGCAGAAAGGACGTTAAAGTAAACGGCGAGCGGGTGAACAAAGACGTGAAAACCCGAAAAAACGACGAAATAACGGTCTACTACGACGGCGAAGACAAAAAAGTCGAAATAAAAGTTATATACGCAGACGATAATCTTCTCGTAACGTATAAGCCCAAAGGGATAACGTCGGAAGACTTTTATAACGCGGTGAAAGAAAAATACGAAAGCGCGATTTTCACGCACAGGCTGGACCGCAATACCGACGGCATAACTCTTTTCGCTCTGAACGATACGGCGTATTCGGAATTATTCGACGGGTTGAAAAACAGGACGTTCGATAAGCGGTATACGGCTACCGTTTACGGCGTTATGCCTAAACGTAAGGACAGGCTTACGGCTTACCTTAAAAAGGACGAAAAGGCGGCGAAAGTCGAAATTTCGGCAACGCCGAAAAAAGGCTATGAAAAGATAATAACCGACTACGAAGTTCTGTCAAGCGACGGAGAAACTTCGGTTTTAAGGGTCGGACTTATAACGGGCAGAACTCACCAGATAAGGGCGCATCTCGCCTTTACGGGGCATTTTATAATCGGCGACGGAAAGTACGGCAAAGAAGAGATAAACCGCCGCTATAAGGCGAAATATCAACTGTTGACGGCTACCGAAATAACGCTCGGGTTTGCCGAAAATTCGCCGCTTTACTATTTGAACGATAAAAAATTTACTATAGAAGGTACGATATGAAAATTACCCAAGACGTACGCTATATAGGCGTAAGCGATCACGATCTCGACCTTTTCGAAGGTCAGTATAAAGTTCCGGACGGAATGGCGTACAACTCCTACGTTATACTCGACGAAAAAATCGCGGTATTCGATACCGTAGATAAGAAATTCGGCGACGAATGGCTTGACAATCTTAAAAACGAATTAGGCGGCAGAACTCCCGATTATCTCGTCGTGTTGCATATGGAACCCGACCATTCGGCAAATATCGCAAAATTCGCGGAAGTTTATAAAAACGCGAAAATAGTTTCGTCAGCCGCGGCGTTCAGAATGGTGAAAGCCTATTTCGGCGACGAGTTTACGGACAGACGAATAGTCGTGAAAGAGGGCGATAAACTTAACCTCGGCAAACACGAACTCACGTTCGTCGGCGCGCCCATGGTGCATTGGCCCGAAGTTATCGTCGCTTACGAAAGCAGCGAAAAATTGCTCTTTTCAGCCGACGCGTTCGGCAAGTTCGGCGCGTTCGACGTAAAAGCCGACTGGGCGTGCGAAGCGAGAAGATATTACTTCGGCATAGTCGGCAAATACGGCGTTCAGGCGCAGAATTTACTTAAAAAAGCGGCTGCGCTCGACATAGAAAAGATCTTGCCGCTTCACGGTCCGTTGCTCACCGAAAATCTCGGATATTATCTCGGTTTGTATAACACGTGGTCGTCTTACGGCATCGAAAGCGAAGGCGTTACGATCGCGTATACTTCGGTTTACGGTCATACCGAAAAAGCGGTGAAGTTACTTAAAGAAGAAATCGAAAAAGCGGGGGTGAAAGTCGCCGTTCACGATCTGGCGAGATGCGACGAATCCGAAGCGGTCGAAGACGCGTTCAGATACGGGAAACTCGTCCTTGCCACGACCACTTACAACGCTTCGATTTTCCCGTTTATGCAAAACTTCATAAACGCGCTTACCGAAAGGAATTATAAAAACCGAAAAATCGGACTTATCGAAAATGGCTCGTGGGCGCCCACGGCGGCCAAAATCATGCGCGCGGCGTTTGAAAATTCCGAAAATATAGAGTTTTGTCCGACAACGGTTAAAATCGTCGGCGCGGTAAGCGAAGAAAACGAAGAACAAATCAGATCTCTCGCGAAAGAGATTATCGGATAAAATTACGGGAAGTACGAAAGAAAAATGTTGAAAGAAGCGATTTTATCGGTTTCGCCTTATCTTGCGATACCGTTGTTTCTGGTCGGACTCGTTTTAATAGTAAAGGGCGGGGATTTCTTCGTCGACGCCGCAACCTGGATAGCGGAAGTTTCGGGTATACCGAAAATACTCGTCGGCGCGACGGTAGTGTCGTTCGCGACCACTCTACCCGAACTGCTCGTTTCGCTGATCGCGGCGGGCAACGGCGACACGAGTATGGCGATAGGCAACGCCGTCGGTTCGGTTACGGCGAATCTGGGGCTTATCTTCGCGATACTTATGGTGGCTTGTCCCGGTCGGACGGACAGAAAAGATTTTATGTTAAAAGCCCTGCTTATGCTGTCGTCCGCGCTCGTTCTCGTAGTGTTCGGATTTTTCGGCGAACTGAGTTGGGGCGGGTCGGTGCTTTTAATCGTAATCTACGTCGCTTTTATGTTCTTCAACGTAAAAGACGCGAAAGCAGCCATGCTTAAAGGCGACGAACACGGAGAAAAGGAAGAAAAACCCGTCGCAAACAAAAAGACGGTTACGGTTAATATCGTAAAATTCGTACTCGGCGCGGCGATGACCGCGTTCGGCGCGATATTCCTCGTGGATAACGGCGAAATAATAGCCGCCGACCTTATGCATATACCCGTACCGATAGTTTCGGCGATTTTCATCGCGATAGGCACGTCGCTGCCCGAACTCGTTACGGCGATAACCGCCATAATCAAAAAACAGGGGGCGTTGTCTGTCGGTAACATTATCGGAGCGAATATAATCGATTTAAGCGTTATTCTTCCGCTCTGTTCTCTTATCGGCGGTAAAGCCGTGCCGTTTATCGCGCAGAATATTTACCTCGATTTGCCAGTGTGCCTGTGTATTTCGGCGATAATTCTCGTTCCGACGCTCATATCCCAAAAGATAAGCCGCTGGCAGGGGATATTGTCGCTTTGCGTGTACGCCGCGTATATTTCCGTTATGTGCACGGTATTCATCTGATTTTAATATTACGGATTTCTGAAACCGTCTTTTACCGCAGTTCCCGCAGGGAATTTCCGGTAAAGGCGCAAAGTCCGGAGAAAAGCGCGGCGTGACGCCGCGCTTTTTCTCTTCGCTTTTGTCCGGCAGCGGGAATTTCGTTTTTTAACGGAATTTTCAATCCCGCTTGACATATTCGTACGTACATATTATAATGGTATCCCGCCGATTAAAAAAGATTATAAAAAGGAGCGAGTTATGAAAATATTATCTCTGAAAAACGTAAGAAAAGAATATCATACCGGTTCTTTGACCGTACTTGCCGTAGAAGACGTTTCGTTCGATCTGAACGACGGCGAATTCGTGGTGATTCTCGGCGCGTCCGGCGCAGGTAAAACGACTCTTCTGAACCTTTTGGGCGGAATGGACACGGCGACGGACGGCGAAATAGATCTTGACGGAAAAAATATAACTTCGTTCAACAAAAAGCAACTGACCGACTATCGGCGTCGCGACGTGGGTTTCGTTTTCCAGTTCTATAATCTGATGCCTAACCTTACCGCGCTTGAAAACGTCGAAATCGCCGTTGAAATATGCGACGATCATCTCGATCCGGAAACCGTTCTCAGATCGGTGGGGCTCGGCGACCGGCTCGACAACTTTCCCGCAGAACTTTCCGGCGGCGAGCAGCAAAGAGTTGCCATCGCCCGCGCTATTGCCAAAAATCCGAAGTTGATACTATGCGACGAGCCGACCGGCGCGCTCGATTACGTTACCGGCAAAAAGATACTGAAAATTTTACAGGATTTATCCCGCGAGCGAAACAAACTCGTCGTTATCGTAACGCACAACGCCGCGCTTAAAGATATGGCGGATAAGGTAATAAAGATAAAGAGCGGAAGAATCGAAAGTATCGAAACGAACGACGAGCCTAAATCGGTTGAGGAGATAGAGTGGTGAAAACGTATCTTAAAACAGTTCGCAGAATGTTCAAAAAACATCTTATACGGCTTCTTTGTCTTATCGGCATCGTTCTCATATCCGTAGGTTTTATATCGGGTATCGGCTCGCCGACCGATATGATAAAGGACAGTATAGAGAATTATTATACAAAACAAAACGTAAGCGACTTTATCGTAAAAAGCAAGACGGGCGGTTTTACCGACGAGCAAATTGCCGCGGTAAAAAACCGCTACGGCGAGAACAACGTGGAAACGGGAATGTCAATAGATATTCACACAGGTGAAAAAAGGTCGCTCAGGCTGTACTTTCTCGATCTTGAAAATACCGCGATCAACGAGCCGGAACTCGTCGAAGGCGAAAAGATAACGGGCGACGACGAAAACTGCGTTTACGCCGAAGTAAAAGATAACGTGATAAAGGGTTTTTCCGTCGGCGATAAAGCGGAAATAGATATTGCGTCCGCGCTTAACCTGCCTTCCGGATATAAAATCAACGTTACGATTAAAGGAATAGTGAAAAGTCCGCTGACGTTCGGAAAAGACGGAGAACCGAGTTATAACAACCCGGAAGACACCGAAATACCGGAGAACGTGACGGGAATAAACGAACTCGATTTACTCGAAAATATTTTATACTGTCCGACTAAAATATGCGATTTTCTGCCGAAAGGCGATCTGTATATAAAAGCGGAAAACCGTAATTTGTTCGGATCTTTTTCATCCGGTTACGAAAAATACGTCGAAAAAGAAAAAATCGAGTTGACCGGACTTTTGGGCGAAAACGTACGCATAATTACGCTTTACGACAATTACAGTTTCAAATCGGTTATCGCCGGCGCGGACAAGGTGCGCGGAATAGGCAATATTTTAATGGTCATTTTTATCGCCGTGACGCTTCTCGTCGTATTGTCGTCCATGATGCGGCTTATGGATGAGGAACGTTCTCAGATCGCTTGTCTGAAAACGCTCGGATACGGTTCGGTAAGTATAGTCGTAAGGTACGTTTTCTTTGCGCTCGTCGCGCTTGCGGCAGGCGGGTTTATAGGTTTTTTCGTGGGATACGGCGTTTCGTGGCTGATATGTTTCGCTTTCGGCTACAGTTACGTCATGCCTCCGATAGCGGTGGTGGTCAATCCGAGTTATTACTTTATATCGCTTGCCGTAATCGTCGCCGTTACGTTGATTACGGTATTTTCCGTCGGCATGCGTCTTGCGAATAACTCTCCCGCCGACCTTTTACGGCCGAAACCGCCGAAAAAAGGTAAAAGAATTTTACTTGAAAAAATTCCGTTCGTCTGGAAACGCCTTTCGTTCAGGTATAAGTCGTCTATGAGAAACGTTTTCAGGTATAAAACGCGGTTTTTTATGATGCTCGTATCCGTAGGCGTGTCGGCGGGACTCGTTTTTGCGGGGCTTGCTCTTCTTGATATGTGTCTGTTCGACGACTTCGGCTCGCCTGCGATTATCGGGATAGCGGTAGTCGTGGTTATTTTCGCGGGGCTTCTGACCGCCGTGGTGATAAACACGCTTACGACCATAAATATAAGCGAAAGAGAAAGAGAAATAGCGACGCTTATGGTCCTCGGATACCACGACGGCGAAATTTGCGGTTATATTTATCGCGAAATATATATCAGCGTGTTTTTGGGGATTATCGTCGGGTATCCCGTAGGAATAGGTCTTGCGACGCTCGTTTTCAAGGCGATAGGTTTCGGAACGGTCGGCAACGTAAGTTGGTTTATGTGGCTGCTCGTGCCGGTCGTCGTATTCGTGTTTGCGCTGCTCGTAACGCTGATATTAAGACCGAAAATCGTAAAAACAAGAATGAACGAAAGTCTGAAAGCGGTAGAATAAAGAATTTTAACTAATCGACGCCGGATATGCCCGGAAAAATCGTCGATTTTCGATATTGCTTCTCCGTTTGATCTGATATTCTCGTCCGGCACGGGCTCTGCGCTTGCCGGACGGTTTTTTTTGTCAATCGTAATCCCGCAGAATCGAAAATACCTCGGTTTTAGTCCGACGAAAATTAAAAAATAAGCAAATTTCTAAATAAGACAAGTAAATTTCTTATTGAATAAGCAAGATAATAATGTTATAATTATAGCGAAGCCGCAAAGCGGCGATTTTTCACGTTAACGCGGTTGCGTTACGCTCTCCATTATATTATGTAATGCGGAACGCGCGTCGCGGGGAAATCAAAACGGAAGAGGGGTACCCCTCTTCTCGTCTGACGACGAGAAGAATCGTTTAGCGGCAAAAAAATAAAAAGGCAAAAAACAAGTTTTCTTAAACGGAGGAAAGTTTATGAAGAAAAAAGCAAAAAGACTCATCAGCGCGTTGCTTGCGGCAACGGTCGTTCTCGGCGTCGGCGTCGGAGCCACCGGCTGCGGCAACTCCAAGAAAGAAGAGAGAGGTCTGTACGTCCGCAGAGACGACAAGAAATACGACTCTTCCAAAACGCAGATCAACGTATACCTTTACAAAGCGGGCTACGGCGAGGACTGGATATACGATTACGAAGAGGCTTTCGAGAAGGCGTACGCAAACGTTTCTCTCGAAGAGGGCAAGAAGGGCGTGCAGGTATGGCATACGGGCGATATGTCGAGTTGGACCACCACGAATATGAACCAGAGTCCGTACGATATCTTCTTCTTCGAAAACGAGAACTACTATAATTTTCTCGACGGAACGCTCGAAGATCTTACCGACATCGTAAAAACCACGCTTCCCGGCGAAAGCAGAACCATAGAAGATAAACTTACCGATCAGCAGCAAAATTATTTTGCCGTTAAACAAAACGGAGATACGACGGGTAAGTATTACGCGCTTCCGCACTACTACGGCACTTACGGTATCGTATACAACGTCGATCTTTTCGATAGAATGGGATATTATTTCGACGAGAACGGAAAAATAATCGGCGAAGACAATACGACCGCGGTCAAAAGCCTCGGTCCCGACGGCAGAACGGGTTACGACGAAACGACGAACATCGATTACTCGTTGGACGACGGTTTGCCGGCGACTTACAAACAATTCTACGACCTTTGCGCCTATATCAAGACGGTTACCGGTCAGACTCCGCTGTGCTGGCCCGGTAAATATTACGAACACCACCTTCTCAACCTTTACGACAACCTCGTCGCGGGTTACGAAGGTATAGATCAGATGATGCTTAACTACGGTTTCAACGAAGGCGTCGAAACTCCCGTCAAGGCTACCGACCTTATAGAGGTTGACGGCAACGGCAAGGTTACCGAACTTCCCGAAACCGAAATCACTACCGCCAACGGCTATGAACTTGCCCGTCAGGCAGGCAAATATTACGCTTACGAATTTTTGAGCGAAATCATGAAGCAGAGTAACGGCTGGTATAATAAAAAAGCGTACACGATTTCTTATACTCACACGGATAACCAGAGAGATTACCTTATGTACGGTACCAGACTCAGTAAAGAAAAGAAGACGACGGCTATGCTCGTAGACGGCCCGTGGTGGCAGACCGAGGCGAAAGCGGCGTTTGAAAATATGGTTAAGAACGGCGGAAACGAATATTCCGCCAATTCGAGAAAGTTCGGCTGGATGCCTCTTCCGCATGCCGACGAAAGCAAAGTAGGCGAAAAGCCCGTTTACTCCGATTACCTTAAAACGTTCGTATGTATGAAGAGCGGTCTGGGCACGAGAAAACGCGCGGCGGAAGAATTTATCAAGTTCATTTCCACAGACGAACAACTCGTCGCGTTCACCAAATCGACGGGTACGCTCCGCGGATACAAATACGACATCGAACCGTCGGATATGACCGATATGTCCTACTTTACGAAGAGCGTAATCAATTACGTCAAGGGCGCGGACGTCATATACAAATTCTCGGGCGGCAAATTCTATAACGCGAACAACGATAAACTTAAATACGATATCGTATATCAGACTACCATAAGCGGCAGCGTTTACAAAAACCCCGCGAAAGTCATCAGAGAAAAGAAGACTTCCGCGGCGACGTGGTTCAACGAATATTACAAGTCGTTGAGAGATAACCTTAACTGGAAATAAAAACAAAAATCAGACGGGCGGCGGAGTATCCCGCCGCCCTCCGAAATCCGAAAAAAGAAGAGAATGATGACTAAGATAAAAGACAAGGTATTCAAAAGCCCCAGAAGCGTAGTATTTTACGTCGGGCTTATGGCTATACCGGTATTACAATTCGTTGTATTTTACATTATCGTAAACTTCAACTCGTTTCTGATGGCGTTTCAGAACATAAGATCCGTCAGGGTGGGGGATTTTTCCTGGACGTTTGAGCATTTTACGAAATGGTTTTCACTTTCGGGCGACCGCACGGAACTTCTGAACGCACTCAAAATATCGATAAAATCGTATTTGATCACGCTTTGCGTAAGCGTTCCGCTCGGACTGTTTTTCTCGTACTACATCTTCAAGAAGATGCCCGGCGCGATGATATTCCGCTTTATGCTCTTTTTGCCGTCGATCATAATGTCGATAGTTCTCGTTACCATATATCAGAACTTTACCGATTACGTCGTTCAGGCGATGAGGGTTAAATGGTTCCACGTGGACGAACTTACCGATCCGCTGCTTACGTCGGATAAAACGCGTTACGCGACGATTATGATTTATAACCTGTTCGTCGGTTTCGGAACGACGGTGCTTATGTATTCCAATAAAATGGCGAACATATCCCCGGACGTAATCGAGGCGGCCGAACTCGACGGGGCGAATTCTTTTCAGGAATTCTTCCGTATAGTACTCCCGCAGGCGTTCTCCGTCGTATCCGTATTCCTCGTTACGGGCGTAGCGAGCATTTTCACCAACCAGATCAATAACTTTTCGTTCTTCGAGTATACGGTAAACCCCGATACGGCAACGGTAGGCTTCCTGATGTACAAACGACTCGAAAACGCGCAAGGCGACGTAACGAAATACCCGCCGATAGCCGCGCTCGGGCTTATGACTACGGTCGTGGCGATACCCGTTACCTTCCTCGTAAGGTGGTTGCTCGAAAAATTCGGGCCGAGCGAAGATTAAGGAGAATAAGACTATGACTAAAACAAAGATGAAAGTTAAAGACGTCAGAAGTAAATTCTCCGTTCTTACGGTAGTAATGCTCGTGCTTCTTACCGTTTATTGTCTGATTCTGATCACCATACTCGGCTGGTCGCTCATGACGGCGTTCAAAGGCACGTTCGATTTCGGCGAAAACGAAGTCGGATTCCCCAAACCCTGGACGTTTGAGACGATAAAAGCGGCGTGGACGGACGCGTCTATGAAAACCTTTCTGACCAACACGCGGGTTTCGAGAGGCGCGATTATATGGAACACGATAGTATACGCGGTAGGGTGTTCGATCGTAAACACCGTAGTAATGTGCGTGGTGGCGTATCTTTGCGCGAGATACCCCTGTAAATTTTCGAAAATAGTTTACGCCACGGTACTCGTCGTAATGGTAGTGCCGATTATAGGTAACCAGGCGGCGGAATTGCAGATGTCGATCAGACTCTGCTTGTACGACCGTATGTGGGGTATGCTCATAATGAGGGCAAGTTTCCTCGGAATATACTTTCTCGTGTTCTACGATATATTCAAGGCAACGCCCAAAACCTACGCCGAAGCGGCGGAAATAGACGGCGCGGGCGACTTTGCCATAATGCTTCGCGTATATCTTCCGATAGCGGCAAACACGTTCCTTACGATACTGCTTATAAGTTTCATTACTTACTGGAACGATTATCAGACGCCTATGGTCTACGTTCCCGAACACCCCACGCTTGCCGCGTTCGTGTTCGATCTGAGAAGACAATCCGACGAACCGTTCGGCACGACTCCGGGTCGTATGGCGGTTTCGTGGATGGCGCTTCTTCCGGTAATGATATTATTTATAGCGTTTAACAAAAAGTTACTCGGCAACCTGTCTATCGGCGGAATCAAAGGCTGACGGACATTATAATAAACAACAAAAAAAAGAGGAAAAGATGAAAATCAAAAAACGACTGATTCTTACGTTTGCCTGCGCGGCTACGGTCGCGTTCGGCGCGTTCGGCGCGAAGTTTGCGAAAACTTCGGTTTCGGCTGCGGAGTGGCAGGAAATCACGCTTGCGGAAACGTATTCGTACGGCGCGACGGTAATCGTTCCCGAAAGGACGGTTACCGCGAACGGTACGAGTAAAACCGCTACGGCGTACGTTACTTTCCCCGACGGCAGCGTAACTTCGGCAACGACGATTACCGCCGACGTTTTCGGGATTTACACGGTAAACTATTACGCCGAAATAAACGGTAAACATTATAGCGAAAGCGAAACTTTCGAAGTAGAACGGAAGGCGTATGCGGTGGGAACGGAGAACAGTTCCGTCGAATACGGACACTACGATAAATACGGGGCGGACTCGGACGGTCTTATCGTAAGACTCGCGAATAAAGACACGCTTACGTTTTCGAACCTTATAGACGTTTCGGATATAACGAAATCGGATTATCTTATCAGAGCGTTTATAACCCCCGACCAGCAAGGCACTCCCGATTTCAGCAGATTCGTTGTTACTCTGACCGATTCCGAAGACGATTCGGTATACCTTCGTCTTCACGTCAACCGTTATATATCCGATCAGTCGGGTTTCGGCGTTTGCTTTGCAATGGCGGGCGGCAACGGTCAGGATATGGTCGGCTACGAAAAGAATAAAGGTCTGCACGTAAACGACGGCGTAGGTTCGGTTATGGAAAACACGTCGTTCAGAGCGCAGAAGCAGACGGCTTGGAGCGGCGCCGCCTATAACGTCGCGCCCGATACCGTGTCGTTTACGCTTTCGTACGACGCGGCGACAAATCAGGCTTACGCGCAGGACGTGCTTATCGCCGATATGGACGATCCGACTTATTACAGAAAGATGTGGAACGGCTTTCCCAGCGGAAAGGTCAGAATGTCGATAAGCGGCGCGCTTTATAATGCGAGTTCCGCTAATTTCTGTATTCTTTACGTTGCCGGTACCGATACGGAAACCCTTCGAAGCAACGATTTCGTCGATTCCAAAGGTCCGAATATAAAGGTAGATACCGAATACGACGAAATGCCGATCGCGCAGGTAGGAACGGGATATTCCGTTCCCTCGGCAACCGCGCGCGACGAATACACGGGCGTTGCGAAAGTTACGACTACCGTTTTCTACGGTTACGGCGAAGAAAACCCCGTTACGATCGGCGTTAAAGACGGCAAGTTCAAGCCGTCTAAACCGGGGTATTATACGATAGAGTATAAAGCGACCGACGGGTTCGGAAACGACAGCGTCGTAACGAAGTCCGTACGCGCGCTGAAGAACGTTCCGGAAATTTCCGCGGAAGTTCCGACGGGCGCGGCGAAAACAGCCGTTTTGGGCGTTGCGACCGAAGTAAAAGAGCCGGTAACGAGCGGTGGCAGCGGTAATCTTGCCGTCGTAAAAACCGTAACTTTCGGTAAGACGGTTACGGAAATAGACGATTCGTTCATTCCTCAGGTTGCGGGTAAGTATACCGTAACTTACACCGTTACGGATTATTTAGGTCAGGTCGCCGCGTGCAGTTACGAAGTCACGGCGGCTTATTCGGGCGCGCCCGTGTTTTCAAACGAAGCGACTCTGCCCATGGCGTTTATATCCGGTTCGGGATATACGCTCCCGGAACTCTACGCGGACGACTACGCGGGGGGCAAACATAAAACCGTCCTTGCCGACGTTAAGGTAAAGGATGCGAACGGCGAAAAGATTTATAAAGCGGGCAGCCGTTTTATTCCGGAAGTAAGAAACGACGGCGACGAAGTCGAAGTCACCTATTACAGCGGGAAGACCGCTTTCGAAACGGTACAAATCCCTGCGATTATCGCAAGAGAAAACGGGAAAGTATACGGCTATAAATATTTCGTAGGCGATACGGAGATGTCGTATAACGACGAAAACGGCGAAAAATACAGACGAGGCGGCGTCGCTTCCGTCGTAAAAGCGGACTCCGACAGGGCAGGCTGGTTTTTCGCAAATCCGCTTATCGCCGAAGGACTCGAAGTTCAGTTTTCGACCGTAAACGGTCTGACGAACTTCTCGGCGTTTGAATTTATCCTTACCGATTCGGCGGATTATTCCAAATCGGTCAAAGTAACGCTCGGCGTAAATTCGAAAAAGGTAAATCACGGCGTTAAGGAATACAGCGCGGACTTTAATCTCGCAAAAGGCAACATATTCACGCTCGGTTACGAGGCGGGCAGCGTTTCGCTTATGACCGAAGACGTTTCGGTTTTCGTAAGCCTTTCTCAATACGAAAACGGCGAAAAATTCACAGGTTTCCCGTCGGGCAGAATTTACCTTTCGGTAAACACGCTCGGTAATAAGGCGAACGCGAGATATAAAATCGAAAACGTCAACGGAAACGTCGTTTCGTACGCCAACCGCGATAACGAAGCCCCCGCATTGCTTCTTTACGGCAACTACGGCGGAAGCGTTAAAAAAGGGCGTACCTTCGTTACGAATATAGCCGAAGGTTCGGACGTTTACGCGCCCGAAACCGAAGTTTCGTTCACCGTTTACGATCCCGACGGAAAAGTGGTGAGCGACGTTAAAGGCAAAAAAATGCAAAACGTGATTCCCGATAAAGTTTACGAAATCAAAGCGGGCAAGTACGGTCAATATAAGGTGGTATACCTTATAAAAACCGTAGGCTGGATGGAAGAAGAGCAGGAAAACGAATTCGAAATAACTTACGACGTACCCGACGATCTTCCTCCGACGATTAAATTCACGAATAACGGCACGAAGACCGCGAAAGTAGGCGACGTAATCGTAATGCCCGACTTCACGGTTTCGGATAACCTTACCCCGTCGGGAAGAATTCTCGTCTGGAAGTACGTTATAAATCCGTACGGACAACTCGTCGAACTCGAAGGCGACGCCAACTCGGTAATCGCGAGGATCAAGGGAGAGTATACCTTCGTCGTATACGCGCAGGACGTTATTTTGGGCGAATCCGCCGACGCCGATACCCCGAACAACGCGGCCGTACTTAAATGGGTCGTTACCGTAGGATAAGGAGAGAAAGCAGATGAAAAAATATAAATCTTTGATAGCAATGACCGCTCTTACGATGGCGATTTCCACCGCCGTCGGTTGCGGCGGGTCGTCATCGTCCCAAAAGACGACGGCAAAACCGAAGGGCGATCCCGTCGAGGCGGCGGAAGAGCACCTCGTAAGCGACGTCAACAGGCTTCACGACGTAAGCGTAGACTGGAACAATCCCGTAGGCGACTTCGTAGTGAACGGAAAGACGAATTATTCTATAGTAACGACCGGCAATTACGCAAAAGCGGCGGGGTCGCTCGTGAAATATATAAACGAAGCGACGGGGGCGAATCTTCAGATCGACGGAAGCGGAACGTGTAACCCGGATAACGGGAAATATATAGTTTTCGGCCTTAACGACGTTCTCGAAAGCAAAGGGGTAGAGGTTCCGGCTCTTTCCACGCTCGGTTCGGCAGGTTACCGTATAAAGACGGTCGGCGACGACGTTTACGTCGGGTTTTACACGCCGAGCGCGGCGCAGACGGCGGCTTTGGCTATACTGCGCGAAGTTTTCGGTTTCGATCTCTTCGCAGACGATATGTATATATTCGAAAAAGACGGTAAAGTTCTTCCGCAAATGGATATAACCGAACGCCCCGACTACGAATACCGTATGCCCGGCAACCAGACCATAAGCGAAGACGAAAAATTCGGTATGGCGTATACTATGACCGACCCGAAGTTTTCTATGTCGAAAGGCGGAAGCGTACACAATTTCTATTATTACCTTGCCGGCGAGAACGCTCTTAAAAACGCCGACTGGTATTCGGCGATGTTTGAAAAGCACCCGAAGTGGTTCTCTTCCGACAAAGCGGTCGTCAAAGACGAGCGCGGCATCGAGGAAGTAATCGGTCAGCCGTGTTTCACGGCGCACGGCGATAAAGAAGAATACGCGGCTATGGTAGATAACCTTGCTACTACGTTTATCGCAAAACTTGCCGAAAACGATCTTACTTCCATTATAAGTATCAGCCCGAACGACGTTACGGGTAACAATACTACGGGTAAATGTACTTGCGCGGCGTGCCGTGAAAGTTTCGAATATTACGGCGGATCGATGTCCGGCGCGATGGTCGCGCTTTCCAACGACGTTGCGGCGGAGATGGACAGACGTTACGCCGAAAGCGGAACGGAAAGAGTTTACAGTATAGTAGTGCTTTCTTACGGTCAGGGTATCAACTCACCCTCTAAGAAAGACGGTTCCAAATTCGTTTACGACGAAAACGGCGACGGCGTACCCGTTCAGCGTTGCGATTTCGACGAAGAGGGCAATAAGATATTGGCGGTAGACGAAGAAAACAATCCCGTAATGCTCGTATGCGGCGAACACGTGGCTTACGAATTCGCTCCGTCGTCGGCTAACTGGTTGCACTCTTTCTACGAACCCGAAAACGAAATGTACGCGGCTTCGGTAAAAGCGTGGGCAGGTCTTAAGGGCGACTTGTATCTCTGGGGCTACCAGATGAACTTCCATAACTATCTGTACCCCTATAACAATTACAGCAAACTCGTCGAACAACTCCGCTTTTTCAAAGAAATCAACGGAAACTATATGTTTATGAACGGCACGTGGGAGAACAAGAATATTCCCGCGTTCAACAAACTCCGCGACTATATAATAGGTAAAGCGTTGTTTGACGTAAACGTAAACTATCAGGAACTCAAAAACAAATTCTTCAAGTATTATTTCGGCGAAGCCGAACCGTATATGACGAAATATTTCGACCTTATCACCTACAATATGCAGGTCAACGAAAGTTTCGTAACGGGTAACATACAGGCGGAAACGATTTCCGACGATTCTCTCTGGCCGATAGACGCAATCAGATATTATCTCGACATATTCGCGCAGGCTTACGCGGAAATCGAGCCTTTGAAAGAAACGAACAAAGACAGATACGACGCTTTGTACGAGCATCTCTTAATCGAAGAACTTTTCCCGAGATTCGTGCTTTGCCAGCACTATCCCGATTCGTTCACGTCGGCGGAAGAACTCAAGGCGGCAAGACAGGCGTTCGCAGATGATTTCAAAAATCTCGGCAACACCACCGAACAGGAACACTTCAGGATAACCGACGCCGGCAGACCGTTCTACGAATGGGGCGTTGAATAAAATGGGGGACAGTAGGGAAATGAAAAAACGTAATATTATAATAAGTTTACTCGTTTTCTTTGCGATAAGCGTATTTTGCTTTGCAGGTTGCACGACCAGGACGAACGATAAAGGTAAAACGGATCCGATTTACGATCCGGACGCCGCTCCGAGCCTTGCGTTCGGCGATCTGACGCTCGAAAAGGGCGACGTATACGAAGGGCGGGTAACCGTTTATTACGGAGATAAGGAATACGATAATACCAAAGTAAATTTCGTATGGACTTTGGCGGACGGCGCAGCCGAAGGAATATGTTCGGTCGCAGGCGGCAAGAACGGCGCGGTAACGGTTACCGCGACGGCCGAAGGCGAAACCGAATACACCGTTTCGGCAACCGTCAACGGGAAGTACGTGAATAAAGCGGTTAAAATGACCGTAGTCGAACGCCGTATCGCTCTTATACCCGAAGGGAACGTTACCGCCGAAAAAGGCGGCTACTCCGTAACTCTTTGTACTGCGGACTACGACGGGCTTAAAACGGCGGAAGATCTTACTTTCGTCGCGACCGACGGCGTAACCGATTACGGCGAAGTCGAAATTTCGTGGGACGAAGACGACAACGACTACGACGAATTCGTAGCCTCGTTTGAGAAAAAAGACGGTAAAATCTATACGTTTAAGACCGAAGGCGTAGGCGAAACGATTCTTACGGGAACGTATACCGCCGCAGACGGCAGAACGGCGGGCGTAAAACTCTATATCCGCGTTCTTAAAGCGGTGATGAATCTCGATTACAGACCCGTTATCGATATAGAACACGGAATCGAACTCGACCTGCCCGAAGAGGTGAAAGGCGCGGTAGTTTCGGTAACGTATAACGGCGTAAACGTCTTAAAATCCTGCGACGGCGGAAAAGTTACGCTTGAAGCGTCTTCGTTCCCCAAAGAATCGAAGTATCTCGGCGACGGTAAAGATCTGGTTATTTCCACCGCGAATTACGACTACGCCGTGAAAGCGGACGTCTATACGATGGTTATAAAGACCAAAGCGGATATGGACGCCTGGGGCAATATTGCGAGAACTAACGGTAATTTCGATTCCACGGCCGCGCTTGACGGTTATTTCGCGCTCGGCGCAAATATAGAATATAACGGCGAATACGTTTCGCCTACCGATTGCGACGAAGTGTATACGTTAAATCGCAACGTCATAAAAGACAACACCTGGCAGAATACGGCGAGATTCGGCTTTAAGGGCGTATTCGACGGCAAAGGTTACAACGTCGACGGAATGGCGGTAAAAGGCAGATCGAAAAAGAGCGACGGCGGCACTGCTTCGGGCGGTTTCGTCGGATATATGAACAACGACGGCGTTGTAAAAAATATCTCGTTCACGAATGCGGGTCTTCACGAAAACAGCGGTTTTATCACCTCGTTCGGCGGAGGACTGATCGAAAACGTTAGTATTCAATTCAAGTTTTTGGGCATCGGTAAAGAAACTCAGGACGCCGGCGGACAATTGCCGAGAGCAATGGGCGCGTTCTATCCGTATACCGATAACGGTAACGGCAGAGTAGTCGATTGCTTCGTAGACGCCATCGGCGCGGAAATTCATCCGTCCGCCGTTGCGAAAAAAGTTCTTCATATCGGTACGAATACCAGAAACGTAGAAAATCTCGTCGTTTTAACCGATAACGCTTACGCCGCGCAGACCTCCGGAAGTTCGCTTACGGCTTCGTCGTATAAGCAGATGGTCGACGAGTTTTCGTCGGCAATCGCTAACTTCGGCGAAGAGTGGGAAAAGACCAACGGAGTACCTTTCCTTAAAAATTACTATAACGCGCTTTGTGAAAACACCGCCGCGATCCGACTTTCGGGCGCGCCCGAAAAACTTTACGGCGGTATGTCGGCTACGCTTTCGATAAGCCAGAAGTACGGAGGTTTGTCGATTGACGATTCGCCCGCCGGTATCGAATTAAGCGGCAACACGATTAAAGTTACGGGCGAAGCGGAAAACGGAACTATCACCGTTCGCGCGAAGTCTTATCTCGACGGCAGCGAAGCCACCGCATCCGTCAGGATTATAAAAGCCGAAGAGGCTCCCGTAACGTCCGACGTTATTTTTGCCGAGGCGAAAGCAGACGCCGAAGTAGACCTTACATTCGCGGCCGATTATCTTGCCGGCGCGGTAAAGGTTCGCCAAGGCTCGACCGAAACCGACGGCGTAACGGTAACTAATAATAAAATCAAACTCGATCTTTCGGCTTACGCGGAAAAATCGACCGCGATTACGTTCACGATTTTCTCCGAAATAGACGGCACGCTCTACTACGTAGACGTAGAAGTTCAGCCGTTCAACTACGTTTCGGACGGCGAAGGGTTATTTAATACTTTCGCAAGCGGAACCGTAAAAGGTTATTACGTTCTTAAAAACGACGTAACCGTCACGACCGCGTTTACCGCGAAAAGGGCGACACTCGAAGGCGTTCTCGACGGTAACGGCTATGCAGTTAAAGGCGTAACGGGTCAAAAGTGGGATAAAGCGGGCTTTATTCAGGAGATTGCATCCGGCGCGACGTTGAAAAACATCGCGTTCACCGAAGTAAACCTTTCCGGCAGCAACTCGATAGTCGCTTCCAACCAGGGTACGATCGAAAACGTTTACGTTCAATATAGCAATATGGATTGCGACGGTCAGCGTTATATGGCTACTTTCGGAAGCGTATATCAGACCAATAACGGAACGATAAGAAACGTAACGGTCGATTTCAACGGTAAGATCAAGAATAATCCGAATACGGCGGGCGATAAGATTTGCTTATTCGCTTCCGTTGCGGACGCTTCGCAAATTACTAACGCCGTAGTCTACGGCGTACCCGAAAAATACGCCGATTACGTAACCGATCAATCCAAGTCCGTTTATATCGTGCTGACCGACGGGACGACTAACGGAACGGCAGTTCCGACTGCGGGTTGGGACGGCGATTGCTGGATAACCAAGTCCGAGGGCAGCGTACCTTTCTTCAAAGGATATACCGCGCCTTCCGCCAAAGGTTTTGCCGAAAAGGTAACCGAAATCGAATTAGGTTCTTCGGCAACGTTCGCGCCGCTCGCGCTTAACGTAATAACTCTCGGCGACGACGCTGTAGGATTAGGCGTAACGTTTGAAAACGGCGTCGTAACAGTACCCGATAACGGCGTTTCCGTAGGCGCGACTTTCAAAATCTACGCAAGAAACATCTTCGACTACGCCAACGCGGAAGAAGTAACGGTTACCGTCGCGCAGCCGCTTGAACGCGTGGATTTAGACACGACCGCGACTATCGATCTGAACGCTTCCGTATCGAACGGAACGATTGCCGCAGCAGATAAAAACGTAGAAATCGATTTAAGGTCGGTTTATACGGGCAGCGCGACCGACGTACCTCTTACTATCGGAAACGTAAGCGTTCAGACGGGCGAGATAGCGGACGGAATTCTGTCGTTCAACGCAAAAAATATTCCCGTTACCGTATACGGCAACGGAACGCTTTCGATTAAAATCGCAAGCGCGGGTAAACTTATAAACGCGCCCGTATTCGTCGTAACGAAAACGATCGGTACGCTTGACGAACTCCGCGTCCTCAAAGATTATACCGACAGCGAAACCATGCAGGGCGGCGGCTATTACCGCCTCGGCGCGAATATAAAAGTCGGTAACTGGTTTACGGGAAAGACGGGGTCGTCCGTCGATGCCGATTATCGTTTCGGCGTAAAATACGGTTTCAAAGGTACGTTAGACGGCGCGGGTTATGCTCTCGATGCCGTAGGCGTGGCAAAAATCGGAAGTTCTTCGGGTTTTATCGATACGTTAAACGGCGGAACGATAAAAAATATTTCCTTTACCGATCTGGCGTTATCTACCGGTTGCGGTCTTACTTATACGGGTACGGGAACGCTTGAAAACGTTTACGTAAAATACTCCAAAGCCGGTCCTGCGTCGTATGCGGCTTTGACGAATAATGTCAGCGGCGGTTGGGCAGGATATTATACTTCTACGTTCTTCAGTAAAGATAACGCGCCTGCCGTGGTTACGATGACGAACGTCGTAGTCGATTTATCTGCCACACACAATACCGCAGTAGGGTTCTGGGAGAAGCCGGATGTTAAAGTCAGAGCGTTATTCGGCAATATAGACAAAGCGTCCGATCTTAAAAACGTTGCGGTTATCGGAGCAAATAAAGCCAAAGAAGGGTCTAAAACAGCCTCCGATTCTTCGGGGCTGAGATTTAATATCGTATGCGACGCGGCATGGTCGTGGAATAACGGCGCGAAAGCGGGCATCTACGTCAACTATTCGGACGACGGCTCGACTAACGGCGTTGCGTTCCCCGCAAATAACTGGAACACGAATTTCTGGATGGTTGACGCCGCTGCGGGCACTATAACCTGGAAGGCTGAATAATGAACGGGTTACTCAAAAAAATTATCACGATTTTGCTCGTTATAACCATGATTGCCGCGGTTCCCGCGGCGAGCGCGTGCAAAGGGAAGTCGAACACCGGTTCGGTGACGGAGCCGGAAAAACCGGAGCCGGGGAAACCCGACCCCGACGAGCCGGAAAAACCCGATCCGGAAAAACCCGACCCAGACAACCCCGAGCCGGGCGAAGAGCCGAAGTTTTCGGATAATACCTATACGGTTACTCTTTCGGATAAGGTGGTAAGGAATTACCTTGCCGCCGAAACCGACGAAGAGGAGTTTGATATAATATCGGCGAATCTCAATACGTCGCACGATACGCAAGCCACGCTTATCATAACGCCGAAAGGGGCTGCTTATTCGCTCAGATACGCGGATAACGATAAACTCGAAAACGCTCGCGAATTGAAGTTGAATTCCGACGACAAGTTCGTTTTAGGCGGAACGCTTATCCCCGATACCGTTTATTATTACGAAATCGCGGATAACGGCGGCAAAGCGACCGAACGCGGAACGATAACCACGGATAAGACGTTTTTGCGTAATATCAACGTGGCGGGCGCGAGAAATATCCGCGACCTCGGCGGTTGGACTACCGAGAATAACGATAAAGTCGTTTACGGTAAAATCTATCGCGGAGCGAAACTCAATTTAAGAAACGGCAACCCCGGCATAACGGACGCGGGCAAAAAGACCATGCGCGAAGATCTCGGCATAAAAACCGAAATCGACTTGCGTAATTCGAGCGACGACGGCGGGCAGACCGAATGCGAGTTCGACCCGACGGCGAATTATTATAAAATATCGCTTAATCAATACGACCCCGCGTTAACGGGCAGTAAAGAGGCGTTCAGACGGATTTTCGACGTTCTTGCGGACGAAAACAACTATCCGATATATTTCCATTGTAACGCCGGCGCGGACAGAACGGGAACTCTCGCTTATCTGATAAGCGGACTTCTGGGCGTAAGTTATCGCAATCTTACCAAAGACTTCGAACTCACCTCTTTCGGCGGTCAGGGACCGCGACTTCGCAGCGCGATTAAGTCCGACGCCTCGGGTTTCGACGATACGGGAGTGTATCAGAATGACAAGTCCAACTACGTTGCCTGGGGCAAACTCAATAAGGCAATGCAGTCGTATACGGGCGAAACGCTTGCGGATAAAATAGAAAATTATCTGCTTTCCGCGGGGGTTACTCAAAATCAGATCAATACCGTAAGGGCTATTATGCTCGATCCGGACGAATTGAAAGACGACCCGCTTTCGCAGGCGGCAACCTGTACGCAAAGCGGAGTAAAAGTGTATAACTTTGCGGGCAGAAAGATGACGGTAACCAGCCCCGCCGTCGGGCATGATTTCAACGTCGCGAACGGCGTTGCAACCTGTAATAATTGTAAAAAGACTGCGGAATATCTTCCGATTGACACCGACGTCGAAACCGGAGTTTCGTTATCTTTCGCGCAGAATATCACGAGCGTTACCGACCTTTACGGGAAAGCCGCAGACGGATTGACGGACGGAAGACTGTCGTATACCAAATCCGACGCTTCGGATAAACCCAGGCAATATTTAGTTACGGCGGACGGCAAAGATACGCTTTTAGAAGTAACCGTATACGGCAAGATGATTACCGGTCAGACCGATCTCTTATCGCTCAACGATTATTTAGTCGCGAACGACTACGAAAAGGCGTATTACGGATATTTTATGCTGTGCTCGGATATAACGCTTACTGAAGAATGGTCGAAAGAATATTCGATAGGTTACGGCGGCAACGAATACGTTTTCAAGGGCGTATTCGACGGACGAAACCATAAAATAACGAATTTCGTTACGCTTGCCGACGGCGCTTTGATATACAGGCTCGGCAACGGCGCAACGATTAAAAATCTGACGCTTAAAGGCGAAGCGAAAGAAACGAAATCGCAATTTCTTTGCGCGAACGCTTTCGGCGGAAGGATCGAAAACGTAGACGTCGAAGCCTCGTTTACGAGTTGGGAAGATAACAAACAGACTTGCGAAAATTCGCTTCTGCTCGGTAAAATAGGCTCTGCCAACGCAGAAATCGATAAAATTTATATCGTAAATACGGTGGCTGCCGATCCGACGGCGACGGGAGTCAAGAATTATAACTTATCGTGCGCGCTCGGCAAGATATATTCGCCGAACGCCAAAACGAATATTTATTTCGACGGTTTAGCGGTAATCGGCATAAGAGGACTTGCGACGGACGGTTCGTCGAATAAATGTACCGTCGCCAACGCGAGCGAGTGGTTCGGCGTAAACGCGAAGAACGTTCATCCTTACGCAACCCGCTCGGCTTACGAAGCCTCATTGTAACGACATAATAACAATTTCAAACGCGTTAGCGTTAATCGCCAAATAACAGCAGCGTGGCGATCCCGACGATTGGAGTATGTCTGCCTATGTTAGCCGCCCCGACCGTTATTGCGGCAATCCACGCAATAATGGTCGGAGCGGGAAACGTTATGATATTTATCGCGGGTAATCGGTTGCGTTTTGCGGCGAAATTTGCTACAATATAGGCGTTATGAAATTCGTTGAAGTTACCGTTTCTACGGCAAGCGACGCGCAGGAACTCGTCGCGGATATCATGTGGAATTACACTAATTACGGCGTTGCCATAAGCGACGCGCTCGACGTTAAAGAACTCGTCGAAAACAGGCGCGACACCTGGGACTATATAGACGAAAAAGTCCTCGAAGAAATGAACGCCGACGTTACGCTCGTAAAGGCGTATATCGCGCTCGACGTGGCGGACGAAACTATCGTCAAGATAGAAAACGACCTTGCCGGACTTAAAAAACGTTCGGAAGGGTTTATCGGAACGGGAAGTCTGGAACTCGTAAAAAGAACGGTAGACGGCGACGACTGGATAGAGATATGGCGCAAGCACTATAAACCCATGAAATTCGGCAATATAGTCGTTTGCCCCGCCTGGATAAAGTACGACGAAAAACCGGGCGAAACGAAAATTTTAATCGACAGCAATATGGCGTTCGGAACCGGCGAACACGAAACCACGTCTATGGTGCTTGAAATCATGCAGGAATATATCGGCGGCGCGAAAACGGTTATCGACGTAGGCACGGGCAGCGGGATTTTAGGCATAGCCGCCGCGAAACTCGGCGCGAAAAAGGTCTTTATGACCGATATAGATTACGTAGCCGTGAAAACCGCTTCGCATAACGCCGAAATGAACGGGGTTAAAGAGAAGTGCGAAGTCTGCCTTAACGATCTTCTTAAAGAAAAGCAAGTAAAGGGCGAACTCGTGCTTGCCAACATTACGGCGGACGTGTTGTTGATTTTGTCGCGCGATATAGTAAATCACGTCGATAAAAACGGCGTGATGATTATGAGCGGAATTATTAAAGGCAGGGTTGACGAAGTGGTCGAAAGATATACTTCGCTCGGCTTTACGCTTGAAAAGAGAAAGGACAAGGGCGAATGGATAGCGATCGCGATGAGAAAAGTATGAAAGCGGTGGTATTTACGCTCGGTTGTAAGGTCAACAGTTGCGAAAGCGCGTCGCTTATAAACGGACTTCAAAGTCTGGGCTACGAAACGAGCGACGAACTCTCTTACGCCGATTTGTTTATAATAAATACCTGCGCCGTTACCGCCGAAGCGGAGAAGAAATCGCGCCAGGCGATAGCGCGGGCGAGGAAATTCAACCCCGATTGCAGAATAATAGTTACGGGTTGCGCTTCCGAAAAGGCTCCGGAAGACTTTCTCGCAAAGAACAACGTAACGCTCGTTACGGGCGCGAAGTCGAAAGACAAAATTTTGTCTATGCTTTCCGAAAGCGGCGAAAGACTCGAAGAAAAAGACGAGTATTACGAAGAATATCTGCCCGCAAAAACCGACAGAGAAAGGGCGTTTATAAAAGTGCAGGACGGGTGCGATAATTTTTGCAGTTACTGCATTATTCCGTATCTGCGGGGAAGGTCGCGGTCGAGAAAAGTAGAAAACGTAGTAAAAGAAATAGAATATCTCGCTCCGATAGAAGCGGTTATAACCGGTATAAATCTGTCTGCTTACGACAAAAAAGGCGAAGGTCTTAAAGGGCTTACGGACGGGCTTAAGAACGTCAATTGCAGAATAAGGCTCGGTTCGCTCGAAGTAAACGTGATAACCCCCGAATTTTTGCAAAGCCTTAAAAACTTAAAGGACTTCGCCCCGCATTTTCACCTTTCGTTGCAGTCGGGCAGCAACGCCGTTCTCAAAAGCATGAACCGCCGCTATACGAGGGAAGAGTTTCTCGAAAAATGTAAACTCATACGCGAATATTTTCCGACGGCGGCGATTACCACCGATATTATCGTCGGTTATTCGACGGAAAGCGAAAAAGACTTTGAAGAAAGCGCGGATTTAGCCGAAAAGGCGGAGTTTGCGGATATACACTGCTTCCCGTATTCGGTGAGAAGCGGAACGGTCGGCGCAAAACTCAAAGAGTTGCCCGCCGAAGTCAAAAACGAGCGTATGAAACGCCTTACCGAAGTTAAAAACAAACTTAAAAACGCCTTTATAGAGCGAAATATCGGCAGTATAGGCGAATTTATCCCAGAAGAAAAAGAAGACGAATATTCCGTCGGTTACACCGGCAATTACATACGCTGTTACGTTAAAGGCGACGCGGGGAGAGGTAAGTTCAAGGTGAAACTTATCCGCTCGTTCAAAGACGGCGTTCTTGCCGAAATTGCGAAATAAAATCAAACGAAAACGCCCCTGCGGAGAAATCTTTCCGATTTCCCCGCAGGGGCGGTATTTTTGTAAGTCAATACATATACGAAACGTCGGTAACTTCATTCCAGATATCTTTTAATAATCTGCTTCCGATATGCGATTCGTTTATAAAATCGTTTTTCGACGTAAATTCTTGTTCCATTTCGTCCGAGCAAAAAACGATGGTATCGTCGCCCCTTATAAAAACTTCGTATAGCGTTCCGTCGTGTTTGAAAAGCATTTCGCTATACATATAAAGGGCTTCGATAAAGTCGTTAAAATCGGGAAGAAATGCTTTGCCCTGCGAATATAATTTTTTTGCTTTGTTGAGAGAAATTAAATGCGGATACATTACTACGTCGGGGTGATCGACTACGAATTTATCCTGTTCCCAGCCGCAGTTTTTACATTCTCCGTCGCCGAATTGGTCGATCGCGACTATATTTCCGCATACGTCGCATCTTTTAACGCCCGTTTTCGCGCGCGGGTCTTCGTAGTCTATAAACTTAAATTGCTTCGGGTCTAATCCGAGAACGTTTCGGTTTTCTTTTTCCCATTGAAATTGTAATCGGTCTTTTGCGGACAGGCGATTTTCCCACTCTTCGGAATAAACTCCGTTTTTTAATTTGACGGGATAATCGTATTTCCCCGTGGTCGGGTTATAATAGTTTACTTTTAAGTAATAGTTATCTTTTTTCATATTCTTATTATAGCATCAGACGAATAATAGTCAAGACAATTTTACATAGTAAAAAAGTTAAAAAATTTTCGTTAAAACGTTTGACAAAGCGAAAAACGGGTATTATAATGAGTGCGGAAATCCTACCGAGCGGGTAGGAATTAGAGAGACCGATGAAAATATCTTCCAAAACGCATTACGGAGTTCAGGTGCTTAGCCTTATAGCGGCGAACGACAAAAGTTTTTCCGCAAAGGAACTCGAAAAATATACGGGCGTTTCGAGCAAGTATCTCGAAAAGGTGCTTAAAATTCTGCTCGGATGCGGCGCGCTCGTGTCGCAACGCGGCGCAAGCGGCGGTTATACGCTTGCAAAACCCGCCGAAGAAATCAAAATGGGCAAGGTCGTAAGGGCTCTGGAAGAAGATAATATGGAGATTATCGGTTGCGTGAACAAACCCGGGTGCTGCTGTCCGTCGAGCGCGCTCTGGAAAAAGTTATTCGACGGTATCAACGCGATTTTAGACGACGTGTCGCTTAAAGACATAGTCGAAGGAAATTTATAAGAGGTATTATATGAAAGAGATTTATCTCGATCATGCCGCCACGACGAGAGTCGACGACAGAGTAGTAGCGAAGATGCTTCCGTACTTTACCGAAGTATACGGTAACCCGAACAGCCAGCACGGCTACGGCAGAAACGCGCAGGAGGCGGTAGACGAAGCGAGAGATACCATTGCAAAACTTATCGGCGCGAAACCTGGCGAAATTTATTTCACTTCGGGCGGTACCGAAAGCGACAACTGGGCGCTACGCGGAACGTGTAAAGCGCTTGCGGGCAAGGGCAAACACGTGATTATTTCGAAGATCGAACACGCGGCTATGCTTACGACCGCGCACGAACTCGAAAAAGAAGGTTTTGAATTTTCGTATATCGGCGTGGATAGCGAAGGCTTTATCGATTTAGACGAACTTAAATGCTCTATACGCCCCGATACGATTTTAATAGCCTGCATGATGGCGAACAACGAAGTCGGCACGATAGAGCCGATTAAAGAGATCGTAAAAATCGCAAAAGAGCATAAAATAGAAGTGTTTACCGACGCCGTTCAGGCAATGGGCGCGTTGGATATAAACGTCGACGACTTAGGCGTCGATATGATGAGTTTCTCGTCGCATAAGTTCAACGGTCCCAAAGGAATGGGCGCGTTGTATATAAGAACGGGCGTTCCGCTCGCAAGGCTTATATCGGGCGGTCATCAGGAAAGAACGAGAAGGGGCGGTACGACCAACGTTCCCGGCGTGGTAGGCTTTGCGGAAGCGTTAAGACTTACCAAGGCGACTATGGCGGAAGACGTAAAGTACGTCGCTTCGCTTCGCGACAGATTTATTTCGAGAGTTCGGAGCGAAATTCCCTATTGCAGACTTAACGGACCGAAAGACGGAAATAAAAGGCTGCCCAACAACGCCGATTTTTCGTTCGACTATATCGAGGGCGAATCGATTTTGTTCAGCCTTGACCTCGCCGGCATAGCGGTTTCGTCGGGCTCGGCTTGTTCGTCGGGTTCGCTCGAACCGTCGCACGTGCTTATCGCTTGCGGAGTGCCCGAAGAAGTCGCGCACGGTTCGATAAGATTCACGTTCGGCAAAGAAAACACGGTTGAAGAAGTGGATTACACCGTAGATAAACTAAAAGAAATAGTCGCAAGACTCCGCGCGATGTCGCCCTTGTTCGACTTGAAAGGAGAAGTCAAAGATGTATAACGAAAAAGTAATGGAAGCGTTCAAAAACCCGAAGAACGTAGGCGAAGTAGAAAATTACGACGGACTCGGCAAGGTCGGCAACGCCGCCTGCGGAGATATAATGCAGATAACTCTGAAAATCGATAACGACGTTATAACCGACGCCAAATTCAAGACATTCGGATGCGCGGCGGCAATCGCCACGTCGTCTACCGCCACCGAAATGGTAAAGGGTATGACCGTAGAAGAGGCGTTGAAACTCACCAACAAAAGGGTAGTGGAAGAACTCGAAGGGCTGCCGCCGCAGAAAATTCACTGTTCGGTTCTTGCCGAAGAGGCGATTAAAGCGGCAATCGAAGATTACCGCAACAAACAAAAGGGTATAACGAAAGAAGAAGATCCCAAGTACGTTTGATTTTTCACGAAACGATTACATCCGCCGCGACCGTTTGGTTGCGGCGGATGTCGTTTTATTAAAGTCCGGTTCCGGGGTTTTCCCTCGGCGCGGAACGGTTTATATCCGTTACGGCAGCCGTGATTATCGTTTTTTGCGTTAAAAAGTCGCAACCGTTGCGGCTTTTTCGATACGCTTAAAAAATTCGTAAAAATTTCCGAAAATACGATTTTTCAAGAAAAATATTGGAGAAATAATGTGGAACTGAACGAAAAAATCGTATGCGTATTGTGAAAATGCGGACAAAATCGCTTAAAAACCCTTGACTCGCGTGAAACAAAATGTTAAAATATACGCGCAATATACTGAAAGTATAAATATTGCATGCTTAACGGGCATAAAATCATACGTCGGCGCCTTTACGGGGCGGGCGTACGGTTGCAAAATATCAATACGGTTAGCCACAGGTAATTGCGTTTGAACTCGGTCTTGCGCCGTGTTTTCAGGCTAATACATTGTTCCGCGACCGTCTTATATTTGTATATTAAGGCGTTCGCGCGCCGCGTCTTACCCTAAAAACGCGACGCAAGACTTGCTCGCAACCAAAACACCGCTATTTTCGATGATTTTTGGTAAAGACGGCTTTGTTCGTACTTGCCCGTACGGGCGAAGTCGGATTTGCCTAAAAGCGCGTAAATATCGGCGTTTTGGCGGGTTCAAACGCAATTACCTGTGGCTAAGGAGAAACGAGAATATGACTAAAAAAGTAATGTCGCTATTGATCGTCGCTTGCGTGGCTATGTCTATGATAGGCGTTACCATAGGTATCGTTGCTTATCGGAAAAATAAGTCCGAAACGCCTGCCGTACACTCGTTGAACGCGGAAACGGCCGTCGATCGCGCGGGCGTCAAAAAGTATTCCGTCAATTTCAACGATTTTAATCCTACCGATAAAAGAAGTTACGAAATCGTTCCGGCGGGGGATCTCGACGTAAACCTTGAATTTACCAAAGGCAAAGGTAAACTTGCGGAAGTCGTATACGTAACCATACGATACGGCGCGACCGAAAAGACGGAACTTCTTAAAGACGTTTACGGCAAAAATTTCGAACTTGGCAAAAATGCCGGCAAGATTAAGATTATTTTCGAATTCAGACCGACGGCGGACGGGCGCGATAACGAATATATGGGCGCGACTGCCGATTTCGTGCTGAAGATTACGAGCAAGACGGTGGAAGAAGTCAAATAAACTGTAAGGGTTTAAGTGAAATGGGAGAAGAAGGGCAGAAAGAAGTTGAAAACGTTACGAAATCTCCGAAAAGCGGCGTAACGATCGCAAAGAAGGTTGCGAATATCGTTTTAGACGTGGTAGTAGTAATAGTTTTGCTGCTCGCGTTGTTTACGATGATAGTTACCGTCAACGCGAAAAAGAGCAAAGACGGTACGGCGACGATTTTCGGGTATCAACTTCGTTTCGTTCAGTCGGGTTCGATGGAAAAATGCGCCTACACCGACGTAAGCAAATACAAGGTAAAGAGCATAAAAGTCAAGTCGTGCGTGTTTATCAAGACCGCCCCTACGAGCGAAAAAGAGATAAACGAATGGTATAAAACGCTTAAAGTCGGCGACGTGCTTACTTTCCAGTATAACAGAGAAAGCGCGGCGAATAAAGACAATTACGACGGCGACAGCAAGATAATAACTCACCGGGTTATCAAGATAGAAAAAAAGGAGACCGGCAACGGATATATAATAACGCTTAAAGGCGATTATAAATCGAGCAAAGGCAACGAGCCAGCCGAGCAGGTTATAGATACCGAAGTTGACACTCCCGCAACCACTACTTATATAATAGGAAAGGTTACGGGGCAGAGTTATCTGCTGGGGCTTTGCGTATACGTATTGAAAAAACCCGTAGGCATCGTGTGCGTGGTAATCGTTCCGTGTCTGTTGATGATAGTCATACAGATATTCAGAATAGCGAACGTTCTGGGCGAGGACAAAAAGAACAAACGTAAAGAAGAACAGGCGCACAAAGACGACGAGATCGAAGAGTTAAAACGACAACTCGCGGCTTTGCAGAACGCCGCCGCCCCCGAAAAGGAAGAAATCGGCGAAGACAGCCTTCCCCGCTCGGAAGAGTAAACTAAAAAAGTATGTCATCGCGTCAATGCCGAGTTAAATAACTTGCTTGCAAGGGGTATTTAACGAAGGTATTCATAAGGCGATTGCAATTGAGAATCAATTGCTTAAACGCAAGTTTCAAACGCGCCAGCGTTAATCGCCGAATAGCAACAGCGTGGCAACCTTAGGCAGGGTCGCCCCCTTTTGTCGCTTTGCGACATTTTCCCCGTTTCATCGGGGACATTTACCCCGCAATAGAAGTCGGAGCGGCTGCATAGGCGGACGCACTCCAATCTTCGGGATTGCTTCACCCGCAAGGGGTTCGCAATGACAATGTAATATACCTTCCCCGACAGGGAAGAATCTGAAAGATAAAGAGAAAAAACAAAAACGTTGTAATAAATACGGGAGGACAAGAAAATGTACGTATTGATGATTTGTTTCATTGCAGTCGTACTGATAATCGGCATTTTTTGCGTCGTCGTCGTTGCGAGAGATATCGTTAACGAAGAACGCGCAAAGAAAAATGCGAGCGAAGCCGCCACGGCAACGCCAGTAGTCGTATACCAGCCCGCGCCTGCGCCGCAACAGACGGAAGAACCCGAGGTTGAAGAACCGAAGGAAGAACCCGCCAAAGAAGAACCCGCAACCGAAGAAACGGCTGTTACGGAAGAAGTTGCCGAAGAGGCGGAAGACGACGGCGTCGTCAATTTCGCGACCGGCACGAAGACTCTCGACGAGAAGTATCTCGAACTTACCCCCGAGTTCAAGGGGTATTACGACGAGATCGTTCGTTTCGCCAACACGGTAGAGGGCAGCAAGCGTTATAAGAACGCGAACTACGAGGAGTACAAAGTAGGTAAAAACCGTTTGGTAAGACTTAAAATCAAACGCGAAACCGTCATTTGCGAACTCGTAATTCCTAACCTTGCGTTCAAGAACTACGTAAGCGAAAACAAGGTGGAAGTCAAGCAAGCCCCCGCGACGATAAAAGTCGTAGACGATGCGACGCTTTCCGCCGTTAAAGACAGTATGCAGATAGCGATAAACGCGATCGAAGAAGAACGCGCTTATAAGAAAGAACAGGCAAAACTTCGCCGCAGGCAGAAAAGAACCGCGGAGTCGACCGAAGAGAAGTAAAAAACAAGAAAGGAGGAACTTAACGTGAAAAAGTTAAGAGCATTGCTTTCGGCGGCGTTGACGATAATGCTTTCGGTGTCGATTGGGGCTGCGGGAACGTACGCGTTATTTTCAGACAACGTAGAAGTTACCAACCACTTGCAGGCAGGTACGCTCGAACTCGGACTTACGCGTACTAAACTCGTTAAATCCGTTCCGGACGCTACTACCGGTATGCCGACGAAAACCGAAGACGCCACAGCCAGAGATTTTTCCGCTGCGACGAGTGAAAACGTTTTCGGTATAGGCGACGAAAAAATCGCGCCGGGTTCGTGGTACGAAGTCGAAATGCACGTTATCAACAAAGGCACCGTTGCGTTCAATTATCGGGTTGCGATAGAACTCGACTCCGCTACTACCGCCGAAAATCTCGCGTTTGCCGAACAATTGACGGTTTACGTAAACGGCGCGACCGAAGGTACGAAGTTATCGGATTGTAAAATTGAAAACGGCAAAATAATAGTTTCCGACAAGTTGGTTCAAAAGAACGCTACGGAAGAAAAGTTTACAGTTAAAATCATGTTTAACTCTCTGGCGGGCAACGCCACGCAGGGCAAAGAAGTTACGTTCGACCTTATAGTCATGGCTGAACAATACGTTCCCGCCGAAACGACGGTATAATTATAATTACGGTAAAACGATAGAAAAGAAATCTCAAAAGGAGAAAAAGGTATAATGAAAAATGCAAAAAGAAACGTAATCGTTTCGGCGATACTTACTATCGCTCTTTGCTTCAGCCTTATGATCGGCGGCACTTACGCGTGGTTCACCGATTCGGCAAAAATAAGCGTAAACAAAATCGTTTCGGGTACGTTGAAGGTCGGCCTTAATATGTGGGACGAAGAAAACGAACAATGGGTTGACGCAAACGGTAAAACCCTTAAATTTCTTCGTAAACAAGAAGACGGAACTCTCGTCGCTGCCGAAAACATCCTTTGGGAACCCGGTGCGACTTACAGACTTCCCGCACTTCGCGTAAAGAACGCCGGCAACGTCGCTCTTAAATACGCTATGGTTCTCAGCGGCGCTACGGGCGACGTAAAACTTCTTGACGTTATCAATTTTACCGCAAAAGTTGACGGCGAAGTCGCGAAGATTTCTTCTGAAGGCGAAATTATATACGGCGAAAAAGTCGATGTCGATTCTTACGGTAGCGAAGTTGCGTTGAGCGCGACTTGGGTGCCCACCGAAAACGATAACGATTATGCCGACCTCACCGTTGAAAACGTTGCGGTTACTGTCTACGCTACGCAGGCGACCGGCGAAAGAGATAGCGACGGTCCCGACTACGACGGCGGAGCAAACCTTCCCGCTTTGAACAAAGATCAATTGCTCGAAGGGTTAGAAAACGGCGGTGAACTTACTCTTAACAACGATATAAAAACGGAAAACGCCGAAGATACCGCTGAAAACAGAGTTATCATTGCAAAACCCACCGTACTTAACCTTGGCGACAATAAGATTATAACGCCTGACAATATGGGCAACAACAATACCAACTTCTGCGCGCTTATCGTTGACGCCGACACGACTGTCAATGCAAACGCAAACGGCGGCATCGATACCGGTATTAACGGCGGTTACGGCATAAACGTTCGTAAAGGCGCGAAACTTACCGTAAACGGTGGTTATTATTACGGCGGCGGCACTGCCGTCCAGGTACAAGAGGGCGAACTTACGATAAACGGTGGATTCTTTGCCGTCGAGGCGTACGCCGACCCTAATTACGGTTATAACTTCCTGCTTAACTGCGTCGATTCCGCATATAAGAACGGCACCGCGAAGATTATCGTTAAAGGCGGAACGTTCGTAAACTTCAACCCTGCCGACAACAAAGCGGAAGGCGCAGGTACGAACTTCGTTGCCGAAGGTTATGAAGTCGTAGCCGAAGCACACGGTGACGATACCTGGTACAAAGTATGCAAAGTCGTTTCTACCGTTGAAGATTTGAAGGAAACGTTGTCTAACGGTGGTAGTTGCAAACTTGCCGACAACCTTACAATTGACGGAGTTTTAGCGGTTACCGGCGGCGACGTTACTATCGACGCTACCGATAAAACCGTTACGAATACGGCTGACCTTTGGGATTCTACGACTAATGCGTGGTCGCTCGTTTCCGCTCGTGAAACTGCCAACGTAACCGTTATGGGCGGTAATTTCAAGGCGAAAAAAGACGACTGCTATGCGGCGGACGTTTACGACAAGACAGCGAAATTGGTTATCAAGGGCGGTAACTTTATCGGCAACATAACCGCGGTTTACGTATATGAAGGCGAACTCGTTATCGAGGGCGGTTTCTTTGATATTCAACAATTGAACAGCAATAACGTACAAGACGGTTACGGGGTTTTGATTAACTGCTACGACGCCAACTTCAAGAACGGCACCGCAAAGGTTACTATCACCGGCGGAACGTTCGTAAATTTCAACCCTGCCGACAATAAAGCGGAAGGCGCAGGCACGAACTTCGTTCCCGCAGGCTATCACGTTGAATCGGAAGACAAAGGTAACGGTATCGTTTGGTACACCGTCGTAAAAGACTAATTACATAATCGCGTTTAATCGCTTGCCCTTCCGGGAGATGTTTCGCTAACGCTCAACATGTCAAATATACAGTCATAAAAACAAACAATATATTTTGATTTCTTTTGAAGAGGGCATTTCGCCCTTGGTATAAAAAAGGAGAATAAATAATGAAAAATGCAAAAAGAAGCGTAATTATTACGGCTATTCTCGCCATGATAATGTGCGCAAGTCTTGTTGCGGGCGCGACGTTCGCGTTGTTCACTTCGAGCAGCAGCGTAAATATCGCTATAACTTCCGCTAACGTCGAAGTTACTGCCGATGTTGCAGTTACCAAAACGTGGCATGAAAATAACGGAGCAGAGGCGGAAGGCTTATACGATACCGGTAAAGCCGAAGTAACGAAGGAAAATTCGCAAGTTAAATTGACTTTAAGTAACTTCGTTCCTACCGACGGCGTTAAGCTGGCTGTAAAACTTACTAACGAAAGCACAGTTAAGATTAAATACCGCGTAATGCTTTTAGCAGACCGCACGGCGGGTACGGAATTGCTTGACGAACTTAATATCGATATGAACGGAATGGAATTCCGCGGTTATACTTTGGCTACCGAATACGTAGAACTCGAAGCGGGCGCATCGATTGACGATATTCCCGTAACTATCGTATTCCCCAAAGAAGCCACCGGAGGCAAAAATATTACCTGCAACCTCGTTATTAAGGTAGAAGCGCAACAGGGCAACGCCGTTGCAACTAACGACGTAGACGTTCCCGACGGTTGCGTGCTCGTTAAAGAAACGAAAGACGGCGCGAACTGGTATTCGGTCGTTTCCGCAGCTGCTTTGAACGACGGTATCGAAGAAACCGTTGATTTCGCTTCCACTTTGGTGGTAAGCGAAGGTAATATGACTATCAATGCGACTAATAAAACGATAGAGAATACGAATTACCTTTGGGATTCTAAACCCAATGCGTGGTCGCTCGTTTCGGCGCAAGGCGGAGCCGCGCTCACGGTGAAAGGTAACGGAACTTTCAAGGCTAAAGAAAACGACTGCTACGCGGTCGACGTACAGGACGGTTCGGAACTCGTAATCGAAGACGGTACGTTTATCGGTAACATTCACGCCGTTTACGTATATGAAGGAACGGCTTACATAAAAGGCGGTTTCTATTCGGTACAGCAGAAATATCCCGACGCAAACAAGGCAAACGAATTCGTACTTAACTGCTACGACGCTAACCGCGCAAACGGTACGGCGAAGATAATCGTAACGGGCGGAACGTTCGTAAACTTCAACCCCGCTAATTGTCAGGCGGAAGGCGCGAACACTAATTTCGTAGCCGACGGTTACAAAGTCGTCAGCGAAAATAAAGCAAACGGCGAGGTCTGGTATACGGTTGTAAAGGCGTAATTATTAAACTAATCTTAAAATAAATTTTATTATTTTTGACATTTGCTGCGGGGGAAGAGAAATTTCTCTTCCCCCGCAGTTTTTTGTCCGGCATATAAGCCGCTCCGCCCATTATTGCGGGGTAAATGTCCCCGTTGAAACGGAGAAAATGTCGCGAAGCGACAAAAGGGGGGCGACCCTGCCTAAGGTTGCCGCGGTCGCTATGCTCCCTCGCAACGACAATGTATTTTCAGCAATCCGACAAAAATAATACAAGAGGATAAAAAATGGTGCTTAAAGATCGGGAATATAAAAAAAGAAAAGCGATGGACGCGCTTTTCTATATTTCTTTTATGATTATTCCCGTAATCGCGTTTGCTCTGTTTTACGTATACGTCAATCTCGATTCGTTTATAATGGCGTTTCAGAAGCCCGTAGACGGAAAACTCGTATTCGCTAAATTCGACAATTTCAAATGGGTATTCGAAAAACTTAAAAACGGAGCGGTCAACGACGAAGACAATCTTCGCCTTGCGTTCGTCAACACTTTCAAGACTTTCGGGGTACAGATGATAATGTTCCCGATAGGGCTTTTCGTATCCTATTTTATCTATAAAAAAATCTTCGGTTATAAAGTTTTCAGAGTGATTTTTTATCTTCCGACTCTGATTTCGGGCGTGGTGGTAAGTTTCTTTTATCTCGCGCTTATGCAGGACGGATTTATGCCGAAATTTCTGCAAAACCTTTATAATCTCGATTATAAACTCGTAAATCCGCTGGTAGACAGCGATTTCGCCAACAAGATGGTGCTTCTGCATTTCGTGTGGCTTAACTTTCCGGGCAGTCTTATCATATGGGGCGGAACGTTCTCGCGTATACCCGAATCGGTGCTCGAATCTGCGAGACTGGACGGCGTAAACTGGGTGCAGGAAATGTTCGTTATCATTCTTCCGCTCGTATGGCCGACTTTCGTGCTTATGATTACGCTTCAACTTGCGGGCGTATTCGGCGCGACGGGCGCGGTATTCCTTCTGACGGGCGGCAAGTACGCCACGCAGACGGTTTCCAACTGGATGTATATGCAGGTCTATAACGCTACCAACCCTTACGAATCGGGCACTTTATATTACGTTGCGGCTATGGGACTTATGCTTACGTTTATATCCTGCGTAATCGCGGTACTCGTAAGAAAGTTTTTGGTCAGCAAGATCGAAGAAACGACTTATTAAGGAGGGGACATGAAGAAAAGAAGTAAATTATTCGACAGAAAATCTCCGTCCGAAATAGTTCTGTACACGCTGGTGTTTATAATTTTCTGCGCGTTCGCCTTTTCTTATCTGTATATGATATTCTGGTGCGCGTATTCGGGTATGCGAGATTTCAGATCTCTCGCCAAAAATCCGTTCGGGTTTTCTAAAATTCAACTGAAAAATTACGTCGACGTCTTTACGCTTCTCGAAGTGGGCGACAGCAATTTCTTCGATATGCTTATAAACTCGCTGTATTTCAGTTTTTTAGGACCGTTCCTTTGTATGACGGTTACGTCGATGATGGCGTACGTTACGGCGCAATATAAATTTTTCGGCTCTCGCGCGGTTTATTTCGTGGTTCTGGTCGTTATAACTATGCCGCTTTACGGCAGCGGAACGGCTATGTACAAGTTGTTGTTCAAACTCAACTTTCTTAATTCGCGCTGGATGATTCTGACTTCGCTTAACGCGTTTTCGATATACTATATGTATTTTTACGCGTTTTACCGCGGACTTTCCAAAAGTTACGCCGAAGCCGCCGAAATAGACGGAGCGAACAAGTGGCAGATATACTTTAAGATAATGTTTCCGCAAGCGGCGGCGATGTTCGGTTCTCTGTTCTTGATGCTGTGGATAGCCGATTGGAACAACTATTCTACCGCGCTTATCTATTTATCCAAACTTCCGACGTTGGCGGTAGGTATTTATAAATTCCAGTTGCAGATGACTTACAGTTCGCGTATGGATATTCTGTACGCGGCGTGTACGATATCCCTTCTGCCCCCGCTGATAATCTTTATCTTTTTCAACAACGCGCTTATGAGCAACGTCTCTATGGGCGGTATCAAAGAATAAAAGGAGTAAAATATATGAAAAAAGTTACCAAAGTAGCAACTGCGTTGCTTGCGGCTACGCTGAGCGTTCTGCCGCTTGCTTCCTGCAAAAGCAAAAAGAAAGTCGCCAACTCGTCTACCGACGTGCAGATTTATCTGTGGAAGTCGGGTTACGGCGCGGAATTCATGAAAGAAATCGTTGCCGATTTCAATAAAAAACAAGACAAGTATAGGGTTACGCTCGAATACGACGAATCCGCCGCGACTATTATAAAAACTTTGTCGCTCGGGTCGAGCAATACCTACGATTTGTATTTCACGATGCTCAATACGAATCAATACAATAAGGATTTCGAAAATCTCGACGACGTACTCGATTATACCGTCGCGGGCGAAAATACGACTATCCGCAATAAGTATTACGACTATTTGTCAGACGGCGTTAAAAACGCCGACGGCACTACGAACTTTTTAACTTACGGTAACGGCTGGTGCGGATTCGTATACAACGCGGATATAATAGACGGCGTAAAATATACGCTTCCGAATACGACGAACGAACTCGATATGCTCATAACCGAAATCAAGGGCGATAAGACGCTTAAAGGCGTAAAAGCCCCGTTGATCTTCTACAATAACGACGATAACAACGGCTACCTGAATTACGCCACTTACGTGTGGGAAGCGCAGTACGACGGGCTCGATTATTACTACGATACGACGCTCGCTCTTAAAGCAGTCGACGGAACTACTCCGTCTAAAGACGTTTTCGTCGCGAAAGACGGAAGATATAAGGCTCTTAAAGTGCTTGAAAGTATAGTTACGCCTACGACCGTACACGACGCGCACACCAACAAGAACTTCACCGACGTTCAGACGTTGTTCCTTGACGGCGAAGCCGTGTTTATGGTAAACGGAAGTTGGCTTATGAACGAGTCTACAGGTACGAAAAACAATTTCGGCATGATGAAGATGCCGGTTATAAGTTCTATCGTAGAAAAACTCGAAGATACCGAAATGGACGACGCTACTCTTTCGGAGATAATTTCGGAAGTAGACGCGGGCGCGACGAGCAGCAGCCTTTGCAGCCGGAACGACTTTAACCGCATTAAAGAAGCAAGAAACCTGCTTTATAACAACGCCGCCGAACAATACGTATTCGTTCCCGAATACTCGGTAGCAAAAGAAGGCAGTAAGGAATTTTTGAAATACTTCTATTCCGACGAAGGTCTTGCGAAATTCATGACCGTAACGGGTTTGCCTAACTCGGCAAGACTTTCCGACGAGAGCAAATTTAACGTAAATACGCTCGATAACTGGCACAAACAGCAGTTCACTCTTTCAAAAGAGATGAACGCGGTTACGAATACGATAACGAAGTCGAAACTCTTTATCAACAACAATACCAACCAATTTGCGAGCGTTCCTTACGCGCAGTCGCTTTGCGCGGGTAACTCGAAAGACAAACTCACGGCGGACGGTATATGGAATAAAATCGTCGCTAAAATAAACGAAAACTGGGCGGATTGGTCAAAGTGAAAAAATATAAACTTTTAATAGCCGCCGCGGCTGTTGCCGTCGGCGTGGCAGGAGCGGGTTTATTACCGAACGCCGTTACGGCAAAAGCGGGCTCGTCCGAAGTTTACATAGCGTCTTCGACGTCGATAGACGATACGAGCATCAACAGCGGCGATTTTTTGACAACGGGCAAAGTCGCTGCCGAAAACGGCAAGGCAAAATTCAATACTCTTTCTGAAAAAGAAAAACTCACGACCAAGACGAAGGCTTTCAACTTAAAAGAATACGGCGTTACGACTCTGCTTGATTTTTCTTCGACGTTAAACTTTTCTTCGTTTGCCGAAGACGGAAACTTTTCGATGGCGTTCGGGCTTAATAATCTCAAAAACGAAACGGGCGCGGAAGATTCTTTCGCGGTTAAAGTGAAATACGATTCCGCAAGCAAGAAATTTTCGATAGGCGTTTCGGAGTATACGAAAGACGGAGAAATCTCCGTTTACGCGCCCACGGTAATAGGAGCGATAAAAATCAACCGCGACGTTACTTTCAAAGTTTTCGTCGATACGGACTGCAATCTTACCGTTTCGGTGTTGCCGACCGGCGCGAGTTCCGAAACCAAACTCGTTTCGGGGTACGGGCTTAACGTCAATCCCGAAGGATATATTTCTTATATTTCGAGCGGCAGAAACGAAATAACGCTTTCCGATCCGCAAATTCTCGTCTACGAGTACGACGCGCCCGAAACTATCGATTATACCGAAACTTTCGATAAAAACGGATATAACTCGAACGTGTTTTACAGCGCGAGTACGGCTTCACCGATAACTCCGTCTTCGCTTTCGGTCGAAAACGGCGCGCTCAGATTTAAGAATACCGCGGCGGCGTATATCTCTACGCGTTATAAATATTCGAATTTCGAACTCTCTTTCGATATAACGGACATGGCGAGAACGGCTACTTTCGACGATAACGGCAACGTAGTTTCGCTTATAAATTCCTGGTTCGGAATCGCGTTCGGAGTGAACTCGATAGACGAAGCCCCCGATACCACGACGAGATATTCTACGTGGTTACAACTCGGAAGAGTCGTGCCGGGCGTCGAAAATTTCGTTAAACCCGCGAACGTGCATTATCTGCTGTGGGATAACAACGGTAACTGGAATAACGTAACGGATCCGCAATATATGACCGATTTCAACCCGTGGAGTACGAAGTACGACGGGGAAGTCATTAACGTAAAATTCGCCGTAACCGACGGGCTCGTTGAGTTGTTTATGAAAATAGACGGTGATCCCGACTGGGGCGAACCGTATTTTACGTACGATTTCGGAAAGGTAAAAACGGGTTACGTGCGTATCTTTACGGCGGGCAACACGGGTATCGAAACGAAAGGCATCGAATATAACGACGTGGGCAATTTCACGATAGACAATCTGTCGATAAAAGACACCGATCACGAAAACGCGAAAACGTTATTGCCGACTCCCGAATATAAGTCCAATCTGTGGAGGAAAACTCCCGATTACGACTATAAGACGAAGCCCGACGATAAAGACCTTATAGGCAATAAAATTTCGAGCGGCGATATGAACGGCAGTTCGGCAAAGAGCGGTTGCGCTTCTTCGGTCGGGCTATCGCTACCCTTAATCGCGCTCGCGGCGATTCCGTTTATCAAGAGAAAGAAAAAATGAAGAAGTTTTTAATCTTGTTGTTAAGTTTGGTATTTTTATTCTCTTGTTCGGCTTTTGCGGTCGGATGTAAAGAGAAAACGAAAACGCCCGCTTCTACCGAAGAACCGGGTAAAACCGACGACCCGTCCGATCCGGGCGAAGACCCCGGCGATGACGACGATCCGCCCGTAGTCGAAAAATTAGAAATAACGGGTCCCGAAGACGGCGTTTACGGCTATACTCAAAAGTTGAGAAATTATCTTACGGCGACGGGCGACGACGTAAAAGTTTCCGATTTCGCCACAGAAAGCAGCGAAGACGAAGCCTACGATAAAATTCAGATCAAGTGGGAAAGTAATCTCGAAAACGTAGAAGAGTACGAGATAGAATTTGGTTTGAAAGACGACTTTTCGGACGCCGAAAAGCAAACTATGTCGGCTACGTCGAGAAAACTCAACGTCTACAATCTTTATAAGGATTCGACCTACAACGTCAGAGTTACCGCCGTAAGAAAAGCGGGTAATAAGTCGGCTACGGCAACTTTCAAGACCACGGATATCGGTCCGAGAGTTATGAAAATCGGCGGACTGTGCAACGTAAGAGATCTCGGCGGATATAAGACCGAAAGCGGAAAGACTACCGTTCAGGGCAAGATTTTTCGCGGTGGGCAACTTTCGCAGAACGCCAACTGGTCCGTGTACGACAATATCGTCCTTAACGCCGCAGGCAAGAAGTATATGAGTGAAGTTCTCGGCGTAAAGACCGACTTCGATCTTCGTAGTCAAGCGGAAAATAAAGGTTTAACGGAAAGCCCTATCCCGAACGCCAGACTCGAATACTACAACGTAGGCGGTTATTTGTCTGCGTTTACCGACGCGGCGGGATATAAAAAGGTGTTTTCCGCGCTTGCCGACGAAACTCGTTACCCCGTCTATATTCACTGTACGGGCGGAGCGGACAGAACGGGAACGGTAAGTTTTCTTATTAACGCGCTTTTGGGCGTTGACGAAAAAACTCTTATTCAGGACTACGAAATCACTTCTTTTTCGGCGTTCGGTATGAGAAATAAAGAAAGTACGACGTATCAGTTCACTCCGTTTATGAATAAGTTGAAGTCCGATTACGAGGGCGATACGCTTTCCGAAAAGGTCGAAAACTATCTTTTGTCGATAGGCGTTACCGAAACCGAGATTTACAACGTAAAGGCGATTATGTTCGGAGAACCGACGAGGGATCTTCCCGCCCCGCCCGAAACGGTAACGCTCGATTCGGACAACTTAACGTATACTTACGACGGAGTCGCGGGGTACGGTAAAACGTTTAATTTCGACGTTCAGAGCCTTACCTATGCCGACGGAAACAACGACGGCGGAACGTATTTTATGATCGGCAGTTACGGAGTTTATTTCCGCGGCGGCTTGTTCAGGCTTGCGTATAATAACGGCGGAGTTTTCGCAGAACCTGCGAAAAGGGTCGAATTGTCGACTTACGATCACACGAAGTTTAATGCGGGCGTAAAACTCGGCATAGAAATAACGATAAAGAACGAAACGAAGGTAACGATAAAACTCTGTATAAACGGCGAATCGCTCGGACAAGAAGTCGACGTAGCCAGACTTACGGACGAAATTTCTTCCGACGAGGCGAACGCGGTCGTAAGAATAAACCAAAGTTACGTAAAAGAAATCGTTTTGATTAAAGGATAAAGATATATGAATAAAAAAATAATTTCCGCGTCTTTGGCGGCGTTTGTCGCGCTCGGCTGCACGCTCGGTTGTAAGGGCAAAAGCAATAACGACGGAAGCGCCGCGGTAAAAGGCGACGTAAAACTCTATACGGACGGTATGGCGTACTCGCAAAGCGCGGCGCGCGAAGAAAAAGAAGTGTATTCGCTCTATTACGAATATCTGGGCGGGGCGGACGTTATGCCGATAGGCGGTTTCTACGTTCCGCACGCTTCGGGCGGCAGTACCGACGGCAACGCGAAGCCCGATCTGCTTACCGATTATTATTTCGACGCGCTTGAAAAAGCGGGCATAAACACCTTATTCTATTCTCCGGACCGTTGGACGACGGGCGGCTCGAACACGAATATCAAAAAGGCGCTCGACCTATGCGAAAAGTACGGTCTGGGCTACTACGTAGATACGTATTACGTGCTCGGTCAACTCGGTACGCGTACCGAAAAATATCCGATAGAGAACATGGAACTCGCCACCGAAGCGGGTAAACAAAAATTATCGCAGATTATAGACGATATTCTCGACGACGGTAAGGGTGGCAAACGTAATTGCGTTCTCGGTATACTCGGCGTAGACGAACCGTTTACCGAACAATTGCCAAACTTAGGCGTTCTGCACGACGCATTTTATTCGCTTGAAAATACGCGAGGAATGGACGTTTACATCAATTCGATAGGTTACTGGGCAGGCGAAAACAACTTCTGGGGATATTCCGATCCGATAGGCTTCGACGAATACCTTCAAAAGTATTTCGAACTCGTTCAGCCGACAATGCTTTCGGTAACGCAATATCCGTATACTTCCGCTAAAACACCGGAAACGACCGTCGTGTCGCTTCTTAACGACATGCTTTCGGTTTACCGAAAATACGCTAATCAATACGGCGTTCCGTTCTGGCGTATGTTGCAGGCGGGCGGACAATGGAACGACACCGCGGAATGGATTCCGTCGGTAGACCCCTATCCGAGCGAAGGCGAACTTTTATACGACGTAAACTCGTCGCTTGCCTACGGCGCGAAAGCGATAGAGTATTTCCCGCTCGTTCAGCCTTATTATTTCGCACAACAGGAAGGCGGTACTTACGATTTCAACCGTTGCGGACTTATCGGCGCGGACGGTAACTTAACTCAATGGTATTATTACGCCAAAAGAGCGAATGAACAAGTCGCCGCCGTGGACGAATATCTCATGAACGCGATGAACGAAGGCGTTATCGTACACGGTAAAACCGCGAACGACGCCATCGTCAAGAACGGCAAACCCGGCGAAGAGATAATTTCAAGCGGTAAATATTACGAACTTACGGGCGTTACGGGCGACGATTGCGTAGTGGGTTGTTTCAACTATAAGGGCAAAACCGCGCTTTACGTCGTAAACTATAACCGCAAAGAAAAAGCGAAAGTAACTCTTTCGTTCGATAAAAAGAATTACAGATATACCGTTATTCAAAGAGCCGTCGGAGCGGACGTGGTAGGTGGAAGCATTCCGCTCACACTCGACGCGGGCGAAGGCGCGCTCATAGTGCTTAACTGAACCGATTTAAGATGAATTTTAAGAACATAATCATTCCTTCGGCGGCGGACGACTGCGTCGTTTACGCCGCCGGAAAATTAAAAGAATACATTACGAAAGTTACGGGCGTTACGCTTAGTATTTCGACCGTAAAAGGCGACGGAAACTATTTTTCTATCGGTAAAGCGGCTGATATAAGCGATGCCGATTACGAAGCGTTCGCCGCGGATATAAAGGGCGACGGTTACGGAATTTTCGGTCGCAACGGTAATATATACCTCGTCGCGAAAACGAGCAGAGGACTTATGTATTCCGCGTACGGCTACGTTGAAAAATATCTCGGCGTAAGATTTCTGACCGCCGAAGCCGAATATATCCCGAGCGGCGATATCGTCGTTCCGGAAAAAGATTTCGTTACCAATCCGGACTTCGCTATGCGAACTTATCTCGTCGGCGACACGTTTCAGGAACACGCCGATTTCGACCATATCGCAAGAACGGGCGTGGTAGATTTGTTTACCGCCGTAGACGAACGGCACGGCGGACAGAAAAAGGTCTACGGCAGACACTGTAACCACAACTTTCACTTCTATTGCCCGTTTGAAGTTTACGGCAATAAGCACCCCGAATTGTACAGGTTTTTCTACGTAAACGGGCAGATAACGCCGACGATAGATTTAACGAGCGGTATTACCGACGACGGAAAGTTGGACGAAAGTATCGACGTAAGCGTTGCTAAAATCGTTATTTCGGAGATGAAAAAAGATCTCGAAAAATTCCCCGAAGCCGAAGTATTTTGTTTTACGCAGGAAGACGGAGAATACTATTTCGACAGCGATAAAAACAGGGAACTCGAAAAGAAGTATAAACGCAGCGGCATACTCATTCGTTTTTGCAACGTCGTCGTAAGAGAACTGAATAAGTACCTTAAGGAAAGCGGTTCGAAGCGGAAAATCAAACTGATGACTTTTGCTTACGATTACGCAAAAGAAGCGCCCGTAAAGTGTGAAAACGGGAAATTCGTTCCGATAGACGACACGGTTAAAGCCGACGAAAATATCGTTATTCAACTTGCGCTTTTCAGAAACGGTTATTATAGTTATTTTTCGGATAAACAATACCGTCATATCGAAAAAGCGTTCGCCGAATGGCGTTGTATTGCCGACGAGTTCTGGTTCTGGGGTTACGACATCAACTTCCACCGCTATCTTGCGTATTACGATTCGATCGGAAATATTTCGGACAGCGTTCGCGGCTTTAAGGAAAGGGGAATAACGTATCTCTGCATAAACGGCAATTACGAAACCCGAAGAATATGGCATAGCAATATCCGCGCGTACGTTTATCGTAAGTGTATGTGGGATACGTCGCTCGATTGTAACGCCTTAGCGGACGAATATATCGGTCTTTACTATAAAGAAGGCGCTGCCGCCGTCAGAGCCGTAATGGATTTGCTCCACGAAAACAATCTTAAAAGAGAAGCGACGGGCGAATGGGTCAGGTGCGAAAACTTCGGCACTGACGAGCGTCCCGAGGGTAATCCCGTAAAATTGCTCTATAAGGCGATTAACCTTATAGAAAACGGGGAAAACGCCGTTAAAAATTCGGATGAAAGCGCCGATGAAAAACGCGAACTTTTAAGAAGACTTACAGAAGTTAAGGCGACTCCGCTTATGCTTTTGTACGATAACTTTTATTTCTATTATCCCGACGCTTCGGACGAAGAATATCAAAAAGCAAAGAAGAGGTTTTTCGATGCGGCGGAAGAAGCGGGCATAGACTACGTAGCCGAAAAATGGACTTTGCGGCAGTATGCGAACGAAGCGGGAACTTCCGAAAAATTCGTTAAACTCGGCGAAAAAGACGAACGCTACGACAGACCCGCCGAATGTCTGTCAAAATAAAAAAAGAGGGAAGTATGAAAAAAATCATAACGATTTTTATCTTATTTACAGCGTTTATCGCATGTTGTTTCGCTGCGGTTTCGTGCAAGTCAAGCCGGGCGGTCGTCGGGCATAAACACGAACTCGTTACGGTCAAAGCGAAAGCGGTAACCTGTACTGAAGAGGGGTGGAACGAGTACGTTTATTGTATAACCGAAGGGTGCGGATATACCACTAAAAACGTAAAGAAGGCGCTCGGGCATAATATGGAAGAAATTCCCGAAAAACCCGCTACGTGTACCGAAGACGGATATACGGCATACGGAAGATGTACGCGCGAGGGTTGCGGTTATACGATCGAAAAGCAGGTAATCGAGGCGACCGGTCATACGCTTAAACAAGTCGCTGCAAAAGCCGCGTCGTGCGATACCGACGGACATTCCGCGTATACCTATTGCGCCAACGAAAATTGCGATTTTACGAAGGGCAAGACGGTTTATCCGCGCGCGGGGCATTTACTTAAATTGCAGAAAGGAGAAAAATCGAATTGTATGCGTTCGGGCTACGGCGATTACGAATATTGCCAAAGAACGGGTTGTTCGTTCACGACGAAAACCGACGTTAAAGCGACCGCTTCAAAACATTGCATCGTAAACGGCGAATGTACGGAATGCGGGTTTACCGTAAACGACCTTGCCGACTTTTTCGTAGACGTCGCAAACGGTAAAGAACCCGTGATTTTACAACTCACCGATCCGCAGACGATAGATTCTTCGCAGGACAGAACAGGTCGCCTTCACGCGTCCGAAAAGGCGTTTTACGCTCCGCAGAACGTCAAAGCGAATTGTTACGATTATATAACCGAAACGATAACGAAAACGAACCCCGATCTTATCATAATGACGGGCGATCTCGTTTACGGAGAATTTGACGACAACGGCACGATATTCGAAGCGTTCGTCGAATTTATGGAGAGTTTCGGTATTCCATGGGCGCCCGTAATGGGTAACCACGAAGGGACGAGCGCGAAAGGCGTCGATTGGCAATGCGAACTTCTCGAAAACGCCGAACATTGCCTTTTTAAGCAGAGAAGTCTTACCGGCAACGGTAATTATTCCGTTGCGATAAGGTCGGGCGGCGTTATCAGACGAGTATTTTATATGGTCGATACCAACGGTTGCGGAGATTTGCACGAAAATTCACTCGTCAATAAACATACGACTTCCGCCGTCGGGCTTGCCGAAGACCAGATAAATTGGGTTACCGAAAGAGCGAAAGAGTTTCGGGAATATTGCGGCGCGCCCGTAAGCATTGCGTGCCATATTCAACCCGAAGTTTTTTCGGACGCGCTCTCAAAATACGGATTTCCGGGTAACGTTCCGATAAATATTTATAAAGCGGAAAATCGCGCCGACGGGGATTTCGGATATCTCGGCAGGGGTATGAAAGGCACGTGGGACGGGAGTAAAAGATTTTTCAACTTAATGAAATCTCTCGGCATGGACAGTATGTTCGTCGGACACGAACATAACAACTGCGGAAGCGTTACGTATCAGGGAGTAAGGCTTCAATACGGGCAAAAATCGAGCGCTTACGATCGTTTTAACGGCGTAGACCCCGAAACGCTCGCCATAGACGGTAGTTACGCTCCGAAAGCAAGCAATATCGTTCCGCTTATCGGCGGCACGGTAATTCCGCTCGGAACGGACGGATCGCTGAAAACGCCGTATATTTTTCTCTGCGAAAACGCAGGCGGAAATATCGACTGGGATAAAAAATTTATCGACATCGAGGGGTTGAAAATCGGTAACGGCTTGTCGGCGGAAAGCGGAATAAAAGTCGAAGCGGTCGAATACGACGGAGTGAACGCGTATAAAATCACGGCGAACGAGCAAGGTAAAATTATCATATCGGCGGGACTTCTCGCAAATAAAAGTAAAGTGTCGTTTTCGATATTTATGCCCGAAACGTCAACGGCGAAATTGTCGGGGTACGGCGAATTTTCCGTCAGAGTAAAACCGAATTCACTCGTAAACGGCGGATATATACTTTTTTCTTCCGACCTTACGGACGATAACAGAAAAATAGTTTTCGGACAATGGAAAACGTACGAAACAGACGTTTCTTCTTTCGGCTCGTCCTGTACGGAGTTCTCGATTATTTTGGCAAAAGGCAACGTTATGTATTTGAAAAACGTCGTAATTGAATAACGATAATCTCTACCACGTCAACTATATGCGGAAATCTACTTATAATCTCGGAATAAAAACCGATCTCGACCTTCGCGGCGAAGTTGTCGAAGAATCTCCGTTCGGCGACGGCGTTAATCTTATCAAAATAAACGGCGCGTATTATCACGGGGAAGAAACCGGCGTGGCGGGCAGCAAAGAATACCGTAACGCTTTCCGCGACGAACTAAAAATTTGCGCAAATCCCGATAATTATCCTATGATTTTCCACTGCGCGATAGGCAGAGATCGTACTGGTACTCTTTCACTCGTACTTCAATCCCTTTGCGGCGTGGGAAAGGAGAATATTATCAGAGAATACGGTCTTTCGTTCCTTTCCGTCGCCAGCTGCTTGGACGGAAACAAGCGGATGTTCGATATTCTTAACGACTTTTTCAATTTTATAGACGATAACTACGAAGGCGAATCGTTTACGGATAAGACGATAAGTCTTGTTAAATCGCTCGGCGTAACCGACGAAGAAATATCGTCTATAAGAAGAATTCTGATTAAATAACGTTATTTTCGCCCGTCCGCATAGCGGACGGGCGAAGCCGAACAAAAATATGAATAAAAAATACATCGTAAAAAACGCATTCCCTGCGGGGAAATGGCAGGACGCGACTCCGCTCGGTAACGGCAGGGTCGGCGCGCTCGTATACGGCAGCGTATACGACGAGAGAATACTACTCAATCACGAGTCGCTCTACTACGGGGCGACAGATTCGCTTATGCCCGACGTGTCGGGCGAAATGCCGTATTTGCGTAAACTTTTAGACGACGGCAAGTACCTCGAAGCCGAAAATTTTTATAAGCGTAAACTTCGAAAACTCGGATATAAAAGCAAAAACGGCGACTATCTGCCTGCTTTTGATATCCGCATGATTACGAACGTTACCGCCGCTTTCAAAGATTATTCGCGTGAATTAGATATGATGTCGGGTATAGCCACCGTCGGGTGGCGCGACGGCGACGTAGACTATAAACGCAAAATTTTCGTCGATTACGACAGCGGTAAAGTCGTTTTCTATATGACGGCGAGTAAGTCCGTCATCGATTTTCAAGTAAAAATCGAAAAGCACGATTTAAGCGACGCGGTGGATAGAAACGGCAAAAAACTTGCGGGCAATAAAATGCCGTCGTATGAGTTTTATTGCGACAAAAACTTGCTTATAGGGCGATTAACTAATGATAACGGTAAAATATTCGTCGCCGAAACCACGTTGAAAAGCGACGGTGAAGTAAAACTTATCCAAAGCGAAAATCGCGATAAACTATACGGAATGCAAGGAGCTGCGACTTTTAACGACAACTTCTTTTCGGTTAAAAACGCAAGTGGGATAACGCTCGTTTGCGACCTTTACGAAGAAAACGAAAATCACGGCGTATCCGATATCGATAACTTCGACTATGAAGCCGTAAAGAAAAATCACGCCGAAAAATTTTCCGCGGCTTTTTCGTCCTGCGAATTAAGTCTTACCGACGATACGGGCGACGAACCGACTGAAATGCAAAGAGTAAAATCGTATAACGGCGACGTAACCTTGTCGCAGATAGAAAAGCAGGCTTTGTTTGGCAGATATCTGCTTATTGCTTCTTCCGCAAATTGCCGTTATCCCGCTAATCTTCAAGGAATCTGGAACGGAGCCTATCGCCCCGCATGGAGTTCGACGTTTTTCAATAACGAAAATATTCAGATGTGCTATTGGCAAGCCCTTTCGGGTAATCTTGCCTTTACGATGAAGCCGTTTTTCGATTATTATCTGTCTTTTATGGACGATTTCAGAGAAAACGCGCAAAAATTATACGGTTGCCGTGGAATTTTGTTGCCGCTCTTTTCGGATAACGCGAGCGGAAAAAAGAAAAATTTGCAACCGCACGTATTGTACTGGACGGCGGGTTCCGCATGGATAGCCGATATGTTTTTCGAATATTATCTCTGTACTCGGGATAAAGAGTTTTTAGCCGAAAAAGCCTATCCGTTTATGAAAGAAGCCGCGCTTTTTTTTGAGGACTTTATGCAAACCGACGAAAACGGCTATCTGAAAAGTTATCCGTCCGATTCGCCGGAAAACTGCGCCGACGGCGGTTTCAAGGGCGCGAAAGCAGTGAACGTATGTATAAACGCCACTATGGATTTTGCTACGCTCAAAGCCCTGTTATCGGATCTTCTCGAAGCCGAAAAAGAACTCGGCGTAACGGATGAAAATGACGAAACGTGGCGGGATATGCTGAAAAGAATTCCGCCGTATAAGATAAACGAAGACGGAGCGATAGCCGAATGGATTCACGACGACTTCAAGGATAATTATGCGCACAGACACTTGTCGCATCTCTATCCGCTTTTCCCGGGCAGAGAGATAACCGAAAAAGACGAACGGTTGTTTACGGCGTGCAAAAAGGCAATAGATTTAAGGCGAAGTTTAGGGTTAAAAGAACAGACGGGTTGGAGTTTCGCTCACCTTGCCAATCTTTACGCAAGCGCGGGTGAGAGCGAAAAAGCCGAAGAATGTCTTAAACTGCTGATAAGGTTTTGCGTGGGTGAAAATCTGTTTACTTACCATAACGATTATCTGAATCAGGGCGTAACGCTGAAATTTCTGTGGGCGAAAAACGCGCCGTTTCAGGTCGACGCGAATATGGGGTTTACGGCTGCCGTGCAGAATATGCTCGTCAAATCTACCGAAACAGAACTTAAAATCTTTGCCGCGACGCCACGCGGGTGGGGAAATATAAGGGTAGGTTATTGCCTTACGCGTTGCGGAGTAAAAGTCCGGCTTACCCGCTTAAACGGCGATGTTAAAGTCTTGATAACCGCGCTTTGCGATACCGAATTTACGCTTTCGAGCGGTTTGCCGCTCAAAGATTTTTCCCCGCTTAAAATTTCGCTTAAAGCAGGCGAAACATACGAAAAAGATTTTTTAATCGAATAGTAAAAACATTTTTTGACACCGGTGCGTGTGCTTGTCTTTGATACGAGAGCGCCGCTTTGCGGCGCAGACAAGCCCACGCACCGATTCAATTGACCGACTAAACCGAGTTTCGATTTGCCGATCGACCGCCGCAAAAACTGCCGCCAAATCAATGTAAAATTATTCTCGCAAAAAAAAGAAGTAGCGACCGGCGTTACAAGTTGGTCAACGTAATGTAGTAATAGTTCAACCTCGTATATGGTTAAACATCCGTATTTGTGGTATAATTTATGGGAAGTATTATACGGAATTCGGCATTAAATCGATGAAAATAACAAATTTACAGGTAAACAGACTTTTCGAACCGCTCGGGATAAGTACACTTAATCCCGTTTTTTCTTTTAAAGTCGAAGGCAAAGGCTACGGAAAAATAAAAAGCGCAAGAATCGACGTCGCTACGGACGAAACGTTTAAAAATATCTTTTTTTCCGAAACTTGGAGCGATATAAGCCCGAACGCGTTTCGTTTGCCATACGATTTTTCGGGCGGAATTAAGTATTTCTGGCGAGTTACGGTTGTAAACGACAAAGACGAAAACGCAAGCGGACAATCGTTTTTCGAATGCGGAAGAAAAAACTCCGAATGGGATATTCCGTTTATAACCACGGCGACCGAGAATACAGAATCGACGGCTTTCTATTGTAAATTTACCGCAAAGTCCGCCGTGAACGCCCGTCTTTACATAACCGCGCTCGGGCTTTACGAAGCGTATATAAACGGCAAAAAAGTCGGCGACGAATATTTTACTCCTTATTGCGACGATTATCGTTATATTCTGCAATATCAAACTTACGATATTTCGGAATACCTTCGCGACAGAGAGAACGAAATCGCCGTTTTATGCGGTAACGGCTGGCACGGCGGCAGGTATCCGACGAACGGCGTAAATGGCATAGGCGCGTTCGGTAAAGGTTTTATACTTTCGGCGGAGATTGTTTCGGACGGGAATACAGTTCTTACGACCGACGAAAAATGGAAAGAAATTCAATCCCCCGTTATTTTTTCCGAAATTTACGACGGAGAGATTTACGACGCGCGCAAAGAAATTTTTGACGAAAACGGCAAAGTATATGCCGAAATTATTTTAAAAGCAAACAAGACAAAATTTACCGAAAAGCCGAAAGCGAAAATAATATCGAGAATAAGTCCGCGCGTAACCGCAAAGGAAAGATATAAAGCAACGCTTATAAAAACGCCGAACGGCGAAACCGTACTTGACTTCGGCAAGGAAATAACGGGTTGGGTTGAAATTTCCGATTTTTTAACGCGTGGGGAAAAACTCACCTTGACTTACGGCGAAATTTTGCAAAACGGAAATTTTTATCGCGATAATTTACGCACCGCCAAATCAACGTATTGTTACACTTCCGACGGCGATAATCGACTTATACGTCCGCATTTTACATTTTTCGGGTTCAGATACGTAAAAGTCGAAGGGGCAAAAATCGATAAAAAAACGCTCGATAATTTCGTCGGCGTTTCCGTTCGATCGGATATGGCTCAAACGGGGAGAATCGAAACTTCGAACGAAAAGTTAAACAAATTTATCGAGAACGTATTCAACAGCCAAAAAGACAATTTCCTCGATATACCTATGGATTGTCCGCAACGCGACGAGCGTTTCGGCTGGACGGGCGACGCGCAGGTCTTTTCGGAAACGGCTTTGTTTAACGCCGATTGCGCGGCTTTTTATTCGAAGTATCTCGAAAATATGCGGCAAGAACAACTCCGCTACGGCGGATCTTGTCCGTTTGTCGTTCCCGATTGTTTTTATGCCCGCGAAGAACTCTACGATGGAGCAAAGCCCGTGGAAAACAACGATTTTATGCTCGGAAGAACGTCCTCGGGCTGGGGCGACGCCTCCGTTATAATCCCTCGGAATCTTTACAAATTCACGGGAGATAAGGAAGAATTGAAGAAAAACTATCCGAATATGAAATTATGGACGGAATTTCTGCTTCTTTCGGACGAAAACCGCGGCGGAAAACGCATCCGCGACTACGGATTTCAATTCGGCGACTGGCTCGCGCTCGACAATCCCGACCCGAGCGACAAACACGGACTTACCGATACGGGATTTATAGCGACCGCATATTATTACAATGCGGCTGCTTTAACGGCAAAAGCCGCAAAAATCGTCGGCGAGGAGCAGGAAGGCGAGAAATATGAAAGATTGGCGGCGGAAATTCTCGCCGCGATTAACAAAAAATACATTTCGAGAAACGGTATAATCGCTAACGATACGCAAACGGCTTACGCCTTGGCTATCGAATTCGTGCTTGCGGATATAAAATCCGCCGGCAAAAGACTTAACGAAAAAATTGCCGAAAACGGATATAAACTTTCTACGGGATTTATCGGCACGGCGTTTCTGCTCGGCGCGCTTACGAAAGCGGGTTACGCAAAAACGGCTTACACCCTTTTGCTTCGCGAAGAATTGCCGAGTTGGCTGTACGCGGTAAATATGGGCGCAACAACCGTCTGGGAACGTTGGGATTCGATTTTACCGAACGGCTCTATACGAGCGGGAGAGATGAACAGCCTGAACCACTATGCGTACGGTGCGGTGGTTTCGTGGGTGTATAAGTCGATTATCGGCATAAATCAAGAAGAAACGGCGAGCGGATTCAAGCGCGCGGTTTTATCTCCCGTATTTGATGAAAGACTGAAAAAAGTATACGGCGAATACGATTCCGTTTACGGTAAATATGCCGTCGGATACGAAATCGGCGAGGCGGAAGCATCCGTTAAAATCACCGTGCCGTATCTTTGCGAGGCAAAATTTTACGCGCCGAAAGGATACAAAATAAAATCCGCGGACGACGCGCCCGCGGAACGGAATATAAAATCGATGATTTTCAAAGGCGGAGAACATCATATAATTCTCGCGCGCGAAAAATTATAAATTTACTTATGTAAAAATCATTTGGAAGTGATTTTTCTTAGTTCGTGCGGAGTTTTTCCGAAGGTTTGTTTGAACGTTCTGTAAAAATAAGAAACGTTGTTATAACCGCATTCGAAGCATATTCTTTCGATGGATTTATCGGTATTCTGAATAAGCACCGAGGCGAGGGAAAGTTTTCTTTGATTCATATAATCGGTAAGCGTTTTCCCCGTAACTTTTCGAAAAATCCTCGAAACGTATTCTTTTGAATAGTTGAGTTCGGCGAAAATCTCCGACGGGGCGAGACAGAAGAACTCGGGCATTTCGAGTTTTGCGATAAGCCCTAAAATCCACTCGGGCGCGCTGTTTCTCTGTTTACCTTGCAAATCGGCGTTGCGCTTCGCTTTGAAAAGTTCTGCCAAGGCGAAATAAAAGGACGGATTTTTTTCGGCGTCGGCGTTTCCTATCGTCTGCAATTCCGTTTCGAGTTTGTTCAGTGTTTCTATATCTATTTTAACTTTTGCATAAGCCGTATGGTCGGACAAGGGGTTGTATTTAAAAAATGCAACCGCTTTTTCGTATAACGGAACGGTTAGTGCCAAGTCTCTGTGCGCGCAGGCGTTATCGGGTTCGCGCAAAAAGCAATGAATATCGCCGGGACGCAAGAAAACCACGTCGCCCATGGAAAGTTCGTCCGTTTCGCTGTTAAGGATGTGTTTTATCGTGCCGTTCGTTATGTAAAACAACTCGTAAAAATTATGAGAATGATAATATCTGTCGCCTTTGTTCGTAATTTGAACGAGGGCGCTTTCTTTGTTTATATTCGAAAATATCTCGGTACTTAAATTATACATATCGTGTACATTATAACTTCTAAAAACGTTTTTGTCAAGAAAATCATGTCAACGTAGTGTATAAAACAATTGCTGCAGAATATTGAATTCGTAAAGTTTGGCTGGTATAATTGAAACGTAAAGAACAGGTTGGTCGATACGACGCGATAAATCTTTTCGGACGGGATATATCCCGTTTCTCTTAACGGCAAAAACGTTCCTAAAAAAATATTCAAGGGGCGTAGGAGGGAATATGGTAAATAAACTTTCAAACAAAAAAAGCGTACTCATCGCAATAATCCTTGCGTTGTGCCTTTCTATGGCAACAGCCGTTTCGTTTGCGACGAGAGCGCGTGCGGACGAAACTTTAGCAGACGAAAAGCCGACGGCGAACGTCGTACTCGATATGGACGGTACTTCGGCTACGCTCGAAGCCGAAGGCGGCGTTAACGACAAAAACGTCGATAATGCCATCCCCGGTCTTTTCGCAGGAGCGAAAGGCGAAACGAAGATGGTGTTTACGAACAATCCGATAGCGGTCGGAGGAACGGTAACCGTAAAATTCGGAAAATCTTATAAAGTCGAATATTTTTCAACCGTCAACATAAAACTTGCAGTCGGAGCCGCGGGCGAAAAAGTTCTTAACGGTTACGCTTCTACGGACACCGCATTCGAAAATTCGGCGGGCACCGTTACGTCGACGCTTGAAAACGAAAACGTCATTCTTTCTCTCGACGCTTCCAAACTCTCCGGCAAAGACGGATATATAAGCGGTTTTGTAATCAAGAAAACCGACGGCGTTTCCGGTCAGATTTTCGCAGATTACGTCGAACTTGTTCTTGCGGAAGAAAAGGCTCCTACGGAAAACGTAAAAGTCGATATGAACGACGTCGATTCCTGGCTTGAAATCGACGGTTCGAAAACGAGCAATAAGTTACATCAGGGCGCGGTTGACGATAACGCTATCCCCGATCTTTTCCCGGGCGCGGACAACTCTACCAAGATGAATTTCACCGAAGGATTGGGTCATGAAGAGTATTTTGCGATTAAATTTGCGAAAAAGATAAAGGCTGAATACTTCGAAAAAATCAAAGTCGAACTCGTAGTCGGAAACTGGGCGGATACGGGCAACGCGATAACTACTACCGCTTACGCTCTTACCGATACGGAATTTACAAAACCCGCGGGCAAAATAAAAACCCTTAAAGGCAACGTTTATAAAATTCTCGCAATCGATCCTGCTTTGGTTGCGAACAAAGACGGATATATCGAAGGATTCGTTATCCGTAAAACCGAAACCGATACGGCGGCGAAAGGACAATATTTCGTGAACGGCGTGGAGTTTTGCCTTGTCGGCAGCGAACCGAAGCCCGTTATTTCCGAAGAATTTACTACTAAAGACATAGCGGACGTTATGCCCGTAGGCGCAGGCGTTACCTTTAACGTAGCGACTTCCGAAGCGACCTTAAACAAAACGATTATCAACGCTGCGGTAAAAGCAGCCGCGTTCGACAAACTCAACCTTAAAATTACTCCGAATTCGGAAGGCAAATTCTCTACTTACGTATTGATGAAAGCCCCGACGGCTGCCGCGACTCACGAAGACGGCGGAATATTCTTCTGGATTTCCGACGATAACGTAGTAATCGGTAATAAAGATAACTCCGAATCTGTCGTTAAAGCCGAATTCCCCGCAAACGCTTTCGTAAGCGGCAGAGCGACGAAGATTTCGATAGCGGCTATCCCGTATTATATCGAAGGAACGCAAGCGGGTTATTACTGCGCGCTTTACGTAGAAGACGCAACCGATCCGTTGGTTGAAATCTATCTCGGTATAGAAGACGTAACTACGGGCGTATACACCAATATCTGCACGCAGGATCTCGGCGGAAACTATTCCGTAACTTACGGTTCTGCAAGCGATACTCCCAAGTCTGCAAGCGAAGTAATGAACGTAAAAATAGCCACAAAGAGCGGCAACACGACTTTCAAAAATCCGAGAGCGGCTCTCGACCTTACTTACTTCGAAGTAGAAGGCGCGACGGTAAGCGACCTCGTTATCAGCGGTAACGCTACTTTCGATAAAGAAACGGGCTTCCTTACTTTCGGCAAGAAAGGCACCGTTAAAGTTAAATATACCGTTACCAACGCTTTCGGAACGTTCGAATCCAACGAACTTACCCTTACTTACGACGACGGCAAGACCGAAACCAAGAAGAGCGGTTGCGGAAGCAGCGTTGCGGGCGCGGGCATGATCGGCTTCGCCGCTTTGGGTATGGCTGCAATCGCGATTAAAAAACGCAGAAAATAAGACTTGATTAGTTAAAAGAAACTAATTACCGAACCAATCGCAAGACCGCAGACGAATAATCTGCGGTCTTACGAAATAAACGTATGGAGCGTTATTATATGAAAAAATTTCTTTGCGCCGCCTTATGCGCGGTAACGGCTTTGTCGGCGATAGGTTGTTCGGGTAAAAAACCGAGCAATTCGGGTAGCGTCGGCGACGACGTATACGTCAAGATAATCGACGCAGGACTCGGCAGCGACTGGCTCAACGACGTCGCTTCCGCTTATTACGAAGAAACGGGTATACGCGTACACGTTACCGCCGATACCGATCTTACGGCCTCGCTTTTGCAGGATATGAATACTCCCGGCAGCGAAAAAGACGATATGTACTTCGTCGGTCAGCAGATGAACAACTGGATAAAATGGACTCGTAACGGACTTATCGCTTCGATAGACGACGTTTTGTCTTCCGATAAGTACGGCACGCCCGCAAACGAAAGAATCGCTGATTCCGTTATTCTCGATATGGGCAAAATAGGCGATTCACACTATCTTACGAGTTACGTTTATTCGAGTTGGGGTTTCGTCTACAATCAGAATTATCTCAATCGTATAGAATCTTACGGCGAATACGTCAAGGGCGAATGGCCTGAAACCGTTCAGGGGCTTTTAGACCTTTGCACGGCTACGAATAACGCGAAGATCGTAAACAACAGGACGAAACAGACCGTTAAACCTTTCGGTTGCGGCTTTACCGTCAACTATATGAACTGGTTCTTCCACGGTTTGTGGAACGAGATAGATCCCCAAGGCTATAACGATTACTATAACTATAACGACAAAAACGGCGGTTTCCCGACGGATAAACTTGTAACGACGGCGACTGTCAAGGCAATGGAAACGATTTACGATCTTATCGATCCGAAGTCGTCTTCCGACAGTAACGCCGTATCCTGGTCGCAGAATCACACAGAATCTCAACAATCGTTCGTAAACGGCGACTGCGTATTCGCTTTTACGGGCAGTTGGTTTGCGACCGAAATGAGAAGCATTCTTTCCGAAGTCGGACTTACCGATTATCATTTCGGCGCGTACCCCGTCTATAATAAGGGCGACAAACCTACGCTTATGATGAATCTTCCGGGCGAAACTTTCGTTATCCCGTCCGAGGCGGTCAACGTAAGCGGAGCGAAAGACTTCCTTACTTTCGTACTTTCCGAAAAAGGCGTTGCGGCGGCTTCTAAAAGACTCGGCTTCCCGATGATTTACTCCACCGATCAACAAGTTACGTTGAGTTCTTTCGGGCAGGAAATAGTAGCCGTTTCTCAAAAGGCAAATCTCGCCTACGTCTATTCGCAGAACGACGTATACAGAACGGGAGCGCTCGAATTATTCCTTTCCGAGCCCAAGCCGATTTTACAGATAGCAAAAGGCGCGTCTTCAAAGGCAGCCGTCGAATCGCTTTTAAGACAGGAAGCCGTTCACCATTCGGGGCTTTGGTCTGAATACATGAAGAGGATTTAATGAATAAAGTTGCTTATAAAAAACGCGGAAAACGAAGCGTAGGCAAAACGCTGTTTATATACCTCGGGCTTGCCTGGCCGATATTGCACTTTACCGTCTTCTGGTTCTGTATGAATATCGGCATGGTATATAATTCGTTTTTCAGCGAAAATATCAACGGTAAACTCATTTTCGACGGGTTGGAGCATTATAAAGACGTATTCCGTTATATGTTCGGCATAAAAAAGTACGGGATGATGTCTTCAAAATCGTGGCTTAATACTTTGACGATCATGGGGTTGGCGTTGTTTATAAACCTGCCGCTTACGCTTGTCTTTTCGTATATGATTTACAAAAAGATATTCCTTCATCAGGCGTTAAGGGTAGGTATGTACGTTCCGTGCGTATTGTCGGTCGTAATACTCTGCCTGTTTTATAAAATATCCGTTTCGGGTACGCAGACGTATAAGAGTTTGCTTACCGTACTCGAAAAACTCGGCTATAAAAATCAGTCGGTCATAAAGAACGGCGCGCTTGCCGATTCGAGTACGGCTTGGAACACCATACTTATATTCAGCGTGTGGACGGGCGTAAACGGTAATATCATTTACTTCAACTCGGCTATGGCGAGGCTCCCCGACAGCGTACTCGAAAGCGCGGAACTCGACGGCGCGAGCGAAACGAGACAATTTTTCTCGATAGTCATACCTATGATATGGCCGACGATTACCACCATGAGCATTACGCTTATAAGCGGCGCGCTCGGCTGGTATATTCCGTCGCTTCTGCTCGTGGGCGAATCCATGGCGGGCGCAACGGGAACGGGTACGATTGCCTGGATGATTATAAGCAACGTAAACGCGGGCAACGCAACGGGTTATCCCGCCGCGCTCGGCGTCGTAATAGCCGTATTCGGCGGAACGTTCGTACTCCTTTTCAAAAAGGTAATGGAAAAAATCTATCCGGAGGTTGAGTATTGATATGGAAAAACGTATGCGCATCAACCTTCGCCGAAAGAAGATAACGGGGCTCGATCTCGCTTTCCGTATTATCTGGTTTATCGTTATGACGTTTTTGTCGCTCTCGTACGTTTATATGTACGTATGGTTGCTTATGAACTCGTTCAGAAAATCGAGCGATTTCATAATCGACACGTTCAAGTTGTTCGACTTCAAGAACTTCACGACCAAAAACTACGAAACGCTTTTCAAAACGCAGATTGCGGGTACGGCGAGAAACCCGATCTACCTTAAAGACACCATACTTACGACCTGTATTCTCGTCGTAGGGCAGGTTTCGCTTGCGATAACGATACCTTCGCTTACGGCGTATATTATCGCAAAGTACGAGTTCAAACTAAAAAAAATCATATACAACGTATCTATCGTTTCGTTCATAATTCCGTCGGTAGGCAGCATCGCAACGACGTATAAGTTGATGACTAAACTCAATCTTCTCAACACCTATCTCGGAATGTTCATCATGGCGGCAGGCGGTTTCGGACTGGGCTTCTTGCTCTTCAAAAACTTCTTCGCGGCTATCCCGTGGGACTACGCCGAAAGCGCGTTTTTAGACGGCGCGACAGACCTCGGCGTGTTCGTCAGGATAATGTACCCGCAGGCTCTGCCTATTTTAACGGCGATAGCGATAACCGCGTTTATAGGCTGCTGGAACGATTACAGTACGGCGTATATATTTATGAACAACCGTCCGACAATTTCGCTCGGCGTAAGTCAATTGTACACGAAAATGGAAAGGTCGCTTCAACTCCCGATAGCCTTCGCCGGTATGACCGTACTCGCAACCGTATCTTTGCTTATCTTCACCGTTTTCAATAAGATGATTATGAGCAACTTCTCGGCGGGCGGTCTTAAAGGATAAGGTAAAAAGATGAGATTAAAAAGCATAATTTCAGCGGTTGCGGCTTTGGCGATAGTCTTTGCAGCAACGTCGTGCGGGAAACAAGGGAACGACACGAAGGCGGAAAATTATTTGAAAACGACGACTCTTTATAACGGCGCGGAAATCGATATCGCAAACGAAAAATTAAGGCAATATATCGACGCGGCTACCGAAAGCGAGCAGACTGCTGCGTTGGAGTCGGGTAGCGGTTTGTTGTTGGACACTCAGATACTGACAATCGAATGGGAAAGCGACGGCGGCTCGTATTACGTCGTCCGCGTTGCCGATAATCCCGGTTTTGAAAATGCAACCGTTATGCAATCGATAAGACCGAGAGTGAATATCGGCGGTACTCTTACGCCCGGGAAAACTTACTATTATAAAATCGACGGCGAGAATAAATCGAGCAAAGTCGATAAATTCAAAGTAAAAGACGCTCCCGTAAGACCTATAACCGTCGGCGGCGCGTCAAACGTCAGAGATTTAGGCGGTTGGAGCGCCGAAAACGGCAAAACGATCGCTTACGGAAAACTTTATCGCGGCGGAAAAATCAACGCGGGTAACGAAAGTTCGCTTACCGACGACGGACTTAAAACGATGAGTAAAACTCTCGGTATAAAAACCGAAATAGACCTGCGTTTTTCGGGAGTTGACGACGGCGGGCAGAATAAAAGCGTTATCGGCGATAACGTAAAATACGTAAAAGCGGGTTTCCACGGTTATAACTACATATTGCCTGAATTCAAAAATTACGGGGCAAATAACAGAAATTATTATTCGCCGTCCGCTCAGTCGATAAAAACGATATTTTCGACTTTGGCTGACGAAAGTAATTATCCCGTATATTTTCATTGTAACGCGGGCGCAGACAGAACGGGAACTCTTGCGTTTTTAATCGAAGCGGTGCTCGGCGTAAGCGAAGAAGACGTTGTTAAAGATTACGAGATAACGAGTTTTTCGTCCTATGGCGCGAGATATCGCGGCAAAATAGTCAACGGCGAATTCGTAAACGGCGTTATGCAGGACGATAGTGATAATTTCGTTGCGATGGGGTATTTTATCGAAAGACTTAAAGCGGTTTACGCTCCTGAAAGCGGCAACGTAAACGAAGCGGCGGTAAACTATCTTAAAACCATATGCGGAGTTACCGAATCGCAAATAAACGCCATAAAATCTATTATGTTGACAAAATAAGGTGAAAATGAAATCTAAAAAAATAATTTCCGCAGTGGCGGCTTTGGCGATAGTCTTTGCCGCTACGTCATGTGGAGGAACGGGAAACGATAGAAATATGAATAAAATCACTCTTCCGAATTACGACGAATATGAAGCCGAATACGAAACGGTTATTTCGGGTTGGCTTATTCCTTCGTCGCTTAACGAAACCAACGTAAAATGGATAAACGAAGCGGGAGTAAGCGTTCTTCACGCGTTAAGTTTTCCGACTTACAACGCGAGCGCGAAAGCCGCTCTCGATTTGCTCGGAAGCAACGGCGTGAAAGTTTACGTAAACACCGGATCGCGCGACGGTTCGTCTTACCGGAAGATATCTTCGTTCAAGCAAAATTCCGCAGTGCTCGGTATGGCTTTGGACGAACCCAACAAAGCGGAGATAACTTCCATGGCGCAGCAGGTAGAGTGGTGGAATCAGAACGCCGACGGCAGGAATTTTTATTGCAATTTATATCCGTCGTTCGCGCAGGTCGTGCAAAACGAATTTAACGGCGATTACGCTTCGTATCTGAAATATTATTGCGATAACGTTCTCAATAATCTCACTACGGGTGAAAAGTGGCTTTCCGCCGACAGATATCCTTTAACTTACGATAACGACGGCAATAAATGTCTGGATAACGCATGGCTTTCTGACGTTCAGATTTTAGCGAACGTCGCTAAGCAATACAAGAACGTAAAGACGAATTTCTTTATCCAGACAATGCCTTACGGTATAAAAGAGGACGGCTCGCCAAACGGAGCGATTTACGGCTCGCGCGACAGAGTACCGACTTACGAAGACATCCGCATGCAGGAATACGCGCTTGCGGCGTTCGGTTACGACGGCATTTCGCTTTTCTGTTACGCTACTCCGCTCGTGGGGCTTGAATTTGCCGAAAGTCAGGAAGCGATGATAAGTCGCAGCGGCGAAAAGACGGGAATTTACGAAAGCGTAAAGAAAGCCAACTCCGAAATTCTCGCGTTCGACCACGTTTTGCAGCAATTCGACTGGATAGGCACTTTCACGAACGACGCGGGGCAGACCAACGACGATAAGCCGAGAACGCAGAACTCGTCGTTCAGACTTCTTAACAGAATTTCGGTAAAGAGCGTTCTTTCGCTTAATTCGGTTACGACTTCGCGTGATACGTTGTTCGGATATTTCAACGACGTTGACGGCAACGACGGTATTATGGTGGTAAACTATAACGAAACGTCGCTTAACTTAACCGACGAAGTAACGCTTAACTTCGATTCGTCAAAATATAACAAAGCCGTTTGTTATATCGGCGGAGAAAAGGTCGTAAAAACCCTCGACAAAGGAAAACTCGATTTAACTCTCGGCGTAGGCGAAGGCGTTTTCGTTATTCCTTTTGCCGAATAACGATTTTCCGAAACTATAATGAAATATTTAATTTGAAAATTCGTTTATTTTTGAATTAAAATCGAGCATAAAAGCCATAGGAAAACGCCTATGGCTTTTATAATGTCTATTTGATTTTCGACAAAAGCACAGGCTGAAAATGCTTGCGAAATATTGTTAAAACAACTATAATAACGTTGAAACGCAATGAAAATGAATTTTCGTTATTGCGACAATGTCGCTCTTGTTTTTCTACCGAAAAACCCGTTTCTATTGAAAAACAGCGTAAAAATGCCCTTGCAAGCAAGCATTTTTACTTGTATTATAAAACAAAAAGCGAGGTAAAATATTATGAAATACACGTCTGCGGAAGCGGGAAAATTGCTTAAAAAACTTAACGACGAGCAGTAATCGATTATTTTGCGCGAAGAAAACGGCAAGGAATTTCTTGCCGCGGTCGGGGAAGATATAGAATCCGTTCGCCCCGATTATAATTTCAAGGAAACGCAAAACGCGCTTGATGAAATCGAAACTAAAATGCGAAAACTCAAACACGCGCTTAACGTATTTAATTCGACCACCGTTATTCCCGAATTCGGAATGACGATAGACGAAATGCTCGTTTATATTCCGCAACTTACGATGAGAAAGAATAAACTTGCGGGAATGAAAGACAGATTGCCGAAGGTCCGCGAACAGACGCGCGTAAACTCGTCTATTCTCGATTATCGGTATCTGAATTACGGCGTGGACGAGGCGACGGCGGAATACGATAAAATCGCCGATACGCTGGCAAAAGCGCAGAACGCGCTCGACGCCGTAAATATGAACGAAATTTTAGAAATCGACCTATAAGTCGATTATCAAGGGTTTTCCGTCCGGCAAAACATAACAAATTCAGGTTAATAAGATCGGTTAAGGTTCAAGGTTTGGGTTTTCCGTTATTTTTTCGGTTATCCGTTATCGGTCAATGTTTAACGTTTCAGGTTTTTTGGAACACAAAATAATTTTGTCGTTTTGTCGGTAAAAACTTAAAAAGAATTTATTTTTGCCTTTGCGGAAATAAATTCTTTCGGCGGGTGAAGTTCGGTTTCAACCCGCTATTTTTTTTGCAAAAAATTTTGCGTGTACGATTGTGTATTTTAATATTCGCGGCGGAAAAGACATAGAGAAAATTATGTTTGATGACGTAAAAAATACTAAAAATAATATAAAAGGCGTTCAAACGCAATCATTGCTTGCCGGCCGGTTAGGCAGTTTTTAACGCATAAAGCGTTAAAAACTGCCTTTTTCGTACTCAAAATATCTATCGGATATAATCAAATAACGAAAATTCGGGAAAGAATTTTGGAAAATAAAGCGATAAAAAAACATCTGTAACCCGGTAATCCGTATACGGTAAACGCGGGTATGCCGGACAAGGTTCGTATTATTCTTGCCCGGCATGCTCCCGACGAACGCAAACGGTACGCAAGATTGACAAAATTTATTATATAACGCCAAAAATACGCAAAAAAGCGCCTCTTGCTTCTGCTATAATCGTTGCGGGAGGGTAATCCGAATGGCAAGAAAAATAGTCGTTACGTCGGGTAAAGGCGGAGTGGGTAAAACTACGGTCGCCGCTAATCTCGCTATAAAACTTGCGTGTATCGGTAAGCGTTCGCTCGTTATCGACCTTGACGCGGGGCTTAACGATCTGGACGTCGCGACGGGCGTCGAAGACCTCGTTACTTACGATTTAGTCGATTGTCTGGAGGGTAGATGCAGAGCGGCGCAGGCGATAATCGAATGTCCGGGAAGTAAAAACGCGTTCGTGTTGCCCTGCGTAAAAGCGTTGCCGGACGATAAAAAATACTTCGACGCGCTCAAAGAGTTGTACGAGGGGTTAAATTCCGCGTTCGATTTTGTTTTGGCCGATTCCCCTGCCGGGATAGGCGATAATTTCCGGCTTGCGGTGAGCGCGTCGGACGAGGCGTTGCTCGTAACCACGGCGCACTTGCCAAGTCTTCGCGACGCGGATAAAACCGCGGCAATGCTCCGCGGTTCGGGACTTAAAGAGATAAATCTGGTGGTAAACAAAGTCCGCGGCGATCTGATCGCGGGCGGATTGTCGCTTTCGCCCGAAGAGGTCGCCGAAACGTTGAGATTGCCGCTTCTGGGGGCTATTCCGGATGACGACGAAATATTTTTGCGCGACGCGGGCAAACTTCCGCCCGATGCGAAAAGCGGCGGATCTTTTAAGATGCTTGCCGGCAATCTGCTGACGGGGAAACGTAAAGTATGCGATTTTTCGCGGGCATACCGCGGGTTTTCGGGATATATAAAAAGGAAGATAAAAAACGGCTTATGAAAGGAGATAAATTACGGATTAAAAAGATTATAGAAAGCGACAGAATGAATTTCGCGGTGAACGGGCAGGACCTTATCGGAAAGGACGTAACGAGTGTGTTAGACGATTATTTTACGCTCACCGGACCGATCGCTTTGAATATTTCGGGCAAAAAGGGAGAATACGTTATAGAGATTCTTGCGAAAGCCGACGGAATAAAGGCGTTCAAAGTCTTGCCGTAAAATTATAAGTATATAACGGTATTATTGCCTTCCCCCAAGGGGGAAGCCGCAATTTATCGTTATTGCGCGCGGTTTGCCAATCCGCAATTCAGGGGTATAGCGAAAAAACAAGGCGGCGGAGTCGATTTTCGACTCCGCCACCCGCGTTATTTACTGTATTGCTTAGCGATAAATTATTTGTTCATAGCCTTTTCGACGGCAACGGCGACGGCAACGGTCGCACCGACCATCGGGTTGTTACCCATACCGATAAGACCCATCATTTCGACGTGCGCGGGAACGGAAGACGAACCTGCAAACTGCGCGTCGGAGTGCATACGACCCATGGTATCGGTCATACCGTAAGAGGACGGACCCGCAGCCATGTTGTCGGGGTGAAGCGTTCTGCCCGTGCCGCCGCCCGAAGCAACCGAGAAATACTTCTTTCCGTTTTCTACGCACCACTTCTTGTAAGTTCCCGCGACGGGGTGCTGGAATCTCGTCGGGTTGGTGGAGTTACCGGTAATCGAAACCGAAACGTTTTCGAGTTTCATTATCGCTACGCCTTCGGGAACGTTGTCCGCGCCGTAGCATTTAACTTTCGCTCTCGGACCGTCGGAGTAGGGTTTTTCGTAAACGACGGTTACCTTTTCGGTATAGGGGTCGAAAGTCGTTTCCACGTAAGTGAAGCCGTTGATTCTCGAAATGATCATAGCGGCGTCTTTGCCCAGACCGTTAAGAATAACTCTCAAAGGTTTCTTTCTTACCGTGTTGGCGTTAAGGGCGATTTTGATTGCGCCTTCGGCAGCCGCGAAAGATTCGTGGCCCGCAAGGAAGCAGAAACAATCGGTGTCTTCCGAAAGGAGCATTGCGCCGAGATTGCCGTGTCCCAAACCTACTTTGCGGTTTTCGGCAACCGAGCCGGGGATACAGAACGATTGAAGACCTACGCCGATTTTTTCGGCTGCCTGATAAGCCTTTTTCGCTCCGCTCTTTATAGCGATAGCCGCGCCTACGGTGTAAGCCCATACGGCGTTCTCGAAGCAGATAGGTTGAGTGCTTCTTACTATATCGTCGCAGTCGATGCCGTTTGCAAGGCAGATTTCCTTACATTCTTCGACGGAACCGATCCCGTATTCTTTAAGGGTAGCGTTGATTTTGTCTATTCTTCTTTCATATCCTTCAAATAAAGACATACTGTTACCTCCTTATTCCTTGCGCGGGTCGATGTACTTGAAGGCATTGTCGAATCTGCCGTAATGACCCTTTGCTTTTTCGTACGCTTCGTTCGGGGTAAGACCTTTTTTGATAAAGTCCGTCATTTTGCCGAGCGAAACGAATTCGTAGCCGATAACCTGCATATCTTCGTCGAGAGCCATACGGGTAACGTAGCCTTCCGCCATTTCGAGATACCTCGTGCCTTTGGCTTTCGTGCCGTACATGGTGCCGACCTGCGAGCGAAGACCTTTACCGAGATCTTCGAGTCCCGCGCCGACTACCAGGCCGTCGTCCGAATAAGCGGATTGAGTACGACCGTAGACGATTTGCAGGAACAACTCTCTCATAGCGGTGTTGATAGCGTCGCATACGAGGTCGGTATTGAGCGCTTCGAGAATGGTTTTGCCGGGAAGAATTTCCGAAGCCATAGCCGCGGAGTGGGTCATACCCGAACAACCGATAGTTTCGACGAGCGCTTCTTCGATAACGCCGTTTTTAACGTTAAGCGAAAGTTTGCACGCGCCTTGTTGGGGAGCGCACCAGCCCACGCCGTGAGTGAAGCCGCTGATGTCGCCGATCTGTTTAGCCTCTATCCACTTTCCTTCTTCGGGAATCGGAGCGGGACCGTGTTTGGGACCTTTGGCAACGCAGACCATTTCGTTTACTTCGTTTGAATACTGCATAAAATGCCTCCAAAATATTTTCGTGTTTCGTTGAAAACGAGTCTTTTTCCGAGTCGGAATCGACTTTACTTCGGTATTATAACATAAAGTAAAAGTTTTTTCAATTATTATATCAAACTTTTTGATTGCATTTATTAAAATTTAATGGTAAAATATCTCCGAGCGGGGTAACCCCACAATGTACGAAAAGACGTTTTTGAGAGGTTTTTATGAAAAACGCAATGGATATTCTCCGGGAAAGGGGATTTATCAAACAGACCGTTTACGGCGAAGAACTGCATAAACTTATGGACGAAAAAAGTCTGACGTTTTACGTCGGCTTCGATCCTACTGCGGACAGCCTGCATATAGGGCATTATATTCCCATTATGGCAATGGCGTGGATGCAGCGTTGCGGACACAGACCTATCGCCCTTTTCGGCGGCGGAACCGGTATGATAGGCGATCCGTCGGGCAGAAGCGATATGCGTCAGATGATGACGCGGGAAACCATCGACCATAATATCGACTGCTTCAAAAAGCAGATGTCGAGATTTATAGATTTCGACGGCGAAAACGGCGCGATAATCGCCAACAACGCGGACTGGCTGTTAGACCTTAACTATATCGACTTTTTAAGGGATATAGGCGTGTATTTTTCGGTAAACGAAATGCTCACCGCAAAATGCTTCAAGCAGCGCATGGAAAAGGGGTTGACTTTCTTCGAGTTTAACTATATGCTCATGCAGGGTTACGACTTTCTGCACCTTAACCGCGAGTACGGTTGTCAACTCGAACTCGGCGGCGACGATCAGTGGTCGAATATGCTCGCGGGCGTGGATCTTATACGCCGTAAAGAGAGCAAACCGGCTTATTGCCTTACCTGTACTCTACTTCTTAACAGCGAGGGCAAGAAAATGGGTAAAACTCAGAAGGGCGCGTTGTGGCTTGACGAAAACAAATGCTCCGTATACGATTTTTATCAATATTTCAGAAACGTAGAGGACTGCAAAGTCGCCGAATGTATGCGACTGCTTACGTTTATGGATCTGGACGAAATCGCCGAACTCACGAAATACAACGACGAGAGAATGAACGCGGCTAAAGAAAGGCTTGCCTACGAAGTAACGAAACTCGTACACGGCGAAGAAAAGGCTTTACTCGCGGCGAAGCAGGCTAAGGCGGCTTTCGGCGGAAACACGGAAGATATGCCTACGGTCGAGGTTTCGGGCGCGACGAGCGTTCCCGACGTAATGGTGGCGGCGGGTATAGCGAAATCGAAGGGCGAAGCGAGAAGACTCATCGAGGGCGGCGGGGTTACGCTCGACGAAATCAAACTTACCGCGGGTAATCTCGATATTCCCGAAGAATTGAAGCAAAAAGGCAGTTTCGTACTCCACAAGGGTAAGAAAACGCATATAAATATAATATTGAAATAAAGAAGGCAAAAAAATGAAGACTATTCTGGTTACGGGCGGAGCCGGTTACATCGGCAGTCATACGACGATCGAACTTATAAACGCAGGTTACGACGTCGTGGTCGTAGACAATCTCTACAACAGCAAACTCGAAGCGGTTAAAAGGGTTGAAAAAATCGTCGGCAAAAAAATAAAGTTTTATAAGTACGACGTCTGCGATAAAGACGCGATGCGCAAAGTATTTACCGAAAACAAGATTGACGCGGTTATCAACTTTGCGGGTTATAAAGCGGTAGGCGAATCGGTCGCGAAACCCATAGAATATTACGAAAACAATATCTACGGAATGCTTGCGTTGATTGACGTAATGAGAGAATTCAACTGTAAAAATCTCGTATTCTCTTCGTCCGCGACGGTTTACGGCAATCCGCATACGGTGCCTATTACGGAAGATTTCCCGCTTTCGACGACCAACCCCTACGGCTCGACCAAACTCTTTATAGAATATATATTGAAAGATCTCGCCAAAGCCGACAAGGAGTTTAACATAGCGATTCTTCGTTACTTTAATCCTATCGGGGCGCACCCGTCGGGGCTTATAGGCGAAGATCCCAACGGAATACCGAACAATCTCTGCCCGTATATCACGAAAGTGGCGGTGGGCAAACTCAAAGAAGTGCACGTTTTCGGCAACGATTATCCCACTCCCGACGGAACGGGCGTAAGAGATTACATTCACGTGGTCGATCTCGCAAGGGGACACGTCCTTGCGGTTAAAAAGTTGCTCGAAGGTTCGGGACTTTATATAGTAAACCTCGGAACGGGCAAGGGTTACAGCGTACTCGAAATGATCAGGTCGTTTTCGAAAGCGGCGGGTAAAGAAATACCTTACGTCATAGACCCGCGCCGCGCGGGCGATATTCCCGAATGTTACGCAGACCCGGGCAAAGCCGAAAAGTTAATCGGGTTCAAAGCCGAAAAGACGCTCGACGATATGTGTCGCGACGCTCTCAACTGGCAGACGAAGAACCCCGACGGCTACGGCGACGCCGAATAACCTCGTCCGGCATTGACGTGATGACGTACTTTTCCTTGCCTTCTCTTTGCAGAGAAGGTGGCAATGAGCGTAGCGAAATTGACGGATGAGTTCCCGTAAAGGCAGTTTACCGCGGAGCGAATTATAATTGTGAAAAATTAAAAACATAGCGTAAATTCGTTGACATAAGATTTTCTGTGTGGTATCATACATACGATAAATCTTTAAGGCGATACAGAGATATCGGCAAGATCGGCGAATTTAACTTATGCAAAAAGTACGTCTTGCCATAGATAGGCAAGGCGTTTTTTTATGCGATAGCGAAGCGAACCGAGAAGATTTTTCAAAAGAAAAAATTTCAGGAGATGTAAAAATGCAACTTACTTACGGCATCAAAGACAGACCTAAGTTCGGCAAGAACCTCGTGTTCGCTTTCCAGCAGATGATCGCCATTATGGCGGCGACCTTACTCGTTCCGATACTCGTATCGGCGGCGGGTCTTAAATGCGACCCGGCTGCGGCGTTGTTCGGCGCCGGCGCGGGAACTATCGTATACTTATTGTTTACGAGATTCAGAAGCCCCGTTTTCCTCGGCTCTTCGTTCACCTTCCTCGGCGCGTTAATCGCGGCGGCAACCAATAACTACGGTTACTGGGGTTTAATTATCGGCGTGGCGTTCGCGGGGCTCGTGTACGTCGTAATCGCGATAATCATTAAACTCGTAGGCGCGGGCTGGATAAAGAAACTTCTTCCGCACGTAATCATCGGACCTATCCTTGCGATAATCGGTCTTTCCCTTTCGGGAACGGCAGGCGGTTGGATGATGACCAACGGCGGAGGGAATTACAGCCTCTGGTACATCCTCGTCGGTTTGTTTACTTTCGTTATAATCGTACTTGCTTCGGTCAAAGGTAAGGGCATGGCTAAACTCATTCCGTTCATAATCGGTATCGGTTCGGGTCTCGCTTTCGCAATGGTAATCACGGGCTTCGGATATATCAACGACAGCGCGTTCTGCAAGGAAATGAGAATAGTCGATTTCACCCCCATAAAAGAGTGTTTCAGCCCCGTAAGATTCCAGAGTTTCTTCGATTATCCCAAATTCACATTCCTTGAAGCCATAAGAACCAACGGTCAATACGTGAAAGTGGACGGAGCGATGATAGGTAATCTTGCGGTACTCTTCGTTCCCATCGCGGTAGTCGAACTTGCTCAGCACATATCCGACCACGAAAACCTTTCCAACGTAGTAGAAAAAGACCTTCTCGAAAACCCCGGTCTTCACAATACCCTTCTCGGCGACGGCGTAGGCTCGATGGTAGGCGCGTTCTTCAGCGGCTGCGCGAACACCACTTACGGCGAATCGATAAGTTGCGTCGCGCTTTCGAAAAACGCTTCCACTATGACGATATTTACCACTGCGATTATGTGTATGGCAGTATCCTTCGTTTCGCCCTTCGTAGCGATAATCAATATGCTTCCGAAATGCGTAATGGGCGGAGCGTGCATAGCGATGTACGGCTTCATCTCGGTAAGCGGTCTGCAAATGCTTAAAGACGTAGACCTTTCGGATAACAGAAACCTCTATCCCGCGGCGGCGATACTCGTTATCGGTATCGGCGGAGTAGTGCTTAACTTCGGTACGAACAAACTCACCGGCAATCCGCTCGTACAGGTGACTTCGCTTGCGGTTGCGATGATAGTCGGTATACTCGTAAATCTTATCACTCACAGCGGTAAAGACAAAGTCGAAAACGGCGCGATACAGGAAAACCTCCCGGATATGAAATTCGAGGGCGAAAAAGCCGAAGCCGAAGAAAATAAAGCGGTATAACTTAAAACGAAAAAATTCCGCCGCGAAAAAAGCGGCGGAATTTTTATATAAACTATTGAAAAATTTTTTCCGAAATGGTATAATACCGTAAGGAAAACAAGACAGAGGTAAAAACCATGCAAGACTATATGAAAAACGTAACGCTTCTCGATCACCCGCTCATCGCGCATAAGATAACGCATCTTTGCGACGTAACCACCAACACCAAAGAGTTCAGAGAAATCGTCTCCGAAATCGCGATGCTTATGGGTTACGAAGCGTTCAGAGATCTTCCTACCACCGACGTGGAAATTCAGGCTCCGCTTTCCAGATTCAAATCGCCGGTTATAACCGAGCCTATCGCGATAGTACCCATTTTAAGGGCGGGACTCGGGATGGTAGACGGCTTGACCGCGCTTTTTCCGACGGCGAAAATAGGTCATATCGGTCTTTACCGCGACGAAGAAACGCTTGAACCGCACGAATACTACTGCAAACTTCCCAAAGACTGCATAGACGGCACCTGCATAGTCGTAGACCCCGCTCTGGCTACCGGCGGCAGCGCAGAGGCGGCTATTGATTTCATAAAGGAAAGGGGATATAAAAAGATCAAGTTGTTGTCGCTTATCGCCGCTCCGGAAGGAGTGAAGAGAGTGGCTACCGCTCACCCGGACGTACATATTTACGTAGCGCATTACGCAGACGCGCCCTTAAACGAACACGGTTATATCGTAACCGCTTTCGGCGACGCGGGCGATCGTATTTTCGGCACGAAGTAAGTTAAAGGCAGAGCGGCTGTATAGTCGTTCGTTATGTCAACGATTATGTTACGGATTATAATTCGTTTTCGGTAACGACGGTAAAACCTTCGGCGAGAAGTTTATCTACCGTAACGCCGTTTCCTTCGCGCTTTCCGCCCGTAAAAGTGCCGTCGTATACGACGCCTTTCCCGCAGGACGGACTGTTCGCTTTAAGCACGCAATAATCCACGGCGTTCGCTTTCGCGATTTTAACCGCCAGATCTGCTCCGCGGTTATACTCTTCGGTTACGTCGACGCCTATATCCGAAATAACCTTTTCGCCGACGCGTTCCGCGGGGTGGCGGGGAGTGGGAAGTCCTCCGAGTTGTTCGGGGCAGACGGGTATAAGTACGTTGTCTTTGCCTAAATCAAGCAATTTTTCGTTTTTGCAATTGTCGCCTTTGTAGCGGCAATCGCTGCCGAATAAACACGCGCTGACTAAAATTTTTTTCATAAAAGCACCTCGGAAAAATTATAACAAATACGAAAAATTTAATCAAACAATATAAAGGAGTAAAAATGAAAACTTATCCTAACGTTCATATTCTCGATCACCCGCTTATCCGTCATAAAGTAGCGATTATCAGAGATAAAGCGACCACCACCAAACAATTCCGCGAAGTAATCGAAGAAATCGCCACGCTTATGGCGTACGAAGCGTTCAAAGACGTTCCCACTAAAAAAATCGTGGTCGAAACTCCGCTCGAATCGGTAGAGCAGACCGTGGTCAAAGAAAATTCGATAGCGATCGTTCCCATTTTAAGGGCGGGCTTAGGGATGGTAAACGGAATACTCACCCTTTTCCCCGCGGCGAAAGTGGGGCATATAGGTATGTATCGCAACGAAGAAACCCTTGAACCGCAGGAATACTATTGTAAACTCCCCGCGCATATCGACGAAAAAGTCGTTATGCTCGTAGATCCCATGCTCGCGACGGGCGGCAGCGCGTGCGACGCTATAACTCAACTTAAAAAACGCGGTTGCAAGAAGATTAAGTTTTTAGCGATTATCGGCGCGCCCGAGGGCGTAGAAAAGGTTGCCGAAAAGCACCCCGACGTAGAAATTTACGTTTCTACGCTCGACAGATGCTTAAACGAGAACGGTTATATTTTACCCGGCTTAGGCGATGCGGGCGATCGTATTTTCGGCACGAAGTAAGTTAAAGGCAGAAGACTAAACTCCGCAAGTTTTGCCCTTCCGGGAGATCCTTCGGTAAACCTCAGGATGACATAACGCAGTCCGTCATCGCATTAGCGTTAATCGCCGAATAGCAGTAGCGTGGCGACCGTGGCAATTCCGTCGTTAAACGACGGAGCGATTGTATAACCGTCCGTACTCCCCAAACGGCGTAGCGGGCGGAGAAGTATAAAAAACGATATGAATAAATGGCAGAATAAAAAATTCGTCTTTTTGGGCGATTCTATAACTTTCGGAGTAGGAACGACTAAACGCTACTTCGATTATCTCAAAGACGGGTTGGGTATAATTCCTTACGGCTTCGGAATCGACGGAGCGCAGTACGCAACCGTTTATAACGAAGCGGAAAAGGCGACGAGAGAAGTTCCCGACGCCGATTGCGTCGTCGTTTTCGCAGGGACCAACGACTTTAACGGCGGCGTTCCTATAGGCGAGTTTTTCACCGAAACTCTCGACGGCGTGGTTCTTTACCGCGACGAAGCCGGCAATCCGACTACGACGGAAAGGCGCAAAAAGCGCGATTTTATCTATTCCTGCGATACTTTTTGCGGAAGACTTAACAAAGTGTTTTCGTTTTTGAAAACGAAATACGCCGACAAGCAGATTATCGTAATGACTCCGCTTCACAGAGCCTACGCCTGTTTTTCGAAAGATAATATACAATATAACGAGTTATACGCGAACGGCAGCGGGTTGTTTTTAGAAAGTTACGTCGAAGCGATAAGAAAAGCCGCGGATATATGGTCGATTAACCTTATCGATCTTTACCGCGAGAGCGGGTTGTTTCCGCTTATCGACGAATACGGAAAGTATTTCGCGAACGATAAAACGGACAGGCTTCATCCGAACGAAAAAGGGCACGAAAGAATCGCGAAACTCCTTGCCGAAAAGTTGGCTTGTCTTCCCGTTTTGTAAGAGAGTAATTTACGCAATTACCTGTGGCTAAAACGACAGTTTCAAACGCGTCAGCGACTTCCGGTTCGGCGATAAAATTTTTCGAAAAATCTTTTTCCAAACGCTTGACAACGAGCCTGCGTTTAGTGTAATATAATTTTCGTTTTTTGGAATAGTCTTCGGGCGTTATTTTTTAAGGGCGATAAAAAGTCCTTAAAAAAAAACGCCCTTTTCGTTTTTTTTAACCCGAAAACTTGTCCGAATTACCATTTTACAAGGGAGTTTTACCATGAAAAATACTAAATACGTGTTCGTAACGGGCGGAGTCGTTTCGGGACTCGGCAAAGGCATAGTCGCGGCGTCGCTCGGAAGACTGCTTCGACAACGCGGCTATTCGATAGCCGTACAAAAATTAGACCCCTATATGAACGTAGATCCGGGAACGATGAATCCGCGCGAACACGGCGAAGTGTTCGTCACCGAAGACGGAGCGGAAACAGATCTCGACCTCGGCCACTACGAGCGTTTCACGGGGGTAAACTTAAATAAGTTTTCAAACCTTACTTCGGGTAAAGTTTTTTATTCGGTAATCGAAAAGGAGCGCAGAGGTGAATATCTCGGGAAAACCGTTCAGATAATTCCGCACGTTACCGACGAAACCAAGAGATTTATCCGTAAAAACGCCGAAGTTACGCAGGCTGACGTCGTTATTACCGAAATCGGCGGTACGACGGGGGACATCGAATCTCAACACTTTTTAGAAGCGATAAGACAGTTCGCAAACGACGTCGGCAGAAAAAACTGCGTGTTCATTCACGTGTGTCTTGTGCCTTACATTTCGGGTTCGGACGAATATAAATCGAAACCCACGCAACACAGCGTTGCCGAGTTAAGGGGCATAGGCATACAGCCCGACGTGATAGTCGTTCGTTCGGACGGCGAAGTCGGCGAAGACATAAGAGCGAAAATCGCTCTGTTTTGTAACGTCCCGCCCGAAAACGTCGTTTCGGACGTTACTATGGACTGCTTATACGAAACTCCGCTCGCTCTGCACGCCAACGGACTTGACAAAGCGGTCTGCAAAGCGTTACAATTAAAGGGCAGAGCGTATCTTTCGGATTGGCGCAAATTCATTTACTCGGTAAAGAACGCTAAAAAAGAAGTCAGAATCGCGCTCGTCGGCAAATACGTTCATCTGCACGACGCGTATCTTTCGGTGGTCGAAGCGTTAAAAGCGGGCGGTTTCGCGCTCGGCGTAAACGTAAAAATCGAATGGGTAGACAGCGGGAAGATCACGCCCGAAAACGAAAAGAGCGTATTCGAAAACGTCGACGGAATTATTATTCCCGGCGGGTTCGGCGACAGGGCTACCGAAGGTATGATAGAAACCTGCCGTTACGCAAGGGTAAACGGCGTTCCGTGTCTGGGTATCTGCCTCGGAATGCAGATGATGGTAATAGAGTACGCGAGAAACGTCGCCGGGCTTAAAAACGCCACTTCGGGCGAGTTCGACGAAAAGGGTGAAAATAAGGTTATCGACCTTATGCCCGACCAGATAAACGTAAGCAGAAAGGGCGGCACCATGAGGCTCGGCGCGTATCCGTGCCGCTTAAAAGCGGGTACAAAAATTGCCGGAGCGTACGGCGAAGGCGATATATCCGAACGCCACCGTCACAGATACGAATTCAATAACGATTACAGAGAAAAACTTGAAAACGCGGGGCTTACTCTTTCGGGTACTTCGCCCGACGGCAGACTCGTAGAAACGGTAGAAGTTACGTCTTTGCCGTACTATATAGGTTGCCAGTTCCACCCCGAATTCAAATCCCGCCCCGATAAAGCGCATCCGCTTTTCAAAGGGCTTATAGCGGCCGCTCTCAACGGCAAAAATAACAGGAGATAAAAATGGAAAATTTCAAAGTATCCGAAAGATTCGCCGAAAACGTCTTTACGGACGAAGAGATGAAAAAAAGACTTACCGAAGAAGCCTACGCGGAATTCCGCCGTTCGATAGACGAAAACGTTCCGCTTTCCCGTCCGCTTGCGGACGAACTCGCTTCGGCAATGAAAGAATGGGCGATCGAAAAGGGGGCAACGCATTATACGCACTGGTTTCAGCCGATGACGGGCGTTACCGCAGAAAAACACGAGGCCTTTATAGAACCGTCAAAAAACGGCGTTATAGAGCGATTTTCCGGTAAAAACCTTATAAAGGGCGAACCCGACGCGTCGAGTTTTCCTTCCGGCGGACTTCGCGCGACGTTTGAGGCGAGGGGATACACTTCGTTCGATCCCAATTCCTACGCGTTCGTCATGGGCACGTCGCTTTATATTCCCACCGTATTCTGTTCTTACGGCGGCGAGTCGCTCGACAAAAAAGCGCCGCTTCTCCGCAGCATAGATACGCTCAATAAAAGCGCGATAAGAATATTAAGACTCCTGGGTGATAACGAAACTCAGAAAGTTACCGCTAACGCGGGCATAGAACAGGAGTATTTTCTTATAGACAAGGGCGTTTACGAAAAACGCGTAGACTTAATCGATTGCGGCAGGACGCTTTTCGGCGCGAAACCGCCCAAAGGACAGGAACTCGAAGATCATTACTTCGGCAAAATCAAGGCGCGCGTATGGGACTATATGAACGACCTCGATCGCGAACTGTGGAAACTCGGCGTATACGCCAAGACCAAACACAACGAAGTCGCGCCCGCCCAGCACGAACTCGCAAACGTATATACGACCGCGAATCTCGCCGTCGATCAGAACCAGATTACCATGTCCGTTATGAAGTCGGTTGCGAATAAGCACGATATGGTGTGCCTGCTCAACGAAAAACCCTTTGCGGGGATAAACGGCAGCGGCAAACATAACAACTGGTCGCTTTCTACCGACTTGGGCGAAAATCTCTTCAAGCCCGGCAAAAAGCCGACCGAAAATAAGAAGTTTATGACTTTCTTCGCGGCGGTCGTTGCAGCCGTGGACGATTATCAGGATATGCTCCGCGTGTCCGTCGCCTCGCCCAGCAACGACAACAGACTCGGCGGCAACGAGGCTCCTCCGGCGATAGTTTCCATGTTCGTCGGCTCGGATATGGAAGAAGTCATCGCTTCGTATTTAAACGGCGTTGCGGCTAAAGAAAAGGTCAAAGCGCAGTCGAGAGTGGGCGGTAATATCGCCTACACGAAAGACGATACCGACCGCAACAGAACTTCGCCGTTTGCTTTCACGGGGAACAAATTCGAATTCCGTATGGTCGGCTCGGATATGTCGTCGGCGGGCGCGAATATCGTGCTTAATACGATAGTCGCCGAAGAACTCGACAAAATGTCCGACGAAATAGAGAAACGCGGCGCGGATAAAACCGACGACGTTATAAAGGATACGTTCAGAAAACATTCCCGCATTATTTTCAACGGCAACAACTATTCCGCGGAATGGAGAGAAGAGGCGAGAAGAAGAGGCTTATTCGACGCCCCTACGACCGTGGACGCGATAGCCGCGTATCTTAACCCCAAGAACGTGGAATTGTTTGAGAAACACGACGTATTCACGGGTAAAGAACTCGCAAGCCGTTACGAGATTATGATTGACCGATACGTCAAGACGCTCGACATCGAAGCCCGTACGATGCTCTGGATGACCGACAGGGAAATTATTCCCGCGTCGATAAATTACCAGAAAACGCTTGCCAAAGCGGCGAACGCTAAGGCGGTTGCGGGCGTAAGTATAAAAACCGAGGGTAAACTTCTTGAAAAGGCTTCCGCTCTTACCGACGAGATTTACGACCGGAGCGAAAAACTTACCGAATTGCTTGCCGAAGCCGAAAAAATCACGGACGGCTACGAATGCGCGGTTTTCCATAAAGAGAAAATCAAAACGCAGATGGAAACGCTCCGTAAGTCATGCGACGAACTCGAAAACTGCGTGGCGAGAAGCGAATGGCCGTTCCCGACCTACGTAGATATTTTAAGCAGCGTTAAATATTAAAAATTACCGTTTTCACGCAGGGGGAAGAGAAAATTTCTTCCCCCTGCGTATATTTTTTGGCGAAAACGCTTATAAAACGGCGCAGCGATTGACAAAATTCAATAAAGACCTTATAATAGACGAGTAAAATAACGGGCAGAAGATTTTGCCGAAAGGAATTTGTATGGTACGCTACGACGTATACGAAGATAAAGTAAGGGCGCTTAAAAAGACGCTCGAAGAAGCGGGATACTCGCTTGACGTCGACAATTTAAGAGTAAGACTTAAAGAACTCGAAACCGAACTCGAAAAACCCGAAGTATGGTCGGACATAGAGAAATCCAAACACGTCAGCCGCGAAGCGCAGCAGATAAGAAACAAACTCGACGTTTTCGATAAAGCCGAGAAGGCGGTCGGCGACGCAGAGATGATGATCGAACTCGCCGAAGAAGAGGGCGACGAGTCTGTACTCGAAGAAGTCGATAAAGACCTTTCCGAAGCCGAAAAGGAGATAGAAGACATAAGACTTCGCACTCTGCTTAAAGGTAAATACGACGCTTGCGACGCTATTTTGACTCTTCACGCGGGCGCGGGCGGAACCGAAGCCTGCGACTGGACGGAAATGCTCTATCGTATGTATATCTGCTACGCCGAAAAGCACGGTTATAAACTCACCGAGTACGATCGTCTGGACGGCGACGGAGCCGGGCTTAAATCGGTATGCTTCAAAGTCGAGGGCGAGAACGCCTACGGCTACTTAAAGGCCGAAAAGGGTATACACAGACTCGTCAGAATTTCGCCTTTCGACGCCAATGCGAGAAGACAGACGTCTTTCTCGTCGGTAGACGTAATGCCGGATATTCAGGAGGACGGCGATATAGAAATCCGCCCCGAAGAAATCAAGGTGGACACGTATCGTTCGAGCGGCGCGGGCGGTCAGCACGTCAACAAGACCGAATCGGCGATAAGAATAACCCACTTGCCGACGGGTATAATCGTCGCCTGTCAGAACGAGCGCTCGCAGGTTCAGAACAAAGAACAGGCAATGCGTATGCTTAAAAACAAGTTGCTCGAAAAGCGCGAAGAAGAGCGTATGGCGGAAGCCAGCGCAATAAAGGGCGAAATCAAAAAGATAGAATGGGGCAGCCAGATTCGTTCGTACGTTTTCTGCCCGTATACCATGGTTAAAGATCACCGCACCGGCAGCGAAACGGGCAACGTTCAGGCGGTTATGGACGGAGATATAGATCAATTCATTATCGATTACCTTAAACAGTCTTAAAGCCGTATTCATCCGGCTTCGCTCCTTCGCAACGGCGGTATTTTTAAGACTTTGAAAAATCAACACGAAAATGTATAGCGACGAAATCAAAAAATTCAAAATCAAACAAGACGCGGTTATTCTCGCGATAGAGTCTTCATGCGACGAAACCGCGGCGGCAATAATCAAAAACGGACGGGAGATACTCTCGTCCGAAATTTCGTCTTCGTGTACCGAGCATATCCGTTTCGGCGGAGTCGTCCCCGAAATCGCATCGAGAGCGCATACGAGCGCGATTTCTTTAACCGTACGAAAAGCCGTAGATAAGGCGAATATCGACCTTAAAGATATAGACGCGATTGCCGTTACTTACGGCGCGGGGCTTCTCGGCGCGCTTCTGGTCGGGGTAAGTTACGCCAAAACGCTCGCGTATTCTCTGGGCGTTCCGCTCGTTCCCGTAAGTCATATAAGGGGGCATCTTGCGGCTGCGTATTTAAGCGATAAAAACTTAAAACCGCCGTTCGTAAGTTTGCTTGCAAGCGGCGGGCATACGGCTATAATAGTCGTGGAAGATTACGATAAATTCAAGATTTTAGGCGGCACGCTCGACGACGCCGTAGGCGAAGCATTCGATAAAGTCGCCCGCGTTCTGGGGCTTAATTATCCCGGCGGACCGAATATAGAAAAACTTGCCCGCGAAGGTAAAAATAATATAGAATTTCCCAAAATGCTTAAAGGCGTCGGAGGGTATAATTTTTCGTACAGCGGACTAAAAACCGCGGTAATAAATTACGTTCACCACGCAAATCAGACGGGCGAAAGAGTAAACGAAGCCGACGTGGCGTGTTCTTTCCAGCACGCCGCCACTGATATACTCGTTAAAAAGGCGATAGAAGCGGCGAAGGAATATTCGCTCGATACCGTTACGGTGGGCGGCGGAGTCGCGGCTAACGGCTATATGCGAGAAAATCTCGGTAACGCCTGCGCAAAATGCGGTCTTAAACTCGTTCTTCCCGAAAAAATTCTCTGTACCGACAACGCGGCTATGATAGGCGCCGAAGGGTACGTTCAATACTTAAAGGGCAATTTTGCCGATCTTACGTTAAACGCCGCAGCCCGCGTCGATTTGGGTTGATTTTGTTTGATAAAGTTCGGTTTGACCTCTTCCGTCAACCTTCGGTTGCCAACTTCCCTATCTGGGAAGGTGGCGGCGTAGCCGACGGAAGAGGTCAAAAAGCCTGATTGTCAGAAATAAAAATCCGACAGCATCAGCGTATTGTCGCGGATTATCCAGAAATTGTTAGAGAAACACGTTATTAAAATATAGACGTTGAGTATGGTAAGTACGGGCATGGTTACCATAAAAAACAAACTTCGCAGACGGTATTTCAGCGTGAACATGGATATATACACTCCCGCCGCTCCGCCGAGCAGGGCTGCGACGAATACGCTTCCGTCCCGCACGCGGCGTTTGCAATCGCCTTCTTCGTCGGCTCTCTTTGCCGAAAGCATAAGTAAAAACGAATATACGTTTATCGCAAGGAAGTACGTTCCCGCAAGAATTTGTATTAAAACGAGCATAATTCAATAATATTGTAGGCTGATTTTACATAATTTAATCGTTTTTCGTTAAAAAGAGTTTTCAAAAAGCCAAATATATGTTAAAATACAGATATAATAAGAGGTATACCTATGAAGTGCATGTATTGCGGAAATCTCGACAGTAAGGTAGTCGATTCCCGTCAGTCGGACGACGGAACGGCTATCAGACGCAGAAGAGAGTGTACTAATTGCGGCAGACGTTATACGACTTACGAAACGGTCGAAACCACGCCCGTACTCGTGATAAAGAACAACGGTAACAGACAAGCGTACGATCCGAACAAAATTAAAAACGGAATAGTGAAGTCCTGCGAGAAGCGCCCCGTACCCATGTGGAAAATCGACGCGCTCGTTGAGGATATAAGCAAAAAAATATACAATTCCTTAAAACAGGAAATCACGTCGAAAGAACTCGGCGAAATGGTAATGCAGGGGCTTAAAAATCTCGACGAAGTAGCCTACGTCAGGTTTGCTTCGGTTTACCGACAGTTCAAAGACGTTTCCACGTTCATGAAGGAACTGGAAAAATTACAGAATAAGGAGAACTGAAATAATGAAAAAATTTATCCGCATTGCGGCGTTCGCGCTCGCCGTCGTCGCTACGGTCGGCTTATCCGGCTGCAAAAAAAACAAAGCGGACTATTCGCATAGTTGGCGCGCCGTCGCCTATAAAGCCGGCGGAGAAATTCAATCGCAACGCGTCGGTTTTAAGGTTACCAAAAAGACCGATAAGCAGATAAAAGAGATATGGGTTCGCGTAGACGGTTTCGATAAAGGCGTAAATGCGGTAGATCTTACTATCGACAGATACGCTTCGTCTTCCAATCTGAATTCCGCGAACTCTTATAATAAAGTCGAATACAAACTTAAAAACGAGAAGAGCGGTTGCAAAGCGACGAATACGGGTTGGTTCAAAGTAGTCGACGACTGGGATTATACGAGTACGAGTTCGAGCGTTTACGTTCGTCTTACGCTTAACGGCGGAGTAACGATCGGCGAAGTCGGCTTCGTCGACGAAGAAGGTTATAAATGTACTTTCGAGGTAAATTCGGCGAACGTATATTTGCCGGGCTACGAATACGAAACTACGGAAAAGCAATTTACGAAAGACGAACTTACCGCGGCGCAGGGGAAAACGAAGAACGGAAATCCGCTCAACCTTGCCGACGAACAGAAGAGTTTCTCCAAAGGCAAAGACAGAACTTAAAAAGAAATAAATTTCAGGCGGGCGGAAATCGATTTGCGGTTTCCGCTCGCTTTTCCGTTTAACGGCGTATTTCAGACGAGAAGATGCCAAAAAGCGCGAAAAAAGCGGTGTTTTGCAAAGTTCGTATTATTTTTGCCCGGCATAGGAAAAAATTTTCACTTAAACAATACGTAAAACGCTTGATTTCGGCAAATATTCGCGATATAATATTAGCAGACAAATAAAGAGAGTGCTAACACTTTCGGAGTTTGCCTGCTAAATTTATATAAAGAGAGGCGAATATATATGAAAAGTTTCAAAACACAATCAAAAAGAGTTCTCGATCTTATGATCAACTCGATTTACACGCATAAAGAAATTTTCTTGCGTGAACTTATTTCCAACTGCAGCGACGCTATCGACAAACTCTATTTCAAGGGTATGAAAGAAGGACTTTCGGGTCTTACGAGGGAGGACTTCGCGATAGAAATCACCGCCGACGAAGATAACGGAACTCTTACGATAAAAGATAACGGTATCGGTATGACGGCGAAAGAACTCGAAGACAATCTCGGCACTATCGCTAAAAGCGGTTCGCTTGCCTTTAAGGAAGAAAACAAGGATATAGACAAAGAAGACGTTTCGGTAATCGGTCAGTTCGGCGTGGGGTTCTATTCCGCGTTTATGGTTGCGGATAAAGTAGAAGTAAAATCGAAAGCCTTCGGCTCGGAAGAGGCAAACGTCTGGACGAGCAGCGGCACGGAAGGTTACGAGATCGCGCCCTGCGACAAAGCCGACCGCGGCACGGAAATCATTCTGCATATAAAACCCGATACCGACGACGATAAATATTCCAGATTCCTGCAGGAATACGAGATAAGAAACCTCGTCAAAAAATATTCCGATTATATTCGTTACCCCATCAAAATGCAGGTTACGAAGTATAAGGAACAGAGCGAAGAGGACAGAAAGGCGGGCAAAGAAAGAGAGAGTTACAAAGAATGGGAAACTCTTAACTCCATGGTTCCGTTGTGGAAGAAGAACAAAAACGAAATCACCAAAGAAGAATACGACAAATTCTATCAGGATAATTTTTACGATTACGAAGCCCCCTTACGCTATATTCACACGTCTGCCGAAGGCGCGGTAACGTATAAGGCTCTGTTGTATATTCCGTCCACCGTGCCTTACAACTATTACAGCAAGAACTACGAAAAAGGGCTTAAACTCTATACGAACGGCGTGCTTATCACCGATCGTTGCGAAGATCTGCTTCCCGATTGTTTCAGTTTCGTAAAAGGGCTCGTCGACAGCGAACTCACGCTTAATATCTCGCGTGAAACCATACAGCATAACCGTCAACTTCAACTTATCGCTTCCAACCTCGAAAAGAAGATTAAAAACGAACTTCTCGACATGCAGAAGAACGACAGGGAGAATTACGATAAATTCTTTGAAAAATTCGGACTTCAACTCAAATATGGTCTGTACTCCGGCTGGGGAATGAACAAAGAACTTCTGCAGGATCTCGTAATGTTCAAGTCCGCGAAAGAGGACAAATACGTTACGCTCAAAGAGTACGTTTCGGCTCTCGGCGAAGACGACAAGACGATTTATTACGGTTCGGGCAAGACGGTGGCGGCGGTCAAAGCGTTGCCGCAGTGCGAAAAGGCTCTTAAAGACGGTAAAGACGTATTGTGCTTTACGGACGACGTGGACGAATTCGCGGTAAAGATGCTCGGAGAATACGACGGCAAGACCTTTAAGAACGTTCTGAGCGAAGAAGTTTCGGCAAGCAAGGAAGACGACGAAATAACCGAACGGGATAAGGATATGCTCGCCAAAATCAAAGACGCGCTCGGCGACAAGGTGAGCAAGGTTAAAGTTTCCACTTCGATAGGCGATCACGCGGTTTGTCTGTCGAGCGAGGGCGAAGTTTCGCTCGAAATGGAAAAGGTACTCAACTCCATGCCCGGCGCGGAAGAAAAAGTTAAGGCGAACAAAGTACTCGAACTCAATTCGAATCACGCGTTATACGCAAAACTCAAAGCCGTATACGCAGAAAACGCCGACGGACTTGCCGATTACGCCGGCGTATTGTATCAGGCGGGCAGGTTAATTTCCGGGCTTGCGGTAGAAGATCCGACCGCCGTTACGGATAAATTATTCGCCCTTTTGGCAAAATAATATAAAGTACGCCCGCAACGACGTATCGCGCGCCTGCCTTCCCTTGCAAGGAAGGCGTCAACGAAGAACACGGATGAGTTCCCGGAAAGGAAAACCACGTAACGACCACATGAAGAAAAAGTATAACAAAAGACTGATATTTTCGAGATTTACCGTTATCGCGCTTTCGATAATTCTGCAAGCCGCGGCTATCTGGACGGGAATCTGGATAGGAATTAACAAACTCGGCTCCTACCGGCATTGGATCTGGATTGCGACTTACGTTACAGGCGGTATATTGCTCGTAAGTTTAATAAATAAGGAAACCGCGGCGGTGTATAAACTGCCGTGGATTATCCTGTGTCTTGCTTTCCCTTACGCGGGTGCGATGTGCTATCTGACGTTCGGAAACGTACATTTAAGCCGCCGTATGCGAAAGAAATTCTCGGCGGTATATCGCGAGAAGAACGACGGATATTACGAACAGGAAAGAATCGTCAAAAATCTTTATAAAGACGAGCCGCAATTCGCAGGCACGTTCAGATACCTTCGGGGCGTTACGTCTTTACCCGTGTACGACGATTACGATATAGAATATCTGCCGTCGGGCGAAAGGTACTTCGAAGAACTCAAAAAGGCCCTTTCGTCCGCAGAAAAGTATATCTTTATAGAATATTTTATCATTCAGGAAGGCGTTATGTGGGACGCCGTGCATAAAATTCTGCTCGATAAAGTGAAAAACGGCGTAAAGGTATATCTCGTGTACGACGACGTGGGCAGCGTTACCAAAGTCGCTTCCGGGTTTTATCGTAAACTCCGCAAAGAGGGTATAGACGCGCGGAAGTTCAATAAATTCATACCCGTGGTATCGATTATTCACAATAACCGCGACCACAGAAAAATAGTCGTCGTAGACGGTAAGATCGCATTTACCGGCGGAGTGAATATAGCCGACGAATATATCAACGTAACGCATCCGTACGGGCGGTGGCTTGACAGCGGCGTTATGATAAAGGGTAAACCCGTCGACAGTTTCGTCAGGATTTTTACGCAGATTTTCAACGTAAGCGGTAAACCGATAGACGAGAACGACTTCATCTGTCGCAATCACGAAAAGTTTTTAAGCAACGGTTATTGTATGCCTTTCGGCGACTCGCCCGCTCCGATAACCGCCGAACACATATCCGAAACGACTTTTCTGAACGCCATTTACGGGGCGAGAGAGTATATATATTTCGCCTGTCCGTATCTCGTGGCGGATACCGATATAAGGGGCGCCCTCGCAAACGCCGCGCGGCGCGGCGTGGACGTAAGGCTTATAATCCCGCAGAAGCCCGACAAAAAGACGATATATATAATGACGAAATTTTATTGTTCGCTGCTTAAAAAGTCGGGCGTGAAGATATATCTTTACCGCGACGGATTCGTACACTCAAAGACGATGATCTGCGACGGAAAACTCGCTTTCGCGGGGACGGTAAATCTCGATTACCGCTCGTTCGTACATCACTTCGAGTGCGGAATAATTTTCACCGACGAAAAAGCCGTAGGGCAGGTAAAAGACGATTTCGATAATCTTTTCAACGCCGAGTGTACGCCTGCGGACGATAAGTCGCTTAAACTCAACGTACTCGAAAAAGCAGGCAAAATAATAATGGATCCGTTCGCGCCGTTATTTTAACCGTCGCGACGGCATATATTGCAAAAAGATAAAAATCGACGGAAAGAAAACCGTTGATTTTTTTTGTCGTTTATAGTATTATATAGGCAGGTTTTACGCCGAAAACGGCAAGAAGACTTAAAGGGAAAAATTATGAAAATGACATTCCGCTGGTACGGCGAAAACGACTGCATACCCCTTAACTACATAAAGCAGATTCAGGGTATGACGGGCGTGGTTACCGCCGTATACGACGAACCGGTCGGCAACGTGTGGCCGGTAGAAAAATTGCAGAAACTCAAAGATCTCGCCGCGAAAGCGGGGCTTGAAACCGAAGTTATAGAGAGTATCCCCGTACACGAGGATATAAAACTCGGACTGCCGACGCGCGATAAATATATCGAGGCTTATAAGCAGAACGTAATCAACTGCGGTAAAATAGGCGTTAAGTGCGTTTGTTACAACTTTATGCCCGTTTTCGACTGGTTCAGAACGAATTTATACTATAAGCATGCCGACGGTTCGACGTCGCTTTCTTATTCGGAAGCCGATTTCAAAAAACTCGACAAACGCAATCTGCGTCTGCCCGGTTGGGACGAAAGTTACACCCCCGACGAACTTAACGGACTTCTGAAAGCGTACGAAGGTATGACTCACGAGAAACTCTTTGAAAATCTCGTATACTTTCTTAACGCTATCATGCCCGTGTGCGAGGAGGCAGGCGTGAATATGGCTATTCACCCCGACGATCCGCCGTGGGATATCTTCGATTTGCCGAGAATAGTCGGCAGAGAAGAGGACTACGACAAACTTTTCGCCGCCGTGCCGGATAAGCATAACGGAATAACGTTCTGCACGGGCAGTCTGGGGGCGGGCAGATTCAACGATTTGCCGAAAATGGCGGCTAAATACGCAAAGCGTATCTATTTCGCTCATTTAAGACAATTAAAGTATACTTCCGAAACCGATTTCTACGAAAACGGACACCGGACGGGCGACGGTAACGTAGATATTTACGGAATCGTCCGCGCGCTCGTAGAAAACGGCTTCGACGGTTATCTGAGGCCCGACCACGGCAGAAATATATGGGGCGAGGACGCCAAACCGGGGTACGGACTTTACGACAGAGCGCTCGGCGCGGCGTACCTTACGGGCGTGTTCGAAGCGGTAGAAAAAGATTTGAAAAAGGAGAAAAAATTATGAAGATACCTTTCAGTATAGATTTAAGCGGCAAGACCGCGGTAATAACGGGCGCGGGCGGAATAATCTGCGGCGAGTTCGCCAGGGCTCTGGCTTCGCAGGGCGCGAACGTCGCTCTTCTCGACGTAAACTACGACGCAGCCGAAAAAATCGCGTCCGAAATAGGCGACGACGCTTTGGCTATCCGCTGTAACTGTCTTGATAAAGAGAGCATAAAAGAGGCTTATAAGACGGTTAAAGAGGCTTTCGGCAGAGTAGATATACTTATCAACGGAGCGGGCGGGAACAGCCCCAAAGCAACTTGCGACAACGAGTATATGTTCCCCGACACTACGGGCGTAAAGGACTTTTTCGCGCTGGAAGAAAGCGGACTTAAATTCGTGTTTGACCTCAATATCACTTCGGCGTTTCTCGTTACGCAAGTGTTCGCCGAAGATATGGTCAAAACGGGCGGCAATATCATAAATATATCGTCGATGAACGCGTACAGACCGCTCACTAAAATCCCCGCGTATTCGGCGGCGAAAGCGGGCGTAAGCAATTTTACGCAATGGCTTGCCGTTCATTTCGCGCCCTGCAATATCCGTTGCAACGCTATTGCTCCCGGATTTTTCGTAACTAATCAGAACCGCGCGCTTTTGTTCGACGAAAACGGGAAACCTACGGCTCGTACCGAAAAGATTCTGGCGGCTACGCCCATGAAAAAATTCGGCGAAATAGACGACCTTTTAGGCTGTTTGTTCTGGCTCGTAGACGATAACGCAAGCGGCTTCGTAACGGGTACGGTTATTCCCGTAGACGGCGGCTTCTCCGCTTATTCGGGAGTATAAACCGTAAAATCGTCACGTTACATAATTCCATGTTATTAATAACGGATTAAATATCTTGTAAGCAAGATATTTAACCCGTTGTTTGTTTTAACGGCATTTCAGTCTGTTCATTATTGAAATAAATCCGTATTATTGTCCGGCATAAGAAATTATGCCTTTACGTATTTTTGCTTGGAACTTTTAGGTTTATCCGGCATGGTTAATTTTAATTTACCGCATTCGACGAGTGGAGCAATTAATTGCTTCAAAACGTAATTTCTGGATTTTCCCGTAAATTCAATCAATTCGGCTCTCGAACGGGGAATTTCACAGAAATCAAGAATTGAATCCTCCATAGAACCGGAGTTATTCAAATATCCGTTTCTCATTACAACCTTAAATTCGCCGTGTATTACCGAAAAATTAGGTGCGGGCAAGCCCGCATTCAAAAATTCTCTGCGCATTGTCGGAATTCCCGAATATCTGTTTTCTGTAATATTCAGTAGTTCGAGCATATTCGCCAAAGCGGCGTTTCTCGTTTCAGGGTGAACTTTCCCCAAAGCGTCTATACTGATTTTACCATACAATCCGCCGCTGTTAGTCACTTCCATACGATCGCGATACATTTCTATACGAATAGGAGTATTTTCTGTATAGATACTATAATCACGATGAACGAGCGCATTTAATATCGCTTCGCGAACAGCCTTAATCGGGTATTCGTTTTTATCTACTCTCTTGCCGTTATCGTCTATTATAGTTTTCGTCCGGCTGTTTGTCCGCACGAATTCAACAGCCTCTTCAAGCATATCGGGAATTGCTCCCGTAATGCGTTTATTATCGATAAAGCGTTCTCCGTCCGTTCCCGTTTCTCCCATTTCCGTTCCGGGTAAGGCTACGGCAGTTATACAAAGTTGAGGGAAATACGTTTGCGGATATTTAGAAAAAGTCATAAGCCCCGCAAGCGTCGGTGTTCCGTCGCTCGTTACGCCCATTAATTCAAGAATTTCATCGTCAGAAACGTTATCCGCAAGATTTTTTCGTTCGCTTTTAACCCGTGACAAATATTCAGCCATTCTTTTTTCGTCGAAAAGTTGAATTTTAGCACCTTCTACAATTCTGATATCGTCTCGGATCCTTTTACGAAAAGCCTCGTAGCTATAAATCTCATATTCACTCATCGGTTCGTCAGATTCACCGACGCGAATATACGATCCCTTAATTCTCCCCACGCCTTTGTAAAAAACAGGGCGATCGGAAACGTCTACTCCGGGGATTTCGGCAGACACAAGTATCTTCTCCCCGATTTCACACATAGTAAACAACGCTCTGACTGCAGGCTCCATTTGTTTGCATTGTTCGGTTACCTTTTTTTGCAAATCCTGAGCGTCATAAACTCCTTTAATAGCGAAATTGTCTTTTTCATCTATACCGAAAATAATTATACCGCCGTCGTCCTGGTTTGAAAACGACGAAAGTGTATCAAACAAACGGGTAGGACAGCCATGTTCGGCACTTTTGATTTCAATAGTTTGAGATTCCGCTTTTTTTGCAATAACGTCATTTATAAGTTTTTTAAGAGTTTCGGCTTGCATTTATTCCACCTTTTGACTATCGTTGATAATATTATAACAGGTTTTATTCAAAAAATCAATAGTAATTCAATAAAAACGGCAAAAAATAATCGACAAAATGCGAGTTTGCACAAAAAATCGTGAGTATGCACACAAAAAAACAAAGTTTGCACACAAGAGTGCAAGTTTTGCACAAGCAAAAAATCGTAGTTTCGTAGACTCTACCAATAAATATTTTGCTTAGATAACAAAAAGCCGAAGATTTTCTCTTCGACCTTAAATGTTTTTATATGATTTCAAAATGTTTCAGTGCCGCTTTTATGGCTATAGTCATTTCTTCTGTTGGATGCGAACGCGGACGCTTTAACTCTTCCACGGCATTCGGGGCATCATACATCGGCAAGCCGAGTTCACGCTTTACTTCAGCAACATATGCCGTATGCACCTTGAAACCGTAATTCTCTTCAATCCATTCCTGAATCTTTTTATATGTCGTCTTTTCCTGCGGTTTTCTTTTTTCCGCTCGCTCCGAAATTGCCATTTTATCAAGCGAGGTGTTGTCAAAATCGATTTTCACTTCAAGATGTGAATCTGGTTTTTTGTGGGATAATACCACCAACGTCTCTATATGTTTGGTTTGTGGAAACATATCGTACGGTTGGACGGAAGAGAGAACGTATACACCGTTGCCGTCGCTCTTCGAAAGTTTTTCGCCGTCGCGGACGAGCGTTCCCGTTAAAAGCCCTACGTCGCGCGCCAGAGTCTGCGGCGAACACGATATGTATAATATCCGATCGGGCTTGCTTTCTTTTATCGTTTCTATCAACGCTTCGTCTACGCCTTGCCTGGGCGGATCCAGAACGAGTACGCAATCGCCGCCTTCGCTTCTGACTTTGCGTAAAACTTCGGGCAGGGCGGTTTCGCAAGGGGCGTTGACGTTTTCCATTTTATTATCTAATCCGTTACGGATTTTAAGGTCGTTCGCGCAGTCTACCGCTTCTTTTACTATCTCTATTCCGACGGCTTTTTTCGCCTTTGTCGCGAATATCGCCGTCAGCATGCCCGCGCCGCTGTAAGCGTCGATAACCGTCGTATCTGGCGTTATCTGCGCCGCTTTCAACGCGTCCTGATATAGTTTTCTTCTCACTCCGTCGTTGACCTGCATAAACGAACCCGGACCTATCTCGAATTTAATTCCGAGGTCGCTGCTTACAGTCGTTTTTTTGCCGTAAATGCAGACGTATTCGTCCGTAAGAATAACGTTGTCGTTTCTTTCGTTGATATTCAGAAACAGACTGAATTGCTTAAAACCCGCAGACAGCGCGTCTATAAGTTCGTTCGCGTGAGGAAGAGTTTTCCCGTTTATGACTATGGTTATCATCAGCCTGCCGTCAACGTCGCGCACGACCACGTGTCTGATAAGTCCGAGTCCGGTTGCGTCGTTATACACGGATACGGAGTATTTCGTGATAAAATCTTTTACGACCGCTATTATTCTGTTGCACCATTCAGGTTGAATAGGACAGCCCGAAATAGGAATAACTCTGTGGCTGTTCTGCGCGAAAAAGCCGATAACGCACCCGAAATTATCTTCTCTTACGGGAAGTTGCAATTTGTTTCTGTAACCGTATTCGAGTTCGCTTCTTACGGCGAGCGGAACGTTATAGTCGATGAACGCAATCTTCGAAAGACAGTCTTTTACTATTCTGCTTTTAAGTTTCAGTTGAAGTTTATACTTCAGATGTTGCAACTGACAGCCGCCGCATTTTTCGTATACGGGGCATTTTGGGCGGATGCGTTCTTCCGCCGGAGTGCAGACTTCTATTACTTTCCCGAAAGCCACGTTCTTTTTGACTTTCAGCACCTTGTATCTGATTTTTTCCTGCGGCAGAGCGTAGGGAACGAAAACCGTACAGTCCTCCGTTCTCACTATGCCTTCTCCGTTGGAGCCTAAGCGCTCAACGACGCCGACGTAATCCTTATTTTTAACCATCGTAAGCCTTTTCGTCGGGCGGGTATAAGTTACGCCCGATTTTTTATAGTTTCAATCTCTCCACGGTCGAGTCCACGAATCTCTGAAATCTGTTCATCAGAAAATCGTAGAGAATAAATAAAACCGCTCCGCCGACCGTTAAGGCGAGCAGCGCGTATTTTCTGAATTCTTCGCGTTCGAAAATCGTACCTTCGGTAAAGAACTCTCCGAACGTGAAATATATGAGTACGATTGATCCGACGAACCATACGGCTTTTATAAGACAGCCGAGTATTTTATTGAACTTCTTTTCTCTGAAAATATAGTTCACCGTAGGGTGAAGGCCGAAAAATACGCCGTAAAGAATGAGCATCGCCGGGCTTTTAACAACGATAAAAGCCGCGAGTACGGCAGTTGCGAGATAGGAAAGAACCGCCGCTTTTACGCTCTTTTTGGCAAGCGGAATCATCGAGCAAAGACTTGCCATGAACAGCGCGGAATATTCTAAAACGTCTACGTACGCTCCGAGTATAAGGCAGACGATCGAAAGCGCGGTCGCGATTGCCGACAGGGCTATTAATTTGGAGTCGTTCATTATCTGCAGTTGCAACAGCAGTTGAGCGCCATGTTGCAGATAGCCATTTCGCAACACCACTCAAGACAGCCGTTGCCGCCCATCTGCGAAGGCTCGCCGCCGACGTCCGAAGCCGTTTCTTTGCCCGACGAATAACTCGAAAAGTTCTTGTCCGAATCGCTCGAAATCTTTTTGACGAGTTTATCGTAAGACGTCTTGTATTTTTCGTTGTTCGGATCCATCTGCATGGCGATTTCGAGTTGTTTTTTGCTCTCGTTAAGCCAATTTTTCTTGTAGAAAAGTACCGATTGCAGATAGTGCCATTCCGCGCCGCGTTCGTTGAAAGAGTCGAGTTTGTCCTGCGCGGCGGAAAGGTTTCCGCTCTTTATCGCTTCTTCGACTTCTTTGTAAAGTCCGCTGTCGGATTGAGCCGAAAAGGACTGTTCCTGACGGAGCGACAAGATTTCCTGATAGGCGGTTTCGAGTTCGGTAAGTTTCCTTGCCGCCTCGTTGCCTTTTTCGCCCTCCGCGAATCTTTCTTCGCCGTATTTCGCTTTGAGTTCGGAATATTTCGCGGCTAACTCTTCGTCGGTGCAATCGGAGGTAAGTCCGAATATTTCGTATAAATCTTTCATTTCTTTTCTATTCCTTTCCTGAGAGTTTTAAGCGTTACGCCCGGCACGCCGCGCAGTAACACGTTATCGATTAAATCGTGATTGAAGTAAAATTTCGTCGCCCGCAGATTTTCTTTAAGCCCCGCAAATACGCAGGAAAAAGCAAAATCCACGTCCTGCCCCCTGCGTTCGATAACCGTTTTTAAGTCGGGCAGTTTGCCGAAAGCGTAATATAAGGGGTTGTAGTTGCCTTTTTTTACGTCTTTGTCGTAATCGTCGAGCGCGTCGACGAGATATATCCACTTGCCGAGATAATAGAATATAAGTCCGCCGCTCTCGCTTCGTTTTTCTTCGAGCGCGTAGTCGGCAAGTTCTTTAAGCATCATCGCGAAAGGCTCGGCAACCCTGTCTAAACTGTCGCAGTTTTCTTTTTCGAGGACGCGCAGTTCGGCGTATTTCCCGGCGACGATTTTCGACATAAGCGGATATTTTTTGTCCGCCCGTTTTTTGCCTTTTTTGAAAAACGAAGCCTTTATTCTGCCTTTTTTTTCGTCGGTAACGTCGTCTAAAAGTTTGTAATAGGCGAGTACGGCGTTAAGGCAAGCAGCAAAATCGGTAAGTCGGTCGCGTTTTGCAATCGGTCGCTTTTTTATCCAGTGCGCCACGCAGCGTTTCGGCTCGATTTTTACGTCTTCGTCCGCCATATTGTGCGTAAGCGCGGAAAAAAACGCTACGTCGTAAGTCAAAGCGAGGCGGGCGACTTGTCCGCATTGTCCGCCGATGCTCTTGCACACGCCGCAATAAAGGGCTTTGTACAGAGTATCGTCTTTAATGTAGAGATATGGAGTTTCGGGTTTGATATAACCGAACATAATCGCCGCTTCGGCAACAGCGTAAACTGCCACCTATAATGAACTTTGTTAATATATTATACTATTATTTATCTTTTGTCAAAGCATTTTTCCTTCAAACCCGCATTTTACGAGTATTTCACGGCATTTTTAGGGTTTTTCGGCGAGGTTTTGGCTTCGATTATCTTTTCGGCGATTCTTACGGCGTTGTACGCCGCGCCGCGTAAGGTGTTATCGGCGTAAGTAATAAAAGACAATCCGTTGTCAAAAGCGGCGCTTTTTCTTATACGACCGACGAAAACGTCGTAACTTCCGTCCGCGTCGGTTGCCGACGGCAAATCTTTTAAGACTATTCCGCGTTTTGCCGCCAATTTCGCTTTGACCTCGTTCGTATCGAAGGGCTTTTTTACCTCTGCTTCTACGGCGACCGCGTGGCAGTTTTCAATCGGAACTCTTACGCACGTCGCCGATACGGGTACGGAAACGCCGAGTATTTTGTTCGTTTCGAACTTCATTTTTTCTTCTTCTTCCGTATAGCCGTCGGGCGTAAGATCGCCTATCTGCGGTATGCAGGTTTTAGAAACGGGCAACGGATAAAACGATGGCAAACAGCCACGTTTTGTAAGCCGCAGGTCTGCAACGCCCTTTCTTCCGCTGCCGCTTACCGCCTGATACGTAGTATAGATTATCCGCTCTATACCGTAATTTTCGCGTATGACCGAAAGAGGCAGAACGGCTTGTATCGTCGAGCAGTTCGGGTTGGCTATAAGTCGATCGCAAGAGGTAACGTCGCCGAAATTTATTTCGGGAACGACCAGCGGAATATTTTTTTCGCGGCGAAACGCCGAGGAGTTATCCACGACGATTGCGCCCGCGGCTGCCGCAGAAGGAGCGTAACGCAAAGAAACGTCGCCGCCCGCGCAGAAAAAAACGAAATCCAGGTCTTTGAAGCAGTCTTCGCACAGCGGTCGTACGGCCAAATTTTCGTTAAACGCGAAAATCGCTTTTCCCGCGTTTTTCGCCGAAGCGAACAGTCTGAGTTCCCCGACGGGAAAGTCGCGGTCTTCGAGTACTTTTATGAATTTGCCGCCGATAAGCCCCGTCGCGCCGACGACGCCTACCGAATATTTATCGTTTATCACGTTTTATTTATACGCTTTCGTTACGTTTTTAGTGAAAAATCGGCTTTATAAATTGCCATTCGCTTGAAAAATATTTACTTATGTGTTAAAATTAATCCGTATAACGATAATTATGATGAGGTCGTATGCCCAAATTTTACGCCGCCAAGGGCGAAGAAAACAAAATATTTACTTCGTGGGACGAGTGTAAAAACTTTCTCGACGGCAGAAAGGGGTATAAGTACAAGGGGTTTGCGACGCGCGCGGAAGCCGAAGCCTTTTTGTCGGGCGAAAATTATTACGAGAAAAGCCTGCTGGAAGACCTTAAACGCGGTTACGTCGTAGCGTATACCGACGGAAGTTACGAAGAGAGCGTGAACGCGTATTCTTACGGCGCCGTGATTTTTACTCCCGACGGAAAGAAAGAAGAGTTGAGCGGAAAGGGGAACGACCCCGGATTTCTGTCTTCGCGCAACGTCGCCGGCGAAGCCGAAGGCGCGCTCGCCGCGATAAAATGGACGCTTGTCAACGGATACGGGAGGTTAAAACTCTATCACGACTATTCGGGGCTCGGAGCGTGGGCGAGAGGAGAATGGGGGGCGAAAAGTCCGATTTCTTCCTACTATAAAAAACAATTCGACCGTTACGTCAAGGCGGTAAAGGTTGATTTCGTTCAGGTCAAAGGGCATGCCAACAACGAGTACAACGAAGCGGTAGACAGACTTGCGAAAGCCGCGCTTTTCGAAAACAAAATTCTGCCCGTAAACGGAATGGGCTTCAAAATTTCGGGTACGGACGAAGCGGATTACTTATGCAAAAAGATACACGCCCTATATTCGACGGCGAAGTACGAATATGTCAAAGACGGCGTTGTGTTCTACGTTAAACTCGAAAAGTTGGGTATATATACCCGTAACGGCGTAACCGTCGTGGCGGGCGACGGCGACGAAGCCTATTTCGTGGCTGTTTCCGAACTGGTAAAAAGACGCGGCGGAATAGAGAGAGTGCAACTCGTCGAGCAGGCTTTCGACGTCGTCCTTTCGGACGGCGTACGGGGCGTGGATATATCGCGGGCGCTTCTTAAAAGTCGTAAATATTACCCGTCGCTGTGCGTGGTTTTTGCGCTCGATTTCGTTGCCGAAAGCATACTCGAAAGACTCAGGTATTTCGGACAGAAATTAACCAGAATTTCGGCGGCGTTCAACAAAAACAGAGAAACGGGCGTATTCGAAATGACCGTCCGCGTTCCCGGCGAAGAAGAACTTCTTCGGGCGTACAACTTTTTATATAAGTACAGATTAGGGTTTGCGGGGCTCGATCTCGATTACGGGAAAGCCGAAGCGCTCGTAGACGAGTGCGAGCAGATCGTAAAGTTTAAGGTTAAGGGATTTTATGGATAACGAGATTTTGAAAATCGTAGAACTCGTAAAGGATAAGACGGATAAAGAATTGACCGTGGTGAGCGCAGGCGAAACGGACGAAACGGTCGGTTACACTCGTTTTCGCCGAGGCGGAAGAGATTATCTTTGCCGCGTGGAAGGCGATTGCGACGAGGGGCTGAAAAATCTGATAGTATCCCTGCTCGAGAACGTGTCGATAGGCGAGGCTCCGCTCGGCAAGGACGCCGCGCTTAAAAGCATAGTTACGGGCGACGCCAACGAGATAACCGTTCAGAAATACATGCGTAAGTACGGCGTACACGATCTTCCCTGCGCGGTTTTCGTGGTACATACCGTAGACGGTAAAATAACCGACGTACTCGACTTTCTGGACAATTTCAAGACCAGTCCGTGCGATTGCTCCGTTATAACCGACGAAACGAGTTGCGCGTACGTCCGTTTTCAGGACGGAATAAACACCGAAAGCGAATATAAGTCGCTGTCCGATTACGCCGATCTTTTAGCGCAGTCTTTAAGCGAGGAACTCGGGCTTAACGCGAAAATAGGCGTCGGAAGCCTGGTTCCGGGTTTCGCCGAGGCGTCGGTATCTTACAGACAGGCGCTGTCGGCTCTCAGAATGGGCGCGATTTTCGAACGGAACGCTTCCGTGTCTACGTATAAAGAATATCTTTTGGTGAAAATGCTCGAAGATATGCCGAAATACAAGTTGCAGGAATTTCTGGACATACTGTTAGAGCCGGAGTCGAAGGCGATTTTGTCCGATCCGGAAATGATTACTACGGCGGAAGAATTTTTGCACACGAGTCTTAACGTGTCGGAAACGTCGAGAAATCTTTACATGCATCGCAACACGCTTATGTACAGGCTCGACAAGATAGAGAGGGCCACGGGGCTTGATATACGTAAATTTCAGGACGCTATGACTTTCAGGCTCGTAATGATACTTTACAAACTTATCGTCTGAGTACGATATAAGGAGAACGCTATGCGACAGAGAACTAAATCGGCGGTAACGGTAGCGGTAGCCGTCGTCGCGGCGATAGGAATGTTTTTAGCCGGATTTTTTGCCGGCAGGATAAAAGACCCCGACGTAGCCGCGCTCGAATTTATAGTAAAAACTTATAAAAGACACTATCTCGAATACGACGATGATTTCGTGAGCGTAATGTCGAAGAGTATTCTCGACGAATATTCGGAATACTACACCAAAGAAGAGTATGCCGAATTGAAGAAAATATCTTCGGGCGTTCGCGGCGGTATAGGTATATATTACGGCGACAGAAGCGACGGCTCGGTCGTTATAGCGGATGTGCTCGGCAATTCGCCCGCCGAACGCGCCGGGATAAAGGCAGGCTATATCGTCAAGGGTTTCAGAAAATCCGTCGACGAAAACTTTATCGAGATTAACGGCAGACAGGAACTTAGCGACGCGCTCGCTCCGCTCGCGCTCGGCGAAGAGTTCGTGTTAAAACTCGAATATACGGACGCCGACGGCGTTCACGAAAAAGAATGTACTCTTGCGAGAAAAGAGTACAGACAAACATACGTATACTATTCGGACGCAAGCGGCTCGTGGCGTTTCTCGAACGGCAACGAAGAAGATATGGACGATTTGAAGTTCGAACGTTACGACGAACCGATTGCGGATTTCGGCGACGATACGGCTTATCTCCGTTATACGCTTTTTTACGGTACGGCGAACGGAATTCTGGGTTCGGCGGGGCAGATAGAAGAAGCGTTGAAGAAATTTACCGTAAGCGGCAGGAGTAAACTGATACTCGACCTGCGCGGAAACGGCGGAGGGTACGTGGATATATGTCAGTCGGTGGCGAAATTCTTTGTTCCCGCTCCCGAAAATTCTTTCTCTCTGATAGCGACCGCCGAATATAAAAAAGACCCGAAAACCGATAAGAGTAAAACCGAAATTTTCAAGTCTTCCGCGATAGAGTTTGGAACTTATAATTATACGAAAATCATCGTGCTTGCCGACGAGAATACGGCTTCGGCTTCCGAAATGCTTATCGGCGCGATGCTCTCTTACGACACGCAGGATAAAATCAACGTGGTGCTTGCCCCGTCGAAAGACGACGACGGACAAACCGTTTATAAATCTTACGGCAAGGGCATAATGCAGACGACCTACGTCAATACGTTCGGCGGCGGAGCGTTGAAACTCACTACCGCAAGGCTCGTCTGGCCGGACGGAAAAACTTGTATCCACGGGGTCGGCATCACGAAATCGCTCGAAGGATACGAGAAAAAAATATACGAAAGCGCAGGATCGGATCCGCTCGCCGTCGCGTTGGGTCTGTGCGGCTGACATACTTCTGGCAAAGATTTGCCTAAACAGGCAAAAAAGACGACTTTAAGGCTCGATCGGTTCAAACCTCTAATGGCTAACCGAAATAACCCGTAAGCGAGTTTTCTATTTCCGACGGAACGACGTTTTCTATCGGCGACAATTTATTCGCGACTTCCGCGGACGACGAATTTTTTACTTCGTCGTCCGCTTTTTCGTTTCGTCCGGGTTTTGCCGCCAGATCGGAAACGAGTTTCATAAGGGAGGCCGCGTCGAGATTTCCGTCGAGCGTACGCGAAAATTCTTCCGAACAGAGAAAATCTACGGTTTTGTCGTTTACTCCGAGCAGATTGAAAACGGGTCTGAACGAAGCGAAATCTATATGCGACAAAAATTCGGTGACGCTTTTCGTTTTTTCGCCGCCGAATAACACCAAAACCAAAAATATGGGCAAAAGCGCGTTCATTTTTTATCCTCGGTAACATTTATACGTAAGTTCGGCGTAAAATATTATATCGGAGCAAAACGAGTGAAAGATTTTTCGGAATTTACGCCTCAGGATAAGAAGGAAACGAGCGGATCGGGAGATATAAATTCGCAATTTATGAAATTCGCTTCGGATTACGAGGGCAAAAGCGCGGACGAGGTCATGTCGGCTATACTCGCCGAAGCCGAAAAAGGTAAGAAAAACGGAACGCTGACCGACGAGGACGTAGACAGATTTGCCTCCGCCGTGTCGCCGTTTCTGACGGATAAACAGCGTAAAATGCTCAACGTGATAGTAAAAAAGATAAAGGGGTAAAATTTTTTCTTTCCGGGAGAGGTGGCGCGCATAGCGTGCCGAAGAGGGGGGCGACCTGCCGAAGGGGCTTCGGCTTAGCCTCGGAATGACGGAAGACTAAGGGTTTAAGGTTCGGAATACTCGGGCTAAAAATCTTTGGCGAAAGAAATTTCGTCGATTGCCGTGATTAACGCCTTTATTTCGCGGCGGGTGTTCATCGGCGACGCGCTTACCCGAACGAGTCCGAATTTTTCGGTGCCTAAAAATTTATGCATAAGCGGGGCGCAGTGATAACCGCCGCGTACCGCTATCGCGTAATCGTCGGATAATCTCGCGGCGATTTCCTGCGAGGGGAGTTCCGTGTGTTCGAACGAAACTATTCCGAACGGGTTAGGCAGGGAATACACCCTTAAAAACGGGCGCGCGGATAGTTCGGAAACGAGATAGTCGGTAACTGCCGAAAGTTTTTCGGCAGAGTAAGAAAGCGTGGACGAAACGTATTTTACGCCTTCTTTCAGCGAACATATCGCGGGCAGGTTTAAAGTGCCCGCTTCAAGCCGTTCGGGGTAGTCCTGCGGCATGTCTTTGTTGAATGAGTCGCTGCCCGTTCCGCCGCGGATAAAAGGACGGATAACCGCCTTATCGCCGAGTATAAGCAACCCGACGCCCTGAATCGAACATAGACCTTTATGCCCCGCAAGACACAGCGCGTCGGCGCGAAGATTTTTAATTCGCAACGGAACGTGTCCGCCCGCCTGCGCCCCGTCCACGATATATTTTATATTCGTTTTTTCGAGCAGTCTGCCGACGGCGACGATATCGTTCGGCGCGCCGTTCACGTTGGACGCCGCGCTTAAAACCACGAGTTTGGTGTCGGGCGTAAGAGCCGCTTCCACGTCTTTTGCGGTTACGCCCGAAAGGGCGGAAGAGGGTTTTACGAAGTCGAGATAAATCTCGTTACGGCTTTCCAAGTCGTACAGCGGGCGAAGAACGGAATTGTGTTCGGTAACGCTCGTCAATACCCGGCCGCCGCGCTCGTACAAGCCGTAAACGGCGGCGTTTATCGCTGCCGTGCAGTTTTGCGTGAACACGACTCTTTCGAGGTTTGCTCCGAATAAATCGGCTGCCGCTTTACGGGTTTCGTATACGGCTTTCTGCGCCTTTACGGCGAGTTCGTGTCCGCTTCTGCCGGGGTTGGCGTTAAGGTATTTTATTGCGTTTATCGCCGCTTCGGTTACGGCGGACGGCTTGAATCCGCCCGTGGCGGCGTTGTCGAGATATATCATACTAAAATTGTATTTCATTATCGCGTTATAAATGCGTATTATTCTTGTCTGATATACAAAAAGGAGAAAAAAATGAGATATTGCATAGCGGTTTTCGCTTCGCGGACGCAGGTTTACGAATTTGCGGATATTCTGCTTTCGGGCGGAATAAACGCAAGAGTTATAAACACCCCCGCCGAAGCGCGTATAGGTTGCGGGGTTTCGGCGAAATTTCCGTATATAAACTATCCCTACGCAAAAGGAATAGCAAAAAGGTTTTCGTCTTTTCGGGGATTTTATCTTTTGGAAGGCACTCCGCGCGGAATGAGAGTTACCGTGTTGTGATTTTTGTCATCGCCGAAAATAAAAAATACTTTCAAAACGCCCGATTTCTGTTGTGAAATCGGGCGTTTTGTGCTAAAATCAAAATATGACCGAAGATAAAGCGTTGAAATTGGTAGACGCGCTCGAAAAACTTTATCCCGACGCGAAGCCGGCGCTTAAATATAAAAATCCTTACGAACTTCTCGTCGCGGTGGTGCTTTCGGCGCAATGTACCGACGAGCGGGTCAATAAAGTTACGGAAAAACTTTTTAAGGTTGCGGATACTCCCGAAAAAATGCTCGCGCTTACTCAGACCGAACTCGAAAGATATATCTATTCGTGCGGGTTTTATCACGCGAAAGCCGAACATATTTTGTCGGCGAGCCGGGATATAGTCGACAAATTCGGCGGGCGGGTACCTTGCGCGCGCGAAGAGTTGCAGACGCTTGCGGGGGTGGGCAGAAAAACCGCCAACGTGGTTTACGCCGTCGCTTTCGGCGGCAACGCAATCGCGGTGGATACTCACGTTTTCCGCGTGGCAAACAGAACGGGATTAGGTCGCGGTAAAGACCCTGCGGCGGTCGAAAAGGCGTTGATGAAGGCGATACCCGAAAACGAATGGTCGAAGATGCACCATTGCCTTATATGGCACGGGCGGCTCGTCTGCCATTCTCGTTCGCCAAAGTGCGGCGAATGCAAGATAAACGCTTTATGCGAGTACGAAAATAAAAACGATTGACAGGTAGAATATGTTCGTAGATAAATTTTTGGACAAAGAAACGATAACTATAAAATCGGGCGACGGCGGCGACGGAGCGGTTTCGTTCATGCGGTATAAAGGCGTTGCCAACGGCGGACCCGACGGCGGCGACGGCGGCAAGGGCGGCAGTATTTATTTCGTTGCGGACAGGCACCGTTCCAGCCTTATCGACTTTATGTATAAACGCAAATACGTTGCCGAAAACGGCGGCAAGGGCGGCACTAACAAGTGCCACGGCAAAGACGGCGAAGACGTATATATAAACGTACCGCTCGGAACGGTCGTAAAAGACGCCGCGACGGGTAAGATTATCTGCGACATGTACGAAAACGGTCAGACCGAACTCGTTCTGGAGGGCGGCAACGGCGGTAAAGGGAATCTGCATTTCTGCACGTCCAGAAGACACGCTCCCCATTTTTCGCAGGCGGGCGAAAAGACCGAGGCGAGAAAGATAGTACTCGAACTCAAAACCATTGCGGACGTAGGGCTTATAGGTTTCCCGAACGTAGGAAAGTCTACGCTTTTGTCGAAAGTTTCGGCGGCAAGGCCGAAAATCGCAAACTATCACTTCACGACTATGGCTCCCAACCTCGGAGTGGTGAAATATTACGACGATTCTTTCGTGTGCGCGGATATTCCGGGGCTTATAGAAGGCGCGGCGCAGGGCGCGGGTCTGGGTACGGAATTTTTAAGGCATATCGAAAGGACGCGTTTACTCGTGCACGTGGTGGATATTTCGGGTAGCGAAGGCAGAGATCCTTACGAGGATTATAAAAAAATCAACGCGGAACTCAAAGAGTACGGCGAAGAACTCGCCAAGCGCCCGCAGGTTATCGCGCTCAATAAATGCGATTTGCCCGAAGCCGAAGAAAACGCGAAAGCGTTCCGCAAAAAAGTCGGCACTCGTAAAAAGATTTTCAAAATTTCGGCGATAAACGGCGAAGGCACGGAAGAACTCGTAAAATATCTGCTTTCGGTACTGGCGGAGATGCCCGCTCCCGCGCCGATAGAACACGAAGAGTTCCGTTACGAGAAAGAGGACGTAAGAAAATTTACAGCCCGGTACGACGAAGAAGACGGCGTATACGTGGTAGACGGCCCTATCGTCAGATTGCTCGAAAGAAACGTAATTTTAGACGATATGGATTCGATTGCGTATATGCATAAAACGCTTAAAGATTACGGCGTACTCGACGCTTTAAGAAAACTCGGCGTAAAAGACGGCGATACCGTCTGCATAGGCGAAACCGAGTTCGACTATATCGATTAAAGGAGTAAAAGATATGACTACGAAACAGAGAAGTAAATTAAGGTCGTTGGCTCAGACTATCGAGCCGATAGGTCAGATAGGCAAGGGCGGAATAAGCGACAACATGATCGCCGGGCTTTCGTCCGCGCTGGAAGCGAGAGAACTTATAAAAGTAACGGTGCTTAAAAACGCCGAAGACGAAGCGAAATATCTTGCGGACGATTTAGCGGCGGAACTGAACGCCGAAGTCGTATGTACGATAGGGCATAAAATCGTATTATACCGCCGCAGCCTGAAAGACGGCGTAAAACATATCGAATTTTGAAACGCGCCCGCAATCACTTGCGACCGAACAGACAAAAAAGCCCGCCGCGACGGTTTAGTCGCGGCGGGCTCTTTCGTAAACTTATTTTTCGTCGAGTTCCTTTATGGACGCAAGACGAGATTTATAACCTTTGATGATAAGTCCGCTTTCGTAAACGTAACTTCTCTTGCGTTCGAGAGCGCGTTCGTATTCGGCTTCTCTGGTCGTTCTCTCGGCGACGTCGAGATCGTTTTCTTCGGCGGCTTCTCTTAACGCCTTGATGCGCTTATAGTATTTACGGAGCATATCGTTGCTCTCGGCTATATACGCTTCGTATTCTTTTTCTACGCGTTCGAGGTTGGAAAGAGGCTTTTCTTCTGCGGGAGCGGCAGGTTCTTCCTTAGCCGTCGTAGGTTCTTCGACTTCCGCTTGCGGTTCGGTTACGACTTCCGTTGCGGGAACGACGGTTTCTTTAACGTCTGCCGCCGTATCCTCTTCGGCGGGTTCTTTCGCCGGTTCTTCCGTTTCGGGAGCGACCTCTTCCGCCGGGGCGGTATCTTCTTTCGCTTCGACTTCCGTCGTAGGTTCTTCGGCTTCTGCCGGCTGTTCTTCCGTTACGGGTTCTTCAGCCGTTACGGTTTCGGGAAGGGTTTCTTCGGTCGCTTCTCCTGCGGGGGCGGCGGGTTCCTCGCCGATTTCCGCAGGCTTCTCTTCCGCGGTAGCGTTATCTTCTTCGGTTTCTCCGGTGGTCGCTTCGGTTTCCGTTACGGACGCAATCAAAGCGGGCGCTGCCGTCGCTTCTTCCGCGTCGGTCGCGACCGTTTCTTCGCTCGTCGGCGATTGCGCTTCTTCGGTTTTAATCTGCGCCGCGTTTTCGGCGGTAAGGCGGGCGTCTAATCCGGTATTGTAAACGCTTGCGTAAACGATAAGCGCGATACCGTAAACGAACAGGTAAACGGAGAGAACGGGCGCGATTACTATTTTGAGATTGTCGTAAGGCGTCAACTTCATAAGCGTGGCGACGGGGCCGAATCCGAAACTTGCCGCGAGAAGAATCGTTGCGGCGATAAAGACGAATACGGACACGCCGATGCCGAGTTTTTTCGGCTTTTTAAGGCGTTTGTAATTTGCGGCGTCTAATTCGTCGCCGTTATTCGCGCGGTAATCGCAGAGGGCTTCTTCGCTCGGCTGAACGAGAGCGAGAAGAGTTTTCGTCGTTGCGGAGAACGCCGCTATCAAAAGTATGAACGGAACGAAGTTCACGTAGAAAATCGCAAGCAGTATCGGGGTTACGTCGTCGCCGCCGCCCGTAAAGGCGTTTTTCATAACCGAACCGATTTGGCTCAACGTTTCGGAGTTACAACCCATACCGTATTTCGTGATTACGAACATCGCGTCTTTATTCCCGGACGCAAGCAACTTCATAACGCTCGTCTTGCCGCTGCCGTACGAAACCGACACGACGGGAAGAAACAATACCATAACGAGCGCGACTGCCGCGCCGATAAAGCGAATCGCCTTATAGATCGTCATACCCGCGTTGGGACGGGTAAGAGAAGACGTCCAGTTGCCTATCGCCGAAACTACGATACCTACGCCGGCGATTGCGCCGTAAGCGACGTAATATTTACCGTAAAATCCGACGCTGAGAGGCAGGAAGTACCCGCTCAATTCTTTTTCGATTTCGGGCGAAACGTAAAGGAGCGACGTAAAGAACAACAGATAAATCACGTAAGATGCGAGTATCGATATAATCGAAAAATACGTACCGGTCATTCTGAGCGCGCCTACCGGACCTTTGCCGACGTTACACAGCCAGACTACAAGTTTGATAAGGGTTACGAGCGACAACACCAAAGCCATTATCGGGAATACGAGTTGAAGTATCACCATATACTTCGTCGGGTCGCTGCCGGTGTTTTGCAGAGCCTTGATTATTTCGAGAAGTATCGAAAACGGGCTGTCTTTCGTTTTGCCCGATACGATAAGCGGTATAAAAGGCAGAACGATAATTGCCGCGGACGCGATAAATCCGTAGATAAACGCAGGCAGCATACCTTTCGTCTTTTTCGCGACGCTTAAAGGGAAGGTTTGTTGTTTCATTGTTTTTCTCCTATAAAATTCATTACTTGACCGAGCCTGAACTATGGTCTGTATACTTTTACGCCGCCTTTTATAAGCGACAGATCAAAGTCTAAATTTTCGTACAACTCGCCGTCTATCTGAACGGTAGAAGGTTTGTCAAACTCTATTTTAACGTGATCTACGCGTTCCATTGTGGTGAAATCCTGTTCGAGAATTTTACCTTTCATAAGTTTTATAAACGCAAGAGGAATACGGCTTTTTTTAAGTTTGTTCGCAATGACGAAATCGAGTAAACCGTCGTCGATTACGGCTTTTGGGCACATTCTTATTCCTCCGCCTATGCGGAAACCGTTGCCCACGCACGCAATCAAAGCCGTTTTATCTTCCTTTTCTTCTCCCTTTACTACTTTGAATTTATAGAATTGAAAATGAATAAGGCTTGAGATAAGCGCGAATATATAGGCGATTTTACCCTTGAATACTCTGGCTTTGGCGTAGCGTTTCAACACGTCTACGTCTATGCCCGTGCCGACGGCGTTTATGCCGCGTACTCCGCCGCATACCATATAGTCGGTATCTTTGGCTTCGCCGTTTAAGATAATATCGACCGCTTTTTTTACGTCGGTCGGGATTTTCGCCGCGGCCACGAAATCGTTGCCCGTCCCCGTCGGAATTATGCCCAGACGAACCGTCTCGGGGTTTATTCCGTTTAACACTTCGTTTACCGTGCCGTCGCCGCCGAGCGCGATTATATCGGTCGCGCCGTCGTCCGAAAGTTTTTTTGCTATCTCTATCGCTTCTTTCGCGCGCGTCGTGTAGTGCGCGGAAAATTCAACGTTTTTTTCTTCGAGTATTTTAATAACCTTCGCGGCTTTTTTCCTGGCTTTGCCCCTGCTTGCGTGGGGGTTGATTATCAAATCTATCATTCGTACTCCGTAAAAGGATTGCTTAGCGCATTATCCGAACGCGTTACGTTATATACTAAATGAACGCATTATATACTAAATGTATTATATAATAAAGAGTCAAATTATGCAAACGAATTGGGCGCGAAAAGGCGGAAAAGTAAACTCAAAGTAAAATTTTCGTCAAAAAGTTTTCACGCGGCGCCGATTATATTCGTTATCGTTCGTTTTACCGTTGACAAATTTTCGCCCCGCAGGTAAAATTATAGTGTAATTTTATCGTCATTGTAGAAGAATGACGTATGTAATCGACGTATATATTTTCAAGGCTTTATAGGAGAGAACATGAGCAAGATTTTCAAATGTTTCGTTTGCGGTTTACTCGGTATCGTTATAGGCGCGGGCGCGACCTTCGGCGCAATGGCGGCGGCGGTCTATTATTCCTACGGCAACGTAACCGTGTCGAGCGTTATCGGCGATAGCGGGTATAACGACGTTTTAGGCGACCTTAAAGACTTTTCGATAGACGAAATTCTCGGTCTTATTCAGAAAGGTCAGGCCAACCCCGAAAATTACACCTTCCGCGACCTCGAATTAAAGTACGGTTTCGATATGGTCGCGTTGATCAATAAGTTCGGCGGCGGAAACGACAAGATAATCGCCGACGACGGCAGCAATGCCAAATACGTCGAACAATTAAAAGACGTATCGCCGTTCACTCTGCTTAAAGGCGGCGACGGAGCGAAAAAGTTTTTGGATAATCTTCCGTTCGGAGCGGTGTTGAGTTTTATCCCGTCGTCTACGATGTTCGCCGAAAACGAAAGGGTGATCTTACGCAGATATTCCGTAGGGGAAATGTTCGAAAAAGACCCGATCACGGGCGAAACGGGTATAGCGGGCGCGCTCCGCGAAGTAAGGGTAGGCGGAGTGTTCCCGATACTTTTCGACTACGACGAAACTTCGGATACGTACAAGGTGAAAGAGGGCAAATATTCGGGGCTTTCGCTTGTCGGCAATCTTAAATTCGGGCCGTTTATCGACGTTGCGACGGGTAAAAAAGACGTAACTTCGGTGCTCGGCGAAAGCGGTTTCTTTACGGATAAAACTCTCGGCGAATATCTCGAATTGCTCGGCGTTACCGACAAAAAAATCACCGGAAGAATAGACGCGGCTCTGTCCGGTCTTACGATTTCGGGACTCTTTAACAAAAATTACGAAACCGGCAAATACGAATTCGTTCTCGAAAACCTGCTTGGCAGCGTCAGCGTAGGCGGCGCGCTCGGTTACGTTTACGAAGACGGCGTCTGGTACAAAAATAAAGACAAAACCGAAACGGTCGAAGGGCTTATGGCGGTTATCGCTTCTTTCGACTTGACCAAAATCTACCGCGCGCTTAAAAGCGACGCCGGGGCGTGGGAAAAAATCCGCGAAATCGCGCTTTCGCTCGGCGACGCTTCTTTCGGAGATATTCTCGAAACGTTCGGATATAAGTATAACGGCGAAAAATGGCTTAATAAAGACGGTAAGGAACCCAAAGTCGGTATGATAGTCGCCATGTCCGACGTCCGCGTTAGCGACTTGCTCGGCGGCAAAGACGAACTCGACGCGACCAAACTCCGCGTGAAAATCGCCGAAGAAGTAATGCTTCACTGTAAGGGTATGACCGTCGGCGACGGTTTCGGCGGGCTTCTGAAAGTTACTTACGACGAAGTGAAAAAGTCGTACGTACGGGCAGAAGGCTCTGACGCCGGCAAAGAAGTAAACGGTGCTCTTAACGAACTTCTCGAAACCCCGATAAACGATATAGCAAAGATCTTCGCGCAGGAAAAGATAGACGGCAAGCAGATCGAAAGAGTCTTGCTTTCGCTTACGGACGGTATAAAGATCGGCTACGTTTTAGGCGCGAACCGCGCGGACGACGGCAGTTGGACGAGTAGCCGGGGCGAGGCGATAGAATCGAAATATTATAAATTTTACGATGTTACTCTCGATAAACTTATCGCGCCGTTCTTTGACGGGGCGGAGCCGTCGGTTATTTTCGATATATTTATAGACGCGCTCGGCGACGTACCGCTCGGCGAAGTGATAGGGTATACCAAAGACGGCGAAGAATGGAAAGACGGCGCAACCGCGATTACCGATCCGATTACGAAAAAGATATGCGATATAAATATCGGTAAGATACTTACGGGGAGCGTTAAATTCGACACGCTTCTCGACGACGTCAAACTCGGCGAAATGATGGGATGTACGTATTGCGACGGTATCGATTGCTCTATTTCGCACGCTCACGCGGAGGGCTGGTACGACAACGGCAAAAAGGTTGAGGGTATAACCGCCGTAATGGCAGGGTATACCGTTTCGGAAGTCAAAGACGGCACGTTTACGCAGAAATTGAACGACCTGACTTTGGAGGACGTGGTCGGCGAAGTCAAAGCCGACGATCCGTTATCCTTAATCGGGGGAACGACTAAACTCGGTGAAATATCTGATAAAATGAAAGATATTTCCAATGCGACGCTCGGTAAATTCAGACAGGTCGGAATAATAACCGCCAAAGAAGAACAACTTGACGAAGCGTTCGGGAAAATATTGAAACTCATTGCCAACGATATTGCAAAGGGGGACGAAAACAGTCCGACGTACGAAGCGGGGCACGTATATCAGTTTTCCGAAGATATACGTACCGAAGCGGCGGCATATATAACGGTCGACCCGACGACAGGAAACGTTACGTATAAGAATCGCGAATTCTGGAGCAACATGACGTTTACCCGGATGATGGAGTGTGTGATTGTCGCTTTGAACTCGCTTGAAGTATAACTTTTATCCGTGATTTTTATCGACAAAACGCTTGACAAGTTATAAATAAATATATATAATACATTTACCGTTAGTTTCGGGTTGTATAATCTGCTGCGCCCGACTTTCGGTTACCTTGCTTACGGCGCATCCGTAAGCCGAATAAGTCCGGGAGGTAAAGATAATGAACAACTACGAAATGATCTACATTTTAGACGCGTCGATCAGCGATGAAGAGAAAGAGGCTTTGATTGCCAAATTCGAAGGCGTCGTTACTAAAAACGGCGGTGTAGTCGAAAAGATCGATAAGTGGGGAGTTAAAAAACTCGCTTACGCTATCGACTATAAGACGGAAGGTTATTACGTATATATGGCGTTTTCGGGCGACAGCAATCTTGTACAGGAAGTCAAGAGAGTCGTCGGTATTACCGAGCACGTTTTAAGACGTCTTATAACCAGAGTATAAAATCGGGAGAGAGTAACTAATGAATAAAGTTTATCTTATCGGGAATTTAACGAGAGACCCCGAAATGTCCGAAACTCCGAGCGGAGTACCTTTTTGCAGATTAGGTCTGGCGGTCAACAGACCGTACGCGGGCAGCGACGGGGAAAGAGCGACCGACTTCTTTAATATAACGGTTTGGCGTACTCACGCCGAAAACTGCGGCAGATACCTTAAAAAGGGCAGTAAAGTCGCGGTCGTAGGTTCGCTTCAGAACCGTTCTTACGAAGATAAAGACGGCAACAAGAGAACGGTTACCGACATAGTCGCAAGCGAAGTGGAATTCCTTTCCGTAAGAAATCAGGGCGAAGGTTCGTCGGACGATACGTCCCACGCCGCGCCGCGCGCCGTCGAAAGGCCTGCTCTTCAACAGGTTGACGATGACGAATTACCGTTTTAATTTAGTATAAAAGGAGTGTTCAAAATGGAAGAAAAGACTGTTGCGCCCGTAACCGAAGCGTCTGCTGCCGCTACCGCGCCCAGAAAGCCGATGAGGAAACCGGCAAGAAGAAAAGTTTGCGCTTTTTGCGTCGATAAAGCCGAAGCGATAGATTACAAAGACGTTAACAAACTCAAGAAGTTCGTTACCGAAAAGGGCAAAATTTTACCCCGTCGTATGACCGGCGTTTGCGCAAAGCATCAAAGAATGTTGTCTTCCGCAATAAAGAGAGCGCGTATCGCCGCTTTATTGCCGTTCAAAGGCGAATAAGAATAAAAAAGAATATTATTTCAAGCGGCTCGGCGAATTATCGCCGAGCCGCTTTACTGTGCGGTGTTTTTAGTTTTTTCCTGGTCGTTAATGTCGTTGTTAGACATAAATATTATAAGTTGTATGATTATAAGAACTAATTAAGTAAAGAGTATAAGTCCGAAAATGAACAGGCTTAACGTTATAATAATGACGTATATGCGTAGTGACATGTTGAGCGTAAGCGAAACCCCATCGGCAGGTCGCCCCCTCTCCGGCAGGCTTCGCGTGCCACCTCTCCCGCTTCAACGGTAGAGCATACTCCCGGAAGGGTGGTTTACCGCGAAAATGAACGCAATCAAAAAGCCGAAACGCAAAATTTTAATTTTGCGTTTCGGCTTTTTCGGCATTGACTTACGTTATATTAAAACCTTGCCGTCGACGAACGAAACGAAATGTTCTTTAAGACCTAAAATTCCGGTTATATCGGTAAGGGTAATATCGCCGTATAAATGCTTCGCGTATAATTTTTTAAGTTGCCGTTTCGTCTTTTTAAGTCCTACGGTATTCGCGTAGGTCGCAAACATTATAAGCGACTTGTCGTAGACGACGGCGACGTATTCGTTCACCGAAGAGAATTCGTTAAGCGAGCGTTGCATTTTCGTATTCGCTTCTCCGCCCAAAGTCTTGTATATATCGAAATACGCCTTATAGACCGACTTCGCGTTGTTGAGCATTTCGTCTGCCTCGGCTTTTCTGCCGTTCTCGGTAAGGTATAACCATACCGAAAATTCGGCAAGCCCCTCGTCGATATACGCTTCGTTTATCTGGTCGTTGCCTACGGCGCAGTGCCACCATTCGTGGGCGATTTCGTGAATTATCGCGAGTTCGGTTTCCTGCTTCGATAAGCCTTTCGCTATAAACGCGAGCGAAGAATATTCCATGCCCCCGCACGAAAACGGCGTAACCGCGACCGACATGTTTTTGTATGCGAATTTGCCGTATACGGAAGAGAAAAATCCGAGCGCGCGCGCCGCGACGTCTGCTATTTCGTCCTGATTTTCGTCTAACGCGTAAGCGGTAACGGTTACGTCGCCGACGCGCTTGGACGATACGTTGAATTTTTCCGACAATACGAACGCTATATCTCTGCCGTTTTTAAGCGAATAGCGGTAGGTCGTTTTTCCGCCGTCCACGTTCGTTTTTTCGGGATAACCGGCTGCCGCTACGGTAAACTTCGACGGTACGGTCAAAGTTACGTCGTAATCGCAAACGCCCTGATAATACGGGTCGCCGAAAGGCGAATAAAGACATTCTATCCTGGTTCCGTTCGCTATTTTACACGGTACGGGGTAAAAATCGGCCAGATTTACGGTGTCGGCGGTTTTGCCCAGCCTCAAATCGGCAACGGGAAGAGTAGTGGTAAATTCGAGCGTTACCTTTACCTTTTCGTCGGGGAAGTATTCGTCGCAACCGACTATCAGCACGTTTTCGTCTTCGCCGCCGACCTGCGCCGTCGCTTCTTTGCCGTTCACGCTCGCCTTGTCTACGGTTATTCCGCCGTAGCCGCCCTTAAAAACGTCGGTTTTTTTCTTTTCTTCTACGGGCGAAAACTTCGCGCTCTTTTTGTAGGCGTTGGCGTACAGATTAAAGCGCACGTCCTTAAACGGAACGCTGCCCGTATTCGTGAGCGTGTATTCGGCTTTGCCCGTGAGTTTTCCGTCGGAATACTCGGCGGTTATCGTTACTTTGTCGGCTTTCGCCGTCGTCGGCTTTTTGCACGACGAAAAAGACAGAGCAAAAGCGAGAATTATAAAACATAACGCAGCCGCACAGACGCGTTTTTTGAAAAAGGGCATAAAATATCCTCCCGTATATCATACGGAAGGATATTCGGCTTTATGCTAAAATTCGTTACGCCGCGAAATATTCTTCGGGGTCTACTTTCGATCCGTCTTTCAACACTTCGAAGTGCAGGTGCGCTCCGTCTTTGTATTCCTGACGGTTGTTGTCCGAAACCGCTCCGATTTCGTCGCCCGCTTTAAGAGCCTGCCCCGCGGCAAGACCTTCTTTGGCTTCGATGGAATTATACACGGTTTTAAGTCCGTTGCCGTGATCTATCGTTACGGTAGTTCCTTGCAGATACGAAGTCGTAACGCTTTCTACCACGCCGTCGTATACGCAGACGACCTTGCTGCCTTCTTCGGCAGAAATATCCAGTCCCGTATGACCGGTGTATACTCCCAGCGTTTTATTGAAAACTATGGTGTCGTGAGTGTACTTTTTACCGAAAGTCGCATTTTGCACGGGCATATTGAAGATAATTTCGGTATCTTTCGGGTTTTCGGGTTTTTCCGGGTTATCCGGCTTTTCCGGGTCGATTGGTTCGTCGGGCTTGTCCGGTTTGTCGGGTTCGTCGATTTTCGGCGGTTCTTTCGGTTTTTCCGCAACGGACTTTTTACTTCCGCTTGCTATAACTGCCGCCGTTACGGCGATAATGGTAATCAGCGCGACGCCGATTAAAAGGTAATAAAGGTTACTTTTTACGAAGCCGAGAAATCTCGAATTCTTTTTTGTTGGCATTTTTTCGTCCTCCTGAAATTTTGCGTTGTAATTATTCTCCGCTTTCGGGCGTTTTATACCGGCTTACGAAAAATTTTTAATACCCTCCGAAAATTATAGGGCTGCCTATCTTGTATCCGCCTGAGGTTCGACAAACGTGCAGATTGACCTTTCTGCCGTTTATTATCGTATATCGACGGATGCGGAAGGAAAAATAATAGTCGGAAGAGAAGTTTTCTCCGCTTTCCGAAAATACCTTTACGGCAAAAAGTCCGGCAAGAGCGGTTCTGACTTCTTCTTCGGTCCTAAGGGTTACGGCTTCGCCCCGAACGACGTTTACGGGTGTTAAAAAATTTATCTCGTTCGTTATTTCGCACGCCGAAGAGGACTTAAAAAGGTAGTATTCTTTATTATAGCCGTCCGGCACCCCGCTCCTTATATATAACGAGGCCGCGACGCATAAAAACAGGGCGAACGAAGCCGCCGCTACGGTTTTCGAGCGCGTATCCGAAAAAAAATCCATAAAAAAACTCCTTGCGTTTCGGCAAGGAGTATCGACCGTGTTATTGAATTTTATTCGTTATTTTATTGCCATTCGGTAAAAAAGGTCTATTCTCGACCGCATATCGGGCATCGAAGCAATCGTTTTTTCGGAAAACAATCCGTCTTCGAGCGAAACGGAAACGGCGATTTCGTGTCCGCAGACGGCAAACGCGCTTTCGACGTATTTCTTTGCGGTTTCTTCCGAAGCGAATTTGTAATCGGCTTTTTTACGGGGTCTGTCGATGACTTTTCTCGCAAGAGGCAATAGGTTTTCCGCCATTGCCTCGTCGTAAAATTCTTCGGGCGTAAAACCGTTGTCGCGGTCGGGTTCGAGGCATATTGCCTTTACGCCGAGTTTTTTAACGACCGTAATAAAATCGTCGAGGGGAGTTCCTGCGGTATAGACTGCGGTCGGAATCGCGCCGACGGATTCGCAAAGCGAAACGAAATCGGCTGCGGGGACGGTGGTTTCGGGTACGTCTTTAACGCCTAAATATGCCCGCAGAATTTCAGCCAGATCAAAGCGGTAATAGTTATTGTCCGTAGAGGCGAGTTTGTTTTTCTGCTCTTCGGTAAGCGGAAATTTAAGGCGGTTCGTTAAAAAGGCGGTTATCTCGTCGCCGTTTCCGTAACGCAACAGAATCTTATTGGCAAGCGCGTTGTACAATCTTTCCGCGCTCGCAGTCGTATTTTTTTTGAATAACGACAATTCGGGCGGGAGAAAGAAGTTAAGCCCGCTTAATTTTTCGTTTATGAGTTTACGGAGTTTTTCGACGTGTTCCGCTTTTAAGTTTCTTGCCTTCGCAAGGCTTTTGTGGAATAGTTTGTAATTCTTTTCGGGGATGCCGAGCGCCTGCAAAGAAAGTCGCATGCCTTTCGTTCTCGTCTTTATGCCCGCCCCTACGAATCCGGTTTCCCCCGTGAGTTTCAGCGCCTTCATAAACTCTTTCGCGCCTTTGAGCGAAGCGTAATCTACCATCGCCGTTACGGGCGCACCCGTCTGAAGCGATTTGTACGCGCACATCGACGGCGTAAACGTAAAACCCGAATAAACCGAGCGGAACTGAAGCCCCAGATCGGTTTTTTGATCGGGCGCGACCGATTCGGAATCGTCGCGGCAAATTTCGGCAAGAGCCGAAAGACGTTTGCGTTTTATTTTACTTTGTAATTCATCGATAAGTTTTTCTTTTTGCATAATTATATACCGGATACGTAACATCTGCCGGGAATAAATAAGTATAATTATTTTAATGTATTCATACCGTTTTGTCAACGGAATTGTAACGAAAAAGAGTTTTTTAACGTAACATATACCGTGGCAGACGAAATTTTCAAGGCGATTAAAGAAGTTGTAGGCAGGTTTTGCGTGAGTTCGGCAAAGCCGCTTTTTGCGGTGACTGGCGAAGAAGACGCTTCCGGAGCGGTAAGGGCGGTTATTTATTCGGTCGCTCTTTCGGGAGGAAACGTCGCGCCCGCAAAGGACGAAAACTCCGCCCGTAAGATAATTTCTCTTACCGGAGGCGACGGCATATTCGTCGTTAAAACAACGGACGAAAATTTAGCGGTTTCGTTTTATTCGGGAAACGAAAGTTGCGAAATTTTACGCAAAAATTTAAGCGGAACGAATTTCGTTCCGCTTGCCGGTCATATTTTTTAGCCACAGGTGATTGTGTTTGAACTCGGTCTTGCGCCGTGTTTTCAGGCTAATA